>Ga0078972_1001636_pt1 | contig 81910 bp, 66 predicted proteins | sample YelNatPaOPGAMG01_FD_67568 | JGI IMG/M metagenome (GOLD analysis project Ga0078972, IMG submission 67568) | Hot spring thermophilic microbial communities from Obsidian Pool, Yellowstone National Park, USA - OP-RAMG-01 (SPADES assembly) (version 2) | ecosystem: Environmental > Aquatic > Thermal...
CCGCCCCGGTCCGGACGGGCGTGGCGAAGTTTTACGGTGCAACTGCATGGATCCTGTCCGAGCTGCTGTCTCCCGCCTTGTATCTTGGGGCGGCTGCCCGGGCGCCCACGGGGGGCGAGCCGGCCTCTCTCGGCCTTTCTCCCCCTCTCCGGGTGGCCGTCCCCGCCGCGGTCTCCATGCCTCGCCCCTGGAATGGCTTCCGCGGTTGTTTTTCGAGAATTCTCTCCGTCCGCGGCCCTGGAGCGTTCCGCGCTTATATTGAGCTCGGACAACTCGGGTCACAGGCTTATATCTCGGCCTGATCGAACTATCCTTTAACCTGAGTGATTGGACCCAAGCAAGGCGTTCGTGCCTGAATCCACGGCGCCTCGCGCGTTTCGCCTCGCGGATTGAGGTTCGATGCCAGCGTTCCTTCGCTGAACGGGGGAAATCGGTATAGTGATCTACCCCTATCTCGTCTCTCCTCGGGGAACTCCGCGAACTGGATGAGGGTCCCCAGGGCCTCGCGGGGATGCAGGCGTCGTCTCCCTTCATCCCGGTCAGCACCACGGGCTGGATGGCCGCGGGCGCCTCTCCAGACCCGCCTCCTACTTGCCCTGGCCCTGCTCCCATATCTTGATCCACTCCTCCTCGGGGAACTCCGCGAACTGGATGAGGGTCCCCAGGGCCTCGCGGGGATGCAGGTAACACTCCTTCCACAGGGGATTGGAGGTGTTGATGTCGAAGGGGTTCAAGCCCTGCCCGCGCAGGTGCTCCACCGTGGCCTCCAGGTCGCTGACCTTGAAGGTCAGGTGGTGCAGGCCCTCCCCCCGCCGGGCGATGAAGCGGTTCACGAAGTTATCGGGGTCCGAGGAATACACCAGCTCCAGCATGCTGCCCGAGCCCAGGAGGAAGGAGGTGAAGCGGAAGCCTCCCCACTCCATGTCCATGACCTCCCTGGCCCCCAGTACCCTGGTGAGGAAGGCGGCGGCCAGGTCCTTGTCCTTCACGGCGAAGGCCACGTGATCCAGTTTCTCCACCCTATGCATGACCGACCTCCTTTTCCTCTCCGCCATCCGAACCCGGTTGGCTGTCGCTGTGCGGCAGCGATCTCCATGTCTCCAAGAGGATATCGCCCAGGACATCGCAGGCCCTGTGGTTGAGAAGGGGGTCCCGGTGCTGCAGGCCGTATTCCGCCCGCTGGGCATCCCTCCAGCGCGGCCAGTACCCCGTCCAGGTCGATTACCGCCACCCGGCCGGGATGTCTGCTGGCCAACTCCTCCAGGAATCGGTTGTATCGGCGGTTCCATGAGACGGCTCCATGATAGCACGCGCTTTTCGGGGTTTCAGGCCAATCGTTATCGTGAAGGCGGAGGACACATCGCATCTCCAGGCCCGGAGAGGCAGGCCTTTCGTGGTGTCAGGCGAGCCGGTTCGCGGGAGGGCGGGCCCTTTTCAGGGTGGGAGTCCGGGCCCTGGATCGCGCGACGGCAAAGCCGGTCCTATAATCACATTGAGCGGGTCGGTCCGTATCTTTCCGGGTTAAGCAGGAAAATGCTGGAAGATAGCCGTCAGGGGACCATGGAGGTAGGCCTCCTCCGCGGGTTGCTCCAGGCCCGGTCAACCTCCGGGGAGGGCCGCAAGGCGATGTTCGTCGGGGGGACGGACAGCGGGAAGACCTTCCTGGTGCGGCAGTTGGCGGACGAGCTCTCCAGGTCCGGAAAACGGGTGGGGGTGCTGGATTTCGACCTGGGCCAGTCCACGGTGGGCCCGCCGGGCTGCATCGGCCTCCAGCTCCCCTGGGAGGAGGGGGGCGACCCGCTTTTCCCCTCGGCCATGGTCTTCCTGGGCTTCCTCTCCCCGGCCTTCGACGTGGGGTCGGTGATAGAAGCCGGGCTGCGCCTCGAGAAGCGGGCCCGGGAACTGGGTTACGACCTTCTCCTCGTGGACACCTCGGGCATGGTCGAGGGCCCACTGGCCGCCCTGCTCAAGCGCAGCAAGGTGCGCGTCCTGCGTCCCGACCTCCTGGTGCTCCTGGACAGGGAAGGGGAAACGGGGCATATCTTGCGCGGTCTGGAAGAAAATTCCTTCGGGGAGCTGAAGAGGATCCCCCCTTCCCCGGAGGCCAGGCGCCGGAACCGGGAGGAACGGGCTGCTTACCGGCGGGAACTCTATCGACGCTATTTTCAGGGCGGCGGCGAGTTGACCCTGGACCTCCGCGAGGTGGAGATGGTTCCCTCCTCGCCCCGCCTGGTGGCTTCCCCGGATGTCCTTTGCGAGGGGCTGCTGGTGGGCCTCAACGATGGGGAAGGGCTGACCCTCGCCCTGGCCAGGGTGGTCGGCGTGGGGGGAGGAAAGGTATCCCTGCGCACGCCTTTCGCGGGCCGGGAAGGGGATATCCGGGCCATGGCCGTGGGGCCCTCCCTTATCCTGGAGGAGGGGACCCTGCGGTTCCGCCCCCCCGGGGATCGGTGAGAGAAGGGCGGCCGCCCGTTAAGAGGGATGAGGATAATAGGTGGGGGAGAGGCCGGAGACCCCCTCCCGGCCGGGGATTGAGGTTGAGCCATGAAATATGCTTAACATGGGGAAGCCTGCTAGACTTACGGCAGGATAAGGTGGAGGGCAAGCCAAGCTTCCCTTGGGATGCCGACCTCCCAGGCCAGGGGCCCTGCCGAGGATGGCGGTTGGGCAGGCATGCCCACGTGACCCGCGGCGATGAGAACGAGCCCCGGCATGGCCGCGACAGGGAATGTGGAGCGGGAAGCGGAGCCCGCTACGGGTATGCCGATCCCCCGGGCCGGGCCCTCGTAGGGAAGAGGGAAAGCACGAGGAAGGCTGGATATACCCCATAGGGTATCAAAGTTCAAGACCTGACCCCATGGAGGTGGAAAATGAGGATAGACAGCCCGGAAGCCTACGTGGAGAGCCTGCGTTCGCTGGAAAGGCGCATCTACCTGCTCGGGGAGCGGGTGGAGGACCCGGTGGACCACCCCATGATCCGCCCCTCCATGAACGCCATGGCCGAGACCTACAACCGCGGTGACGAACCGGAGGCGGAGGACCTCCTCTTCGCCACCTCCCACCTCACCGGCCGGCGCATCAGCCGCTTCACCCATATCCACCAGGGCACCGACGACCTGGTGAAAAAGGTCCTCATGCAACGCCTTCTCGGACGACGAACGGCCACCTGTTTCCAGCGCTGCGTGGGTATGGACGGTTTCAACGCCCTGTACTCGGTGACCTACGAGTGCGACCAGGAGCACGGGACGGAATACCACCAGCGGCTCAAGGAGTACCTCCGCTTCGTCCAGGAGGAGAACCTGGTGGTGGACGGGGCCATGACCGACGTCAAGGGGGACCGCGGCCTGCGCCCCGCGGAGCAGCGGGACCCGGACCTTTTCGTGCACGTGGTGGAACGCCGGCCGCAGGGCATCGTGGTGCGGGGGGCCAAGGCCCACCAGACGGGGGCCCTCAATTCCCACCACATACTGGTCATGCCCACCACGGCCATGCGCAAGGAGGAGGCCGATTACGCGGTGTCCTTCGCCGTGCCCGCCGACGCGGAGGGGATAACCTTCGTCCTGGGGCGCCAGCCCTCGGACACCCGCAAGCTGGAGGGGAGCCCCCTGGACGTGGGCAACCCGAAGTACGGGAGCCAGGAGGCCCTCATCATCTTCGACGACGTCTTCGTCCCCTGGGAGCGGGTCTTCATGTGCGGGGAATACGACCAGAGCGGCAAGGTGGTGGAGCGCTTCGCCGCCTACCACCGCCAGAGCTACGGGGGCTGCAAGGTGGGCGTGGGGGACGTCCTGGTGGGAGCGGCCCAGCTGGCCGCCGTGTACCAGGGGGTGGAGGGGGCCAGCCACGTGCGGGACAAGATAACGGAGATGATCCACCTCAACGAGACCCTCTTCTCCTGCGGCATCGCCTGCAGCGCCCGCGGCGTTCCCACTCCCTCCGGGTGCTACCTGGTGGACGTCCTCCTGGCCAACGTGTGCAAGCAGAACGTCACCCGCTTCCCCTTCGAGATCGCCCGTTTGCTGCAGGACATCGCCGGGGGGCTGGTGGTGACCATGCCCTCCCAGAAGGACTTCGAGAACCCGGAGATAGCTCCCTACCTGGAGAAGTACCTCCGGGGGTCGGCGGACATCCCCACCATGGACCGCATAAAGGTCCTCAAGTTCATCGAGAACATGACCGTGGGTTGCGGGGCGGCCGCCTACCTCACGGAGAGCATCCACGGGGCGGGCTCCCCCCAGGCCCAGCGCATAATGATCCGGCGCCTGGCCGACCTGGAGGGCAAGGTGAAGCTGGTGAAGCGGTTGGTGGACCTGGATTGACCTCTCCGGTCACCAGGCGGTAACGCGGGCGGGAGAAGAGGCTTGGTTTCCAGAAAATACCTGTTGATTTCCCTGGGAGCCCTGGCCCTCGCGGCCGTGGTCACCGTCCTACTGCTGGCACACGGGCGGGAAAGGACGGGTGGGGAGCCGAGGGAAGGCGCCTCGCTGGAGGAGGCGCCGGGGGAGGCCGGGGCGGCCGGGGGAGAGGAGATAGGCCCCGCGGCGGCGGAGGGAGGCGGCCCGGAGGCGAGCCGCGAGGGGGGAAACCCGTCTTTGGTGGTGAACTTCCCGGACCCGTGGAGCTGGGGGGAGACGGCGCCCGGGGAGGACGGGCAGGGGATATGCGGGCGCTGGGTCCTGGAGATGGATGGAGAGCCCTTGGCCATGAGGAACTGCCACCTCCTCCTGGAGGAGGACGGCGGCATGGCCCTGCCTCCCGATTACGGCGGCGTCATGGAGATGGTGGAGGGACATTATGCCTGGGAGGCCGGGAGCGGGGACTTCGCGGCCTGGGCGGACCTGGTGCTCAAGCCCGTGTCCGGGGCCGGGGAGGTGCACTTGAGGGTCAACCTGGAGGGGGTGGTGTCCGGCTCCCTGCGGGAGATCACCGGTAGCTACCGGGCCGTTCCCGGGGAAGAGGCCTATGCCCCATACGCCCAGCAGGGGGCTTTCCGCATGCGGCGCTGAGGGGGATACCGGGAGAGGCGGCGCCGCGGTATCATTGAACGGGGGCAGGAATATCGTCTGGTTTGCTGAATTAATAAGCGGAACATGCTATACTTGCGTGACGTGCGGGGGATGCTTTCGGTGCGGCCTTTCCGCGAGGGAGAGGCAAGGGGGAGGTGATGTGGAATCGGCGGATCGCCACGCTGCATGTCCGCGGGAGTGGCCGGGAACGGGTGGGCCACGCCAGGCAGGAAAAATGACGGATTCTTCACGGGATTAGTGCTCCATTGAACGACTTCCAAGCGTGGGTGAGGGCTGGCAGGTCGTCTCCGTGGTATTAACCATTCCGCACACCGTTTCCAGGGGGCCATCCTTTGCGGATCGGAAAAAAGGCGGGGTGCCCGGCGCGCGGATCGATGGGGCTGATTGCGGATGAGGCCGGGCTTTGACGGACAGGTGATTCCGAGGATTGACGAGGGGGTAGATGGCTATGCGGTGGAAAGCGTCCATAGCGGTTATGGCCGTGGTGATCCTGGCGCTGATGGGCTTCGCCGGCTGCGGCGGCAAGGCGGAGGGGGAGAAGGTGGTGGTCAAGATCGGTCTTACCGCTCCCCTGAGCGGCATCGGGGCCGGGTATGGAGAGGACATCAAGGCCGGACTGGACATGGCCATTTCGGAAATAAATTCCAAGGGAGGGATAAAGATCGGGGACACCACCTACGTCTTCGAGCTGGTGGCGGCGGACGACGAGATGGTTCCCGAGAAATCCCTGAGCAACGCCCAGCGCTTCGTGCTCGAGGAAGACATCAAGGTGATATGGGATCCCACCGCCAACACCATCCAGTCCCTGATGGGGATCAACGAGAGGGCCGGCGAGGAGTTCCTGATCATGGCCTATACCAGCGTGCCCCTCTACTCCCAGAAGCCCAACAAGTACATGGTCACCCTTCCCCCGCCCTTCTCCGTGTACGTCAAGGACTGGATAACCCGGGCCCTGGCCAAGGGTTGGAAGAAAGCGGGGATGGTGCAGACCACCGGGGCCTACGGCGAGCTGTGGGGCAAGACCTTCAAGGACGCCTGGACCAAGGCGGGAGGCACGGTGGTGGCCGAGGCGCCGGCCAGTTACTACACGGAGACCGACTTCACGCCCTACCTGACCACCGTGCTGGCTCAGAACCCCGACGTGATCTTCTGCGGCGGGCCCTCCGAGCCCACCGCCCTGGTCATCGACCAGGCGCGCAACCTGGGCTTCAAGGGAGGGTTCATCGTCATCGACCAGGCCAAGCTGGACATCATCGAGGAGACCACGGGGATGGAGAAGCTGGAGGGCTGCATAGGCGTGCTCCCCGTGGACCAGTCCATCTGGCCGGCCACCCTTAAGGTCATGGAGAGGTTCGAAAAAGAATACAACCGGCGCTTCACCTGGGAAGCGGCCATCTGCTACACCGGCTTCCACATCCTGGCCCGGGCCATGGAGGAGGCGGGGAGCGTGGACGACGTGGCCGCCATCCGCGCCGCCTTCGCCAAGGGCAACGTCTCCGTGACCTCCGGCGAGGAGCTGCCGGTGGAGTACTCGGGGATCAACGACCAGACCGGTGCCCTGTTCATGCCGGGGACCTCGGTGATCGTGGAGAAGGGGGCCTTCCAGCCGGGTGAGCCCATCGAGTGGTGGAAACAGTAAGGCCCCGAGAGGAACCATGTTGACGCGAAAAAAGGGGGAAGCCCTGCCGGCTTCCCCCTTTCCGTCATGGTAAGCGAAATTGAGGTCTTGCGTTTGGAGTGACCATGGTATAAATCGGCGGATCCCCGGGCCTGTTGGGGAAGTATCGAGGGGGTATCACCCCGATCTTCCTGCTGCACTGAGCGGTCACGGGTCCTGTTCTGGGGCTGGTGGGGCAGGGTGCTGTCGCAGTGGGTGGTTAATCGCTCGCGCCAGGCGATCACGGAATCTTGTAAAGTGCGGTGATCGTTTTTCCGAGTCCAAGAACAACCCGTCGACCTTTAAGAACGGCTGTCTCGCGGGGAAGCCTTGGCGCTACCAGCTAAGGCCTTAAGGCGTCCGTCGTCCTGCATCGATTTGCGGAGTGGCCTTGAATGGCCGTGCCATACGCGGCTTGATGACCGGGGTTCCCGGTGGGACTCGCATTGGGTTCCGGGAGGTGGGAGCGGGGATATCGATGTGGGCGGGGCTTCCATCCAGGCGGTTTTCGGACAAGGCCTGAAGGTCGCGGAAAGGGGAGGACAGGTTGACCTTCTTCTTCAACCAGTTGATCATCGGCATCCAGCTCGGGAGCCAGTACGTGATGGTGGCCCTGGGGCTGACCCTCATCTTCGGCATCCTGGACATCTCCCATTTCGCCCACGGGCACCTGTACATGCTGGGAGCCTATCTCCTGTACGTCCTCAACGTGCTGGCCAAGGTGAACTACTGGCTGGCCCTCCCTCTGTGCATGGTCGCCCTGGCTATGGGGGGCATCGTCGTGGAGCGGCTGGTGTACCGTCCGCTCCGCGACCAGCCGCACATCAACACCTTCATCGCCGCCATAGGGTTGATCCTCTTCCTGGAGACCATGGTCCGGGCCGTCCAGCCCAAGTCCCTGAGCGTCCCCAAGCCTGTGGACAAGGTCCTCGCCGCGGGGGGGATCAGCATAGAGGCCCAACGCCTGATCGTCATCGTAGGGGCGGCCCTCCTGGTGGCCCTCCTTCACCTGTTCATCAAGAGGACCCGCCTGGGGACGGCCATCGAGGCCGTGGCCCAGGACCGCGAGGGAGCAGCCCTGGTGGGGATCAACGTCAACCGCATCTCCCTCCTGACCTTCGCCATCGCCACCGCCCTGGCCGCCGCCGCCGCCGTGCTCATGGCCCCCCTGGCCTTCATAGCCCCGGAGATGGGCAGCGTCCTCATCCTCAAGGCCTTCGTCATCGTGGTCCTGGGCGGCCTGGGGAGCATGCAGGGAGCCATCGTCGGCGGTTATCTCCTGGGGATCCTGGAGGCCATGGCCATCGCCTACGTCTCCTCCACCTACAAGGACGTCTTCGCCTTCGCCGTGCTCATCGTCATCCTGGCCGTGCGCCCCACGGGACTTTTCCGGGGCAGGGAATGAGGGGGTCGGAGATGGGGGATAGATGGAAAAAAGCGGTAAAACCCGTTTTCCTCCTCGCCGTGCTGGGGGTGGCCGCGCTTCTCCCGTGGTTGGGGCTGCAGAAGTACCAGCTGCGGGTGTTCACCCTGGCCATGGCCTGGGCGGTGGCCGCGGTGAGCCTCAACCTCGTCCTGGGCTACACGGGGCAGGCCTCCCTGGCCCACGGCGCTTTCCTGGGCATCGGCGGTTACGCCTTCGGTATCTTCGCCGAGAGGCTGGGATGGAACTTCTGGCCGGCCCTCCTCATGGCGGGCCTCGTTCCCGCCGCTCTGGGTTTCCTGGTGGGCCTTCCCTCCCTGCGCACCAAGGGGCCCTATTTCGCCATCGTGACCCTGTGCTTCAACGTCATCGTCTTCAAGGTCTTCGAGAACTGGACCTGGTTGTCCGGGGGTTACCAGGGACAGCGGGTTCCCGTGCCCTCCTTCCTCGGGTCGCGCTGGGCCCGTTACTACTTCATGCTCGCCGCCCTGGTCCTGGCTCTGGTGGTGTTGCGCATGATGGTCAAGTCCCTCCTCGGGGTGACCTTCATGTCCATCCGGAGCAACGAGAACCTGGCCGAGGCCATGGGCATCAACGCCTTCCGGTACAAGCTGCTCTCCTTCACGGTGAGCTGTTTCATGGTCGGGTTGGCCGGGGCCCTGCTGGCCCTGGAGAACGGGCACCTGGACTACACCATCACCAGTTACACCTATTCCTTCAACCTTCTGGTCTACGTGCTCATAGGCGGGGCGGCCACCCTTTCCGGGCCGGTCGTGGGCGCGCTGGGCCTCTATTACCTCCTGGAACGCATAGAGAAAGCGGTGGGGGAGTACCGCTACGCCATCTTCGGCCTTCTCCTCATCGTGGTCATCATCTACTTCCCCCGCGGCGTGGCGGGCGGGGTCCAGCAGCTGTGGGACCGGCTCAAGCGCTGGTGGGCGGGGCGCGGGGCGGAGGAGGTGGTCGAGGGTTGAGCATCCTGCGCGTGGAAGGACTTACCAAGATGTTCGGGGGCCTGGTGGCGGTGAACAAGGTGGATTTCGAGGTCCAGGCCGGCTCCATCCTGGGAATCATCGGGCCCAACGGGGCGGGCAAGTCCACCCTTTTCAACCTCATAAGCGGAGTCCTCACCCCCGACGGGGGGCGCGTCTTCTTCGAGGGCAAGGACATAACCGGGTGGAGGCCATACCGGGTGGCCCAGGCGGGGATCGCCCGCACCTTCCAGACCACCGCCCTCTTCGAGGAGCTGCCCGTCTACGTGAACCTGATCATCGGCCGGCGCATGCGCACCCGGTCCGGCCTCTGGGACGTCATCCTCCAAACACCGCGCGCCAGGAGGGAGAAAAGGGAGGTGGCGGAGAAGGTAGGGGAGGTCCTGGCCTTCACCGGGCTGGGGGAGTACGCGAGCCAGCCGGCGGGGTCCATCCCCCAGGAGGCCCAGAAGAGGCTGGCCATCGGGGTGGCCCTCATGGGAGACCCCAAGCTCCTCCTGCTGGACGAGCCCACCGGCGGGGTGGGGATGAGCGAGACGGAGGCCATCATAGACCTCATCGCCCGCATCCGCGGGCGGGGGATCACGGTCTGTGTCATCGAGCACAAGATGCGCATGATAATGAGCCTGGCGGACCGCATCGTGGTCCTCAATTTCGGGGTCAAGATAGCCGACGGGCTCCCGCAGGAGGTCTGCGAGAACCCCGAGGTCATCGAGGCGTACCTGGGTGAGTGCTATGCTTGAGATGCGGGATGTCTACTGCAGCATCGGGAAGCACGAGGTGATAAGCGGCGTTTCCCTCAGGGTGGAGGAGGGAGAGCTGGTCACCCTGCTGGGGGCCAACGGGGCGGGCAAGTCCACCCTTTTCAAGGCCATCAGCGGCCTGGTAAAGCCCACGCGGGGGACCATAACCTTCCTGGGAAAGGATATCAGCCGCAGCCGGCCGGACCAGATAGTCAGGATGGGGATATCCCTGTGCCCCGAGGGGCGGAAGCTTTTCCCCCGCCTCTCGGTGAGGAAGAACCTGATGATGGGGGCCTACACGAGGCACCGGGACCGGGAGCACTTGGCCTCCGCCCTGCGCGAGGTCTACGAGCTATTCCCCATCCTGGAGGAGCGCAGCGAGCAGGACGCCGGTACCCTGAGCGGAGGGGAGCAGCAGATGCTGGCCATAGCCAGGGCCCTCATGGCCGGCCCCCGGCTCCTCCTGCTCGACGAGCCCTCCCTGGGGTTGGCGCCCCTGGTGGTGACGCGGATAATGGAGACCATCGCGGACATCAACCGCCGGGGGGTGACCGTCTTCCTTTCCGAGCAGAACGCCGGGATGGCCCTCTCCATATCCACCCGGGGATACGTGGTGGAGAACGGGCGCATCGTCCTGGAGGGGAGCGCCGAGGAGTTGGCGGGCAACGAAGAGGTGAAGAAGGCTTACATAGGGGCTTGATCCGCCCCGTGGAGCGGGGGGTGAACGATGAGAGCCACCAGGACCTGCCCGGAGTGCGGGGTTCCCCGGGGCATATCCCGTACCATGCGCTGGAATCCCGATGGCACGATCACCCAGGCCGGCGATCCCCTCCACCGCCTCATCCTCTTCGAGTCCGACAACCTGGACCGCATGTGGATGGCCCTCTCCGAGGCCCTGGAGGTGACTGAGGAACACCTCTGGGAATTGGTAATATCTTCCAAGAGCCGGGCCACCCGGGCCTTCCTCCGCCGTACCCTTCCCTGGTACGTGAACCTCGCCGCGCGTTTCGTGGGTTACCGCGCCCTGATGTCCGCCATCGAGGCCCAGGGCCTGGTCATGGGTTACGGGAAGATAACCCTGGGCGGCCAGTTTCCCCGCCGGGGAAGGCCGGAGAGGGTGACCGTCTTCATCGAGGACCCCTATTCCCTTCCCCTGTTCTGCGGGGATTTCAAGGGTGCGGCGGAGGTCCTGGAGAGGAGGTGGGCCTCCCTCACCTACCAGGCCCTGGACGAGCGACGCCACCAGATAGACGTCACCGTTAGCGGGGAAAAGCTGGAGGAGGAATACTTCCGGGTGGAGGACGGGACGGAGCGCAAGCCGGGCGACTTATCCTACACCCCCTGCCCTTCCTGCGGCGCGCCGCGGGAACTGGTCCGCTTCTCCTGGGATCTCTCCCGGGGCGTCATAAGGGACACGGAGAGCGGAAGGAGGGTGGCCTTTTTCGGCACCGCGGCCCTGCGAGCCGTCTTCGACGAGCTGGAACATGAGCTCGGGGAACGGGTGACCCCTACCGTCATCGAGGCGGAGCGCAGGAACACCCTGGAGGCCATGGGGGTGGAGGAGGCGCGCAGCGGTTTCGAGAGCCTGCGACTTCGCGCCGCCCTGCGGGGCCTTGGACTCCTGACCGAGTTGGCCCTCTCCACGGAGAGGCTGGAGGCGAGGGTGGCCAACCCGGCCCTCCCCGAGTACCTGGTGGGACTGTCCCTGGGGATATTCGAGCTGGCCCTCGGAAAGAGAGGCGAATGCCGCTGGGAGCTTGAGGCCGACGGCGATCTCCGGTTGGAAGTAGTCCCCGCCGGATAGGTCTACACCGGCGGGGTCTCGGCCCCGCCCACGGTAGCGGTCATCCATGGGTCGGAGGGATTGGACCAGCCCGACGTCCCGAGGTGCTGGCGAACCGCTTCCGGACTCGATCCGGATGGCAACCGAACGGTCAGCGCGAACCATTCCCTCACCGCGTCGCGCGCGGCACTTACCGGTACAGGCGATACCTCCGGCGACCCCGAGCGCCTTCCGGACTCGATCCGGATGGCAACCGAACGGTCAGCGCGAACCATTCCCTCACCGCGTCGCGCGCGGCACTTACCGGTACAGGCGATACCTCCGGCGCCCCCGAATCACCCCTTGGGAGGATGTCCCGCGTGGGCTTGCCCGGCGATTCATCTATTACCGGTACGGAGAGGAAGGGGGACTCGAGATGGAGGACAGGAAGAAGATACTCATCGTGGACGACGACGAGGAGCTGGTGCGCATCCTGAGCATCAATTTCATGGCCGAGGGTTACGAGGTATGCGCGGCCTTCGACGGCATGTCCGCGGTCATGAGGGCGCACAAGGAGCATCCCGACCTGGTCATCCTGGACGTGCGCATGCCCGCCGGGAGCGGATTGAACGTCGTGGAGAAGCTGCGCGCCTCCACGAAGACCTTCAACATCCCCGTGCTTTTCCTGAGCGCCCTGCCACGGGATGAACTCAAGGAGAAGGCCACCCGGGCGGGCGTTATGCATTACCTGGCCAAGCCCTTCGACCTGGACGTCCTGCTGGGGATGGTGAGGAATATCCTGGGGGTCAAGGAAGGCGAGCCGGTTTTGAAAGTCTTGGGCGCTTAAGCCTTGTAGGCTGCCTTTGGAGCGGAGCCCCCCTTACCGGTTGAAGGCTCGAGGGAAACAAGGGACGCCGGCAAAAGCCCTCGAGCTTTCATCTTTGCGGGGTTTTTCCCGAACGGTGAGACCCGGCTCGCTTCGCGGCCCGGTCCGATCCCGGAACGGGCTCGATTTCAGGGAAGCGCGGATCCCACGGCCGACTCCAGCTGGTCCGACATCGCCCGGCAGCCGGAGAGGAGCGAGTTCACGGCGCCGCCGAGCAGGCCTTCGATGCCGCTTATGGTGGCGGATATCTTGTCCTGCAGCGCCTGCAGCGACGACAGTTCCCCCCGGATGGGGACCGGGCGGCCTGCTGGGCCAGGGACTGCAGTCCCCCCGAGCATCGCGGCCAGTTCCTCTCCTGATGAGCCCAGCGCAGCTGGCGGGTTGGCGGACTGGAGGTTGGAGAGGGCCTGTTGCGCGTATTTGGGGAGCGGGGGGAGCTCGACCACCAATTCATCTTCGGCCCTGATGCGACTACCGAAGCGTTACAGCAACATATAAAAGCCGCCGCGTTTATCCCTGTCCTTGGCGGGGATTATATTTATCGCATGGGGCGGTTCCGGCGGTCCCCCGGAGGGCCGGCGGCATGGGATTACGGCGGGCGTCGGCGCGGCGTGGCGGCGGAAGGCCCGCGGGAAAGAGGAAGGAGGAGGAGATGGGCAGGAGGTTCGTGGACCTGAGCATAACCATCGAGGACGGGCTACCCTCGGACCCGCCGGCCATGGTGCCCAGGATCATGTACATGGACCACCAGGCGGGGGCGGCCTCCATGGCCGAGTTCTTCCCGGGCATCGACCCGCAAAAGGACCTTCCCGGTGGGTTGGGCTGGGCGGTGGAGATGCTCACCCTTTCCACCCATTCGGGAACCCACCTTGATGCTCCGTGGCATTACCATCCCACCATGGATGGCGGCAAGCAGTCCCTGACCATCGACGAGGTCCCTCTGGAGTGGTGCATGGGGCCCGGCGTGGTGTTGGACTTCCGCCACTTCCCCGACGGGTATCGCGTCACGGCCGCGGACGTGGAGGAAGCCTTGGAGAAGATGGATTATCGGCTCAGGGAGGGAGACATAGTCCTGGTCATGACCGGGGCGGACAAGTACTGGGGGAAGCCGGAATACCTGGTGAAGGGCTGCGGCATGAGCCGGGAGGCCACCCTCTGGATCCTGGAACACGGGGTCAGGGTCACCGGAACCGATGCCTGGTCCTGGGACCGGCCCCTCCCCCTCATCGCCAAGGATTTCCAGGAGACCAAGGATTCTTCCCTCATCTGGGAAGGGCATTTCGCCTCCATCGAGAGGGGTTACTGCCATATCGAGAAGCTGACCAACCTGGACCAGCTACCGCCCCACGGCTTCACTTTCTTCTGTTTTCCGGTGAAGATAAAGAAGGCCAGCGCGGGGTGGATAAGGGCGGTGGCCCTGGTGGAGGACTGATCGCCCTGGGGGAAGAGGGGGATTCCGGCCGGGCATCTGGGCGTGGTGACGGGGAAGCGGGTCGGGGCGGTGGGCGGCGGAGAGGACGTTGGGGATGTGCGGTCGGGGTAGCGGCCCCCGGGCCGGCCTTGCCGGTTGGAGTTGGGAACGGGTCATGGCGCGACTCATCCCACGATGGCACTAAAGGAGATCGGCTGTTTCCGCCGCGCGGGTTTGAGCGTGCAGGGGGTCGTGGCGCGAGGGAAAGGTACCGGAAAGAAGCCTTGAGGCCGAGAGGAGGAAGTCCGCTTGAAGGAGGACATGAGAATCGACGACCAGTTGGCGGCCATGGTTCGCAAACTGGAGGCGATGTGGGCGGAATACCCCGCCGCCGTATACCTGCCCTGTTTCTACCGCTCCAGCCCTCCGCGCATCTTTATCTATCCGGACGGCGTCCGGGCGGTGGTGAAGGGAGAGCCGGTCCTCAATTACGAGATCGTCCCCTACGACCTGGCCTCCGCCGGTTACCGGGAGTTGGAACGCGGCGCTTACAAGGTGGTATACGAGTTCCTCCCTGGCAAGAAGTTCCAGGTGGAGCTGGAGGGAAGCCTCTTCGCGAAGATGCTCGAGGGGGATGCGCTGGTGGAGGAGATAAGGGCGCTGCGGGAACGTCTTGGGGTTTACGACCTCGTGCCCCTGGTGAAACTGGAACGGGTCGGCTACCGGGATCGGGGCACCGTGCCCCTGCGCATCAAGCGTCTCCAGCCCGACGTGGAACTTCCCTCCTATGCCCATCCCGGTGATGCGGGGCTGGATATCCGCAGCGCCGAGGAGGCGGTCCTGCAGCCCGGAGAGAGGCGCCTTATAGGCACCGGTTTGGCCATGGCCCTACCCGAAGGTTACGCCGCTTTCGTGCAGCCCCGTAGCGGGCTAGCCGCCCGGCATGGCATCAGCATCGTCAACACACCCGGCCTCATAGATTGTCACTACCGGGGGGAGGTCAAGGTCATCCTGGTCAACCTGGGCGGGGAACCCTTCCGGGTGAAGAAGGGGGACCGCATCGCCCAGATGGTCATCCAGAGGGTGGAGAGGGCCGAGGTCCTGGAAGTGGAGGAGTTGGAGGACACCTCGAGGGGTGAGGGGGGTTTCGGCTCCACCGGCCTATGAAGGCCATATATCGGGTGCCGGCCCATGTTTGATGGAGGGCGGCTTTATCCGTTTTGCGCCCGGAGGGTGATAGAAACTATAATTACGGCAAGGATCGAGTTCGAATCCAAGGGGAAGGATGGGATTTGAAGCGTGGCCGCGAGCTCTAAGGAGTGCGGTATCCTCATGGATGGGTCACGCTTGATGTCAAGGAGGGAGGTGAGCGGAAGCGCCTGCATCCTCGACTCGAATCCACCTGGCGCGTCGCGTGGCGACCGGATACCACGGACATCATCCGCAAAAGGGGGTGAGAGAAGGGATTAAGGAGTAGGTGGCCGCCGTATTTCTCTCCCGGGGAACGGGAGCGGACAGACCAAGGAGGTCGTAGATGAAAAAAAGCCGTTTTATCGTGGTGGCGATACTGATGACCGCCCTCCTCGTGGGGCTGGTCATGACCCTGGGAGGATGCGGTAAAGAGGAAGAGAAGAAGGAGGCGGAGGAGATCCAGGAAGGGGGCACCTTCTACTATTGCCTGGTCTCCGATCCCGTTTCCCTTGACCCGGCCCAGCTGCAGGAGTCCCAGGGGATCGAGGTGGGCAAGCAGATCTTCGACGGCCTCATGGACAACGACCCCAAGACCATGGAGCTTGTCCCGGCCATGGCCGAATCCTACGAGGTGAACGAAGACGCCACCGTCTTCACCTTCCACCTCAAGAAGGGGGTCAAGTTCCACAACGGCCGGGAATGCACGGCGCAGGACTTCGTGTATTCCTGGAACCGCGTCTGCGACCCGGCCACGGCCAGCGAGGTCGCCTACCACATGTCCGCCATCAAGGGATTCAAGGCCTTCAACGAGGACAAGACGGCCACTTCCCTCGAGGGGGTCAAGGCCCTGGACGACTACACCCTGGAGGTCACCCTGGACTATCCCTACGCGGACTTCGTCTACCATACCGCCCACCCCGTGTTCTCCCCCATTCCCAAGGAAGTGGTGGAGCAGTACGGTAGCGAGAACTTCAGCGAGCACCCGGTGGGCACCGGCCCCTTCAAGTTCGTGAGCTGGACCCACGAGCAGCAGATCGTGGTGGAGAAGTTCGCCGACTACTACGGGAAGAACAAGCCCCACCTGGACCAGGTGGTCTTCAAGGTCTACCAGGATGAGGAGACTGCCTACCAGGACTTCAAGGCGGGGGCCCTGCACGATGCCCAGATCCCGCAGGGCCAGTTCGAGGCCGCGGCGGCGGAATACGGCGATAGGGCCATATTCAAGCCCATGCTGGGTATCTACTATTACGGGTTCAACATGAACACCTCGCCTTGGAAGGACAACAAGGCGTTGCGCCAGGCCTTCAACTACGCCGTGGACCGCGAGACCCTGTGCAACGTGGTCATGGAGGGCCAGCGCGTGCCGGCCACGGGGATCGTGCCACCGGGCATCCCGGGATACCAGGCCAAGGCCATGGATTACACCTACGATCCCGAAAAGGCCAAGGAGCTCCTGAAGGAGGCCGGGTACCCCGAGGGCCAGGGGTTGCCCGAGCTCACCCTGGGCTACAACACCGGCGTGGGGCATGACGTCATCGCCCAGTTCATCCAGTCCAACCTCAAGGACGTGGGCGTCAGCTTCAAGATCGAGGGCTACGAGTGGGGGACCTACCTGGATCTCATACAGGGAGAGCAGATCACCTTCTTCCGCCTCGGCTGGCTGGCCGACTACCCCATCATGGACAACTTCCTCTACCCGCTCTTCTACTCGGAGAACGCGGGGGTGGACAACATGACCCAGTACAAGAACCCCGAGGTGGACGAACTGCTGCTCAAGGCGCGCAGCACGCCCGACGAGGAGGAGAGGCTGGAGCTCTACCGCAAGGCGGAGAAGCTCATCCTGGAGGATGCGCCCATCATCCCCCTCATGTTCTACAAGACCTCCCGCGTGTACTCCGACAAGGTCGGAGGGTACATGAGGACGCCCGACGACCTCACTCCGCTGGAGCTGGTGTACTTCAAGAAGACGGCCTCCACCGAGTAGCCGTTGAGCTGAGAAAGGGGGCCTGCAGGATTTCCTTGCAGGCCCCCTTGCCTTATGCTAAATTTTACGGAGCCCGGAAGGGCGGGAAGGAGAGGTCGAGTAGAGCATGCTTCTTTTCGTTCTGCGACGCTTCTACCAGACGGTCATCGTGGTCATCGGGGTAGTGCTGGTCATATCCCTCCTCATGGCCTCCCTTCCCGGCGACGTGGCCCGCATGCGTGCCCCCAAAGGGGCCTCGGAGGAGACCCTGGAGAACATCCGAAAGAAATTCAACCTGGACAAGCCCTGGCTCACCAGGCTTTGGATATACCTCAGCGGGCTTCCCCGCCTGGACCTGGGCGACTCCTTCACCTATAAGAGGCCGGTCATGGACATCATCGGGGAGAGCCTCCCCTGGTCGGTGAGGCTGGCCATCGCCGCGGAGATAATCATCGTCATCTTCGGCATCCTGGCCGGGGTGATCTCCGCCGTGTCCCGCTATTCCTTCCTGGACGTGCTGGTGACCATAAGTACCTCCGTGCTGGTGGCCATGCCCATCTACTGGATAGGGCGCCTTATGCAGCTCTTCTTTTCCCAGTGGCTGCACTGGTTCCCGCCCTCGGGAGCCCCACCCCCGGGAACCGGCTTCTGGGGTTCCATCCCCTATTACGTCATGCCCGCCGCCGCGCTGGCCGCCGTGTCCACGGCCTACGTGGCTCGACTGGCACGTTCTTCCATGTTGGAGGTGCTGCGCCAAGACTATATAGTGACCGCGCGGGCCAAGGGGCTTTCCGAGCGCAGGGTTATCTACAAGCACGCCTTGAAGAACGGCCTCATTCCCGTGGTCACCTACCTGGGAATAGACTTCGGGGTGCTCATCGGCGCGGCGGTGCTCACGGAGATGATCTTCAACTGGCCAGGGGTGGGACACAAGCTTTATTTCGCCGTGATCCAGCGCGATCACACCATGGTTATCGGCCTGGTATTCATACTGGTGCTCATCTTCGTGACCATCAACCTCCTGGTGGACATCTCTTACGCCTTCCTCGACCCCCGCATCCGCCTGGGGGAGTCACCGGAGGTGGCCTGAAATGACGGACAGGAAGAGGCCCGAGGATTACCTCCCCGGCAAGGAACCCCCCGAGTTCTTGGGCCCTGAAGTGGAGAAGTTCGAGGCCGAACTGGAAAAGGAAAGGGTGCACGGGCGCACCGCCTTGTGGCGGGACGTTTGGTACCGCCTGAGGCATAACAAGATGGCCATGGCCGGGATGGTCATCATCGCCCTTCTTATCCTGGTGGCCATCTTCGCCCCCCTCTTGGCCCCCTACGATCCCGTAGAGCAGGTGGAGATAAGGACCCCGGGCGGGGTTAAGCAGCCACCATCCGCTAAGCACTGGCTGGGGACTGACGCCCTGGGAAGGGACATACTTTCGCGCCTCATATACGGGAGCCGCATCTCGGTGGAAGTGGGGATCGTGGCCGTGGTCATATCCCTGGTCATAGGCCTCTTTTTCGGGGCCCTGGCCGGCTATTTCGGTGGTTGGGCCGACTCGGTGATCATGCGCTCCGCGGACGTCTTCTTCGCCTTCCCCACCGTGCTGGGAGCCATAGCCATAATGACCGTGCTGGGACCGGGACTGATAAACGTCTTCATCGCCATCGGGGTCCTGGGCTGGGCCACGATTGCCAGGATTTTCCGGGGTTCCATTTTATCGGTGAAGGAGAACGATTACGTGGAGGCGGCCAGGGCCCTGGGGGCCAGCCATTCCCGCATCATCTGGAGGCACATCATGCCCAACGCCATCCAGCCCATAATCGTCTATGCCACCATGAGCGTGGGCGGCGCCATCCTGGCCGAGGCCTGGCTGGCCTTCCTGGGGCTGGGGCAGCAGCCCCCCACTCCCAGCTGGGGGAACATGCTCGCCGAGTACCTGCCCTTCTACAATACCCACCCGTGGATGATGTTCATCCCGGGGACGGCCATCGTCATCAGCGTGCTGGCCTTCATCCTGCTGGGCGACGGGCTGCGCGACGCCCTGGACCCGCGCCTGAGAGGGAGCGTGTGAGATGGACGGAGAGAGGGAGACCCTCCTGGAAGTACGTAACCTGCGCACCTATTTCCACACCCCGGTGGGCGTGGTCAAGGCCGTGGACGACGTATCCTTCCTTGTCCGTCGCGGCGAGGCCCTGGCCGTGGTGGGGGAATCGGGCTGCGGGAAGACGGTGACCGCCCTCTCGGTGATGCGGCTTGTGCCCGACCCCCCGGGGAAGATAGAGGGCGGGGAAGTGGTCTTCGAGGGGCGTGACCTTCTCCGGTTGAGCGATGCCGAGATGCGCCGGGTAAGGGGGAACCATATTGGCATGATCTTCCAGGACCCCATGACCTCCTTGAATCCCGTTTTCCGGGTGGGGGACCAGATAAGGGAGGCGGTCCAGGTCCACCTGGGGCTTTCCCGCAAGGACGCCCGGGAACGGGCCATACAGCTCATGGAGATGGCCGAGATCCCCCAGGCCCGGGAAAGGTACCGCATGTACCCCCACGAGTTCTCCGGGGGCATGCGCCAGCGGGCCATGATCGCCATGGCCCTGTCCTGCGAACCCAAGCTGCTCATCGCCGACGAGCCCTCCACTGCCCTGGACGTGACCATACAGGCCCAGATCATGGAACTGCTGGGGCGCCTGAGGAAGGAGATCGGGCTCTCGGTGATGCTCATCACCCACGACCTCGGGGTGGTGGCCGGAGTGGCGGAGACGGTGCTGGTGATGTACGCGGGGAAGGTGGTGGAGTACGCGGGCGTGGACGACGTCTATTACCGGTCCAAGCACCCTTACGCCTGGAGCCTGATGCGCTCCGTCCCCCGCCTGGACGAGAAGAAGGAACGCCTCCTGACCATCGGTGGTTCTCCCCCCAGCCTCATCGACCTGCCACCGGGCTGCAGTTTCTCGCCCCGCTGCCCCTTCGCGCAGGAGATATGCCGCGAGGAGGAGCCTCCGCTGGTGGAGGTGGAGAAGGGCCATCTCTCGGCGTGTCATTTCGCGGGTGACTTCGAGAGCCGCGCCGCGGAGGTGCTGGGGACATGAGCGGCAACGACGGTTTCCTCCTGGAGGCCCGGGGCCTGGTCAAGCATTTCCCGCTGGGCAAGGGACTCATCCTCTCCCGCCTCGGCGGCACGGTCAAGGCCGTGGACGACGTCACCCTGGAGGTCCGGGAAGGTCAGACCCTGGGACTGGTGGGAGAGTCGGGATGCGGGAAGTCCACCCTGGCCCGCCTCATCCTGCGCTTGGTAAAGGCGGACAAGGGGGAGGTGTTTTTCGAGGGTCGGGACATCCTCAAGCTGCCTCACCGGGAGATGAAGGCGGTACGCCGCTCCATGCAGATCATCTTCCAGGACCCCTATGCCTCCCTCAATCCGCGCATGAGCGTGGGGGCCATAATCATGGAGCCCATGGTCATCCACGGCGAGGGCAGCAGGGATGAGCGCCGCAAGAGGGCCATGGAGTTGCTCTCCCTGGTGGGCCTCCAGCCGGAGCATTTCTCGCGCTATCCCCACGAGTTCAGCGGCGGCCAGCGCCAGCGCATCGGGGTGGCCCGGGCCCTGGCCCTCCGGCCCCGCCTGATCATCTGCGACGAGCCGGTCTCCGCCCTGGACGTCTCCATCCAGGCCCAGGTCCTTAACCTTCTCAAGGAACTGCAGGAGCGGTTCCGGTTGACCTACATCTTCGTGGCCCACGACCTCTCCGTGGTCCGTTACGTGAGCGACGAGGTGGCGGTGATGTACCTGGGGAAGATAGTCGAGCGGGCCGTGCACGACGAGCTTTACGGCCACCCCATGCACCCCTATACCCTGGCCCTGCTCTCTGCGGTTCCCGTGCCCGACCCGCGCAAGGAGCGGGAACGCCGGCGCATCATCCTGGAGGGCGACGTGCCCAGCCCCATCAACCCGCCTCCCGGGTGCCGTTTCCATACCCGTTGCTGGAAGAAGCAGGAAATATGTGAGCAAGTGGAACCGGCCATGGAGGAGAAGGCCCCCGGCCATCTCGTGGCCTGCCATTTCCCCGAAACCTGAAGTTTTACCCGCGTGGCGGCAGCAGCCTTATCGATTAAGTAACTGCACCTCGTGTTTCGAGGGGATTCTTTTCCGTCCAGGAGTAAAAGAATCTCTTCGATGCTTCCGCAGCCGCTCAGGCATCCCGGTCGCCATTCCCAGAAAGTGCCAGAAAATGACGTGAAGGGTTGCGGTCGGGCAGGGCTCCGGGTGCGGCATTCGAGAGCCGGGACATGCCGCCAGTCCGGATTCAGCCGAAACCAGGCTGGTACCTATCCGGCGGCGGCAGGTTCCGGGTGAAGGGAAAGGAGAGGAGGGCCAGGACCAGGCCGGCCAGGCTGAGCCAGAGGGCGGCGGAGACCACGTCCAGCCTCTCCGCCAGGTACCCCATCCCCAGGTACCCCAGGGGCAGCGGCAGGAGCACCAGGGCGTCCATGGTGGTGAACACCCTTCCCCGGAATTCGGAGGGCACCAGGCGCTGCCGGAGGAACTCGTAGGTGGTGAAGCCCAGGGCGTCCACGACCCCCATCCCCAGGCAGACGAGCAGGGAAGCCCACAGGGTGGAGCTCCGCCCGAGCAGGAAGACCCCCGCGGCGTAACCGCAGAAGCTGGCCAGCACCAGGCTCAGGGGGCGCACCCTCTCCAGCAGCCGGTAGGCGAACAGGCTGCCCACGGCCAGACCGCCTCCCACGGCGGCGCTGAGCAGGGTGTAGTAGTTCACCTCTCCCAGGCGCCGGTCGGAGAAGAGGGGGAGCAGCACCTCGAAGGCGCCGAAGACGGGCATGAAGAGTAGGTGCATGAGGGTCAACCCGCGCACGTGACGGTCCTTGCGGATGATGCCCACCGCCCTGGCGATTCCCCTCAGGCCCGGGGACAAGCCGTGTCCTCGCGCCGGGGGCCAGCGCACGGCGTCCCTCTCGACGAGCAGGCCGGCCGCCGAGCAGGCCGCTTGGAGGGCGAAGCACAGGAAGAAGGGACGGGCCTTTCCCAGGTACTTGACGAGGAAATAGGCGGAGCCGGTACTCAAGAGGTAGGTGGTGGAGCGCAAGAACATGTACGCGGAATTGGCCCTGGCCAGCTGGGAGATGTCCACCAGCTCCGGGAGGAGGGCCGCGATGCTGTTGGCCACCACCACGCTACATACCGAGGCGGCGAAGGCCACGGCGAAGATGGGGAGAGGGTCGTGGAGGAAAGGGAGGAGCAGGAGAAAGGAGCCGTACAACAGGTTGGCGGCCACGAGCAGGTCGCGCCGGGAGAAGCGGTCCACCACGGGGCCCACGAAGGGAGCGGCCAGGGTGTAGGGGGCGAAGCTCAGGAAGAGGGAAACGCTCATGGAAAAAGGGGAGCCGGTGCGTTCCAGCACGAAGAGGGGGAGGGCGACGAAGTATATCCCTCGGGCGACCATTCCCAGAAACTGGGAAATGAGGAGGGTCAGCACCCGGCGGTTGGCACGCAACGGTACGACGGCTGCTGCTTCCGGCATCAGCGGGGAAAGACCAACCCGGCGAAGGTCACCGCCGAACCCTCCTGGGGATCGAACCAGTGGCAGTGGTCCACCAGGGTGCCCCTCCGGCCTTCAAGCGCTTTTACCAGGGTATAGATGGGCGGCAGTCCGCACACGTGGCGGGAATCCCCTTCCGCCGCCACGTAGTCGAAGAAACCCTCCGCGTCGCCTTCCTCCACGTGGCGGAGCATCTCCTTGTCCTTGGCTATGACCGAGGACAATATCACCCCGTCTAGGGGCAGGGGGCTTCCGAACCTCCGGCCCACGTGGGCCAGGTCGGCGGAGGCTATGAAGAGGACCTCCTCGCCCATGGCCGAGAGCAACCCCTTGAGGGCGGCGACGAAGGAAGCCACCTGGCGGTCCTCCGAGGGGGATCTGCGTTCCTGGACGAAGGTGTGGAAGGAGTTGCAGGTTATGGGGAGCAGGCGGAAGCGGTCCGCCCCGCCGAAGATGAAGCAAAGCAGGGGGAGCTGGATCTCGATGGAATGCTCGGAACGGTGGGAGAGCTCGTCCCCCAACCCGTCCATGCCCGCCGCCCGGGCCAGGCCCTCGGCCAGCCCGGCATCCGTCTCCACCAACCCGAAGGGAGTGAGGTAGTTCTTGCGGGTGAGGGCGAAAAGGCCCTCCATCTCCCCGTGGCAGGTCCCCAGGATGACCACCAGGGGGCGGGAATTGCCGGACAGCGAGGCTCCCAGGAGGGAGTACAGCTTGCCGTAGCACTCCCAACCCCGCTCCAGGTCGATGTGCGGGGCCACCGCGGCCAGGGGAGGTTCCGGCAGGGGCGTGGGTTCCCCCGCCTCGAGGAGCATGGACCTCAACTGCTGGACCAACACCCGGGGGTCGGCGGGGTAACCGCTGCCCGCCGAGACCATGGGGCGGTTGGGGAGGGCCAGGTATTCCTGGTCCAGGCGGCGCTTGTAGTTCCGGAAGTTCTCGCTGTCCAAGAGGAGCTTGCGGTCCAGCTCGGCGATGAGGGAGGCCACCTGGTCGCTGGTGATGATGTCCCCGTAGCGCCGCACGTAGGCCGCCTGGAGGTCGCGCAGGGAACGCGTCCCGTCGCACAGGGAAGCGATGAAGTAGAGGTTAGGGGGAAGGACGACGAGGTTCCTCGCGTATCCTTGGGGGTCGCGCAGGGCCACCACGTCCCTTCCCTGCTGCCTGGCGGGAAAGGCCTCCAGCCGACGCAACTTGGGATTTTCGGATCCTTCCATTTTTCCTCCGGCGAACTCCTGCATGCCGATTTCTACTTTAGGCGGCCCACGTACCCCTCATGGAGGGCCTTTTCTTCGTGGCGCTCTCCCGAGTGACAAGTATATAATACCCTTTTTACCGCGGCCCTCCCCGGGCTGTGGAGGCCCTTAGGCGCCACGCCTGGGGAAGCATGGCCAGGGCCAGGCGCCCCTCTGCCCGTGGGGATGAAGGGTCCTCTCCATCTCGCCCTCCCGCGCGGGCGCGGTTCTTCCGTTCTCAGGGGGGTGAGGAGGTCAGTGCGTTAGGCGCAGGAGAGCGAGATCCATGAACGCGTTGGCGACCCTCGGTCGGCGATAGCCCGGTCCTCAGCCGCCGGCTTCCACTTCAAGTGATCATGGGTCCCGGTGGGCGGGAAGAAGGGGTTCACTTCCAGTCCGTGCGCTTCCTGGCTTCCCGGGCCAGGCCCACGTCCAGGGCCAGCCAGGCCTTGGCCCGGATGAGCTCGGTGGTGGAGGGGTCCACCACCAGCGCCATGAGGGCCTCCACCCCCCGCTTGTCTCCCAGGCGCGTCAGGGCCTCGATGGCCTGAAAGGCCACCTTCTCGTCCTTGTGGCGGAGGAGCTCCACCAGGCCCTCCACGTCTCGTTCCCTTTCCAGCCGGCGGATGTCCCGCCTGCCGAACCCCAACTTGGCCATGCTCTCACCGGCAAGGATTTTAACTGCCGGCCCGGGCCTTCCGCCACCTGCAGGGAGGAGCTCCACCAGGCCCTCCACGTCTCCTTCCCTTTCCAGCCGGCGGATGTCCCGCCTGCCGAACCCCAACTTGGCCATGCTCTCACCGGCAAGGATTTTAACTGCCGGCCCGGGCCTTCCGCCACCTGCAGAAGAGAGGGGTTGACCTCACGGCTCTCCGACCAGGGGCTGAACTTCAGCGGGGAAGCAGGAAATCGACGTAGGGACCCATGTAACCCAGCTCCTCCTGCCAGGGCACTTCCGGTAGGGATTCAAGCCTTCCAAGGTTTTCCCCCTGGGGGCTGGCGCGGAAAAACCCGTACCTGTCACCGCCCGCCTGGTCGGTGAAATACAGGGAGGAGCCGTCCGCGGACCAACCGCAGGTGGTGGGGACCTGGGTCCGGGCGATCCTGGTCAGGGTGCCCGCTTCCAGGTCGGCCAGGAAAAGGCCGTCCTTGGTCCTGTCCTCCGGCGGGGTGGCGATGTCGTAAAGGGAGCAGGCCACCAGGTTTGTCCGCGCGGGGTTCACCACGTAGCAGTTGATGCAGGGGCCCAGGTACCCCTTGGCCTCCATGAGGCTTAAAAGCCTCTCCGCCCGGTTCACCGAACCGCTGGCCACGTTCACCAGGCTGACGCCGGTGCCGCCCCCGGTCCCCGTCTCCCACACGGCGATCTCCCTACCCCCGGGGAGCCACCACAGGGCGAGCGGGTTCTCCAGCGGAGAGTCGCCCCGCGATATCCTGCGCTGGTCGTTGCCCTCGGGGTCCATAAGGTAGACCTCGGCGTAGGGAAAGGCCTCCCCGGCATGGTCCCGCGTGGAAAGGAAAGCGATGCTTTTCCCGTCCGGGGACCAAGCGGGGGCGAAGTCGTCACCGGGCGTCCCCCTGGTGAGCCTGGCCAGCCCGCTCCCGTCCACCCCCACGAGGTACACGTTCCGGTGCTCGTCCTCGGCGGTGAAGGCGATGCGCCCGCCGTCCGGCGAGATGGCGGGGTTGTACTCCTTTCTTGGGGTGGAGGTGAGGTTGCGCGCGTTTCCCCCATCCGCGTCCATGACCCATATGTCCCAGTCCTTGACGAAGGCGATGAGGCCCTTGGACTCCTCCTCGCCCGCGGCTTCCCCTCCTCTTTCCTCGCCTCCCGCCGTGACGCCCTCCGTTTTTCGGCCGCAGGAAGGGGAAAGAAGGGCCAGAAGAAGGAGCACGGCGAAAACCCAGCGTCTCAAGCGGATTTCTCTCATAGCGCACCGCCTTTCCCAGTTCCGGAAACACCTCTTACGCCGAAGCGGGGCGGGTTTGCGACTACCTGGCCTGGAGTGGGGTTGCAAGCCTGGATTCGGGCCTCACGCTTGACGAGACCCGCTTCCCGCGCCTGGCAATGCCTGGAAGCGCAGTCCTACTCGCCTTTCTATATACCCCAGCACCGCCGGCGGTTAAACCCTTCGCCGGCCAAGACGGGGGAGGGCCGCGCCGTGCGGCTTGGGTGGAGCGCAACCCGGAGAGGGGAAACCCGCCCGCGGGGCTTCGGGGGAAGCCGCGACCAGCGTTTTCCCGCACGGGACGGGATTATGCCGGTGAACAAGCCCGCCCGTGGGCCTTTGGGGGTCCGCCCGTCAGAGGGCGGGCGCTCCCCGGAGCAGGTACCGGTTCAGGTGGACCAGGACCTCGCCCATCTTCTCCGGGGTGTTGTAGGCGATCACCCCCTCCTTCTGGGCCTCTTCCAGTTCCTGGGAGAGAATGGCCGGGGCCACCAGGCACAGGAAGACCGGCTTCCCGTGCCTGCGGCCGATCTCCGCGTATTCCCGCGCCGGGAAGACGGGGCCGGAGCCCGCCCCGGTGACGAAGACGGCCACCGCGCAGTGGATGTCCTCCTGGGCCAGGGCCAGGTCGGCGGCCCGCAGGTAGAGGGCGTTGTCCGTCCAGGCGAAGGCGAAGAGGTCCAGGGGGTTGGCGGCCACGGCGTGGCGGGGGATGAACTCCCGGAGGGCCTCGGCTATATCCGGCCGGAGGGGAGGGAAGCGCACCCCGCCCCTCTCGCAGATGTCGCTTATGGCGATGGCCGGCCCGGCGGTGTGGGTGGCCATGAAGACCCCGTTGCCGCGCGGGACCCCGCCCATGGAGAAGGCCTTGGCCAGGCAGGCCATCTGGCTGGCCGATTCCACCTGGAGAAGCCCGGCCTGGGCGAAGGCCCCCCGGTACACCGCCTCCGAGCTGGCCACGGATCCCGTGTGAGAGAGGGCCGTGCGGGAGGAACTCTCCGTGAAGCCGCGGTTGTAGACGATGACCGGCTTTTTACGCGCCGCCTCCCGCGCCCGGTCCAGGAAGTCGTCCCCCCGGTCCAGCCCCTCGATGAAAAGGCAGATCACCTCGGTGTCCGGGTCCTCGGCCAGGTACTCCACCATGTCCGCGAACTCCACGTTGGCCCGGTTGCCGATGCTCACGAACTTGGCGATGCCCACCCGCTCGTCCATGAGCTCGTTGAGGATGCAGTTGCCCATCCCCCCGCTCTGGCTGACCACGGAGACGTTCCCGGAGGGGAACCAGGCCAGGGGGCTGGCGAAGGTGGCGTTGACCCCGGCCCGCGTGTTGAGCACCCCGATGCAATTGGGGCCGATGAGCTTCATCCCCCCGGAGTCGGCGATGCGCACCAGCTCCTCCTGGAGCCTCCGCCCCTCCTCGCCGCTCTCCCGGAAGCCCCCGGCGAAGATGACCCCCGCTCGGCCTCCCCTCTCCACGGCCTCGCGCACCGTGGGCAGCACCTGGGTCTCGGGGACGGCGTAGACGAAGAGGTCCACCCCGTGGGGGAGCTCGGCGATGGAACGGTAGGCGCGCCTTCCCTGTATGGTCTCACCGGCGTTGGGGTTCACCGGGTACACCTCTCCCTGGTACCCCGTGGAGGTCACCGCGGCCAGGGCGTGGTAGCCCAGCTTGAAGGGGTTGTCGGTGGCCCCTATGACGGCGATGCTCCGGGGCTGGAAGAGGGGCCGGAACTTCTCTAGTATCTCTGAACCCATGGCGCCTCCTTCCCTTTCAGCCCTAATCATACAATAAGAGGCTTTCTCGGCCCTCTGGGTTGGGAAGGGCGTCGACCCTTTCGGCCATGGGCCACCGACCGGAATAGACCCCGTGCGGGACTCGGGCGGGGCAAGGTAAAGAGCCTGCCTTTGGCTTCCAAACCTGGTTTCCTGAAAATGGAAGAGAATTGCAGGCCGCCCACCCGGAGCGCTTTCCGCGGCACGCCTTGACATCCAATAGGGGGAGGGGCAGAAGTGGCTCTTCCTTTCCCCCTCCCGGTAACCCCATGGGGATTCCCGGACGCCTCTTCGTATGGACCCGCGGGCTCCCCGACGCCGATTTCCCGCCGCTTCCGGATCCCGCAAGCCCTTTTGTCGCGGCCCGGCGGGTGGGGCCTAAAAGCGGCCGACCTTGCCCCCCGACCTCAGGCGCTCTCCTGGAGCTCTCCCACCGGGGAAAGCCCGGGCCGGTAGGCGGCCTTGCGAATGCGGTTCAACAGCGCGTTGGCCGCCCGCGGGAAGAGGTTGGGGTTCATGTTCTCGATGAGCTGGACCAGGAAGCCCTGGTTCTTGTTAATCGCCGCGGCCAGCGCCTTGGCGTCCAGGCTCTTCACCAGCTTGGACAGGAAGTCGGGGTTACGGTTGATGATCCCGGCCAAGGCCTGCGGTTCGAGGTGGGCCATGACCTCTCCCAGCAGCCCGCTGTTCTCGTTCACTGACCTGGCCACCACCCGGGGATCGATGCCGGACATGATCCCCGAGAGGAGGTCCTGGTTGTTGGCCATCTTACCCAGAAGCTGGCCCAGTCTCCGGACAAGCGCACTCATCGCCCTCCCTCCTCATTCTTCAGCTCAAGACCCGATACGGTGTCGCGTTTCATTATATCACGCGCCGGGGGTTTGCGAAATCGCCGGACTAAAGCGGTCGAGACTGCCTTGACAAAAAGGGATTCCAGGCTGGTGCAAGGGGTTGGGTTTCTGACCCACCGGTCATATACATGGACATCCTTTGCCTACCCCGGTTTTGGGGGGCTGGCGACGGGACTCCTCGACCGCCCACAGCTGGACAGCCCCCCGGTGACCTCGGTCATGGCCTCCCCCCATCCACCAGGCCCCCCGCCATCCACCAGGAAGGCCGGCGGTGGGCGAGCGACTCGGGATGGGCTCCACCCTGCCTCGTCAACCCCGGCCGCGCCTGCTCCGCCCCCCGGTGACCTCGGTCATGGCCTCCCCCCATCCGGCCGGAAGATAATAGCGTTGAGATGTGTACAGGATGTTTAGCGCGCCGCTCGAGGGGAAGAATTAGCCTTGAACGGGCCGGGAAAGGAGTGTGGATCATGGACCAGTACCTGAAGGCGGTGGACGGCGAGAGGAAGGAGCACGACCTTCTGCTCTTCGCCCTGTCCACCTGCGGGTGGTGCCGAAAGGCCAGGAATTTCCTGGAAGAGAACAAGCTGGCCTACCGCTACGTGTACGTGGACCTCCTGGAGGGGGAGGCCCAGAAGGAGGTCTTCGAGGAGGTCAAGAAGCGCAACCCCCGGCGCACCTTCCCCACCCTGGTGGTGGACGGGGAGGAGGTCATCGCCGGGTTCAGCGAGGACCGCTACCGGGAGGTGCTGCTTTGAGCGGGGATTACCCGCCGGAGGTGCTGGAGCTTTACCGCAGGCTCCACGAGGAGGCGGAGGCGGCCGGTTACCACCTGAACCCGGACCGGGACTTCACCCTCATGCTGGTGGACGGCCTCTACCGCAACCGGGAGCGCTACGGGTACATGCTCTGCCCCTGCCGCCTGGGCGAGGGGGAACGGGAGAAGGACCTGGACATCATCTGTCCCTGCGACTACCGGGACGCGGACCTTGACGAGTACGGCCAGTGCTACTGAGCGCTCTACGTGACCCAGGAGGTCCTGGAAGGCAAGCGCGAGATAGAGGGACAGATACCCGAGAGGAGGCCGGATCCCGAGGAGCTGGAGCGCAGGCGGGAAGCGGCAAGCGAGCCGGCCGCGGGAGGGCGGCTTCCCGTCTGGCGCTGCCGGGTCTGCGGCTACCTGGCGGCCCGGGAGAAGCCTCCCCGCGAGTGCCCGGTGTGCAAGGCCACAGCCGACCGCTTCGAGCCCTTCCCCCTGACGGGAGTCCCCCCGCTTCCCGTCTGGCGCTGCCGGGTCTGCGGCTACCTGGCGGCCCGGGAGAAGCCTCCCCGCGAGTGCCCGGTGTGCAAGGCCACAGCCGACCGCTTCGAACCCTTCCCCCTATAACCTCGCGTCTCCACTGAGACGACCACGTGTCCACGCTGAATCGTGCCCGTGGGCCCATTGTCCTTACACCCGCCGACGGTTCCGCCCGGGCGGAATCAGCCTCCAGTTTCCCGGTTCTGCGGCGTGGATTTGCAAAGCGGCAAAAGAAGGTGGCCCGCTTAAGCGTCGCTTTGGCGACCTGCTGCTTTTCGGGGATGGAAATGTCTTCCATGCTCCACATGTTGCCGGGAGAAGGCGGCATCCGGGTGATGGGGGGACGGTCCTCGTATCCCTCCTCGAGCGTTGGTTGGGTTCCGGAAGGCCAGCGGGGTATTGTCATCGGTTGTTTCTACCGGGCGGAGGATGCCATGCATCGCATGATCACGGTCAAGGGGATGAACGGCCACACCGACTGCACGTCACGCCCATGCGCGGCAAGACCCTGGTTAATGGGGGTGGGACTTTGCATGGCCAGAGAGATCATAGAGGCCCACGGTGGCCAATCAGGGCATGAACTCCACCCGGGCGTGGGTTTCGCTGTTGATGTGTTCTTGACCGTGCTTTTCGATAAATGAACTCCACCCGGGCGTGGGTTTCGCTTTCCGTCTCACCGCCTCCTGGGCTGGGGCCCACGGGGCGGGCGTGGTTCGCCGCGCCACCCCGGGAAACTTCCCGCCCCCACGCTCGCCGCCGGCGGGGAAGGATTTCGCCATACGTATTTCTGGGTTCGTTCCTTCTCCGGAGAATGCGGACCGTGGCGCGGTCCCGGATCGGCTCCGGCCGGGAAAACCGGCGGAGGGATATGTCTTTCACCCTCGCGTTCGCTTGCCGTCGTGCTCCCCTTGAGTATGGCCTCTGGAAATGGGTGGCTCTTGCCATCCGGCGGCCTTCCCAGCCCCCTGGCTCGAGAGGCGGGGAAGACCGCCAGGCTCCGGCGGATGTGTAACCACGGGTGGAAAATCTTGTTGTATAATATGAAAACCGCACGTCCTTCCCCTCGATATTTATAAGTTGTATATAATATATATCTTGACAATAATCCAACCCTCGGTTAATATTGGTTCGCTTGCGCCTTTGGGGATGGAGAGACGGTAGACTCCAGGAATCGGGGCACATGGGCGGAGAGATAATAGCCGAGAGGTTCACCCTCCTCAAGACCAGGGGGAGCAACGGCCTGGCCTTCACCCATATCGTGGAGGATTCCCTCGACGGACGCCGGCTGGTGGTCAAGGTGAGCGACCGGCTGGGCATCCTGGGGCTGGAATACCTGAAGGCCGCCAACCTGCTAGCGGAAAGCGGTGTGCGCGGGATCCTGCTCCCCCTGGAAGGCGGCCTCCTCGAGGAGGAGGAGGGGTATTACCTGGCCTTCCCGGAACTCGGGGAGCCCTCCCTGGAAAACTACCTGCGCATGATGCCTTCCCTGGCCTGCGAGGAGGTCGTTCATATCCTCAAGGGAACGCTCTCGGCGCTGGAAGGTTTGCACCGGGCTGGTTTCCTCCACCTCTTCCTCGAGCCCCGCAACCTCTTCTACCTCCCCCGGCGGTCGGTGACCCTGAAGGACCCCGCCCTGCGTGCCGAATTCTTCCATCCCTTCCTGGAGCTGGTGAGCGCCCCCGATTTCTCCTACTTGCATCCCGCACTGATGGATGGCGGGATGCCAGGGCCGGAAGCGGATCTCTACGCACTCGGGAAACTGGCCGAGAGACTGCTCGCTTCGGCGGTGGACGGGGATGTCTCTCCCCTTGGGTCGTCGGTGCGGGAACTGGCGCGGGCCTGCAGGGATGCGGCATGCGAGGAGGAGGGCTCCGGAGGGGAGGTGATGGGGACCATGGCCTCCCTACGGCGAGACCTGGAAAGAGCGCTCCTCGGGGAGTGCGCCGGCGGGAGGAGAAACGAGGGACGCTTGAAGTCGGTGCTGAGGAAGCGCAGGGGCAGGCCCCCGGGCGGGGATTTGGAGTTAGAGGAAGAAAATGGAAGAGAGTCTCTCTGCTCCCCTGGAGCGGGTTCGGCGGTTTCGGTTGGAGGGTTCGGGAAGGAAGCGGAAAGCGCGGCCGAGGGGCACGCGTCGGGTACCGATTTCGAAGCCCACGGGGCCTCCCCGGGGAGTTTACCTGGGGAGAGACCGGATGCCGGGTCGTCTGTCGCGGGCATGGAACCGGAGGCCGCGGTGGGGGGAGGCCGCCTTGACGGCGGCGAAGGGGGGTTCCGGCCCCGTGCCTCGGCAAGCTCGGTGGAAGGGGTAGCGGGAGGCCACGGGCTTCCAGGGCTTGGAAGGCCCACGCGGATTTCCCGCTCCCGGGGACGCGGAAGGGCGCGGCCGTTCCGGGTAGCGATGATGGCGGCGTGCATCGGGCTGTTGATCTCCATACCTCTTTATCTCGTGGCCACCCGGGAGGGAAGGAGGGCAAGTTCCGCCCTGGGTTGGGGGGCCTCCGAGGCCGGGGGCGGGGAGTTTCTCGCCGAACTGGGGGAAGCCGGTAAGGGCCCTTCGCCGAAAGAGGGGGTCCTGGAAGGGGCCGGGGGCACGGGCATCGGCAGCATGGCGGCAAGCGTGGAAACAACGCCGCCGCTCGTGGAACAGGGTGTGGCACCCCGATCGCGGGATACAGCGCCACCGGCGGGCAACGAGGCAGCCGGGGCAGAGGGCAGTGTGAGTCCCCAAAGACCGGTGGCCCGCTTCACCGTGACCCCTTCGGAGGGGCAGTCCCCACTGCGTGTGTACCTCGACGCCTCGGAAAGTTACGATCCCGACGGGCATATCGTCTCTTACCAGTGGAGTTGCGGCGGCGGGGCAAAAGCCTTTTACCAGGTCTTCGAGAGCAACCTCATACCGGCGCGCATGGCGGTGACCTTGACGGTCACCGACGACGGGGGGAACACGGACAGCGTGACCCACTACGTGACCTTGTACTGAGCTTAGGGAGGCTTCGTGGGAGGGCAGGTGTTCCACGGGATGGAGCGCTTCGTTCCGGCCGCGGCCGGGGCCTGGAGGCACGTCTGCCGGGCGGAACAGGCTACGAGGCGCTTTTTCCTGATGCCTTACGCTGGCGTGAAAAGCCGCCGTAGGCCATCCCGCGTCGCCGGGTTCCCGAGCGGGCCGCGCCCGGGTTCGTGGGTTGGGGGATGGGCGTGGGGAGAGGGCCCGCGGGGTGCTCGGCCTGCTCTCTTCCCGCGGCCGGGTGGGTTCCTGCGCGGCATGGCGGATGAGGCCGGGATCCCTCAACGGGTTTCCGGAGAAATGGAGGACATCGACGGATGACGAGCGGAGGCGCCTCCGCCGGAGGTTTTCCGGCGGGCCGTTTCCACGAGGAAGGAGGTCTCAAGGTGAAGGTGGTGGTCGTCGAACCCCGGAAGGTGATCCTGGCCGGAGCGCTGGCCTGCCTCCTGTTGGCGGGCAGCTCCCTGGGCATTTTCTACCTGGCCGGCGTGGTGCGCGGGGAACGGGCGCGGGCCTACGGCAGCCAGGGGGTGGGCTCCCGGACCTGGTACTTCCCCGAGGGTTACACCGGTCCCGGTTTCGAGGAATACATCCTCATCTTCAACCCTCCTGCGGACATGGGCGGCACGGGCAAGGTGGCCTTCGTGACCATGGAATTCTACGGGCCGAATGGCAAGATAGGTTTTCATAGAGTTCAACTAGAGCCTGGTCAAAGGGCATCGGTGAACGTCAAGGATATCCTCAAGAGCCGCTACAACTACGAGGGGGACGTCTCCGTGGTGGTGGGGAGCTGGGATAACGAGGCCACCATCATCTGCGAGAGGGCCATGTATTTCTCCTACTCCGGGGGCATCACCGGGGGCAGCCAGTCCCTGGGCTACACGGAGGCGGAAGCCCCCTTCGTGCCCTGAACCGCGGCGGGGGGTGCCGGGAATGAAGGTAAACGCGTGGAAAGCCCTCCTGGTCCTGCCGGTCCTCGCCTGCCTGGCCCTCCTCCCCCTCCTACGCCCGGGCCCGGAGGCGGCGCTCTCCTACCCGGGCCCCGGGGACGGTTACCGGGGATGGTCGGCGGAGGCGGCCATCGACCTCCCCCGCCCCCGCCACGTGCAGATGGCCTACGGGGGAGGCCAACTCTACCTGGCCGCGGATGACGGGGCGGACGTCTGGCTCTACCGCGCCGCGGACCGCTCCACCCTGAAGTGGGAAGTGGTGAGGAAGATGGACCTGGACCCCTCCCGCCCGGCCTGTGACCCCTACCTGGAGGCCCGCGAGGGTCGCCTGGCCGTCTCCTGGAAGGAACTGGTAGGAAGCCGCTGGGCCCTGGTGGTGGCCCTGTCCGCCGATGGGGGCACCACCTGGCGCACCTGGATGGACTCCAACCCGGGTTGGAACAACTACGAGGCCCACCTGGCCCTGGCGGGGAACGTCCTCCACGCCGCCTACGTGTCCGACTACACGGGGCGCAACGAGGTCTTCTACCGGCGTTTCAACCTGGAGTTGGCGCCCCTGAACGTCTCCTGCGCCTCCGACCCCGGGGACGGCGTCCCCGCCACCCAGCCCTGCCTGGAGAGCTCCGGGGAGCTCAACGCCAGCGTGTACTACGTGCGCCAGTCCGGCCCTCCCAACCCGGTATGGCAGGGGCTCACCGAGGACGCCGGCCTGGGCTGGCGCCACTACGAGGCGATCCCCTCCGCCGGGGGAGTGGACCTCTCCTGGCCGGAGGTGGGGGTGTGGAGGGACGGGAGCGACCGGCGGGTGATGGTGGCCGCCGACGGGCGGCACCTGGAGAGCGGAAACCACCGGGTTCGCTATTCCCGTTTTTACAATGGTGTTTGGGAGAAAGGTATAGACGTTGATTATTTTGGGGCGTTTAATGCCTACCCTCAGTTATGTACTAATGGCAACAATATTTTAATGGTTTTTCGACAGTCCGGTGGCACTCTTGGCGATGAAGGAGCAGGTAGGATAAACACCCATACCGGTGAGGAAAGCGCTTGGAACCATATCGACGACCTCTTCTACCTCAACATGCCCTACGACCACCCCGGAAGTATCGATTGCTGCTCCGACGGGGAGCGCTTCTACGCCGCGGCGGCGGGCACGGGCTCCCGGGCGGTGATCCTTACCAAGCGCGAGGACGACGCGGACCCCACCGTGTCCATCGAGAACCCCGGGGCCTATCACAACTCCGATTTCACCGTCTCGGCGAAGGCCTACGACGACTTCGACCGCAGCGCCAACTGGCTGCTGGCCCCGCAGTCGGAGCGCTACGACCGGGGCATCCTTTACGCCGACTTCTTTTACCGCGCGGCGGGGAGCGACGACTGGAAGGAGTGGCCGGGAGGAAAGAGGGACGCGGACGCCCCCTGGGAGATGTCCTTCCCCGGGGGGAGCTTCCCCGAGGGCCGGTACGACCTCAAGGTGGTGGTCACCGACACCGCCATGCGCACCTCGGAGAACATATATGGGAACGTATGCGTGGACCGTACTCCTCCCGTGGCCAAGCTTTCCATCTCCCCGCCCGATGGCGATAACGGCTGGTACCGGGATCCACCGGCTACCGGCCCCGCGGTCAGCGGCTCCGATAACCTGTCCGGTATACGTCGCGCATATTACCGGCTCGATGACGCGCCCTCCTGGACGGTCTACTCCGAGCCCTTCGACCTCCCCGAGGGGGAGCACGTCATCCGCTACTACGTGGAGGACCGGGCGGGCAATACCTCGCCGGTCATGGAATACGCCTACCGCGCGGACTATACCGATCCCGCGGGCTCCATAACCGTTCCCGCCGGCGGCGCCTATTTCCGGGACCTAATGGAAGTGGAGGCCTCTTGCGAGGACGCCGTGTCCGGGGTGGCCTCGCTCACCTGGCTGGTGGACGGGGAGCCGGTTAAGACGGTGGCCGAGAACCGCACCACCCTGGATCTCAGCGGGTTTTCCGAGGGCCGCCACACCCTGCAGGTGGAGATCAGGGACCGGGCCGGGCGCACCTTCCGGCCCCAGCCCGTGGACTTCTACCGCGACGTAACCCCACCCACGGCGAGCATCGCCGAGCCGCGGGGGCAGGATTGGGTGCGGGGCATCGTGCCGGTGAAGGCCGAGGTGGCCGACAACCTCATGGTATCTGGGGCGGCCTTCTTCGCGGATGGTAAGAAGATCGGCGAGCGCACCCAGCCCCCCTGGGCGGTTTCCTGGGACACCTCCACGGTCACCAACGGATACCACACACTAAGGGTGGAGGCCTGGGACGCCGCCGGGAACCGCTCCCGCCAGGAAGCCGCCAGCGAGGTCACCGTCTTCGTGGGCAACAACATAAGCCAGACCAACCATTTCGCCGAGGGCTGCACCCGCCCCGGCTTCGACACCTGGCTGTGCCTGCAGAACCCGGGGGACGATCCGGCGGTGGTGAGCGTCAATTACCAGCTGGGCGAGGGACAGGGCGCGGCCCCGGCCCAGACCTACCTGGTGGCCGCCCATTCCCGGTACACCATCTACGTGAACGGGGTGGTGGGGACGGGAAAGGACGTGTCCATCCAGGTGACCTCCAACCGGCCCATCGTCTCCGAGAGGCCCATGTATTTCTCCTACCCGGGACAGGGCGGCCTGCTCCTGCGGGGCGGCCACACCGCCCAGGGTGCCCACTTCCCGCGCCGGGAGTGGTACTTCGCCGAGGGCTGCACCCGCCCCGGCTTCGACACCTGGCTGTGCCTCCAGAACCCGGGGGAGCAGGAGGCCACGGTCCAGGTGGAGTACATGCTGGAGAACGGAGCCTACCTGGGCCGCGTGTACCGGGTCCCCCCCTGGAGCCGGGGCACAGTGATGGTGGACAAGGAGACGGGGGAGGGGCACGACGTGTCCATGCGGGTCACCTCCAACGTGCCCGTGGTGGCCGAGCGCCCGGTGTATTTCCTCTACCAGGGGATGTGGGACGGCGGGCACAACGTCATGGGCGCCGGACGCCCGGAAACGGAGTGGTACTTCGCCGAGGGCTGCACCCGCACGGGTTTCAACCAGTGGATATGCATCATGAACCCCAACGACCAGGAGGCCAAGGCCAAGGTAACCTACGTGATGGAGGACGGGGGCCGCATAGAGAGGGAATACCGCCTGAGGCCGCGTTCCCGTTTCACGGTCAACGTGAACAACGACGTGGCCCGGCAGCACGACGTCTCCACCTGCGTGCGGTCCGACCTGCCCGTGGTGGTGGAGAGGCCCATGTACTTCCTCTACGCCTCATCCATAGACGAGGGCTCCAACGCCATGGGGGTGAACAAGGCCGGATCCTCCTGGTACTTCGCCGAGGGTTGCACCCGGGCCGGCTTCGAGGAGTACCTCTGCCTCATGAACCCGGGAAAGGATGAGGCGCGGGCTTCCCTGCGCTTCATGCTCGAGGATTCCTCGCAGCTCCTGCGCACCGTCAACGTGCCGCCGGGAACCCGGGTGACGGTGAAAGTCAACGACATCGTGGGGCCGGGGCACGACGTCTCCGTGGAGGTCATGAGCGACCTCCCGCTCATCGCCGAGCGCCCCATCTACAGCTTGTACGGAGGTTCGCTGCCCGCGGGTGACACCCTCTCCGGTTATACCTTCAACCCCTGAGAATAGGGCTGAGCCGGGTTGCCGATCCCGGGGCTCGCTTGGGAGATCTCGAGGCCCGGCGTGCTTGGGGCACGGACTGGTGGCGAAGCCGGAAGGCCCCGCCCCACGCGGGCGGGGCCGCCACAGAACATTAGCTAAAGGTGGTGAGTGATGTTTGCCCCGCCCCACGCGGGCGGGGCCGCCACATTTTATTGGGAAAAGACTCCTTTTCTGGTATCCCCTGGCCCCACGGGCGGGACCGTCGTTCACCAAGGGACGGCAGGAGCTCAAGTGCCGCGCAAGGGAATATTCCCCGCCTGGCGGATCCTGCCTAAGGCGGCACGTCCTGTTCAAGGGATATCCGACGCCCGAGAGCCAGGGGATACGCTCTTGGTCTCCCCGCGCCGGATCTTTTCTCGACCCTTCTGCCCTTTTCGGCCGGTTACGAGCCATATTGGTGACGTGTGCGGCTGGCCGGAGGGCGAAGACGGGAAAACTGGAGGGGGGCAGTGGGAATCGAACCCACCCCGGCTTTTTCACGGCCGGCCTACGGGTTTGCAGCCCGCGGGGGACCCAGTCCCGTACCCCCCGCCGGTGAGCATAAGATCCTGCAATAAAAATGATTATATATATTATAAAATATTTTAATATTATTTCTCCCGCCACCACCGGCGAGAATGGTTGTACCCCGGGGCCTTCGATAAATCGGCGAAGGAGATTTGCTATTGGGATTCAGGGCTTACGAAAAAGTATCCCAAGGCAATCGAATCAGGGCGGGAAAGACTCGTTTCCCGGATGTTTCGCGGGTTCGGTTATGGACCGGTGCCGCCCACTTTGGAATTTAATGGCAAGCATCCCGAGGAAATGCCCGGCGGACTTGCGGGGCGGGTTTGGTTTGGAGCCGGCCTCGTTCTTCGTGGCCGCTGCGCGGGAGCCCTCCGCGCGTACGGATGTCCCGTATCCGCATTAGTTCCCAGTTCATGGAATAACGGGAGCCCTCCGCGCGTACGGATGTCCCTTCATGCGGCCGGCTTCGAACACATGCCGGTTACCTTGATGGGAAGCAACGCGTGGTATAACCTGTGGGACCGGGCGGGTTTCATTCTGGAGGCATTTCCCCGGCTTTTGACGCGGTACGCCTTTTCCAGGAGAATGCGATTCGCCAGCCATTCCCAGCCGATGGCCTGAGTCGTTTTACCGTCCCATACTTTGAGTTCGCGCATTGCGTGGCGGTTGTATACGTCCCGTTGGAGGATGGGCTTCTTGCCCGTGGCTCGGGGAGCCGGGGATTCCAAGCCCGAACTACGGATGGCCAGGCTCCCTCGTTCCCGAACGGTGCATTTGGGATCTTCGGCCTTCCGCATGTAATCAGGGAGAGAGAAAATCAGGGAGAGAGAACGGGCGTACGGATAATCTCCTCTCACCTGGACCCTCAGCCCTCTGCTGCGTTGGGTATATGACATTGAGTATGTAAGAGTGTCCTGCGGGGTGGCATGGAGATGTGGATAATAAGAGGTAGTAGAGGCGCCGGAGGGAACAATGGTTGGGCTTTTCGACTCGGACTTTTTCCCTCGGGCGAAAAGGGTGTAGGCGGGGAAGAGGAGGGAGCGGGATTGAGATGAGGGTGGCCCTGGTAAACCCCAACCGCTACCTCGAGCCCCCGGTGATCCCTTTGGGGCTGGAGTACCTGGCTCGCTACCTGGACCGTGGAGGCAGCATAAAGGAGGGACCGAGAACGAGATGAGGGTGGCGCTGGTGAACCCCAACCGCTACCTCGAGCCCCCGGTGATCCCCCTGGGCCTGGAGTACCTGGCCCATTACCTGGACCGTGTAGGCGGGGAAGAGGAGGGAGCGGGATTGAGATGAGGGTGGCCCTGGTAAACCCCAACCGCTACCTGGAGCCCCCGGTGATCCCCCTGGGCCTGGAGTACCTGGCCCATTACCTGGACCGCGAGGGTCACGAGGTCCGAGTGATCGACCTGGCCTTCTCCCAGGACCCGGAGGCGGATATGGCCCGGGAACTGGGCTCCTTCCGTCCCCACCTGGTGGGTTTCACCCTGCGCAACCTGGACACCTCCCTCTACCACGACCCCCTCTTCTTCCTGGACGAATTCGCCGCCCTCATCTCCGCCGCCCGGGAGGCCTGCGGCGCCCCGGTGGTGGTGGGCGGGACCGCCCTGCTTGCCGGGCCCCGGGAGGTGGCGGAGTACGTGGGGGCCGACTGCGCGGTCTTCGGGCCGGGGGAGCGGGCCCTCCCCCACCTGGTGCGCTACCTGGAGGCGGGAGAAAGGCTGCCGCGGTTGGTGGACGGCTGGGAGCACTCCTTCGACCGCGGCGAGGTCCCGGCCAGGGCCCGCTGGGTGGATTACGCCCCGTACCTGCGGGAGAGGGGGCTGGCAGGGTTTACCACCCAGACGGGATGCCTCGGGTCGTGCGACTACTGCCTGGAGGCCGGCCTGCCCTGGAAGGCCCGGGAACCTGGGGCGGTGGTGGCCGAGCTGGCCCAGCTGCGCGAGGCGGGAGTCCGCGAGCTCCACCTCTGCGACTGCGAGTTCAACCAGGACCTGGAAACCTGCAAGGAGCTGCTCCGCCTCTGGGTGTCCGCCGGCCTGTGCCTGACCTGGTCCCTGTACATGAAGCCCTTGCCCCACGACGAGGGCCTCTTCCGCCTGCTGCGCGAAAGCGGAGCCGCCTCGGTGACCCTCTCCGTGGACTCCCGGTCCCTGGCCGCCGGGGCGTATGGGCTCTTCGACCTCCAGAGCTTCGTGGAGCTCGCCCGCCGCCAGGGCATCCGGGTGGCCGTGGACCTCCTGCTGGGTTTCCCCGGGGAGCGGGAGGAGGAGCTGCGCGACCTGCTGGACTTCTTCCGGGCCGTGCGGCCGGACACCGTGGGGGTCAACGCCTGGATACGCGTTTACAAGTACACCGGTCTGGGGAGGGGGATGCGCCTCCGTCCTCCCGGGCGGGGGACCTTCCTGGGCCACCGCGAGGACCCTGACTTCCTTCGCCCCCTGTACTACAACTGGTTGGACATGGATAGGCTGCGGGAGCTGATCGGGGAGGACCCCCTTTTCCGCATCGAGGGGCTGGAAAGGCGCAGCAATTACGAGCGCCTCCGCGAAGGGGATCCCCGCGCCTGAGGCTCCCCGGAGATGGCCAGGGTCTTCGACGCCCCCGGCGGTTCTTCGACCTGCGCCCCTCGCGCGGTGGCCCGCGGCCGCGGGAGGGAGTCCTTCGCCTTGCCTCACTGCGAGCCCTGCTTTCCCGAAAGGCGCCAGGCACACTGCCTTGAAGGCGGGCAGCCGCCGCATTTATAATGAAATTCCAAATCATGGGGGACGATAAAGGGGGATTGGTGAGACCGAGGCTCCGAGGAACAGGAGGCGCGGGAGGTAGAGCCTTCGCGGCCTCCCTCATCCTCTCCCTTCTACTGGTTTTCTTGTCCAGCGGCGCCATGAGGGCCTTCGCCGACACGCCTTGGCCCCCGCCGACTCCGGGACAGGATCCCTACCGCTACGAGGAATACTGCCACAGCGAGACATCGCCCGACGACTATCTGCCGACCCATGGTGATTACTGGAAATACACCTCGCAACAGGCTTCCACCCTGTATCACCTGTTCCTGGGCCTCTTCATGCCCGACCTCTACCGCCGCGAGCTTCGGGGGGTGATGGGCGCCTCCGTGGACAAGGCCTGGGGGATAACCACCGGCCGGCCGGACGTGGTCATCGCCGTCCTGGACTCGGGCATCCGCTGGGAGGACCCGGAGGTCATGCGGGAGCTTGCGGGCAAGATCTACCTCAATGCGGGGGAACTGCCCCCGCCCCTGGGAGCCGACCGCTGGGACCTGGACAGCGACGGCGTCTTCAACGTCGAGGATTACCAGGGCGACCCCCGGGTGACGGATCTTAACGGCAACGGGATGCTGGACCCGGAGGACCTCATCTGGACCTTCTCCGACGGGGAGGATGACGACGGGAACGGGTACCCGGACGACATCTCCGGATGGGATTTCCTGGAAGACGACAACGACCCCCGGGATGACGCTGATTTCGGGCACGGCAGCTCGGAGTGCGCCTGGTCGGCGGGGGAGGCGGACAACGGAAGCGGGTTCCCGGGAACCTGCCCCAACGCCATGCTCCTGGTGGTGCGGGTGGGGGATTCCTTCATCGTGGACGTGAACCGCTTCGCCCAGGGGGTGGTCTTCGCCGTGGACTCCGGGGCCTGGGTGGTCCAGGAGGCGCTGGGGAGCGTCAACGTCTCCACCTTCGGGCAGGCGGCGGTGGATTACGCCTGGTCCCGGGGGGTGGCGGTGGTGGCCTCGGCGGCGGACGAGGAATCGGCGCACCAGAACTACCCCTGCACCTACGAGCGCACCATCCAGGTCAACGCGGTGCAGAAGTTTGCGGACCTGGGGTGCGCACTACTCCGCCAGTTCCCCCCCTCCTACCTTTACCTGGGAGGACTTACCAATTACGGGGCGCACACCCTTCTGTCCACCCCCTCGGACGGCCATTCCTCGGGGGCCACGGGTAGGTTGGCCGGAATAGCGGCACTGGTCTGCTCCGCCGCCGAGGACCAGGTGAGAAAGGGCCGTCTCTGGAGGTACCCCGGGCTGGACAAGCCGCTCTCGGCCAACGAGGTGAAGCAGGTTCTGACCATGACCGCCGACGACATCGACTTCTCACCGGGTAGGTACCGGGTGAGCCTGGGCCTCCTGGACGCCTTCGTGGGCCCCTCGAGGAGGTTTCCCTCCAATCCGGGTTGGGACCCCTATTTCGGGTACGGTAGGGTCAACGCCCTGAGGGCCGTCCAGGCGGTGGCGGAGGGGAGGATACCGCCGGAGGCGGAGATCCGCTCCCCGCGCTGGTTCGAGCTCCGTGACCCCAATGAGGTGGAGCTGAGGGTGGAGGGAAGGGTGGCCGCGGTGCGCGCCGACTCCTACCAGTACTGCGTGGAATGGGGGCCGGGATGGGATCCCTCCGACAAGGAGTGGAGGACCTTGTCCGGTTCCTCGCGCATGTATGAGCCACTGGAAGGGGTGCTGGCCACCCTGGACCTGGGCGAGGTTTACCGGACCATACAGGACCGCCTGCAGAAGGGAGGGGAGGAAGGGGATCCCAATCGGTATGCCTTCACCATCCGGGTCAGGGTGCGGGACGAGAGGGGAAACTGGGGGGAGGACCGCAAGACCCTCTTCTGCTTCCACGACAAGGATGCCTATCCGGGGACCCCCTTCCGCCTGGGAGGGGACCTCTCCGCCTCCCCCCGGCTTGCGGACCTGGACGACGACGGTGCCGACGAGCTCGTCGTGGCCACCGGCGACGGCCTGGTGCATGCTTTCCGTTCCGACTTCACCGAGCTCCCGGGATGGCCGGTCCACGCCACTCCGCTCCCCCTGCACCTGGAGTCGGAGGGTTTCGCTTCCGGCAGCCTGCCCAGGGAGGTATTCGCCTCGGTGACCGGCACCCCCGCCGTAGGAGACCTGGACGGGGACGGCCACCTGGAGGTGGTGGCCGGCGACTCCATGGGAAGGGTGTACGCCTGGAACGGCGCCGGGGAGCTGCTCGCGGGGTTCCCGGTGCGCTCCAACCCCCTTTATTCCATCCCCGACCGGGCGGACTGGTGGACGGAGGGAGCCCTGCCGCCGGAATGGTTCGCCTCCCGAATGGTCCCCGACCGGGTTCACCGGCTGGACAGGTGGAACTGCCTGGACCGCGGGTTCCTGCGGGGCCCGGTGCTGGCCGACCTGGATGTCCCCCCCGACGGCAGGCTGGAGATCCTGGCCGCCTGCCTGGACCAGCACGTCTACGCCTGGCATGCCGACGGAAGCCCGGTGGAGGGTTGGCCGGTCAAGCTGGTGGACCCCGAAAAGGTGGAGAGGATGGATCCCCTGACCCACGCCTGCGCCTTCCGGGAAAAGGAAAAAATTCCCAGGGGAAGCAAGATAGTAACCAACCCCTCCGTGGCCGACCTGGATGCCGACGGGCGGCTGGAGGTGATATGCGGGACCAACGAGGCCTACACCGGCGAGCGGATCAACATCTCGCCGGAGACCTTTATCCTCTCCGTAGTCCTGCCCGTGCTGGCGCCCATGCTGGGAGGGATGGGTAAGGGTTTCATACCCGGGAATTCCAGGGTCTATGCCCTGTACCACGACGGCGCGGCTCACCCCCCGCCGGGGGGCTCGTCGCCGCCCGCCAACGGGGTGCCCTGCAACGCCTATCTCCCGGGTTGGCCGGCCAGGTTGGCCATGGTCGCTCCCGGGATGCTCCCCAACGTGGTGGAGGGGATCAACGGCCCCGCCGCCCTGGCCGACGTGGACGGGGACGGCCGGCTGGAAGTGGGGGTCGCCTCCGCCGCCGGCCCCGCCTACGTGCTGAAGGCGGACGGTTCCTCCTTCCTGGGGGAGGACGCCATGGGCCTGCCGCGCGGCCTGGGATGCGACCGGCTGGGGCAGGGCGCGGAATCCCCGGACGCGCCGGTGATGTGCGCCCTGGGAGGGGGCTGCTTCGCCCGCCTGGAAGGATATGGGATGTGCTACGTCGCACCCACCATGGGGATGGGACGGGCCCTGGACCTCGTCTTCCCCGCCGAACAGGTCCGGTCCGATGACCAGCTCTCCGCCTGGCAAGCTCGGGACGGCCGCATGCTGGCCTCCTTCCCCCGACGCATGAACGACATGATGTTCTTCGTGACCCCCGGGGCGGCGGACATCGACGGCGATGGGGACCAGGAGGTCCTGGCCGGGAGTTCCTACTACGACCTGCACGCCTTCAAGCCGGGTGGCGGCGAGGTCCGTGGCTGGCCCAAGTTCACCGGGGGCTGGACGGTGGCCACGCCGGCGGTGGGCGACCTGGACGGGGATGGCAGGCGGGAGGTGGTCTGCGGGACGCGCGAGGGGTGGCTGCTGGCCTGGAAGACCGGTTCCCGTGTGGAGGACCCCGCCGATTGGCCGGAGTACGGCCACGACCCCTGGAACACGGGGTGCCTGGAGACCGATGCGCGGCGTCCTGGCAGGGTCGCCGACCTGGCCGCGGAGTTGGTCCTCGAGGACGAGCGGCCGGTGGGGGTGAAGCTCACCTGGACGGCCCCCGGGGACGACGGATCCCTCGGCCGGGCCATGTGCTACGAGGTGCGCTGCCTGGGTGGCCTCCTGGAAGGGGGCAAATGGAGCGAAGCCGTGCCCCTCGTCGAGGGGAAGCCTCTCCCCGCCGAGCCGGGAACGGTCGAGGAGATGTTCATCCCCATTGAGGTCCTGCGCCGCGTCCTGGAGGAAGGCGGGGGTGCGGAAGGGGCCGCGGACCTGTTCTTCGCCCTGCAGGCCCGGGACGAGACGGGCAACCTCTCCCCGCTATCCAACGTGGTCTCCGTAACCCTTCCCTGAGGTACGGCTAGGCCGGCACCTTTCGATTTATAACTTTTTTCCAGGTGCGCGGCCTCGCCTCCCGGTGTCTCGGTCGTGGGCGCCCGGGCATGGACGCGCGGATGCCCGCCTGGGCCAGCGAACATGGTCAGGGCGGCGGGGTCTATTGGCTCCCTTGGAACCGATGTATACCCATATCCTTTTCCCGGGGAAACGCCCCTTATCCCTGAATCCTTGTAAAAAATCAAGAAACGTGCTCACAAGCACGGGCACTGCGAGCCCAGGACGGCTCAGGGTTCCCGCCCGTGTTGATGGAGGGCCGAAGATGGCCTCGGGTTCCCGTTCGTGCGCAGCACAATACGAGGATATAGTCATAATCGCCGTCATGCGCTGCGAGCCCAGGGACGGCCTCGTGTTCCCATCCATGCGTACCGCGAGCCGAGGACGGACTCGGGTTCCCGCCGTGCTGATCGAGGGCCGAAGACCACCTCGCGCTGGCGCTCATGCTGTCCGCAACCTGAGGATGATGTCCACGGGGTCGATGTCCTCGGGCCGGATCACCAGCCGGGCGCCCCTGCCGCCCCTCTCTACTTCCAGTTCCTTCCACGCCGGCTCGAGGTATATCTTGGAGATGTTTCCCCACCTCCGCCCTTTGAACTCCACGGTTATCGGTCGGGTGACCCCGTCCACGTTCACCAGGTGCAGGAGCGTATCCCCGTCGTGGATGCAGGCCATCGATCTCACGCTGGACGGGCATGTCCTGATGCCCGGTACCTGCTGGCCCCGGTAACGCAGGGGGACGGAATCCGTGAAGAGCTTTTTCCTCGGCCTATACCACGCGCCCAGCGTCTTGAGCTGTTTTACCTGGTCGGGATACAGGTCCCCGTCCAGCTGGGCGGATGCCCCCACGCAGAACTTGCCACCGCTGCCCAGGATCACCGCGGCCATCCTGGGCAGTTCGTGGGGATCGTCGCGCAGGGTGGGGTCCTGCCACCATTTTCCGGCTGGGGATATGAGCTCCCAGGGGTGGTCCGCCGTCCGCCTGAACAGCGTGGCCCACCTCCAGGCCCCCGTGAAGATAGGGAGGATCATGGCCCCCGTCTTCACGGGCTTGAGGTAAAAACCATCGAGGTCGTGCGCTTCGCCGGTGGTGTAATCGATCCTGTGGTAAGAACTGGGAAAATAATTGGAGAGGTTGAAGGTGAGCACCGTGTCCGGGTAGTGGGTCCGGAAGAAATCGATGGTCAGCTCCGTGGCGCGGTCCGGCCAGTACCAGTCTATCCACATCCCATCGGGGCGGTACCGTTCCACCAGTTCGCGGTACTGGCCCCTCAGGTAGTCTTCGTACACCGGCTGGGGTTCCATGCTCAGGACGGAAAAGGTGGAATGGGGGTTGGGTTGTATGGGGTCGAAAAGGGGATTATGGTCGAATACGGCCGAGTAATAGAACATGAAGGGGATTCCGGCCTGTCGGCTGAGCTCGGCGAAGCGGCCGCAGTAATCGACCTCCGTTTTCCAGTCCGTGAGCTCCGTTCGGAAGTAACATATCCCGTCATGCCACTTGGACTCCAAGACATGGTAATCCACGCCCACGTCCTCGCTCAGTTCCACCCACTTCTCGATCCTGCAGAACGGCCCGTTGAACTTGAGTTTCCCGTTCCCGTCCATCATGGAACGGTTGAATTCCTGGTAGTCCCGGTCCCAGTCCATGCCGGGGCGGTATTCGATCTGGTACATGATCCCCAGGCCGGGTTTCCTGTACCACGGTTCGTCCGGGCCGGGAGCGCGGAGCACGGGAAAGATCAGCCGCCGGCACGCCATGGCCAGGGCACGGGAGATCTCCCTTGCCGCCCACCTGGCCATCCTCGAGGAATCCCGGTATCCCGACATGGTGCAGGCCACTTCCCTTAACCGGCCGACTCCAGGATCCGGCGGATGTAATCCCGCGCGGCGACGGAATCCGGCCCGTAGAAATCGGCGCCTATCTCCTCGGCGAACTCCCCGCGCACCGCGGCCCCGCCCACCATCACCTTCACCCCGTCGCGCAGGCCGGCCTCGCGCAGGGCGTCAATGGTCTCCTTCATGGAGAGCATGGTGGTGGTGAGGAGAGCAGACATGCCCAGCGCCAGGGGCTTGTGCTCCCGAACGGCTTCCACGAATCGTTCGGGCGACACGTCCACCCCGAGGTCGATGACCTCCATGCCGGCTCCTTCCAGGGTCATGGTGACCAGGTTCTTTCCTATGTCGTGGATGTCTCCCTGCACGGTTCCCATGACCACCTTCCCCAGGAAACCGGCGCCATGCTGGGCCAGGATGGGCTTGAGGACCTCCAGGCCCGCCTGCATGGCCCGGGCGGCCAGGAGCATCTCCGGGAGGTAATATTCCCCCGCCTGGAAGAGGTTGCCAACCTCCTCCATGGCCGGGATCATGGCGTCCCGCAGCAGGGCCTGGGGATCGTTTCCCGCCTGGAGCAATTCCCGCACCCGGGCCTCGGTCTCCTCGGCCTTTCCCTGCTTTATCAGTTCCTTGAGCTCGTCCATCCCCGTCCTCCTCAAAGGTACCCGTGTTCCTGGTTCCATTTCCGGGTCTCGTCCAGCATGGCGTAATAATTCTCCATCCGGATGTAATTGGTCAGCGAGTTCCCGGAACCCATACAGAAACCGCCGCCCGGCGCGCAGGCTTCCAGGATCTCCCTGGTCCTCCGCCGCACCTGCTCCGGCGTCCCCCGGGCCAGGAGGTCCACGTCGACCCCTCCCAGGATGGCGATACGGTCGTGGTACTTGCGGTAAACCTCCTCCACGGGCTCGATGTTGTCCTGGAAGGAATGGCGAGCGTCGATGCCCACCGTCTCGATGAGGTCCTCCATGAGGGCGTCGATCTGGCCGCAGGAGTGCAGGAGGAAAGGCTTCCCGTGGCGGTGACAGGCCTCGGCGAACCTCTTGAGGTGGGGGATCACCCATTGGCGCATCCAGCGCGGGGAGAGCATGAGCCCGCGGTTGAACCCCATGTCCTCGGCGTAGAACACGGCGCCCACCGCCGGATGAGCTGCGCAGCGGTCGATGGCCGCCTCGGCCAGCACGGCCAGCCTCTCCAGCACGTCCCCGCAGAGCTCCGGCTCCTCGACGCTCTTCAGGGCCATGTTCTCGAAGCCCATGAGCCGCTTGAGGTCCTCGAAGATGCCGGTGTAAACGGCCATAACCTTCATCCCCTCGGGCATCTTGGAGGCGGCGTAATCCATGGCCACCAGGCTGATCTCCTGCGGGGAGGGCCAGGGAAAGGCCTCGAGGTCGTCCCGGTTCATGATCAGGCCCCGATGCTCGTCCAGCCACCCCCTGACCTTCCCCTCCTGCTGCGGGTTTTCCCGGGCCAGGAACTCGGTGCGGGGTATGGGGACCACGGGGATCATGGTCACGTAGTCGTAGCCCACCTTCTCCGAGAAGGCCAGGGAGAGGTCCATGAGCCGGAGGCCCAGCTGCAGCTGTTCCATGGTGGGGTTGGGGCCCAGGTAATAGATCTCCAGGGCCCTCTCGGCGGGAAAGTCCATCCCGGTCACCGTGCTCATGACCTCCGGGTCGGCCACCAGCTCGATGATGGGCACCGGCCCCTCGGTGGTCTCGCGCATGATAACCCGGCGCAGGTGCTCGAAATCGTGGTGGTCCTTGAAGATCTTCTCCGGCACAGCCCCCTCCTTTCCCTCACCGGCCCCCTCGGGTGTTTTGAAGGGATCACGTGAACGGTAACCATCATGCTTTTTTAAAAAAAGATTAGATTAACCCATCGGTAACGGGCAAGTTTTTTCTGTTCAATTCCTTGTTTTGCCAGGATGATGAGGTGCTCTCTCGATTATTTCAAGCCTAAAGCATCTACTGAAACGGTACAGCATCTCCCAACCACCTTGAACGGGGACCTTGACGCGTGTCTATCCACCGACGATACGTGGCGGGCGTGGAAACGAAGGCCAACCGTGGTCACGTTCCTTGGTGACCGGGGGTGGAGAGAAAAGGCAAGTGCTCGGCCTGCGCTTTTCGGCTCAAGGGAAATATTACCAATAGTTGAAAGATGTATCCCCCGGTGCCATGTAGGGGGAACGCGGAGGGTCCCAGGCCGCTCAATGGGGTGGGGCACGGACTTGGACACAGGGGGGCGGCGGGCGCATGGAGATGGCGATCGGCCCTTGACACACCCTTCTGAATATGTAATATAATTTATACAACTTTATAAATTCGGTACGGGAGGAGAAATGGCGGTCAAGATAATCAGCACCACCGAGTTGAGGTCCAAGGCCGCGGACATGGTCATCGGCCTGCGTCGGGGGGACCGCTTCCTCATCCAGCATTACAACGACATCGTTGGTTACGTCACGCCGGAGATACCCGAGGATATCCTAAAGAAATTGGGCATCAAGGCCGGCAAGCGCGAGGAGAGTTTCAAGACGGTGGAATAGGTCCTCTACCCCCCGAACCGAGGCATACTCACGATCTGACCTCTTGGCGCGGAAGCATGGTTGGGCAGGGGGCGGTCGTCGGAAAGGCGGCATCCCCGATCTCGAAAAACACCTTCCCATGCCGTCTTCCTGGAGCGCCGTGATCCCCGCGGATGGCCGTGATTAACGCTCTCGTTCAGGGAGCGTCCTAAAAAAGGCGGTCTTCGACTCCGCGAGGTCGCTGGATCCCGAGGCCCTATTAGGCCCTTGCCCGTGGCCCGCTGCGGCACGGCCCGGGATGGGATGGGCTCGGGAGGGTTGCCTTTCACGCCGGGCAAGGGCGGGAGAACCGCGATTCGGTGTCCTTAGCCGGGTACGGTACGGGCCGGTATGGGGTTCAAAGGGCAAAGGGTGGCGGGCATGGCCGGGAAATGGACCATCGGACCGGCCCGCGTACGGGGAAAAGTAGGGCTCTCCCAGGTGGCGGATGAGGCGTTCCATCGGACCGGCCCGCGTACGGGGAAAAGGCCCCAAGGGAGGAAAGGGTTTGTCGAACCATCATCTTGCGGTGGACAAGGGGGCGGCTCACTCCTCTTCCGCCCGGGAAGGCGTATTTTCGCCGGGAGGGAGGTTCCGGAGGCCGGCCTGCCTGGTTCGAGGAGGGCGCCTTTCCTTGCGCGACGCCGCCGGGCAGGCCACGGCGGAGTTCGCCATGGTCCTCCCCTTTCTCTTGATCCTCTTCCTCCTCTTGGCCCAGGCGGTCCTGGTCATGAGGGCCCAGATCGCGGTGACCGCGGCGGCCCGGGAAGGGGCGAGGAAGGGGGTGGAGACCGGAAACACGGCCCTCATCGAGGGGGCGGCGGCCCGCGCCGCTTCCGGGCTGGACCAGGAACATCTAAGGGTCCGCATAGAGAGCGGTCCCCGGAAGCGGGGAGAGTGGGTCAGGGTGGAGGTGGAATACGACGTTCCCATCGCCATACCCCTCGCGGAAAGGTTCTTCCCCCGTGTCACCGTCCACGGCAGCGCGGAGATGCGCATCGAGAACGACAGAGAAGGATCCTGAACCGTGCCCACCCCGGCCAATGATCCCGGCGCGCTTTTCCGGGCCGCGGGACCGCCGGCGGTTCAAACGGGGTTTCGCTCCGCGGTCGCGCCCGGACCGGCGAGCCTTGGTTTGCAGGTTGTGCGGGTTTCGCGGAGGGGCCGGCCGCTCCTTGCCGGAAAGGGAGGGGGGAATCGGGTTACGCGCGCCGTTTTACTCGAGGTTCCGCGTGGCACGGAGGCCATGGTGGTCGAGATTTCGTGGACATCGGCGGGGCCTTTCCGAGGGAGGCCCATGCCCCGGCCCCGGGGAGGCGCGCATGGGAATGGTTTACGCGCATCATTTGCGCACGGTAAGCAACGGGAGCGATGACGACGAAAGATCTCCCAGGCCCATAGGGAGAGGCCCATGTTCCGCATGCCGAGGTTGGTGAGGGAAGAAGCGGCGGGGGTCACGGTGGTGGCCGCGGCCATGGTGCCGGTGATGCTCGTCATGGCCCTCGTACTGCACGACGTCACCGCCATCTACGCGGCCAGGTCCCGGGCCCAGACCGCCGCCGACGCCGCGGCCAAGGCCGCCGGGCTGGAGCTCACCCCGCTCTTCGGGGTAGGTAACGACCCCCATTCCGCGGCCCGCGATTACGCCTCGCGCAACGGGTGCGACCTCCTCTCCTGCGAGACGGGCGGGGACGGGAAGTACCTGTGGGTCACGGTCCGCGTGGCCCGCAAGGCGGACCGGCTGTTCCTGAAGCCAGGGGGAGCGGTCCTCACCGCCACCGCCCGCTGCTACCTGGACCTTTTTTCTGGCGGGTTTCCGTCCGAAGCCCCGGGAACGGTTTCGAGTCCCGTTCCCCCGTAGTCCGTAGTTTGGACGCGCTCCCATCGTTCCCGCCGCGGTGTGCTCCAATATTTATAGGCGTTTGTCTAATAAATATCATGGACTTCGGCGGGTTCTTCGTAATTCTCAGCGAACTTTGAAAACATTCGATAAAGGTATCGGGTTCGGGGAGTCATGGGGGGAAACCACGGTCGCCTTGCGCTCACCGATCGCGATGCCAGCATTCCTTGCCGACGCGGTATTGCTAGCCCTGGCTATCTTCCTGGACTTCTCTCCGGTAGACTATGATGCAGGCACCGTGGACGGCCTGGATGCCCCTTTTCCTCGGCCCCGATCTCGGGTCCTGCGATATTCCAAGTGCGGACTTCGGCGGCGCGCGGTGGAGGTAGCTGCGGATAAACGCCGCCGCATTGACCGGCGCGTACGGCGACCACGCGCCTGCAGCGGGGGTTATCGGCCTCCCCGTGGCGGGTATTGTTGCGCTCGGCGTGCACGCCGGGTTTCCGGAAAAAAGATCGATGCCCGAACCACGGACATGGAGTGTTAGCGAGAGACATCGGAAATGATATTCAAGAGCATATTCCCGGCGCCGGGCCCGCGACGTACGGAGAGAGAAAGGAGCCATGGATGAAAAAGTTCGTCAGGTGCGTGGATTGTCCCGCCCCCCTATGTTACCTGCATGTCTTCGACCATGCCCCGGCTTTTTGTCCCTCCCTCCGGTACGAAAAGGAGATCGAGGAGGCCAGCAAGCGCGTGGTGAAAGGGGATTTGGCGGAGGTTGCCAGGGTTTCCTCGGTGGTGGAGGGTGTCAACTACTGTCGTAAGACCCGGGTGGAGGAGATAATCGATTTCGCTAAAAGGCTGGGATTGAAAAGGCTGGGCATCGCCTTCTGCATAGGGCTGCGGCGTGAAGCCGGCGTCCTCGCGGATGTCCTGGAGGCCCACGGGTTCGAGGTGGTGGCGGTCTGCTGCAAGCTGGGAGGGATTTCCAAGGAGCATTTCGGCGTAAAGGACGAGGAGAAGATAAACCCCGGGACCTATGAAGGGGCTTGTAACCCCGCTGCCCAGGCGCTGGTCCTGGAGAGCGAGGGGAGCCAGCTGAACATACTCCTGGGCCTCTGCGTGGGCCACGACTCCATCTTCATAGCCACTACCCGGGTCCTGACCACCGTCCTGGCCACCAAGGACCGGGTCACCGGGCACTGCCCGCTCCAGCCCTTATACCTGGCCGATTCGTACTACGGGAAAATCAAGACCGTCGCGGATTGAGGGCACGACGAGGGCGAGGCCGCCCCGCGCCATGTCCGGGGGCAAATGTAGCCACCGTCATGGGAGCGGCCGAGCCTTCCCGCCGGAAGGCAAGAATCGATGCGGTGGAGGGATAGGGTCGGCCGGTAGGGCGATAGGGCATGCCTGCCTCCGGCTCAACCGTGGCAATGTCCGCCGCCGTGGTCCCCGGGATGGTCGCACACGTTCTCCTCGCAGACCAGTTTTCCCTGGGCCAGGGAGCGGGCCACTTCCATAAGCTCTCCCTGGGCTCCGGTGAAGACCTCGATGCCCATGGAACGGAAGAGGGCCACCGCCCGGTTACCCATTCCGCCGGCCACCACGTGGGTGACTCCCCATTCCTTGAGCATGGGGGGAAGGGTTCCGGGCGCATGCCCGGGGTTGGGCACGCGCTTCACCAGCCTCACCTCCCCACCTTCGGCCTGGAAGAGGGCGAACTCCTCGCAGTGGCCGAAGTGGGGACACACCCCTCCGCCTTCCGCGGCTACGCAGATGATCATCTTATCCTCCTTTTACCGATGAACCGTGCCTTGCCTTATCCCGGGCTCGCCACCCGGCATGGCTTCCGAAGCCCGCGCTGGAGCACTCTGTCCACGCTACCTCCTTGTGGGTGGTTTGGAATCGACCGGCATGGCTTCCCATGCCCATGTTGGGGCATTATAGGGCATATGTCAAATACCTCCCGATTACCAGGCCAGGTTCTGGATACCGCTGCCCGGTGGCCCGAGGGTTATGCCCCGCCCCTGGCGGCGGATGTCAATGCGAGGCTCCCGTTTGTGAGGCCGGTAAACCGATCCTCTCCATGACCTTTTGGAAAAGCTTCCGCAGGGGAAGGGCGGCCTCGCCCTCCAACGCCTCCAGGGGTGTCACGCACAGCCTGGCCGCCTCCGCCAGCTCCTCGAGGTAGGGGATCTCCGCCACCACCTCCACGCCGCGGGAGGAACACTCCGCCCGGATGCGCTCCGCCTCCACCTCGTTCACGTCGCACTTGTTGATGCACACCAGGGAGGGGATACGGAAAAAAGCGGCCGTCTCCAGGGCGCGTACAAGATCGTGACGTCCGGAAAGGGTGGGTTCCGCCACCATGAGGGCCAGGTCCGCTCCGGTCACCGAGGCGATGACCGGGCAGCCTATCCCCGGGGAGCCGTCTACCAGGAGCAGATCGTATCCCTCCTCCACGGCTAGGGCCTGGGCCTCCATGCGCACCTGGGACACCACTTTTCCGGAGGCCTCTTCCCCCACCGCCAGGCACGCCCAGACCATCTTTCCACACCGGGTTTCGCCGATGAAAACCTCTCCCCCCTCCTGATCTTCCATGCTCACGGCGCCGGCGGGGCAGAGGCGCTCGCAGAGTCCGCATCCCTCGCAGACATGCTTTCCCACTCGGAATTCCCGTATGGCCCCGAAGCGGCAGGCGCCCTCACACTCGCCGCAGCGCGTGCAGAGCCCTGGGTCGATGCTCGCCCTGCGGGACACGCTCATGGTGTAGGACCTGCTCGTCCGGGGCTTGAGGAGGAGGTGCAGGTTGGGGGCCTCCACGTCGCAGTCGGCGATCATCGCCCTTCCCGCCTGCTCCACCAGGGCCGCCGTCACCGTGGTTTTACCGGTCCCTCCCTTGCCGCTGAGCACTACCACCTGTTTCATGGACATGTCCCCCGTTTCCGAGACCCTTTCCCGGAGGTTCTCCAACCGCAGGATTGCTCGCCCTCAGAAGCCCCGTGGACGCGGGGCCCCTTTCCCTGGCCCAGGTGGCAATAAGAGCACCCCATTCTCGATCTCACGCCCTTGCCCTCCCGAATACCATCTCCTCCTCTATCCTTCGGAACATGCGCAGAAAGCGCTCCCTCCATTCCGGGAGCTCCTCCACGAGGTTGAGGCCCCGCGAGTAAAGGGCGGCATATTCCCGCTTATAGGGTATGCGCAGCAGGACCGGCACGCCGTACTCGGCGCACCAGGTATCCAGCCCGCCTCCGCCCAGGATGTACTTGTTGATGACCACACCGTAGGGGACGGCGAGTTCCCGTACCATCTCCAGGGCCATGCGCAGGTCGTGGAGGCCGAACTGGGTGGGTTCCGTCACCAGCAGGCAGTAGTCGGCTCCCCGGATCGTCTCCATGACCGGGCAACCGGTGCCCGGTCCCCCGTCCAGGATGTTAACCACTCCCTCCTCGATCCTTTCCTTGAGCCTCCTCACTATGGGAGTGGCCTTCGGCTCGCCGATGTCCAGGATGCCCCGGCAGAAGGATATCTCCCCGCCAACCTCTCCCCGCGCCTTTGCCTTGCCGCATTCCACCCTGCCGATGGGCACCGGCTCCTCGCTCACCGCCTCCCGGGGACAGAGCAGAGAGCAACCCCCGCAGGCGTGGCAAAGCTCATCGAAGACTATGATCCGGTTGCCGGCCAGGGCCAGGGCGTTAAAGGCGCAGAAATCCACGCAGGTGCGGCAGAGGTCGCATTTCTGGGGATCGATCCGGGGCACGGTCAGCTCCACCCTTTCCGTTGAAGAGAAAACGGGTTCCAGGAACAGGTGGTCGTTGGGCTCCTCCACGTCGCAGTCCATGAGGCGCACTCCGAGGCCTTCGCCGGCCAGGGCCAGGGCAAGGTTGACGGCCACCAGCGTCTTGCCGGTCCCCCCCTTGCCACTGGCCACGGCGATCACCAACGCCAGCCGCCTCCTCCGCCGCATCCCCTGCGGCCCCGGCCGCCGCCGCGCCCCCTGCCAGGTCCCATGCCGGGTCCCGGGTAGAAGGGTCCCGGCCCGGGCATGCTCCCGCCCGGACCCATCCCCACCCCGGGGAAGTTGGTGGTCGGACCGGGAGTGGTTCCAACGGGCCCGCCGGTGGGTGGTCGCATGCCGAAATGCCCTCCCACGGTGGGGGTGGAGGTGACATCCATTCCCCCGGCCCTGAAATCTTCGACCGCCTGCCTCACCGTGCCGGTGACCCCGGTGTAGACGGCGATCCCCGCCTGGTTCAGAACCCCGAAGGCGTTGGGCCCCACGTTCCCGGTGAGGACCGCCTTCGCGCCCCGGTCCACCACCATCTGGGCGGCGCCGATGCCTGCGCCGCCACCCGCGGAGAGGTTGGGATTGGGAACCGCCTCGAACTCCAGGGTATCCGGGTCCACGAAAAGCAGGTAGGAGCAGCGTCCGAATCGCGGGTCCACCGCGCTTTCGAGGTCAGGCCCGCTCGAGGAAACCGCTATTCTCATCTCTCCTCCTCACTCCTGTTCCTTGCGTTCATCCTTGCGGCTGTGGCCTTCCGCGTGGAGGCACAGTCGCCTTCCGCTGTTTTTCCGTCTTGGGGGTTCCGCCCACTGCCCCAGACCGCATCAGGAGAACGCGCTCCGTTGATGCCCTCTCGAGCCGCGAAGCGTCCCTCCGGGCTCAGCAGCGCTCTCCCACCATGGGGGTCCCGCACTTTGGGCAGCGCTTGCTGGAGCATGGTATTCCCCTCTGGTGGGGTTCGCTATATCCGCACTTGGGGCAGGCGCAGCGTGAGCTTCCGCCCAGCCCGCGTCCTCCCGCGGGGCGGCCGGCTCCTCTACCTCTACCGGTCCCCAATGGGCACATCTTTTCACCCCCTTTCCTGGAGGTCAGATAATCTCACGCCCGGCTTGGCCGGACGGATCACGCCCCCTTTCTTCCGCTTTCCGGTCGGGCGTGTTAGCTCCCGTAGCCGTTGACGGCCAAGATGGAAGCCACCATGGCCTCCACCGCGTCCGACTCGTAGGTCTCGATGGCGCCCACGTCGCAAAGCTCGCTTATGCGACGGTCGTAGGGAATCTTGCCCAGCAGGGGAAGCCCCATATCCCTGGTTATTTGCTCCGTTCCCTCGCCCCTGAAGAGCTCGAAGGTCTCTCCGCAGCGCGGACATACGGCGGTGCCCATGTTCTCCACCACGCCGATGACCCTTGCCCCCACCCTGCGGGCCATGTTTATGGCCTTGCGCACGATCATGGAGGCCAGCGCCTGGGGGGAGGTGACGATGAGCACCTCGGTTCCGGGGAGCATCTGCATGATGGTCAGCGGGGCATCGGAGGTACCCGGAGGGAGGTCGACCAGCAGGTAGTCCAGTTTTCCCCAGGAGGTGTCCTCCCAGAACTGCCTGATGGCGTTGGAGACCATGGGCCCCCTCCAGATGAGGGCATCATCCTCGCGGTCCAGGATGAGGTTCGCGGACATCACCCTTATACCGCCGGCGGAGAAGGTGGGGCGCAGCTTCCCGTTTTCCACGCCGACCCTATCCCTGACGCCCATGATCCTGGGTATGCTGGGTCCGGTTATGTCGGCGTCCAGCACCCCGACCGCCAGTCCCCTCTTCTGCATTCCTGCCGCCAGCATGGCCGTGATGGCCGATTTCCCCACCCCTCCCTTGCCGCTCATCACGGCCAGGAAGCGGTCTATCACGGAGGTCTCTTCCGCTGCCGGTTCCCTTGGCGTGGCTTCCTCCTGGCCAGGCACGTCCTCACCTCCCCTTGAAATCCGTTTTTATCGGCTGGTTTTACATTATCATACATATGCCTAAAAACTCAAGTTGGCGAGAACGGTTTTGTTTTATGTGCGCTATTCGGCTCGTTTCTTTTCCTCACCGCTGCGGGCGCTTTTCCCGCAACCGGCAGAAAATGCCGGCATGATACGCGGGGGAGGCGGGTTGTGCAGAGTCTGACCCTGGGCTCCTATCCCGTAACCGGCGGAGGATGCCCGCGGCTCGATTCGCCAGGGATGGAACAGGAGGCATAGGATAACCGTTTCCCGTGGTTGGCGCAGCATACCTCACGCCCAACTCGTCAAAAAAGGGAGAAGGGAGAGCATGCGGTGACTGTTTCCCGCGCCCGGCGAAGGACACCTCATGCTCAGTAGATGAAGAAAGGGAAGGTATCGATGAGCCAGCTCCCCTTCTCCTTGACCAACCGGACCCGGGAGGTCTCCGATTCCAGGTTTCCCCGCGTGCCGAACTCGATGGTCACGTCCACCTGGGCGCTCCCCTCGTCGAGTTCTATCTCGCCGGGGTTGAAGTCGTAGGAGCGGGCGGTGCCGAAGACGCCGGAGAATTCCGCCGCCGTCCAGGGCTTTTCCAGGCGGTGCTTTTCCCTGTAGGCCGGGCTCAGGTGCTGGAATATGTAATCCGTCTTCCCGTCAAGGCAGGCGATGAGAAAATCCCGCAAGGCCTGTTCCACTTCCGCCCTCTCCTCCTTTTCTCCTCCCGAGCCCGTGGGCTTACGGGACCAGTCCAGGGCGGTAAAGGCGTCCACCTTCCACTCGCCCCCCTCCAGCTTGAGGGCCAGGGTCTCCTCCCTCTCACCCCTACCAGTTATTTCCAGGACCACGGTCACCGTGGCCCGGTCGTCGGCGAGGGTCACGTCATTATCGGGGGAGAAGCGGTAGGATGCCAGGTAGCCCAGGGCGGCAACCAGGTCGTTCCTGGTGATAGGATTGGGAACCTGGTTGCCCTCCAGGTATTCCTCGGTCATCATTTCGCGCAGGCTTTCCACCTGCTGATCCCCCAGGGCGTTGAGGAAGGCGGTGGCCGCCTCCGTTATCCTGGAGAGCCTTTCCTCCCGGCTCTCCTTTTCTTTTCCGCACCCGCACGGTGCGAAAGAGCAGGCCACGATCATGATCACCGTGGCCAGGACGCCCGCCGGGATCCCCAGGAATTTCCGCTCCCGGTTGAAATACGGTCTCCCACCGGTCTCAGGCCATCCGGCCCCGGCTTTACCGGCCTTATCCCCCCCGCGAAGCGGGCCCTTGTCGTCCTTTGCGTTCATCCTTCCCATTGGGTTTATCTCCGCGTCCGCGCTCCTCACCAAGGGCCGTGTCTGCCGCCATGCATCCCGTTTCAGTAACTCGCAACCCCTGGGTTGGGCGGCCTGGATCCGCAAAGCGGTATCGCTCCTCATTTATGATATGCCGCCCGGCCCTAGTTGTCCTCCATACCAGGCGAAAGGCGAGAAATCCCTCCCCGACGCGCGGATCCCCGGCGGATGAATGGCAAGGAAGGATCCGCGCGGACGGCCTCCGTAGGCCGAGGATCCGCGGGGAAGGGAAGTTCACGCCGGGCGACGCTCCGCTATCACCGCGGCGGGGTGTAAGGGAAAGAGGCAACGGGGAACCCGATCCAGCCGCATGGTTTTGTAGGGAAAGCAACCCCATGTGGGCCGACGCCCTACCGTCCCAGGGGGGTTTGGTTTTACCAAGGATCGAGAGGCCCCCCTGTCACCCCTCGGAGGCGGAAAGACAGGAGAGAACCTCAACGCATCGACCGCATGATCATTCTGTTTCTCGGCTGTCACCCCGCGGAGGCGGAAAGACAGGAGAGAAGGGAATGACCTCCTCGACATTCGACCTGGCCGGTTCGTTTGACTATCCCCATGGGGGGGTCTAATATAAGTAGGCGCGCCGGAAAAGCACGTTCGCAAGCCACAGGCAACCCCTTCAGGCGGTGGAGTCTCGCCCGGAAGAGCGAGGATCGCCGGGAGAATAGAGGCGAGGCCGGCGCGAGTACGTTAGAAGGAGGGAAACGGAATGCTTGCCCTGTTCCAGAGTTTCGGCCTCCCCGAGCTGGGAGTGATACTCCTTATCGCCCTCATCATCTTCGGGCCGGCTCAGCTTCCCAAGATCGGGCGATCCGTGGGAAAGGCCATCCGCGAGTTCCGGGCCTCGAGCCAGGAGGTGTCCAAGGCCATCCAGGAAGGCATCGAGGGTACGGACGAGGAAGAAGGGGCCAAGAAGAAGAAATCCTCGGACGACGAGGACTGAACTCCCGCCGGGCGATTCTCGGACCGTTATCCTGCCCAAAAGCCATAGTTACGTCCGTGCGCTCGAAAGGCATCGGCCCTCTTCGGTGAATGCCTGGCTATCGCTGGCGTTTCTCACGCCAAGCGTGGGCGCGGGTAATAAGTGAATAATTATATAAATGAGGCCACAAATGAGGTCACCGGTTGTTGCCGAGCGGAGGACCGGCGCCACCCCGAGGAGATATACGGATCCAGGAGGGGCACGGTTCGGAGGCCGTGATGATGCGGGGGAGATGAAGGAGGAGCCCTTGGCCTCTGGGGCGTGAAGAAGTGAAGTCCCACCTCATCGTGTCAAGGGATTTTCATCCTCCCTCGTTCAGGATAATACCGCAGGGCAACAATACTGCAAGGTAGAGATACCGGGGAGGTTCCCGTGGCCGAGCTGAGGATGTCCTTCATAGAGCACCTGGAGGAGCTCCGCAGGCGCATCATCGTCATCTTCCTCTCCCTCCTGGTGGCGGTGTGCGTGGGGTACATATTCTCCTGGGAGATCCTCGATTTCTTGAAGCGGCCGGCTACCAAGGCGGACATCCCCCTCAACCTCTACTACCAGACCGTGCTGGAGCCCTTCATGGTGCGCTTCAAGATAGCCATGTATGCCGCCCTGGTCATCGCCCTGCCGGTCATCCTCTACGAGATCCTGGCCTACGTGGCCCCCGCCCTGCGAAAGCGGGAGAAAAGGGTCATGTACGGCGCCCTCTTTTTCATCATCCTCTTCTTCTTGGCCGGGGCCGCCTTCTGCTATTTCTACATCCTCCCGGTGGGCCTGAACTGGTTGGTGGGGCAGGCGGCGGGGAGGATAAGCCCGGTCCTCATGGCCGGGGATTACGTGGGCCTGGTGGCCCTGCTCATGCTGGCCCTGGGCCTCACCTTCGAGACGCCCCTCCTGGTCTGGCTGGTGGTGCGCCTGGGGATAGTAACCCCCCAGAGGCTTCACCGCGGATGGCGCTATGCCGTGATCGCCATCCTGGCCTTCGCCGCCCTCATCACCCCGGACTGGAACCCCATCACCATGATGCTGGTGGCCGCCCCCATGTTCCTCCTTTACGAGGGGAGCATCCTCTTCGCCGCCCTGGGCAAAAGGGCCGCGGAAAGGCGCAGGCGAGCCAGGGAAAAGGAACTGGAGGAGGATATGGGGTGAGGTTCAGGCTGGGGGTTCCGTACTCGGGTTTCCGCCGGTTCATGGTGGTAGGTGATCGCGAAAACGGGTGAGTATGATAACCTAAACCACCGTCGCGCCGGTCCATGCGCGTGGGGAAGCGTTTTATACGGTGACCGGCAGGAGAGCGGCGGTGTTGAGGATCCGCGGTTACGAGGGACGGGTTTCCTGAGGCGCGGCTCGCAAACGGGAGGAGGCCCGGCCAGGGGTCCGCGAGGGCCGGAGACGGCAACGGACCGGTGACCAGGCGGAGGCCTTCTCGCCGGGAGGTGTTTCCCGGAGGGCAAAGACGCGGAGGTCGCGGTTCCCCGGGCTATCACGGATGGAGACCGGGGCCGGATGCGAGGAGGTGGATGAACATCGGCGATTTCAACCTCAAACAGCGCAGGATCAGTAAGAGCCTGGTCAACCGCCGGGCGAGGGAGTACGTGGAGAAGAACCCCCGGCTGAAGGGGATCATCGGGCTTTATCGCGAGGTCTTTTCCGTTCAGCGCCGGTTGTCCCAGCGCATCCCCGACCGCCTTCCCCACCTCGAAGGGGCCCAGGTCTCCTACCGCTTGCAGGAAGGGAGGCTCTTGCTCGAGCCGGAGGAGGTGGAGATCGACCTTCCCCTGCTGGTGGAGATGATCCGGGAGATAGGGGAGGCGCTGTTAAGGAAGGGGGAACGGGAGCCCGAGGGCCTGAGGGCCTTCCTCGAGAAGATCACGCAGGAAATGGCCCGGGAGCTGGTCGAGGGCTACCTGGCAGGCGACGAGGACAGGTTCAACTCCTTGGCAGGAGGTCAACCGTTGGAGCCGGAACTTATATATCTCCTCCTGCACCTCTCCCTGGCCCCCTTCTACTGGAAGGCGGCGGGCCCGCTGGCCCGCCAGGCCGACCTGGACCAGGTGGCCAGGGGGACCTGTCCGGTGTGCGGGGACCTTCCCCTGATGGGTTTCCTGCGCTCCGAAGACGGCCTGCGGGTACTGGAGTGCTCCCGTTGTGGGACCCGTTGGGGGTTCCCCCGCCTCATGTGCCCCTTCTGTTCCACCACCGACCAGGAGAAGCTGAGTTATATATACGCAGAGGAGGACCCGGACCACCGCCTTTACCTGTGCGAGAACTGCCACAGGTATCTCAAAGTGACCCAGGGTTACACGGGGAAGGACGAAGAACTGGTCCTTCCCTTGGAGGACCTGTCCACCGCCTATCTGGACCTGGAGGCGGAAAAGAGAGGATACCGGAGGGGCTGCCGGACCGTCTTTTCCTGATGCCGCGGGGGCGGCCGGTCCCCCGCCGGCTGGTGTTTGGGCCTGCAATGGTGGGGGAAAGGAAGGAAAGCATGGAAAAGAACGGGTTGATCTGGGAGGCCCTTGAATGGCGGTACCCGGCTTTCGCCTCTCCGGTCGCTCCACGCAAGGAGGGGCGCGGGAACGGTTTCCGTTTTCCCCACCCTTGGAGGGGAAAAGGCAAAAGCGAGAGTGTGTTTGATCGTATTTTTCAAGTGGCTCTTTAGGGACGAAGAAGCACGAGAGGCCACCCTGTCATCCCGGCAAAGCAAGCTAAGAAAAAGGGGAAAGGGGCGATCTCTATTGCTGCGCGAGGTTGCGTTTTGAAAAAAGGTGATAGTATAATGGCGGCGATTTTGAGGATTTACGCATGGAAACCTTTGTCCAGACACGTGGATATGGATGCAGGTGGACCTTGAAAATCCGGCCCGGTTAAATCTTCCCGCGAGGGATTATCCATAGATCGATGTTTCGAGGTTCGAGGCAGGAAACGAGGAAAGTGCAGGAGTCGACCTAGGAAAGTGGGGGGAGAGCATGGAACTTACGCGGAGAAGTTTCCTCAAGCTGTCGGGCGCCGGAATCGGCGTGACCGCCCTCGCCCATCTCGGTTTCACCGCCTCCGCCTACGCCGCCGGCGATGAGCTTCGCATCCGCGAGGCCAAGGAGAGCACCACGGTCTGCCCGTACTGCTCCATGGGGTGCTCGGCCATCGTCAGCGTCCAGGAGGGCAAGGTGGTGGGGATCGAGGGCCTTCCCGACAGCCCCATCAACCGGGCCAGCCTCTGCTCCAAGGGTCAGTCCATTTTCCAGGTGGCCAACAACGAACGGCGCCTGACCAAGGTTCGTTACCGGGCGCCGGGAGCCACCGATTGGGAGGAGAAGACCTGGGAGGAGGCCATCCCGGCCATCGCCCGCCTCATCAAGGAGACCCGCGACGCCACCTTCGTGGAGACGGAGGAGATCGACGGGAACCGGGTGACGGTCAACCGCTGCGAGGGCATCGCCCAGCTGGGAGGGGCGGCCCTGGACAACGAAGAGTGTTACCTGGCCTCCAAGTTCGCCCGCGCCCTCGGCCTGGTGTACATAGAACACCAGGCCCGCATATGACACTCGGCCACAGTCGCCGGTCTCGGCGGCACGTACGGCCGGGGGGCCATGACCAACCACTGGGTTGACCTCAAGAACGCCGACGTCTTCATGATCTGCGGCGCCAACCCGAGCGAGAACCATCCCTGTTCCTGGAAGTGGCTGGAGAAGGCCAGGGAGGATCACGGGGCGAAGATCATCGTGGTGGATCCCAGGTTCACCCGCTCCGCCGCCCGCGCCGACCTTTTCTCCTTCATCCGGCCGGGCACGGACATCGCCTTCTTCAACGCCCTGATCAAGTACGCCATTGACAAGAACTACATCAACTGGGAGTACGTCCAGAACTACACCAACGCCCCCATCCTGGTGAGCCCGGATTTCAAGGGGCCCTGGGAGCTGGACGGCTACTTCAGCGGTTACGACAAGGAGAAGAAGAAGTACGACACCAAGACCTGGACCTACCAGACCAACCCCGCCACGGGGGAACCCATACGCGTGCAGCTCATCCCCATAGCCGAGGATCCCACCTTCCCGGGACGGGGGACTCCCATCGGACCCACCGATGCCAACGGGAACTACATCCCCGTGGAGTGGGAGCTCATCAAGGCGGGGCGGTACGATGAGATGCAGCCCACCGTCTTCGCCAAGCTGGCCAAGCACGTTTCCCGTTACACCTACGAGGGCCCGGACAGCGTGGTGGCCAAGGTCTGCGGCATGGACCCGGCCAAGTTCAAGGAGATCGCCGAGTGCTACGTGGGCATCACCCACAAGCGCGACAAGACCGGGAACCTCATGTACGCCATGGGCCTCACCCAGTTCACCTTCGGGACGGAGAAGATCCGCGCCTTCGCCATCCTCCAGGCTCTGCTGGGCAACACCGGCCTGCCGGGCGGAGGCATAAACGCCCTGCGCGGGGAGTCCAACGTACAGGGGTCCACTGACTTCGGGCTGCTCTCCCACATCCTCACCGGGTACATGTCGGTGCCCAACTCCACCGATCACCCCACCCTGGACAAGTACCTGGAGAAGACCACGCCCAAGGTGGGCATCTGGACCTGGCAGCCCCGCTTCTTCAAGAGCTATCTCATGGCTTACTACGGCCCCTACGCCAAGAAGAACGGGCTGGACAAGGCCTACGACCTGCATCCCAAGGTGAAGAAGGGCAAGAACTACACCCACATAGGCCTCTTCGAGGACATGTACGCCGGGGTCATCAAGGGCCTCATCGCCTGGGGACAGAACCCGGTGGTGGGTGGCGCCTGCTCCAACCTGGAGGCCGAGGCCATGGACAAGCTGGACTGGTTCGTGGCCGTGGACCTTTGGGAGACGGAGTCCATGAACTTCTGGCGCCGCCCCGGGGTGGAGCCCAAGGACATAAAGACCGAGGTATGGGTGCTTCCTGCCGCCTCCTCGGTGGAGAAGAGCGGCTCGGTGACCAATTCCGGGCGCCTGGCCCAGTACCGCTGGAAGGCAGTGGAGCCTCCCGGGGAGGCCAAGCCCGACGCCTGGATAATCCACCAGCTTATGAAGGCCCTCAAGGACCTGTACAAGGCCGAGGGAGGCAAGGCCAAGGAGGCCATCACCGAGCTCTTCTGGGACTACGAGGAGGACGAGCACGGTGACCCCGACCTGGACCAGATACAGCTGGAGATAAACGGCTTCACCTGGCCGGAGGGGGAGTTCTCCTGGGAGGCGGCCTTCAAGAAACCGGTCTTCGGCTTCGCTAACCTCAAGGACGACGGCACCACCGCCTGCGGAGCGTGGATCTATTGCGGGCAGTGGGCCAGCGACACGGACGTGGAGACCGCGGCCAAGATCCTGGGGATCGAGAGCCAGCTTCCCAAGGGTGACGATGGCAAGGTCAAGGTCCCCCGCGACAAGCAGGCCAAGGAATGGAACGGCATCCCCTTCAACAAGGCCCAGTGGCACTTCCAGAAGACCCCTGTATACTGGTTGGGCAAGGACGGGGTGACCATCTACACCGAGAACCCGCCCCAGGATGCCAGGATGATAGACCTGGGAGTGACGCCTAACTGGGCCTGGGCCTGGCCCGTTAACCGCAGGATCATTTACAACAGGGCTTCCGTGGACTGGTCCGGCAAGCCCTTCGCCCCGGACAAGGCCATCTTCACCTTCAAGGATGACGAGACCCTGGGGATGAAGAACGACGTCCCCGACTTCTACACCCAGCCCAGTTCGGATCCGGCTTTCCCGGCGGAACTCAGGGGCAAGGCCACCATGCGCACCCGTTCCGGGGCCAATCCCTTCTTCCTCAACAGGGAGCAGGGGGCCCTGGTGGCGCGCCTCTTCTCCAACTCCATGGTGGACGGGCCCTTCCCCGAGCACTACGAGCCGCGGGAGAGCCCGGTCAAGAACATGCTCTCCTCGGTGCAGAACAACCCCGCCGCGGTGCTGGAGTGGCCCTCGGCCAAGAACGAGCCCGACAGGTGGGGGTTCGCCGAGGTGGGGGATCCCAAGTATCCCTACGTGTGCACCACCTACCGGGTCACCGAGCACTGGCAGGCGGGGCAGATGACCCGCAACAACTCCTGGCTGGGCGAGGCCATGCCCGAGAACTTCGTGGAGATCTCCAAGGAGCTGGCCGACGAGCTGGGTATCAAGAGCGGGGACCTGGTGGAGGTGGAGAGCAAGCGCGGCAAGGTGCAGGGCGTGGCCGTGGTCACCGTGCGCCTGAAGCCCCTGGAGATCGGGGACAACGGGAGCACCAGGAAGATCCACATCGTCGGATTGCCCTGGCACTACGGGTTCATCGGCCTCTTCACCGGCGGGCCGGAGCGCAACGGCATGTCCAAGAAGAACTACGCCGCCAACCAGCTCACGCCGCACGTGGGAGACGCCAATACCACCATCCCCGAGTCCAAAGCGTTCCTGGTGAACCTAAGGAAGGTGAAGTAAAATGGCTAACCCGACGGATATGGCCATCCTCTTCGACGCCAGCAAGTGCACGGGATGCCGGGCCTGCCAGGTAGCCTGCAAGAACTGGAACCAGCGGGGATACACGGAGACCCACTGCGAGGGCACCTACGAGAACCCCCGGCAGCTCACCGCGCAGTGCTGGATGCGCATCCTCTTCAACGAGCCGGAGGAGCGTCCCAAGAGCGACGACGAGATATACTGGTACTTCACCAAGTACCAGTGCATGCACTGCACCGACGCCACCTGCGTCAAGGTGTGCCCCAGCGGGGCCACCAAGAAGCACAAGGTGAAGGACGGGGACACGGAGGCCTACGTGGTGAAGACCGACCCCAAGCAGTGCATCGGCTGCAACTACTGCGTGGCCACCTGTCCCTTCCAGGCCTGCCGCTACGACGAGAAGGAGAAGGGGATCTTCCGCTGCGTGATGTGCCTGGACCGCATAAGCCAGGATCCGGCGGCCTTCCCCAAGCCGGAGCATGCCTCCCCGGACCTGGAGAAAAACGCCAAGGATCCCTACCCCACCCGCAACCGCCCCGCCTGCGTGCAGACCTGCACCAGTGGGGCCTTGAACTACGGCACCCGCGAGGAGATGCTGGCCAAGGCCAAGGAGCGGGTGGAATTCCTGAAGAAGGAGCGCGGCAAGGAGAAGGCCCAGGTCTACGGCGAGAACGAGCTGGGTGGCCTGCACTATATCTATGTCCTGGAGGACTCCCCGGACAAGTACGGCCTGCCGGAGAAGCCCACCGTCCCCGCCGGCGTGACCATCTGGGAGACCCTCATCAAGCCCGGTGCCCCCTGGGGAGGCCTGGCCCTGGTGGGCCTGGTGGCGGCCGCGGGCATCGGCTACGTGATAAACAAGCGCAACGAAGGGTTGGAGCGCCAGGCGGCGGGAGGGGGTGAGTGACATGGCGGAACTCAAGACCTTCAAGGGAGGCATCCATCCCCCCTACAACAAGGAACTGGCCTCGGGCAAGGCCATCAAGGCCGCTCCCATCCCCCCCGAGGTGGTCATCCACCTGCAGCAGCACATCGGGGCCCCCTGCGAGCCCCTGGTCTCCGAGGGCGACCGGGTGGAGGTGGGCCAGAAGATAGGGGAGGCCCAGGCCTTCGTCTCCGCCCCCGTGCACGCCTCCGTCTCCGGCGTGGTCAAGGCCATAACCGAGGCCCCCAACTTCACCGGGGCCAAGGTGAGAAGCGTGGTCATCGCCGCGGACGCCTCCCAGCCGGAGTTCCAGAAAAAACCGGGCAAGGACCTGGAGGCCTTGACCGCGGAGGAGATCCGGGAGATAGCCAAGGAAGCCGGCCTGGTGGGCATGGGAGGGGCCGCCTTCCCCACCCACGTGAAGATCACCCCGCCCTCCGACAAGCCCATCGACACGGTGATCATAAACGCCTGCGAGTGTGAGCCCTTCCTCACCTGCGACCACCGCCTCCTTTTGGAGCGCACCGATGACCTGATCGCCGGGGCCCGCCTGCTCAAAACGGCGGTGGGGGCGGGGAAGGTCATCTTCGGGGTGGAGGCCAACAAGATGGACGCCGTGGACGCCCTGCGCTCCCGGTCCTCCTCCTACCCCGACGTGGAGGTGGAGGTCCTGGAGGTCAAGTACCCGGAGGGGGCGGAGAAGATGCTCATCTTCGCCCTGACCGGGAGGAAGGTCCCCCCGGGGAAGCTCCCCTCCGAGGTGGGCTGCCTGGTGCAGAACGTGGGCACGGCGGTGGCCCTCTACGAGGCGGCCGCCTGGGGCAAGCCCCTCTACGAGAGGGTGGTCACCGTCACCGGCCCCGGGGTGCGCGAGCCGGCCAACCTCCTGGTCCGCATCGGCACCCCCGTATCCGTCCTCCTGGAGGCCTGCGGGGGCCTGGTGGGCAACCCGGTGAAGCTCATCATGGGCGGCCCCATGACCGGCTGGGCCCAGCCCGACGCCTCCGCCCCGGTGGTCAAGGGCACCTCGGGGGTGGTGGTCCTCACCTCCGACGTGGTGGACCTGGGGGAGGAGTCCGAGTGCGTGCGCTGCGGCAAGTGCGTGGAGGTCTGCCCCATGTTCCTCTCCCCCAACTTCATCGTGCAGTCGGTGAAGCGGGGGCAGTGGGACAAGGCGGAGATGTGGGGAGCGCTGGACTGCTTCGAGTGCGGGTGCTGCTCCTACGAGTGCCCCGCCTACATCCCCCACGTGCAGTACGTGCGCAAGGCCAAGGCCGAGATCGCGGCCCTGAAGAAGAAGTAGAGGAGGCGATGGGAAATGGCAATGGAAAACCTGGTCGTCACCCCGCCCCCGCACCTGAAGAGCAAGGAGCAGACGGCGCTCGCCATGCGCGACGTTCTCATCGCCCTGGCTCCCATCACCATCGCCGCGCTGGTGGCTTTCACCTATAACGCCCTCTTCAACATCGCGGTATGCGTGGGGTCGGCTATGTTCTTCGAGTGGGCGGTACGCAAGGCGAGGAAGAAGAAGGTGACCCTTTCCGACGGTTCGGCCGCGGTCACCGGGCTGCTCCTGGCCCTCCTCCTTCCGGCCAAGATCCACTGGCTGAACATGATCATCGCCTCCTTCGTGGCCGTGGTCATCGTCAAGGAGCTCATGGGGGGCCTGGGGAGGAACATCTTCAACCCGGCTCTCTTCGGGTTCGTGTTCATCCTCATCGGCTCCGGGTTCCTGGCCAGCTGGACCGGGCACCTTGGTTTCCTGCCCGGCGGCTTTGACGGGGTGCAGGCGGCTACCCCCCTGGCTTACATCAAGCACGGGTTGGAGGGGCCACACCCCTCCTATGCCGCCCTGCTCTTCGCCAACTACGGGGGGGCTATCTCCGAGGTGGGTTGCTTCTGGATCCTCCTGGGCGGCGCCTACCTCATCTACCGTAAGGTCATCAATTGGGTCATCCCGGTTTCCATCCTGCTCACGGTGTTCATCCTCGGCTACATCGTGGGTTCGGACGGGCTCTACCACATCCTGGCCGGGGGAGTCATGCTGGGTGCCTTCTTCATGGCCACCGACTGGGTGACCAGCCCCATGTACCGGTGGGGCCAGGCGGTCTTCGGGTTGATCATCGGGATCTGCGTGGTCCTCATCCGGGTTTACGGGGCTCCCGCCGGGGCGGTCGCCTACTCCATCCTCATCGGCAACGCCTTCGTTCCGCTGCTGGACAGGGTGTTCAAGCCCAAGAGGTTCGGAGAGGTGGTCGCCGCCTGAGGCATGCGGCATATCGGCTTACCGGGGCCGGGCACTGCCCGGCCCTTTTTCTCGTCTCCGTCTCTAAGATCTTGCGTCGCATTACGCTGAATAGTCGCGTTACACCGGATGGTTGCCTGGCGCCGGAGAGGACGGCGGGGCGGAGGAGGCCTGACCGGGGGGGCGGGCCCTTTCCCCTTGGGGTCCCCATCACGCCCGCTCTAGGGAATGCGCCATCCGTATCTATGTCTATGCGTTGCGCCACACCGGATGGTTGCCTGGCGCCGGAGACGACGGCGGAGGAGGCCTGACCGGGGGGCGGGCCCTTCCCCCTTGGGGTCCCGCGACCCCTCTCTTCCGGGAATGCGTTATTGTATATGGAAACGGCAAGGAAAACGGGGAGATTCGGCGAGGGCCGGCGTTGTGGGTTGTCCAGGGGACGGGTAGGGGGAGAGAGCCTTAGGTGGCCGGCGGGGTGGGGAGGCGAAAGGACCCTGGTTCCCGAATGGAGGGCTTGAAGCCCGGCGCTTGGGAGGTGGATATGGGGTGTTAGACAGGGATGCACCGGCCGACATTTCCAACCTCCCGGAGCCGCCCGGCCCGGATTACCCCCGGCTCGGTCTCCGGGAGGACCAGGTCCGGGAGAGGGTGGAGAATGGGCTGACCAACCGGGTGAAGGAGGCCACCAGCCGGCCCCTTTCCCATATCATCCGGGCCAACGTCTTCAACCGCTTCAACGCTCTTCTGGGCGCCCTGGCGGTGATCATCCTGTTGCTCGATTCCCCCCGCGACGCCCTATTCGGCCTGGTATTGGTGTTCAACACCCTCATCGGTATCGTCCAGGAGTGGCGGGCGAAGAGGACCCTGGACCGGCTGTATATCCTCACCGTGCCCCGCGCCCGGGTGGTGAGAGAGGGGCAGGTCAGGGAGGTCTCCCGGGAGGAGATCGTCCTCGACGACCTGGTGGAAGTGGGACCCGGAGACCAGCTCCCGGTGGACGGAGTGGTAGTGAGCTCCCGGGGACTGGAGGTGGATGAATCCCTCCTCACCGGTGAATCGGTGCCGGTGCCCAAAGAGCCGGGAGACGGGGTGTGGTCGGGGAGTTTCGTGTCCAGCGGACAGGGCAGATTCCGGGCCACGGCGATCGGCGAGGAGGCCTACGCCCGCAAGCTGGCCTCCCAGGCCAAGCGCTTTTCCCTGGTCTCCTCGGACCTGAGGAAGGCTACGGACACCATCCTGCGCTACATCACTTGGATCATGATCCCCGTCGCCCTGGTCTTCGTCACCGGCCAGTTGCTGACCCACGTTTCCCTGCGGGAGGCGGTGATCGCCTCCGTGGCCGGATTGGTGGGCATGGTGCCCGAGGGACTTGTGCTGCTCACCAGCATCGTCTTCGCCGTGAGCGCCGTGGTGCTCGCCCGGCGCAACGTCCTGGTGCAGGAGCTCCCCGCCGTGGAAGGTTTGGCCCGGGTGGACGTCGTCTGCCTGGACAAGACGGGTACCCTTACCGACGGCGACTTGAGGCTGGAAGGGGCGCGCTTCCTGGATGACCGGAAGGAGGCGGAGGAGGCCCTGGGCTCCATGGCTGGCGCCTTGCCGGACCGCAACGCCACCCTTTCCGCCATCGCCGAGGCCTTCCCGGATGAGGGCAGATGGGATGCGGTCGGTGTGGTTCCTTTCTCCTCGGCGCGTAAGTGGAGCGCGGTGGAGTTCCGGGGACGGGGGACTTGGGTGTTGGGGGCGCCGGAGGTCCTCCTGGAGGCTGGGGCTGCCGGTCCCGGGGTCTCCCGGGAGGGGCTTGCCGCGGAGGTGGAGAGGCTGGCAGCGCGGGGCCTGAGGGTTCTCATGCTGGCGAGAAGCGACGGGCACCTCGGCGGCGATGCCTCCCTCCCCCCCGGCCTACGTGCCGTGGCCCTCCTCTCCTTCGGGGAGAGGGTGCGGCCGGACGCGCGGCCTACTCTGGACTTTTTCCGGGAGCAGGGCGTGGGGATAAAGGTGATCTCCGGGGACAACCCGCGCACGGTGGCCAGCATCGCCTCCCGCGTGGGCGTGCCGGGGGCGGATGACCCGGTGGACGCCCGCAGCCTTCCTCCCGAACCCGGGGAGATGGCCGGGATGGTGGAGGAGAGGTCGGTTTTCGGGAGGGTGGTCCCGGACCAGAAGCGGGACATGGTGCGCGCCCTGCAGGGAAAGGGTCACGTGGTGGCCATGACCGGGGACGGAGTGAACGATACCCTGGCCCTCAAGGAGGCCGACCTGGGAATAGCCATGGGATCGGGAGCCCCCTCCACCAGGGCGGTCGCCCAACTGGTCCTCCTTGACGGCAGGTTCTCCACCCTCCCCGGGGTGGTGGCCGAGGGCCGGCGGGTGATGGCCAACATGGAGAGGGTGGCCAACCTCTTTATCACCAAGACCGTCTACGTGGCCCTGCTGGCCCTGGTGATCTCTCTGGCCCGGTGGCCTTTCCCTCTGCTCCCCAGACATATCACCCTCGTGGGTTCCCTGACCATCGGCATCCCCGCCTTCGTCCTCTCCTTCACCCCCAGCCGCCGGCGCTACCAGCCGGGACTGCTGAAGCGGGTGATTCTTTTTTCCCTTCCCGCGGGGGTTATCGCCACTTCGGCCACCTTTACCGCCGTGGCCATGGCCCATTCCAACCTGATTTCGGACGGGGAGGTCAGGACCACGGCGGTCATCGTCCTCACCTGCGTGGGGCTGGCGGTGCTGGCCCACCTCTCCCGGCCCCTCTTCAGCTGGAAGGGTGGGCTCACCGGAGTCATGGGCGGTGCCTTCGCCGGTATCCTTCTCCTTCCCTGGTTCCGCAACTTCTTCCAGCTCTACCTGCCCTCCATCCCCGTGTTGTTCCAAGCCCTGGGCATCGCCGCCATCCACGTACTCCTCCTCGAACTGGCGGTCAGGCGTTTAAGATGGCGGGGTATCGCCCTCTCCACGCGGGGGGATCCTGATATGGCCGGGAACCCTTGACCGGCACTTTCCGGTGCGGAATTCCATATCCGAGTGGTGGCTTAAAGGCTCCGGGCGTTGAGAACCGCCTATAGGCTTCGCCATCTTCCGGTAGAGGGGGGCATGATACCAGATTTCATTACACCGGGTTGAACATTCCCGTTTGGGAAAACCTGGTAACTGGGATTCGCCTCCTTCCGGTAGGTGGGGGCATGACGCTGCATCCTGGCGAGGGCCCGGGTTCGGGGAGAGATTAAAAACCGCGTCCGACAACCAGGTAGTTTATCCACGTGCCCCGACCAGGTGATATCTAGGTGAGCGGGGCGTACATCGAATATGTCCCGTTCTCCGTGCCATTCCGAGCGAGCCCGGATAAACTTATGGTGCAGGAGATGGGGATGGTTATAAATCTCACGTTCATGACCTTTCCGAGCGGACCGCCACGCGTGATAAAGCGGGGTCGCGTTGATGCACAAGGATAGGGCGGAGAGGGTCGTGGCGGGAAAGGCCGTCGCGCGTGATAAAAGCGGGGTCGCGTTGATGCACTGTCGTGTGGAGGCCGTTCTTCACCGCCGGTATGGTATTGGCGTTGCCCTTTCTGCGTCTTCCGTTCTGTTATACTACCGACCATGAAGGAGAGGGAAGAAAAGGACCAGGAAAGTTTGGGCCGCAAGAACCGCCGCGACACCGTCATCGTGACCGCGGTCTTCTTGGTCCTGGTGGGAGCGGCCTTCCTGGGTGTGAAACTCTTCAATCCCGGGTACTCGCGGGAGCCCTACCAGCGTACCATGTTCGTCCTCGACGATTACGTGACCATCACCGCCTATGGTAAGGATCAGGCCCGGGTGGAGGGAGCGGTGGAGGAGTCCTTCCGTGAGCTCCAGCGCCTCCAGGGTATTTTCGATCGCTACGACCCGGAGAGCGAGATCTCCAGGCTGAACCGGGAGGCGGCGCAAGGGCCGGTCACGGTGTCCGAGGACCTGTGGAGGGTGATCATCACCGGGGTCGAGGTCTACCGGGAGAGCGGGGGAGCCTTCGATATCACCGTGGGTCCTCTGGTGGACCTGTGGGACGTACTGGGCAGGGGAGCGAGGGGTGACCCGCCGCCGGGGGAGGAGGAGATAGCCGTCGCCCGGGAACTGGTGGGAACGGACATGTTGGAGTTGGACGAGGCACGGCGCACCGTGCGCTTCCTCCGCCCGGGCATGGCCATCGACGTGGGGGGCCTGGCCAAGGGATACGCGCTGGACCGGGCGGCGGAGGTACTGCGATCCAGGGGGGTGGAGACTGGCTATATCAGCATGATCAGCACCGACCTGACCCTGGGGGAGAAACCGGGCACCGCGGGCGGGCCCCTGTGGCGGATCGGCATCCTCGATCCCCGGGGTGAGGATTACCTGGCCACCCTACTCCTCCCCGGCGGTACCTACGTGAGCACCTCCGGCGATTACCAGCGCTTTTTCGACTACCAGGGGGTCCGCTACCACCACATCCTCGATCCACGAACCGGATACCCGGCGAGGGGGGCGATATCGGTGACCGTCGTGGGCGGGGAGGAGGGGGCGCGATCCGACGCTCTGTCCACGGCCATCTTCGTGCTGGGGTACCCGGAGGGCTTGAGGTGGGCCGAATCCCGGGGCCTGGAGTGCCTCCTGGTGGATTCCTCCGGGGAGGTGCATTGCACGGAGGGGATGGGGGCCCGCCTGGAGGAGGTGAAGGAGGCAGTGGGCACCTGAGGGCGCTTCTTTCCCGGGCGGCGATTCCGGTGAGAGCCATGCGCAAGTGTGTCCGCGGCGAGGTTGGAAGCAGCCGCGCGGGGGCGAGAACGTAACCCCGCCACACAGCGCGATTCTTTTAGTTGTACTTGGGTCAAGAAGGGAACATTTCGCGCCGGGGCGAGAACGTGACTCCGCTACAGCGTGATTCTTGTAATTCTCCTTGGGCCATGGAGGAGTACCTTTCGGCGCTGCGGGAACTGATCCACGCCTCTCCCTACACGGTGGCCTTCACCGGGGCGGGGGTCTCTGCGGAGAGCGGCATCCCCACTTTTCGCGGGGATGAAGGTATATGGAGGGAGTACCCGCCGGCGATTTACGGCAACCTTCCGGGACTTGCACTGGCCTTCCTTTTCCGCCCCCGGAGGCTGGCCGGCCTGGCCTCCGGCGTGCTGGCCTCCCTCCTGCAGGCCCAACCCAATCCCTGTCACCGGGCCCTGGCCATGCTGGAGGGAGAGGGCCGCCTGCGCGCGGTCATCACCCAGAACATCGACGGTCTCCACCAGGCGGCGGGCAGCAGGTTGGTCCTGGAGCTCCACGGCAATGCCTTCCGGCTGCGCTGCGCCGGTTGCGGCAAAAGGACGGAGGTGGAGAGGGAAAGGGCGTTGGGGGTGCTGGAAAGCCTGCGGGAGTCGGGGACGAGGCGCCGGTTGCTGCGGGCCTTGCGGGAGTACGCCGCTCCCTGCGCGAGCTGTGGAGGCCGCACGCGACCCGACGTGGTCCTCTTCGGCGAGGGACTTCCGCAGGGCGAGTTCAACCGGGCCCTGGAGGAGGCGAGCCGCTGCCGGCTCATGCTGGTTCTGGGGACCTCCGCCGTGGTCTATCCGGCGGCCCTGATACCCCAGGCGGCACTGGAGGGAGGCGCGAAACTGGTGGTCGTCGACCCCTCCCGTACGGTCCTTTCCTCCCGCGCCCACCTACACGTACCCGCGGCTGCGGGAAGGTTCTTCGCCCTTTGGCTGGAAAGGGAAAGCGCGCCCGGTCAGTACAGCACGGAAGGGTGACAAGGCCCGGTCTGGGATAAGGAGGAAGCAGCCGAAGGGGGCCTTCGGCCCACGGGGGTAAAGGCTCCCCGGCTCAGGATGGGGAAAAAGAGGCCAGTTCCTCCTCCAGTTCCGGGCGCATCTCCTCGATGACCTCCACCAGGGCCTCCACCGCCAGAGTGGAGGGCCTGCGCCGGAGGGTGACGTAGAAGAAGTCGCGCCTGAGGTCCGCGCCGGAGAGGGGGAGTATGCGGACCTTGCCCAGCCGCGCATAGGGCTCCACGGCCCACATGGAGGAGACGGAGATCCCGGCCCCCGCGGCCACGGCCTGGATTACGGCCATGGTGCTCCCAAGAACCAGGCTATCCAGGCCGGAGACGTCCAGGCCCAGCTCGGAGAGGATGCGCAACATGTGGGAGCGGGTTCCCGAGCCCTCCTCCCTGAGGATCAGTGTTTCGCCGGCCAGGTCGTCGGCGGAGACCCTTTTTCGCTTGGCCAGCGGATGGTCGCCGGGGGCGATGAAGACCAGCCGGTCGGCACATAGCCTCCCATATTCCAATCGCTCTTCATCGTCACGGGAACCCACGCAGCCCAGGTCCACTTCCCCCGCCCTCACCAGGTCGAGTACCCCGCGGGTATCGGTGATCTCCAGGCGGGGTTCCACCAGGGGGTTACGTTGGCGATAACGGGAGAGCACGCGCGGTAGTATGTATTCCCCGGGGATGTTGCTGGCGGCGAGGAGAAGGGATCCGCTGGGCTCCCCACGCCTCCCCTCCATCTCCCGCGCCAGTTCCTCCTCCACCTTGAGAATACGCTGGGCGTGCCTGAGAAGGGCTTGGCCCGGCTCGGTCAGCCGGCACCGTCCCAGGGAACGGTCCACCAGGATGCACCCGTATTCCTTTTCCAGGGAGCGGATGTGGAAACTCACCGCGGGCTGGGTGAGCCCCAGGTTGCGGGCGGCGGCGGAGAAGCTCCCCGTCCGCGCCACCTCCGCCAGGACGCGCAAGCTCCTGGTGTTCATCTCGCACCTCCCCCGACCCGGCGTGCTCCACGGCCACCGTGGGCGGCGGAGAAGCTCCCTGTCCGCGCCACCTCCGCCGGGACGCGCAAGCTCCTGGTGTTCATCTCGCACTTCCCCTGACCCGGCGTGCTCCACGGCCACCGTGGGCGGCGGAGAAGCTCCCCGTCCGCGCCACCTCCGCCAGGACGCGCAAGCTACCCTTGTTCATGCCGGGTCTCCCCCGGGCGGATAAGGGGCTTTGCGGCGGGGATAAAAAATGGCGGAGATGCGTAAGAATCGAACTTACCCGGCGCCCGTTACGACGCCGCACCGGTTTTGAAGACCGGGCCGCCCACCAGGACGGATGCATCTCCAGGAAAAAATTATTATCCGCGGCCCTTCTTGTAAAGGAGGGTTTCCCGTTTTTCGCCGCGTGGCGCGTCCCGAGCTCCATGTCCCTTGACCCTTTCGTTCCCGAGCGCCTTCCCCGCCTCTGGGTCCCCGGCTCCGGCCGCTGACGGATTGTCCCGCCACCTATCCCGGAATGCGTGGCCTTGACCACGCCCCCTTCCCGGTTTTCGCCATGCTATGCGCCTTCGAGAATATCGCCCCCCCGGCACGAGAATCGTTTTCCCGTCTCGATGCCCCGCTCCACAACTGCCCTATCCCCGTGCGAGCCGGAAGAGCACCCGGTAATCGCCCTCCCGGCGGGTGACCTTCTTCCGGTCCAGGTACTCCAGGAGAGGGATGGCGTACTTGCGGCTGGCGCCCAGCATGTCCCGCAGGTCGGCCACGGCGAGCTTTTCGCGGCCGGAGAGGAAAGCCACCACCTTTTCTTCCGCCTCGGCCAACTTGCCCGCGGCCAGGAAGTATTCCGGGTTCACCTGCTCTATCTTTCCCTCCTCGAGGAGGATGTTCAGCAGGTCGCGGAGGCGGTTGCGGTCCACTCCCAGCTTCTCGCCCAGCTCCTTGAAGAGGGGAGGGGAGAAACCGCCCTCCCGGATGAGGGATTCCAGGTCACCCAGGAGGGCCCGTTCCCTTTCACCAAGGGCGCGCCCCTTTCCGGCCACCCTGACCTTGCCCCCCTCCGTCTCCAGCCGGCCAGCCCTCTCGGCGGCCCGCAACAGGGACAGGAAGTCCTCCGCCGCCAACTGGTATTTTCTTCCTTTCGCCAGGCGCTCTCCAAGGCGCTGGCGCAGTACTTCCTTTTCCACCCCCGCCTTCAACGGGTTGGCGGAGTGCAACTCCTCCACCAGCCCGGCCATGGTGTCCATAAGGACTTCCAGCCGGGTGGCTTCCAGGTAGAACGGACCGCCTTCCCCCTCCAGCTCCACCAGCTTTCCCTCCGCCAGGAGATCCTTCACCGCGCCCTCCACCGCGGAGGCCTTCAATTCCAGCCTCTCAACCAGCCCGGCCATGGACATGGGAAGTCCCCTCTCCTCCAGGGCCAGGAGTACCAGTTGGGCGGGATTCCCGCGCCCCCGGACCTCGAGCTCCTCCAGCACCTCCACCTGGTGGTGGCGGTGCTTGCGGGGGTGGGAATCCAGGATGCGGCCGCCCCCGATGGTGGTGATGGGGGAATAACTGCGGATGATGAAGCGGTCGCCGTAGCGGAGCACGGCCGGTTTCTCCAGGCGCAACTGCACCGGGTGGCTCTCTCCCGGCGGTAGCTCCTCGCGACCTCCCAAAAGGACTACCCGGGCCATGATCTCGCTGGTGCCGTGGTGGAAGCGGACGCGGGCGCGGTTCTTGAGGGGCTGGGGGGCTCCTTGCAGGAGGTGGAGCTGGGCGTCGGCCATCATGGTGGGACGGAGATGGCCCGGGGAGACGATGACGTCTCCGCGGGTCACCTCCTCCTTGGAGATGCCGGGAAGGTTCATGGCCACCCGCTGCCCGGCGTAAGCCCTCTCCACCTCCTCACCGTGCACCTGCACGTTGCGTACCCTGAGGCGCCTGCCGGAAGGCTGGACCACGGCCTCGTCTCCGTCGGACACGCTCCCTTCCCACAGGGTCCCGGTGACCACCGTGCCGATTCCGCGCAGGGTGAAGACGCGGTCCACGGGCAGGCGGAAGGGCCCCTCGCTGTCCTTGGCCCTCACCCTCTCCGCCGCCCGGGTGAGGGCCTGGAGGAGGTCATCCAGGCCCTGCCCGGTCCGGCTGGAGGTTACCACCATCTCCGCTCCTTCCATGGCGGTGCCCCGAAGGGTCTCGGCGACGTCCTCCTTGACCAGCTCCAGCATGTCCTCCTCCACCAGGTCCGCCTTGGTTATGGCCACCACGCCGTCGGAAACCCCCAGGAGGTCCACGATGGCCAGGTGCTCAACGGTCTGGGGCATCACCCCGTCGTCGGCGGCCACCACCAGGAGGACCAGGTCGAAGCCGGTGGCCCCGGCCAGCATGTTCTTCACGAAATGTTCGTGGCCGGGTACGTCCACCACCCCGGCGGCGACCCCGTTGGGCAGTTTGAGTTCCGCGAAGCCCAACTCGATGGAGATACCGCGTTCCTTCTCCTCTTTGAGCCGGTCGGTATCCGTACCGGTCAGGGCCTTGACCAACTCGGTCTTGCCGTGGTCTATATGTCCGGCGGTCCCGATGATGAAGTTCTTCATGTTCCGTCCGCTTCCCATGCTGGACAGGTTGCCGTCCCCGGGAGGGCGGTCCCGTTTCTGGGTATTTCCCGTCCGGGAAAACCCGCGGCATACCCTCCGCTCTTGCCCGGTACTCAAAGGCGGTTGCCCTTCGTGGTTCCTCATGCCCCCTTTCCGTTCCCCACTGCTCCGGTCGCGGAGCGGAAGGCCTCCACCACCAGGGGCAACTCCTCGTCCCGCAGGGTCCTCACGTCCAAGAGGAGCCGGTCCTCCTTGATACGCCCGATGACCGGGGGGTCGCACCGGCGCAGGTTTTCCTCCAGCCGGTTCACCTTCAGGCGGGGGGAATTCACCGCCACCACCCAGGTGGGAAGGTCCTCCATGGGGAGTGACCCCCCGCCGGCGCGGGACACGTCCTCCTTGACCTCGAGCTCCAGGTCGGGGCAGGCCGAGGAAAGCCGCTCGGCCAGGCGTTGCGCCCTCCTGCTCAGGGTTTCCCGGTCGGTGGTGAGCATGGCCAAGGTGGGTATCTCCGACAGGGCCCTCTCAGGGTCCAGGTACAGCCGCAAGGTGGCCTCCAGAGCGGCCACGGTGAGCTTGTCCGGGCGCAGGGCGCGGGCCAGGGGATGCCTGGCCATGGCCTCCACCAGTTCTTCCCGCCCCAGCACTATCCCCGCCTGGGGACCTCCCAGGAGCTTGTCGCCGCTGAAGCATACCAGGTCCGCCCCGTCACGGAGGGAGTCGCGGATGGTAGGCTCGCGGGAGAGGCCGAAGCGGGAGAGGTCCGGGTAAACCCCGCTTCCCAGGTCGTCCAGTAGGATTAGCCCGTATTCGTGGGCCAGGTCGGCAAGTTCCTTCAGTTCCACCTCGGCGGTGAAACCCAGGATGCGGTAGTTACTGGGATGGGCACGCATGATGGCCGCCGTCTCGCTGGTGATGGCCCTGCGGTAGTCCTCCAGGTAGGTCTTGTTGGTGGTTCCTACTTCCACCAGCCGGGCCCCGCTCTGGGCCATCACCTCGGGCAACCGGAAGGAGCCCCCGATCTCTATGAGCTGCCCGCGGCTGACGATGACCTCCCGGTCCCTGGCGTGGGCGGTGAGCGCCAGGAGGACGGCCGCCGCGTTGTTGTTCACCACCAGGGCGGATTCCGCCCCCGTGAGCTCGCACAGGATCCTGCGCAGGTGCATCTGGCGGGAACCCCGTTCGCCAGTTTCCAGGTCCAGCTCCAGGTTGCTGTAATGGGCGGCGGCGGTGTTCAGGGCCTCTATGGCCGGCGCGGGCAGCAGGGAACGTCCCAAGTTGGTGTGCACCACCACCCCGGTGGCGTTGACCACACGCCGGAAGCTGGGCATCAGGCGCTCCTGCACCTCCTTTTCCACCAGGGAAACCAGCTCCTCGGTGTCCGTGCTGATGCTCTTTAGGGACATCTCGTCGCGGGCGGCCAGGATGGCCTCCCTAACCCCGTCCAGGACGGCGCGTGAAGCCTCGGTTATCAACTCCCGGGGGATGGAGCGATTGCCCGCCATGCGGCTGCGGTAGAAGGCCTGGATGAGGTCATTCACCGAGGAGAGCCTCCGCAGGTAATCCTTTTTCAAGATCTCTTTTCCTTCCATGACCAGGCCTCTTGTCCCTCAAATGTCTCTTAAAAAGCGACGCATCGGATAGCCGCGGCACCGACCCCTTCCCCTTCCGGTCCCGAAGAGGCCGTCATCCGCTTCCATCCTGCACGATCAGCTCTTCAGGTCACGAATAGTCGGTCAACCCCCTCCCTTTGCTTCCAAGGCACCGTGAACTGGAACCGCTTCCCGACCCGCCGCCCTGGATCCGGTCCGCGACCTTTTTCTCGGCGAAGTATCCGGATTGCGGGGTGGCCGGCCTCCTGTATCGGACCCTTCCCCGGTCCGGTGCCTCCGCGCCATCGCCTTGCAACGGGGTAAACGCCTATAATTTTAGATGCTTATCGAGTTGGAGGCCACCAGCATGGTTTCCAGGATCTCGAACATGTTGCTCACCGTCCCCACGGCCACCTTCTCCTTGAGCCCGAAATAATCCAGGCAGGTGCCGCAGACCAGGATCTTCGTGCCCCGCTCCGCCAGGGCGGAAAGGGCGGGGACGGTGTCCGCTCCTTCCACGGACAAGAGTACGCCGCGGTTGAAGAGCACCAGGCTCCAGGGTGGGTTGTCGCATTCAGAGAGGGTGTTGAGGAAGGCCTTCATGAGTATCCTTCCCAATTCCTCCTCCCCCCGGCCCATGACGTCCGCGGAGAGGACCACCACCGTTTTCTCCTCCGGCCGCACCGGGGATTCCGACGCGGGAGCCTCGACGGGCGCCTCCCCCGCTTCGCCTTCCCTTCTTATGGCCAGCCTAAAGGTGCCTTTCTCCTCGCTTACCTCCACGGCGCATCCCTGAGAGGCGGCGAAGCGGGTTACGTTGTCCCGGGCCGTGGGGTTGTCCACCAACACTTCGAATTCCCGGCATCCTCTCTGCAGGGCTTCCCTGGTCTTGACCACCGGGGCGGGACAGGCCATGCCCCGGGCGTCGACTATCTCTTCCATCTTCCCTCCTTCAATTCACCATCCAGGCCTATTCCCACCTCGCGCCCGGTTGGCGCACAAGATTCTTCCCCCTCCTCCGCGCATGGCCGAGGGGGCAAGCGGCCGCCGGTCAACCCATACTCGCCCTCCAGGTCCCCAACGGGGATCACGTAATGGCCAACGGGGGTCCTTTCCTTCACCAGGGAATGCGCCGCTAAGATCTCAAGGGGTGACCCTGATCAATGGTCGTGAAGCGGCGACGAACTCCCCGATCCGAAACCACTCCCTCCCCTCCTTCAGCTCGTCGCCCATGACCTCCAGTCCCTCCGGGGGAAGGGCGATGAGCAACCCCCCCGAGGTCTGGGGATCGAAGAGGATATCGCGGTCCACGTCCTCCACCCCCGAGGCGAACTCCACCCTCCTCTGCAGGAAGTCCCGGTTGCGATGGGCACCGGCGGGGATCATCCCCATCCCGGCCATCTCCCTGGTGCGGGGATACAAGGGGATGGAGGCCACCGAGATCTGGCAGGCCGGCCCCTCCTCGGAGAGCATCTCGGCGAGGTGGCCCAACAACCCGAACCCGGTGACGTCGGTGCAGGCCCGGGCCCCGGCAGCCGCCGCAGCGAGGGAGGCCTCCCGGTTGAGGGCGGCCATCCCCTTCACGGCGGCCTCGATTTCCTCCTCGGAGAGGAATTCGGCCTTGAGGGCGGTGGACAGGACCCCCGTGCCCAGGGGCTTGGTGAGCACCAGCGCATCCCCGTCGCGAGCTCCCCGGCTGGTCAGGATGCGTTCCGGGTGCACCATCCCGGTTACCGCCAGCCCGTATTTGGGTTCTTCGTCGTCCACGGTATGCCCGCCCAGGATGACCGCGCCCGCCTCCCGGACGGCGTCCAGCCCCCCGCGGAGGATGTCCGCGAGGAGGTCCATCCCCAATGAGCAAGGGAAGCAGACGATGTTCATGGCCGAGATTGGGGTCCCCCCCATGGCGTAGATGTCGCTCAATGCGTTAGCCGCGGCGATGCGGCCGAACCAGTAAGGGTCGTCCACGATGGGGGTGAAGAAATCCAGGGTGTGCACAAGGGCCCTCTCCGCGTCCAAGCGGTAGACGGCGGCATCGTCAGGCGTGTCCAGCCCCACCAGGATCTCCTCCCGCAGTTCGCCGGGGGGCAGGAGGTGCAGCACCTTCTTGAGGTCCTCCGGACCCACCTTGGCCGCTCAACCAGCCTTCCCGGAGAGCAGCGTCAGCCTCACCTTGCGACCTTCCATGAAGGGCCTTCTCCTTTCTGCCGGGAACCAGGATCCAAAACCCGCCGCCAGGTCCCCTTCCCGATAGGGATTATAAAATAATTTTTTCGATGATATAAAGAAATGCGGCAGCAAGGCGAGCGGATGCTGCCCACGGGCTCCCCTAAC
>Ga0078972_1001637_pt1 | contig 81872 bp, 69 predicted proteins | sample YelNatPaOPGAMG01_FD_67568 | JGI IMG/M metagenome (GOLD analysis project Ga0078972, IMG submission 67568) | Hot spring thermophilic microbial communities from Obsidian Pool, Yellowstone National Park, USA - OP-RAMG-01 (SPADES assembly) (version 2) | ecosystem: Environmental > Aquatic > Thermal...
TTGTAAGAACAATATTTGAATCCCTCTTCGGACATTTAGCACAATCGCAAAACGCATGATATGGAGAAGGTAGCTACTTAAGCTGGACTTGCTTTGAGATATTGCAAGTATTCCAGGTCTTCTGGTCTTTTAATGGCTTCCTTATTTATTATCAGGTCGCTTATTCCAATATAGCAGATTTCTATATTTCCTTTCTTCGCTCTTATTTTCTCGATTTTCCTGTTTTCGCAGGCAGACTTAGGATCGACCTCGGTGATTTTATTTAGTAAATTTATCCTGTTAGGTGAAACCCCAAATTGCGCTATTATTCCTGGCTCAAGCAAGTCATCTACTCTGTCAATGCCCGGGATGTCTCCTTCCCAGAAATCGTTAAGCGCGCTAAACAAATTTCTCACATTCTGATTCGAAGCTTCAAGGAATAAATCAATATCACCGGTAAGTCGCGCAGAACCATAGTACACAGCGGCCTCGTCTCCTACAATTAAATACCGGACCGAATGTTTATAAAAAAGAAGAATCAAGAATTCAAGGATGTCCCTGGGAAAATAGGAAGCGTTCATTAGAATGCGCATTTGGTTTTAAAACATCTCTTGCTTTCCTTCACACCAGGAATTTTATTTCCGTAGACGAGCCTTCTCAGCCATCGAGCTATTTTCTGACGTTCTTCAGCTGACATTTTCCCCTGCTGGAGAATACCATAAATTAGTGCATCACCAAAACTATTTGTTCTATGAGCCAGCCTTTTCATGCTCCTTAAATCCGAGAATATTATTATGAAATTTCTTTTGTGGTCGAAGTGCAACCCTCTGCGTGTTCGGCGTGCGATGCAGAATCCCAAAGGAATAAACGACATCAAACTCACCCCTTCCTTCAGCCGCCCAGCCCCATTTTGCGTGGCTTCAACCATCAAAGACCCCTTGTCTCACAACACTTCGACACCTAAATCGCTCTCTGGCGCTGACAGCTCTCTTCACAACTTTTTCCGCTGCCTGTTGCGCAGCAAGAGACGCCCGTTCAAAATATCTGCTTTTCAGTGAACTCTTCGCCTGTTCAAGCTCTCCCTTTGCTTGCCCCGATGTGTGCTAGGCACTGATCTGCCTCCCCTCAATCCAGTACTCATGCCACAAGACCAGGTTTAGCAGGTTCCACAAGTTCTGCCCCACATTAGCCTTACGATCGCGATGACGCTGAAGCATTCCCCTGACAAAATCGAGGTTGAAGTATCCGCTTCTCATGAGTGAAGAGTTCAGAAGCTTGTCCTCAGCAAAGGGATACCATACATCGCGCAGCCATTCGTTCATTGGAGCTGCAAAGCCTTGCTTTTTCCGATAGATAATCTCGTCGGGGATAAGACCTTCCACTGCTTTTTTCAATATATATTTTGTAGTTGAATTTTTCACGCGCAACGACTGCGGAAGTCGCATCACGAACTCAACAAGTCGATGATCAAGAAATGGTTCACGCCCTTCAACCTTCGTTGCCATTGTCATTTTGTCAACTCGCATGAGCAGAAGCTCGGGCAGTCGGTTGCGGAGCTCAACATAGACCATCCGTTGAAGGTAATCGGCGTTCCCATCTCGCTGCAAGGCATCTTCATGGAACTGCTTGGCGATATGATATGAACTCTCTAACTGTGCGAAGAACGATGGTGAGAGAAGATGCCGCTTATGAATCTCCGTGAAATTGATTGCACCACCCCAGAAGAGCTCCTCACCAAACGTCCCCTTCCGCAGATACTCCAGTGGTAGGTAATCGCCACGGGCATTGAGCACCATAGCCGCAGTGACATAAATAGCTTGTCGAATGAACCGGGGGAGCAATCCATAAAACTTCCAGTACGTGTTGTGAAATTTTAATTCACGCAACATCCACGGATAGCCAGCAAAAATCTCGTCGCTCCCCTCACCAATCTGGATGACGATCGTCCCGCTTTCTCGAGCTAAGCGCGAGACGAAATACAAGGGAATGCAGACGGGATCAGCCAGCGGCTCGTCCTGATAGTACGGGAGCTCCGGAATGAAATCCATTGCGAGCCTTGAGTCAATGATCACCTCATGGTGATTTGTCTGAAACTGCTTCGCGATAAGACGTGCATACTGAAGCTCATTGTACTTTTCCAGATCGCGGAAGCCAACGGAGAATGTATCAACAGGTCTACCCGATCCGCTGAGGGCGGATGCCATCAGAGCAACGTTTGTGCTTGAATCAATTCCTCCGCTCAGAAATACCCCGAATGGAACATCGCTCATCATCCGATCGCTAATAGAGCGGGTGAGAAGAGCGCGGACAGTTTGGACCGCAAATGATTCTCGTTCCGCAGGCTTTGCCGCCATTTTTGATCCGTGTGAATCACCCCGCCCAAGGTGGGCTGACTCGAATTCATCGATGTAAGCTGACCGAGCTACGGGATTGCCATCGATATCAATTGTCGGTTGCGATCCATTTGGGCTGAGGGGATCCCAGTAGCGCTCCGTTTCCAAATTGCCAAACCGATCCACAACGCCTCGTGTCCCGGGCTCAAGTTTGTAGATGTTTTTAAACAAGGTCCTTGGAGCTGGCGAAACAAGATATGTCAGATAATGAACGAAAGCTTCTTCATCCATCTCACGGATGACCTCAGGGTGCTGAGCAATAGCTTTGATCTCGGAGGCGAAGATAAATTTCCCGGAGGCAGTCTGAGTATAATAGAGGGGCTTGACTCCAATCCGATCACGAGCAAAAAAGAGTTGGCGCCGATTTTCATCCCAGATAGCGAAGGCAAACATGCCGAGCAGCTTGTGAACAACCTCCGGTCCCCATTCTTCGTATCCATGGAGAATCGATTCCGTATCACTCCGTGAGCGGTACCGATGCCCCCTTTGCTCAAGCTGGCGACGGAGCACTGTGTGGTTGTAGATTTCCCCGTTGAAGACAATTCTGATGCTGCCATCCTCATTTGCCATAGGCTGGTTCGCAAGAGGCGAGAGATCGATGATAGCAAGTCGGCGGAAGCCAAGTCCAACCCGTCTATCAGGTGAGATGTATACACCGGCGTCATCGGGACCGCGATGAATCATTGTATCGCGCATGCGAACGAGAACGTCTTCTGTAATTTCGCTCCCGCCTGACCCAAAACTCAATATGCCAACAATACCGCACACGGAGTTTCCCTTCGCCATAAAGCACGCGAAGACGGGCGGAGGAGAATAATAGATTTAAAAATATCTTTCACGTTGCACTAATACGGGCTAAGACGAACGAAATCCGCCCACCCCGTCCGCGTTCGGCGGATTTGTGGTCTAACTTTGGATTCCATTATTGATTTTCCAACAACTGCTCAGCCGGTACATCGCGGAGCTCTTTAGCCGGATTGCCCACAAAAATTTTTCGTGGCGGAACATCGTTCGTGACAACGGCTCCTGCTCCAATAAGCGCGTCCTCTCCAATGACTTTCCCGGGCAGGATTGTGGCATTCGTCCCGATTCGTCCCCCCTTTTTCAGTGTTACCCCTTTGAAGTGCTTAAAACGCTCTCTGGTGCGTCCGACATAATTATCGTTGCTCGTTGCGACACATGGTGCGATGAAGCATCGGTCTTCAACAGTCGAGTGAGCTGTGAGATACACGTTGGTTTCTATCTTACAGTAGGCACCGACAGTGCAATGATTTTCAATTGCCACACCGCGACCAACAATTGTCCCTTCTCCGATTGTCACATCCTCCCGGATTGTCGACAGGTCGGCAACGAGGACTTTCGGGGCAAGCTGGCTTCCAGCGTAAATGACGACAGAGCTACCTATGATGCAATCATCGCCAATAACACTCGGCGGGAACTCCCTGTCATTTGTCATCACGCTGATCGTCGCCTTCATTGGCTGTTTGCCGATGACCGTGTTATCATCGATGCGCACCCGCGACCCAATCTTCACACCGGCATGGATCACGACGTTGTGACCTATGCGACAGTTATCACCGATGACCACGCCGTCTCCTACCACGGTGTTCAAGCCTACGGTAGTATCTTTCCCGATGATTGCTGTTGGACTGATGTGCTGACTCATAGTTACACCCGTAATGGATTTAAACTTCTAACCTCGATCTCAGTCGGAGCTTCACTTCATAATATTTCCATTGGTTTGCCATGTTCTTTTAAAGATCGGGAAGCAGCTTCCAGTATCTTCACAACAGCCAATCCCGATTCAACGTTGCTCTTTGGCTGCGCGCCGGTCTCAACACATCTCACGAAGTGCTCGAGCTCAAGCCGCAGCGGTTCCTTCATTGGAATGTACGGTATATGGACGTCGCCATTTCGAATGCTCATCGCCTCGCCGTAGGTCTCGTAGGTTTTCGGACCATTCACCCCCTTGTCATAGATCCGCACCTTCTCCGCCGACTCCATATCGTCAATAACCACCATCTTTGTGCTTCCCACAACAGTCATTTGGCGAATCTTGTGGGGATCGAGCCAGCTCACATGCAGATGCGCCATTTTGTTATGCTCAAATTCGATTTCAAGAAACGCGACATCCTCAATTCCGTTACGAAGGTAGCTGCGCCCAGTTGCGGAGACAGCGACAGGCTTTTCCTTGATAAACCGCAGTGCTACTGAGACATCGTGGGGTGCCAGACTCCAGAGCGCATTCTCTTTCTCACGAAAAATTCCAAGATTCACGCGTGTCGAATAAAGGTAATACACATCACCAATCTCCCCGCGCACAATGAGCTGCTCAACATACTCATACGCCGGGTGGTATTCAAGAATGTGCCCGACCATGAGAATCAGCCCCTTCCGATGGACGATGTTGCGAAGCTCGTGCGCCTCAATGGATGTTAATGCAAGAGGCTTTTCGACAAAGACATGCTTGCCCGATTCAAGCGCCCTCTGCGCAAGAGATGCGTGGGTCTGCGATTCTGTCGCAATTACAATTGCATCAAGCTGATCATCTTTGAAGAGCTCCTCCGGAGCAGAGACAAGTTTTATCTCATGTAGTTCCTTAGAGAGACGATGCAAGGTGGATGGATCGGCATCGCAGATAGAGGAGACTCTGACACCATCCATCGACAGCAAATTGCGCAGGAGATTCTTTCCCCAGTAGCCGACACCAATCTGACCGATGCGAATCATTGCCTTGAACGCGCTTTTCGGATATTTCTCCTCCCAACTTCAATCACAATCACGCCAGCAAGGAGAACAAGAACACCAATGTTCACCCATAGCGAGAGATTTTTCCCGAGGTAGAAACTCTGTGGCGCAAATTCAAAGCGGATTTTATGATCACCGGGAGGAACAACGACCGCTCTAAACAGATAGTTAGCTTTCAGGATCGGAACTTCCGTATTATCAATTGTTGCCTTCCATCCAGCGGGATAATAGACTTCGCTGAGGAAGAGTATGTTCTTGCCACTCGCATGAGCATTGATGGTGAAATCCTGAATGCCATATTGAACAACCTCAGCACGAGCAGTTGTATCTGGAGGATCAACGCTATCTTTCAGGGGCTCTTCGAGATAAACAACTTCTTTTGGATCAAATCCCCCCCGTTTCATGTTCTCCAGAATTTCCAGTGGCTTGGCGACCTCGTAACGCTTAACAAAGAACACCCGTGGGAGAACGGAGAGGTTCTCCATCACCTTAGGATTCTTATCTTGTGGATTTCCATACACAAGGCGGAGCTGAGGATCGCTGTAAACCCTGTCGCTGATGAGGTACTTCATGTTTAGTAGATTCCACATAAATGGATTCCCGATTCCTGAAACATCCATCATGTCTTGATACACACGAAGCTTGGCGGCACTGTAGCCGTAAATATTCTGAAGAAGATAATAAGCCAGCGTGTTATCTGTTGGTGGCTGATTGTTCTGAAGTAGAAGAACCCGGTAGAGAGAGGAATCTTGCTTGATGAAACTTACATATTCCGGCCTGGCAAAAAATTGAGCCTCCTCAGACTTAGGCCTCGCCTCCATTGGCTTGTAATCAACTCTCCACAAATCAAAAAGGAGAACAACAGCAAGCCCACCTTTTACAGCAATGCCGGGAAGTTTGTTCAAAACGTACAGGTGCACAAGAGCCAGTGTTATTAAGGCGATTCCAAGAGAAATTTCGACATCATTCCACATTTGGTCGAACATCCATCCATAGAGTTGCTGAGGAATCTGCTTCCCACTTTCTGCAATCATGCTTGTGTATGATGATTCGAATGCCCCTTTCAACAGAAATGAAAGGACAAAGAGAGCTCCGACGCCATAGAGCGCATAACTTAGCCTTTCTTTTCCATCAGTTGAAAGACCATCTTTTCGCCACTTATCTATTGCAGCTATCCCATAGCCAGCGAGAACCGCAACAGAGAACTGGAGCAAGGAGAGGATAAGGCTTGGCACACGGAACTTGTTGAAGAAAGGAAAATACTTGAACATCAGATCAAACAGCACGGGGAAATTGCGTCCAAATGAAATGAGAAGCGCAACGAGACCGAGAACAACAAGAAACTGCACGAATTTCTCCCTACGGAACGCAACGATTCCAAGTATAGCCAGAACCAGGGTTATCACGCCCATGTACTCAGGGGCATCAGTAAAAGGCATCTGTCCAAAATATGTGTTCACGCGAACCGGCTCATTGTTTGACAACGGACCCACATATTCATGCCACCCGAACCCAAAGTATGAGGGGATGAAAAACGTGATCACTTCAGCAGGGCTAAATGACCAATTGGTTGCATATTCATAATCAAGTCCACCAGCCTGGGTTTTCGATTGCGGCGAGGCAACATTTGTTAAAATTGGTGGTGAACCGCGTATAGAGTATTTATTGTACTGATAGGTGGAAAAATACCGATCGGCAGACATAACGAGTGCAACTATACCCGCAGCGGCAAGAAGCACCGCGCTCCGCACTACCCCAAGGACGTTCTCGCGCTTAAACGCTCTAACTATGAACAAGTAAAAGAGATAAAGACCAAGAGCAAAAAAGATGTAAAAGTTCATCTGAACGTGAGTCGATTCGACCTCGAGGTGAACAAAAACGACTAACAGCAGCGCAACAAGCCACCGCATCTTCTCCGTCAATTCGTCGACCAGCAGGAATAGAAGAGGCCAGAAAGCAACAGAAACAACTTTCGTGTTATGGCCCACCATTATCCAGATGATAATGAATGTTGAAAAGACTCCAGCGAGAGCTGAGAAGAACGCAGCGAACTTGTTACTCGTCTTCCTTAAGACCAACAAGTAGAGTGCCACGCCGAACACAAAGTAGTTCAGAACAACCCAGAACACTTCACGATTCGGGAAGAAAAACTCAACAACCTTCTGTGCCGTCCACCAGAGTTCGGCGGTAAGGTCCCACCACCGTTCCCCTCCAGCCATCAGACTCGCATAGACAGGCATGCCGCTGAAGACATACGGAATCCAGAGAGGGAAAATTCCCTCCTTTTTTGCCTCATCAAGATAGGGATGCAAACTAAGCGAGGCTATATTATCAGGACCCTGAAATGTTTTCTCCTGGAAGATTGGATCAGCAAAAAAAATTAAAAGGGCAGCAAAAATGAGGAGCAGATATACTGGGGTATGATACCTTGGTTTCAGAAGTTCCTTGTCACTCGGAGGAGCAGCTTTCGCCTCCTTCTTCCGCTGGGTGGACCTTGCCATTTAAACTTACCGTTCTGTTTTGTTGCTGGAAGATTTATCCACAAGTCTATCGAGAAGTTCAGCTAAATTCTTTGTGATGTTTCTGCGCTCGTACCGAGCGATTGCTTCCTCATTTGAAACGGAACGCAAATCATTATAGACAAAGTGGCGGTAATATTCAAGGAATGCTTTTGCGACTGAATTGACATCGTCGGAAGGTACAACTATGCCTGCTTTCGTCTCGTGGATCAAAGCACTCACAGCCCCCTCAGGAGCAAGAGCGAGAATCGGGCGGCGCGAGCCTATATATTCGAAGACCTTTCCCGGGACAATTTCCTCCTTCCCCTCAGCTTCATCAACAATGAGAAGAAGCACGTCGGATTGAAGAAGATGCCTGATGCTTTCACCGTGCGGGAGATAGGGGAGAATCCGAAGAGCGCCTTGACATTTAAAGGTTCTAAACATCTCATGCACCTCCGATCCGAAGCGCCCGATGAACCGCAGCTCAATCTTTGATGGATCAATTTCTCCCGAAGCTGCGAGACGCTCCACAGCCTGAAGAAGCACCGAAGGGTTCCGCTTCCCATACATCGACCCGGTATAAGTTAGAGTGAACCGTTCATTTCGGGGAAGAGCCAGGGGAGGATAATCTGCGCTATCGAACCCATTCGGTAGATAAAAGAATTTGGATTCAGGAAGATCGGGGTACTTCCGCAGTGCATCCTTCATGATGCCAGTCCATGCGACCTCAATTGCGCTGGCTGTTCGAAAGACGCTAACTTCGAGGTGACGATCTATGAGCCGCGGAAGGAACCATCGTTGCGGCGTTGAGAGAAAGCCAGTCCAGGGATCACGGAATCCAGCGACCCATGGCTTTCCGCTCCACCGATGGAGGCGCTTAGCAATTAGGGCTGCCGTGTATGGCGGTGACGACGAGTATATTGCATCGATATGTTCTTCTTCAATGATCTTTTTCCCGGCACGGACTGCACAGGGATACCAGCCGATGCGAGCGTCCGGAATGAAAAACGTCGCACGGACGAGCTCCGCAATTCGTTCTGTAGGTCTTCTCCGCTCCCCTTCCCTGTGGATAACATTCACATCGATTGGTGTGTCTGCTCGCTTGCCGGTGAGTTTGCGGTAGATTTCGTAAGGTTCGAAGATTTTCGTCCGATATACTTTCACACTCGGCGGAATTTCTTCAACAAGCGATTCATCCCGTGCTGGGAAGCTTGCTGATTCATTGACGGTAAGGACCACAGGATGCCAGCCGAATTCAGGTAAGTACTTTGCAAACTTGAGGACTCGCTGAACACCAGGACCACCGGATGGCGGGAAGTAATATGCGACGATGAGAAGTCTTTTCATTGCTAAGGCACTACCAGTTCCTCAATTGCTTCCACCAGGCGATCCCATGAGTATTTCTTTTTCTCTTCACGGACATGGGCAGTATATTCAGAAAGCCATCCGCTCTGGAAAAACTCAACGATCGCTTTTGCAAGGGCTTGAGGATCATTGGGTGGTACGATAAGTCCAGTTCGTTGGTGAATGACCACCTCAGGAAGACCACCCACGTTCGTAGCTATAACTGGCTTGTCAAAGTTGTAAGCGATCTGAACGATGCCGCTCTGCGTCGCAGATAGATACGGCAGCACAACAACATCCGCAGCGGAGAAATACAGCGCCACATCCTCATTCGGAACGTATTCCGACACAACTCTGAGCCGGTCGCCGAGGGCAAGGGAAGCAACTTTTTCTCGATACGGTTTTTCATCTTCATAGAATTCACCAACAACGAGCGTGGTGAGATCCATCTCCCTCGCAACAATTGGGAGCGCATCCAGCAAGGTCATAAGTCCTTTATATGGGCGGATGTAGCCGAAGAAAAGAATAGTCGGTTTTTCAGGTGGAATATGAAGCTTCATCCGCGCCTCATATTGAGACATCGGTTTACCAAAGATTTCATACACCGGATGTGGAACTTTCCGGTAGTGTGCATCTGGCTTCAACAGGAGAAGATCGCGCTCCACTTGATCCGATTGTACAATGTAGGCATCAGCGAAATGAAACGCGAAACGTGTAAGAAGCTTATCGCCCGGCCGATGTTCATGGGGGACGACGTTGTCGCAGATGAAAAGAACCTTCGTCTTAGTGCGCCATCGAGCAATCGCGGAGATGGTTCCAAAACATGCCCCAAAAAATGGGAGCCAATATTTGAAGATAAGAAGGTCAGGTCGATTCCGGCGCACAATTAATCCGACACGTATCCAGTTGAAAGGATTGATGGAGTCCACAAGCTGCGTTGTCTCAATGGGGATTCCCGGCGAGCCTGTCTCCTCTTGCGACCTTCCCGGGAAAAGGAGCTTCGGATATTGTCGCTTGAATGTGATTACCTCGACGTGATGGCGAGTTTTTAGATGTTGAACGAGAATTGCATTGTAATGCGCAATACCGCCTCTGAGAGGGTAGGCAGTTCCAATCAGCGTGATTTTCATGTAAGAGTTTACTTTATTGGGAGAAGGTTCTGAATTGTCTCGAAAACACGTTTCGGAGTAATTGATTTCATACATTCCTCGGGGCATTCCTGAGCGTAGAAACAATTACAAGGAACGGTTGGCTCAAGTATCTCGCCTAAGCCATAAAGTTCAAATTCGTGTCTATTGAAGATATTGTTGAAAAGGACGATTTTTTTCTCCAGTCCGATTGTGATGTGCATTGCCATTGTGACAGCAGTAACTACAAGGTCACATTGGTTGATGAGATTGATAAATTGTTTCAACGGGAAGTAACCGAGATACCGAGCGCCGGAGGTTTCTGCAAGCCGAAGATTCTTTTTATGTTCTTCCTCACCTCCGAGGAGCAACGGAAGATATCCGGCACGCTTCAACATTTTCGCCAGAGCAATCCAGTGCTGCTCAGGCCAGAGGCGGGAACGCCATCTGTCACCGCAACCCGTATTGAGTCCAACAATCTTCTTATTCTTCGGCAATCGCCAACGATAGCCCGCGTCCTCAAAGGTATCAAGAATATATTTCTCACCTGAGAATGTGAATCCACATAGCTCGAAAATTTCTTGTGGATAGCTTTTCGTATTTGCTTTGTTCACATCATCAAAAATGCCCGTCAAGTACTTGTGCTCCGCATCGTGATCTACCGGAGCGATTTTCCCATCACGGAGAATAAAGCCCTTGATAACTTTTGCGGGCACGCTCATTGCCAGCGCACACGCTTCACGATCTTTGTCAAGGCTTAAGAGAAGATCGAATTCAGTTCGCTGGACAGTGAGGATGTTCCCGGCATCCCAGGGCAAAACCACATCCACAACGGAAGGGAGCACTTCAGGCGACCGGGTTATCCACCAAATTTGGCTGTGAGGGTAGACCACCCTGAGTTTACGGAGGATTGGGGTTGTCCGGATAACATCGCCTGCGGCTCCAAGCTTTATGATGAGAATCCGCTCCTTAATCGGCTCATAATGGGGACAATTGTCACAGTGGACGCCATGGATTTTGTGGGGCTTGCATGGGATGTCTCCGCGAAAAAATCGACAGTCGGTTTTCAGCAGCTCCATTGCGGTGGGAACAGTGCTCACATCAAAATTTCTCGGATTGAATATTCTGCCTCGCTATGCTCAGCTTTCGTTATCATCTCGCCAATGAGGCCAATGGAGATAAGCTGTACACCAACGATGATGAAGAGAATACCGACCAGAAATAAAGGCCTGTTGCTGATCGCTGTTTCGCCGAGGAGTTTGAGAATAACTAGATATATGTCAATAGCTACTCCAATTATTGCAAACAAAACGCCGATGCCGCCAAAGAGATGAAGAGGCCTACGAATATAGCGCGTTGTGAACAGGACGGTAAGAAGATCAAGAAATCCTTTGAGAAATCGATCGGGACCAAACTTTGATTTCCCGAATCTCCGTGGATGGTGTTGCACGGGGATCTCTGTGACACGAAAGCCATTCCAGTGAGCCAGAGCTGGAATATACCGATGAAGCTCGCCGTAAATGCGAAGCTGTTTCACAACTTCATTGCGATAAATCTTAAGCCCGGAGTTGAAATCGTGGAGTTTCAGTCCAGTCATTACCGATGTCACGAAATTGAAGAAACGCGAAGGAAGTGTCTTAGAAATCGGATCATATCGCTTCTTTTTCCAACCTGAGACAAGATCATAGCCCTCCTTGAGTTTTTTGAGAAGGTTGGGAATCTCGTGAGGGTCGTCCTGCAAATCTGAATCCATAGTAACCACATAGGTGCCACGAGCATGCGTAAAGCCTACCGAGAGTGCGGCAGATTTCCCAAAGTTTCTTCGGAACTGGATTGCCTTAATACGAGGATTCATTCGATGAAACCTACGGAGAATGTTGAATGAACCATCAGTGCTTCCGTCATCCACGAAAATAATTTCGTAGCTCATATGAAGAACAGCAAGGGTCTCTCTAATTCTGCGGAGGAGTTCCTCAAGGGATTGCTCTTCATTATAAACCGGGATAACGATTGATAGGTCGGGTGCACGAGGTGCCCCAGCTTGCCCTGCAGCTTGCGAGGTTCGTTGTTCATCGGCTGCCTGAGGTTGTCCAGCAGCGCGGTGCGGTCGCCGACGCCGAGGGAAGTGCCTTCGCTGAGTCCCCGGTGATACCTGCGAGATCGTTTGCTCAGAGGGCTGCCCGCCAGAGGCAGGTTGAATCTCTTCTTGAATCATGGTTATATGTCCAAGCCGTTAATATCTCCATTCTACAAGCACCAATCGTTCCAATGCACCTGCAAGGCTCTAAAGCAAATTAGACAATCATTCACTAAAAATCAACAGAACCTACCTCATCTTCCCTGCAACGACCACAACCGCTTTGGAGGCATCGACCAGATTGCCGCTTTCATCGACAGCCTCAAGAAGAACAATATATCGTCCAATTCGCACGCGCTGACCTTCATCATCCCGACCATCCCATACGATCTCTCCACGGGCTCCGCTCGGTTCGTTGTTCGCAAGGGTGCGAACAAGCCTGCCAAGCACGTCAAAGATCCGAATCCGGATGCGGGCAACACGGTACGGAAGATCGTACTGAATGACCGTGAAGTCTTCAAATCCATCAGCATCGGGAGAAAACGGATTCGGGGTGAAGGTTAGTTTCAAGTCTGTGGGCTGAAACGAGGTGAAAATACTGTTCCGGGCTCCTGGGGTTCCTCCCCGCCGATCAGCACAAGAACTCCATGTTCTCGAATCGCTGCTCGACAACGATGGATGGATCCGTTCAAGGCTCACCCCTCGCCTGTCGCTTACGGCCGGATTGTGCCATGTCGGAGAATAGTGTACACTGTCAATGACTCTTCCGGCAGGATCTGTGAGAATTATACGGTCACCCTCGTTGTTAAGACTCAATGTCTTGATGATGAAGATGAGAGAGTTAGATCGGGACAGCTCAGGAAAGAATTGGAAGATGCTCGAATCACTTGCAACTACCGCAAATCCTCCCGGGGCAAGTAAGACATGGCTCCCTGCAATCGTTGCGCGTGAGGAAGCGCCATCAGAGATCGCCCAGCGGTATAGGTCGACTGGAGAATCTCCTCGATTGTAAAACTCCACATACTCGGACTCCCCTGTCAGAGGCTCATACATGATTTCATTCACAACTACAGAAGCCTCCTGAAAACCCGCAACAATATCTTGCCACCCAACATTGTTGGAAGTTCGTTCATCGAGAGGGTAAGAAATTTTCACAGCAATTGAAGTCACCCCAGACTGAGGAATCCACTGAAATCGCACATGAAGACTATCGCTTGGTAGAAGAGTTTGAGCCACAGATTGCTCCTCAGTGCGTTCCGATTCGTCCAGCACGGAGTCGCGGTTCGCGTCGTTATATAGCGACACCGAGAACCCGGTGGCTGGAGATCGACCAACATTTTCTATGACCGCATCAACAGGTGGATGTGAAGCAATCCACTTTATGCGAAGATCATGCTCGAGCCGAGCCATGCTGTTCCGTCGACCGGGAGTTGAAAGCTCGGAATCAATCGAAGATGCCCAATTCCGTGAATCGGTGGATGGTCGCTCCGTGTCAATTCGTTCCAGAGAGACGCCGTTACCTCCGCCCCAGGATGGGAGATACGCAATGCTGTCGATGGTCTGAATTGATCCATCAGAAAGTTTCACTACGTCCCCACTATTTGATAAAAAATAAAACGGCATTGCGCGAACAATCACAAGTGGCGATGCTATGTTCGCATGGTAAGTTAAAACTGAAGAATCTTTTGTGACAACAACAAAACTTCCGTGTGGTACAAATAGCGGCGTTCTCATCAGGATGTACCGAGCATTCGTATGGTTTGCAATTCCAAAGTCCTGGAGGTTAACGGAAAAAGGTGAACGATTGAAAAGCTCAATCCATTCAGGCTCTCCTCCACGAGGGGCGTATTGAAGCTCGTTGATGACAAAAGCCTCCGGAGGGACTCTGACGAAGAGATCGAGCAGTCCCCGATTATTCAAACTATTCCCATCATTTTCTGCCACGACTGTTGCTATGCACCGGAGCAACCCACCTGGCACGGTATCAATGGAAGCTTCTACCCAGGTTGAATCCCCAGGAGCCAAAGAAGGAATTGAACTTGAGGCAAACCGCTCAACTGCTGTCCCGATTGAATCCCCGTTCAAGTCAATAAAAAATTCGATCGACGCCCCTGCTACAACTGTGCTCCCGTGATTCTGTATAAGTGCCCGAAGTCTTGCTGCGTCCCCTGCCATTGGTTGAGTTGGATCTATCGCCATACGAGAAATCCCGAGGTCAGTAGCAGCAAGAACCGTAATGCTGACATCATCAATTCGGAGTGTGCCGGTGCTTCCTGTTCCATCTCCGACTACTCGAAATCGAAATCGGACGCTCTGCTTTCCATCCAGTGCCCGTGGTAGAAGAAACTCGCGGTAGACATACGAAGTGGTTCCGGGGTTTTTCAGCGTATCGCCGATGACAATTGAGTAAGTTGCTCCACTATCAAGCGATGCTTCAAGAAGGAGACTGGAGTTGTGGGTAGATGAGCGCCTTTCCCAAAAGGAAAATTTTTCAGGCTTGCGATAGGTGAAATCAAACACCGGCGTCTGTACCCACTGCGAAACCTTGCTATCACTCGAAAGAAGCGCATTGGGCGAGGAATGAGCCAGACTTGTAGTCGTGACGAAATCTCCAGCAGAACTCTTATTCGTTGAGCTTGTCCAGCCCTCAGGAAGAGAAGGGGAGACAGTTGCATCGAAGTCCTCCGCATACGGGAATGTAGAAATCTGAGCTACGGATCTCACCACAATCAGGGTGATGCTCAGGCAACAGATGAGGAAGACTCTTCGACGCACTTTTGCTTTTTAGATCGCTGTTTGGTATTAATTGCCTTCAAAAGGCTCTGCGAGGCAAAGCCCTCGAAATATAACCGAGATCATAAAAAATACCAAACTTGCTTCTTTTGCCATGCGTCCTTAATTTGGTTTTAGAATCGATGCAGCCAATGTGATAAGGAGCAATTCACTAAAATATCAGCAAAACGGAGCAGGTTTCTCCCCGGCAGCATTATATGCTTCTCACAAGAACTTAGTTGAAGCGGAGATACAGCGTTTCGTACCTGAGGGTTACCCTGTCTCATTGTATCAGCCGATTCGCTATGCGCTTACCGCTGGGGGAAAACGGATCCGGCCTGTTTTAGTTCTCTTAGCAACGGAAGCCGTAGGCGGGACCACCGCACGAGCTCTACCAGCCGCCGTAGCGATGGAACTGCTCCATACGTTTACACTCATTCACGATGACATCATAGATCGAGCAGATTTGCGCCGGGGTCATCCGACCATCCACGTTAAGTGGAATACCAATACCGCTCTTCTTGCAGGCGACGCTCTGATTGCTCTTGCTTATAAGTCGCTCCTGAAGACAGCAACGCCTCGATTGCCTGAAATTGCCAGTGTTTTCACAAAGGCATTGTCCGAAGTGTGCGAGGGACAGGCATCTGACACTGAATTTGAAGAGCGCATGAGAGTTTCATTTGATGACTACATAAGTATGATCAGCAAAAAAACAGGAGCGTTCATTGTCGCTTCACTGTGGATAGGAGCACTCATTGGTAATGGAGGCGATGATGAGATAGCAGCTCTCAGGCGTTACGGAGAAGCCTTAGGTCGGGCATTCCAGCTTCAGGACGATCTTCTCGATATCACAGGTAGCGAAACCTCTCTCGGGAAACCTGTAGGTGCAGATCTCCTCGAAGGGAAGAAAACAGCACCTCTGATCATGGCACTGAAGCGGGCTCGCGGAAAAGAGAAGGATCTTCTGCAATCGATTGTGCGACGTGGAAAAGCATATCCCCGTGAGATCTCTCGAGTGAAACGTCTTTATGAGAAACTTGGCGTTTTGAAAGACATCCAGCACATCATTGACGAATCAGTCAGAGAAGCTAACAGCGAGCTCCTTTTTCTTCATGAGTCAAATGCGCGGCGCACACTGCGGTGGCTTGCCGAGACACTTGCCCGGAGAACGTGCTGAACCATGATTGAGCGGGAAGTAACAATTAAGAACCGAGCCGGGCTTCACACGCGGCCAGCAGCCACACTTGTGAAGCTGGCAGCGAAGTATAAATCAGATTTTTTTATCTACAAAGATGGTGTTGAAATCAACGGAAAGAGTATTATCGGAGTTATGACTTTGGCAGCTGAACAGGGTTCGAAGATGCTGCTTCGATTTGAGGGAGAAGACGAAGAGGAAGCGGCAGCAGCTATTGTGGCATTGTTTGAGGAAGGATTCGGAGAGCCGATCTGATGGATGCCGAGATGTTACATAAAGAAGAGGTCGTCCTTCGTGGCGTCGCTGCAGCCCCGGGCATCGCTATCGGGAAAGCATACCTGTACGATAAGCAGACCCCGAAGGTTGTCGAACGCCATCTCAGTCCTGCAGAAGTTGACAGCGAGATCGAACGTCTGAAGCATGCCCTGCAACGTTCCACGAAGGAATTAGAAAAGATTCTTTCGTTCGCTGAACAGAAGATCGGTGACCGCAAGGCGAAAATTTTCGAAGCACAGATTATGATCCTGCATGATGAACTCCTTTTCCGTGAGATCGAACGCAGAATCCGCGATGAGGCGAAAAGCGCTGATTTCATCGTAAGCGATGAAATCGGGAAATATCAGCGACTCATGCTCTCCGCCGAAGATGAATACATGCGTGAGAGAGCCTTTGAAGTGGAGGATGTGAAAAATCGGATCATTCGGAATATTCATCAGGATCGTCTCTTCTCAAAACTTGAGGGCGCTTCAGTTATTGTCTCTGAAACATTGACTGCCGCTGACACGGTCCTCTTCAGCAGAAACGAGGTGCTTGGCTATGCTACAGATTTCGGGGGCGTCACCTCTCACGCCGCAATCCTCTCACGTTCGCTGAGAATCCCTGCAGTCGTCGGACTGCATAAGGCATCAAAAATGGTCTCATCGGGGGACCTTGTCATTATTGACGGCTTTCGGGGATTGCTCATCGTCCATCCTTCCCAGGAACGCCTGCAGGAATACGAAGAGAAACTCACTCAATACCGACGATTTGAAGTTGAACTTGAACGTCTCCACGATCTTCCTGCAGAGACTCTCGATCATCATCGCGTTCGAATGCTCGCAAATTTGGAATTCGCAGATGAAGTCAACTCAGCAAAACAACAGGGTGCCGAAGGGATAGGATTGTTTCGAACGGAGAGCCTCCTGATTAATCGCGATGACTTCCCCAGCGAAGACGAACAAGCTCTCATATATGATTCCGTGGCTGCAAAAGCATTCCCGGATATAGTTGTCATACGCACATTCGATATCGGTGGCGACAAAGTGATGCTCGATAGTGCTGCCCCGGAAAGCAATCCCTTCCTTGGATGGCGTGGAATTCGCATTGGGCTCGATCGCACTGAGCTCCTTCTGACGCAGCTTCGGGCAATCCTTCGTGCAAGCGGACGAAAGAACGTGGCTATTATGCTTCCGATGGTAGCAACACTCAAAGAGGTGCGCCGCGTGAAACGGTTCCTCGAACAAGCAAAAGAGGAACTCCGCTCAGCATCAATCCCATTCGATGATGCGATTCCACTCGGAGTGATGATCGAGGTACCATCCGCAGCAGTCATGGCAGAGCAAATTGCCAAGGAGGTTGACTTTCTCAGCATCGGCACAAATGATCTCATTCAGTACACCCTTGCTGTTGATCGAGGCAATGATAATGTCGCAAAGCTCTATTCGGAATTTGATCCAAGCATTCTATGGACACTGAAACACATTATCGACTCCGCTCACCGTGCCGGCAGAAAGGTCAGCATATGCGGGGAAATGGCTGGCAATCCTGTCGCAACGATCTTGCTCCTTGGCTTCGGGCTGGATGAATTCAGCATGGTACCATCTTTGATCCCCGGAGTAAAGAAAGTCATCCGCAGCGTTACATTGAAGGAGGCACAGCGAATTGCGAAAGCTGCCCTCGAGTTCACAACAGTTGAAGAAGTCGAGGAATTTCTGCGTGAAGGAGTGAAGACGTATGTATCTCCTTTACTTCTGCTTGACCGAGAAGAGTAATTAGCTGATGCTACGAGGACAATGTATTTTTGACGCAGGCTCGATATCCCGACGAAATCCGCCTCTGACTCGAACATAGAAGGCGAGGTTTGTGATTATGCTGACTCTCCTCAACATGCTCAGGGGTGGTCTCGCCGAGAGGTTCTGTCATCAGGTCCGCCAAAGCCGGATTTATTACGTGCGCATTTTCTATAGTCGACTACCCTTCCGGCGGCGTTCAGCTTAACGTTGTGATTTTGATATAAGGGTCGAGAGAAAAAGTGAAAAGATGGAATGGCTGGGGAAGCGACCGAGTTGATTTCCCGATTAAAGTAACAGCAAGAAATTATCTATCACGTGAAATCGGAGAAGCCCTGCCGGGTCCTTCTGCTCGTTTTGAGGATGTGCTGGCTTCTGTTCCTCCATCACGCCTTTCTTCTCATCCCCTTATTAGCCGCGATCCCTGCTTAAGGTTGCGTCATGCCCGTGGTCAATCCCTTCCTGATTGGATTTCTCTACGCTTTGGCACCGTCGATCTATTTCCTGATGGAGTAGCTCGACCGGCATCCGAAGAAGATGTGAAAGGACTTATTTCCTTTGCCCGTGAAACAGGTGCTATTCTCATCCCTTATGGCGGAGGCACAAGTGTGGTTGGACAAATCAATCCACCTGCGAGCGACCGACCTGCCATTACTGTGGATATGGGGAGAATGTTCAAAATGACTCAGCTTGATGAAAGGAGTCATCTAGCCACCTTTGGTGCTGGCGTTACTGGACCTCACTTAGAAGCGCAACTACGCGCTCACGGCTTTACTCTGGGTCATTTCCCCCAATCCTTCGAATACTCCACCCTCGGGGGTTGGATTGCTACCAGATCAAGCGGGCAGCAAGCTCTTTATTATGGACGTATTGAAGACCTCTTTGCTGGAGGAAGAATCATCACGCCTGAAGGAGTGCTTGAGCTTCCACCTTTCCCTGCCAGCGCTGCAGGGCCCGACTTGCGTCAAGTCGTTTTAGGATCGGAAGGAAGGCTCGGCATTATAACACAAGCCACTGTTCGTATCACCCCCTTGGCGGAAAAAGAACGGTTTCATGCTATCTTCTTCCCCGATTGGAATCATGGAGTGGAAGCTATTAAGCAAATGGTACAAAATTCCCTCCCCCTTTCGATGATTCGCCTCAGCGACGCTACGGAAACGAAGACAACCATCATCCTTGCTGGCAGGGAAAGGCTCACTAAAGCTTTCGACCAACTCCTCCAGGCTCGTGGCTTGAGGTATGACAAGTGTCTCCTCCTCATTGGCTTGACGGAAACAAACGCGCTCGCCCGCAAGGCACTAAGCTTAGCTCTCGATGTTGCCCGCTCGTATAATGGGGTTCATGTTGGACGGATACTGGGAAATGAGTGGAGAAAGAGCCGTTTCCACACCCCCTATCTCAGAAACACACTCTGGGACCTCGGCTATGCTGTGGATACGTTAGAAACTGCTTTTATCTGGAAGAGTGTCCCCGCAGCTCAAGAAGCCATTCTGCAAAGCCTTCGTAAAGGACTTGAACCATGGGGTGAGAATGTTCTCGCATTTTCACATATCTCCAATGTCTACAAATCGGGTGCGAATCTTTACTTCACCTATATCTTCCGTGTAGCAAAGAGTGCAGAAGAAACTCTTAGCCACTGGAAAGTTCTCAAAGATGCTGCCAGCAAAATGATCCTTGCTCACGGTGGAACGATCAGCCACCAGCACGGGGTTGGCACTGATCATCTCTTCTATCTTGAACAAGAAAAGGGGAAATTAGGGATCGCCTCCTTGAAAAGCATTTTCCAAACACTTGACCCAACGGGTATCATGAATCCCGGGAAACTCATCGATGGAAGGAAAGAGAAAAATGGAATGGCGCGATGAGATCTGGGGAAGACTTCACAAAGACTGGGATGTCATTGTCATCGGAGGTGGCGTCACTGGTGCGGGCATTCTTGCCATGGCAGTCCGCTTAGGGCTCACGGTCCTGCTTGTCGAAAAAGGGGATTTTGGCTCAGGCACTTCAAGCCGCTCATCAAAGCTTGTCCATGGGGGGCTACGCTACCTTAAGAACATGCAGGTTCAACTCACAAGGGAAAGCGTCATGGAACGTGAGCACCTGCTCAGCGTCGCACCAGGATTAGTTGAGCCTCTCGGATTTATTTATCCCGTCTACAAGAGCAATAATACAAACCCGTGGCTAATACAATTAGGCTTGGAAATATATACCCATCTTGCTCCAGACGTGGGGAAATACCGGCGGCTCGATAAAATTGACCTGGGATTAATGGCTCCAGGTTTGAGGGCGAAGGACTTGGAACGATGTTTCTACTACACTGATGCCCAGACCGACGACGCTCGGCTTGTTGTACGCTTGCTCCAGGATGCTCTTTCAGAAGCAAAAGGGAATGCTTTAGCTCTGAATTACTGTAAAGTAACAGGCTTTCTCAAACAAAAAGAACGAGTGAATGGAGTTCAAATCGAAGACACGATGACAGGAGAAAAGGCTGAAGTCCATGGAAAGATTATTATAAATGCTACGGGCGTATGGGCAGATGAGTTGCGAAGCAAAGTTGGTGGTGACAGGAGATTGCGGCCGCTGCGAGGCAGCCACCTTTACTTTAAATTCGAACGCCTCCCTGTGTATCAAGCCATCGCTTTTAGTCACCCCGATGATTGCCGACCTGTTTTTGTCTATCCCTGGGAAGGCGTGACCTTAGTCGGCACGACAGACGTGGATCATCTTTTCCCTCTCGACGATGAGCCTTCTATTTCACTGGAGGAAGCAGATTATCTTCTCAGAGCAGTGCAGTATGTCTTCCCCGAATTGGACCTTACCAGAGAAGACGTCATCTCTACGCAAGCAGGCGTCAGGCCTGTTATCTCTAAGGGGAAAAAGGACCCCTCTGCTGAAAGCCGCGATCATGCAGTCTGGAATGAGCACGGATTGCTCACAGTTACAGGGGGCAAACTCACTACCTTCAGGCTTATCGCCTTAGACGCATTGCGGAAAGCCCATAAGATGGATAAGAGAATCCCTGCACCTGAGGATAGTCTGCATGTTTTCGAGAGACCAGAACCCAGTCCTTCTTTCTTATCAGAATTAGAGCCGACTCTTCGCCGCCGATTACTAGGCCGCTATGGCAAGAAGGCTTACGAGATTTTCTTGCTTCTCAGGGATTTCCCATCACCGATAGAAGAGACTCCCTATTTCTGGGCAGAAATCATCTGGTCAGCCAGGAATGAAGCCATATGTCACCTTGACGATCTTCTTTTACGCAGGTTTCGTATTGGCATTCTTCTGCCCGACGGTGGAATTGGGCTTATCCCCCAGCTCAAAGCCCAAGTCCAGGACTCCCTTGGTTGGAACGATGAGCAGTGGGCTAAAGAGGTAGATAGGTACGAGCAAATCCTTGAAGTAGCCCATGGATTGCCACCTCAGTGGAAGAAAAGGGTGAGAAGCTAAGAATGAGGTAAAAATGGAGACGCTCATTATAGTTAACCCCAGAGCTGCGGGCGGTCGGGCAAAGCAAATTTTTCAAGAGATCAAAAAGGATCTTGACTCCTTTTTCGCTTGTAGACGGGTTGCCGTCGCCGAAAAGCCGGAAGATGTGGCTAAGGAGCTTGATATCGCCGCAAAGGAAAACATATCTCGTCTTATTGTTATTGGAGGAGACGGAACAAATCACAATGTCGTCAATGCCCTGGCTCATCGTCCCGGGCTTAAAATCGCGCTGGGCTTTATTCCTGTAGGCACCGGTTGTGATTGGTCGCGCGCCTTAGGGATGCCCCGAAAGCCCCAACAATCTGTGGAGTGGCTCGCCAAAGCTCAACCGCATCCATGTGACTTAGGAAAAGTTGAGTACTTTGATACGCGCTCGGGAGGGAAGATGGCAAGCCATTTCTTTCTCAATATTGCGAGCGCTGGCATAAGTGGCGAGGTAGATTCGCGTGTGAACCGAGCAAAGCGCCGCACTTCTCTTACTTTTCTCAGGGCAACCGTTGCCACTCTGCTGAAATACAAGCCACAGCACGTCGCTGTGGAATGCGATGGAGAAATTTTCTACACGGGAAAGAGTTTCTTACTTGTTGTTGCCAACGGGCGCTATTTCGGGCGGGGCATGTGGATCGCTCCCCATGCTCTTATCGATGATGGACTCTTTGATGTGCTTCTTATAGAAGGGGTGTCGAGGTTAAAAATCCTTTTCGCGCTTCAGAGCGTTTACAGCGGAAAGCACATCAGTAGAAATGATGTCCGAAAGACCCGTGCTCGAACTGTTTACGTGCACTCTGATGATGGAGCTTTAGGGCTTGATTTAGACGGCGAAGAGGGAAAGGGGAACGACCTCCGTTTCACACTTATACCTGAAGCGGTGAATATCCTCCTCCACCCTACACTCGCTGCTATTAAGAAGAACAACTAAAGTAATCCGACAGCAATTGGGGCGACCTCGCACCTTATAACTAGAACCTTACCCAAGCAAGTTGGAGATTAGCATGCCAAAAAGCAAAACCTTCTTTTCCCCAATTTTTACAAATCTTCTTATGTTTAGAGGAGGAAATTTACGGCATAAAGGGTAGAGTTACTGCTCAATTATGTCCTAACTTGGCAACCCAAATCCCGATTTAGAAAGTTGTCATTGCGAGCAAGGCGAAGCAACCTCGCAGTTTCCAATGAGATTGCCACGAACCCTTCGGGTTCCCGCAATGACAGCAAGGACAAGCCGCTAGCAAGTCTAAATCGGGATTTGGGTAGCAAGTTGCTTCTTTACCAACTGATCAGTAATTTGCATGCAGAAAGTAAAAGATCCCTCAAGGAGTACTTGCGTGCTATTGCCGATCGTTCTAACTCTCCCGTCACGAAGGATGAAAACATATGTATCTCCTTTACCTTTGCTTGAGGGGGAGACTAATTGATGTTCACCAACAAACAATAGAAGTCTATGATAGAAGAAGATGAAATTCGCCGTATTGATGCAGCAAACATGCGCGAGCTAATTGTGCGCTTACCCGAACAAATTCTTGACGCCCTGCGGATAGTCCGGTCGACCGAGATCACTGTTCAAACCCGTCGGATTCGAAACATCGTCGTAACTGGACTTGGAGGCTCGGCGATCGGAGGTGACCTGCTGCGCTCGTACTCTGCAGGAGAAATTCGAGTGCCGATGGTGATTAATCGCAATTACACGCTGCCGCGCTTCGTTAATGAACACACCCTCGTCATCGTCTCAAGTTATTCTGGAAATACGGAAGAGACAATTGCTGCGCACCGCGAAGCGGCACGACGAAAAGCCCAGGTTGTGGCAATAACTTCAAACGGGGAAACAGCCCGCATCGCTACTCGTCTCCATCATCCGCTGATCTCAATTCCGAAGGGACTCCCCCCGAGAGCAGCTCTTGCCTATTCTTTTTTCCCTCCCCTTGCTCTTTTCACACGGTGGGGCTTCCTGCGCTCAAAAACTCGCGAAATTAGCGAGACAGTTGACCTTTTGAAAACAAAAGCGGCAGAGTATGCAGTCCTCGATCCTGACCTCAATCCTGCCCTACGGCTGGCGGAAAGACTCAAAGGAACATTGCCCATAGTATACGCAGCAAGTGATCATTTTGACGCAGTGGCGCTCCGGTGGAGAGGACAACTGGAAGAGAATGCGAAAGTATTAGCTTATGGAAATGTTTTCCCTGAATTGACCCATAACGAAATTGTCGGCTGGCGCATGCTCCCATCTTTGTTGGAAAATACAACAGTCATTTTTCTCCGCGACCTCCACGACCACACGAGAGTGAAACTCAGGATGGACATCACAAAATCGATTATCAACAAATATACATCGCGCGTCATCGAGGTTCAAAGTGAGGGGACCTCCCTGCTTGCACGCATTTTTTCTCTTCTCTATCTTGGAGATTGGGTGAGTTTCTACTTGGCAATCCTCAACGGAGTCGATCCAACGCCCGTAGAAGTTATTGACCATCTGAAAGAAAAACTTGCGGAGACGTGAGGGGTGAGAAATAACAGTAGAGCGGGGGATTAGCAATGCGACGATGGCTTTGGGTGGTATTTGCTCTCCTGTTTACAACTAATGCTCTTGCTCAATTTTATTACTTCGGCAGGAACAAAGTCCAGTACACGAACTTCCAGTGGCATGTTCTCAAGACAAAGCATTTCAACATTTATTACTATCCTGAGATGCGTGAACTTGCCGAACGGGGCGCAGCCTTCGCTGAAGCCAGCTACAATGTCCTTGAGGAACGATTTAATCACACAATCACAAGGCGCATACCGCTAATTTTTTATAGCTCCCATCTTCATTTTGAGCAAACCAACGTAGCCCCCGGATTAATCCCAGAAGGGGTCGGAGGATTCTTTGAGTTTCTCAAGGGACGCGTTGTCATTCCAGCAGAAGGATCGACAGCCCAGTTCAAACATGTGATCCAGCACGAGCTGGTGCACGTGTTCATGGAGAGCAAGATCACCCGCGTGCTTACTGACCATCGTCTCCCAACAGATCGAACACCCCCTCTCTGGTTCTCCGAGGGCTTAGCAGAATACTGGTCAACAGAGTGGGACAACCAGGCAGAAATGGTGATGCGGGACGCTGTGCTCAATGGATACGTAGTTCCTCTTTCAGAGATGGACCGAATCTACGGCACATTCCTTATGTACAAAGAAGGGCAAAACATACTCCAGTTTATCGCACAGCGTTACGGTAGAGAAAAAATTCTACTTCTTATGGAGAATTTCTGGCGAGCAAATTCGTTCAGCGAGGTAATGAAATTCACCATCGGCAAGACGTACGAGGAGTTCGACAAAGAATGGCTATACGCATTGAAAAAGCAGTACTATCCTCTTCTTGAAAACTCCGATCAACCGAGCCAGGTTTCATCCCCGCTCGTGACACAAGGCTTCAATAGCATGCCGGTATATTACAAAGAAGGCGATAAACGCTGGATATACTACATTGGGAACATCACCGGGTACACGAATGTTTATCGAATCAACCTTGCAGATGCACTCCGCGATTCTGAACATGTCAAACCGCACAGCGTCATCGAAGGGGAACGGACAAACGAGTTCGAAGCATTCCATCTCTTCCAGAGCAAGATGAGCATCTCCCAGAACGGAGAACTTGCCTTTGTCACCAAGAGCGGTGAGAACGATGCACTCCACATCTATGATGTCCACAGTGGCAAACAGGCAGAGACACTTCAATTTCGAGACCTCGTCATGATCATGTCACCCTCCTGGTCACCGGATGGCTCAAAGCTTGTCTTCTCATCCATAGATAAGTCGGGTAACAATGATTTATACATATTTGATCTCCGCAGCCATGCGTTGACACGACTGACGGACGATTTTTACGATGACCGAGATCCTGTCTGGTCTCCGCGGGGAGACCTGATCGCTTTCAGTTCCGACCGCACATCGTTTGGTTCCCGAGGAAAATACAATCTGTTCGTGTATAATTTGACATCAGGGATGATTTCGTACCTCACAGTTGGCGACGAGAATGACTTCGCTCCTGCTTGGTCGCCCGATGGTTCAAAGCTTGCTTTTGTCTCCGATCGAGACGGCGCTCAGAATATCTGGGTGATGGACTTTCTATCTCCCCGTGTAGATACGTCTGCAGTAATGATCAGCTCCGATCCCGACATGCAACTCCCTATTGCAATGCGTCGCATAACGAACTTCACTACAGCAGCGTTCGACCCTGTGTGGACCGACAACGATAAATTGGTTTTTTCTGCCTTTGAAAATTTTCAATTTCAGCTCCGGCTAATAGACAACGTCTCGAGCCGCTTCGATTCATCTCGCAACATAGCATTTGTGAATACCACCTCTATCGGTCTACACTGGTCACCACCGACGATCCAGTCTTCATCTTCTTCAGAAAACTCAATACGATATACTCCGGAGTATTCTCTGGATATAGCACAGAGTCAGATTGCGACTGATCCTGTCTTCGGCACAGCGGGCGGTGCAGCTATAGCGATGAGCGACGTTCTTGGCAACGACTATTACTACTTTCTAATTTACAACACCGCACAGTCCCGGGAAGAATTCCTCGAAAGTTTCAATATCGCAATGTCACGTATTTCGCTGTCACAGCGAACGAACTATGCCTATGGCATTTATCATTTCTCCGGTCGCAGATACGATCTCACTGACCCCGATCTATTTTTCTACGAGCGCGTCTTTGGCGGGTACTTTGCCTTCACCTACCCTCTTTCAAGGTTCGATCGTTTTGAGGCAAGCACGTCATTGAGTCGATCGAGCAAAGATTTGTACATAGGAACATATGAACGTAAGGCGCTGCTCCTTTCCAATGCGGTCTCGTATGTCCACGACAATTCTCTCTGGGGTCCTACAGGTCCGATTGATGGCGAGCGTTATATTCTGACCCTTGCATACACAACTGACATTCAATATTCCAACGTGGATTACTACACGTTGATTGGAGATGTGCGCAAGTATTTTCGACTTGGTATGAGAAGTGCCTACGCCGTTCGGGCTGCGCTTTTCTATAACGACGGTAGAGAAGCGCGTCGGTATTTCATGGGCGGCAGTTGGGATCTCCGCGGCTACCCGCGATGGGGAATACGAGGAAAGAAACTCTGGCTTCTCAGTCAGGAGCTGCGCGTTCCTCTAATCGACGCCCTCGCTGTAAGATTTCCGTTCGGAACCGTTATGATTGGACCTATTCGCGGAGCTGCTTTCTTTGATGCGGGGAGCGCCTGGGACAATGTGTACTCTGAGACGCTTGGAAGTATCGGCGTCGGGCTCAGACTCAGCATCGGAGGCATCATTGTCTTGCGCTACGACATTGGAAAACGTGTCGAGGAGAACTTTTCCACGTTGCAGCCGGGACTTTTCTATCAATTTTTCTTTGGCTGGGATTTCTAAGATGGGTATTCGCCTATCTTCAGTCATACTTATTGCTGCCTCAGTTGGTTTGCTCAGCAACTGTAGCGGTATTCGACTTCGGCAGCCCCTCCGTTCAACAGAATATGATTGGAGACTGTTTGGCGGTTCTGAAACACGAACTAACGCTGCGCCTCAGTTTCTTGAGCCCCCTCTAAAACTTGTGTGGTCCTACGACGCTTCTGCCGGATTTGGTCCCAGCGCACTTTCTGCAAAGGACAGCGTATTGTTCATCGCAACACTGCAGGGGGAACTGCAGGTTATCTCCATTAAAGATGGTGAACGCCTTGGCTGGGTTTCACTCGGTTCAGCCATTGCCAGTGCCCCAGTTGTCGATGGAACCACAGTAATTGTTGCCACCGCAGATGAAAAGAATAACGTCATCTCGTACGATTTAAGTTCAGCACGCAAATACTGGAAACGTACCGCCGGACCAGTGGAGAGCGCTCCGCTATCAGTTGGTAGATTAATCATTATTGCGACTCTGAATGGAACGCTTCTTGCTCTCGATAGGGATACCGGTGAAGAGCGATGGAGTATCCAGGTAAGCCAACCTATACGATCATCCCCTGCAAGTGACGGTGAACGTGTCTTCTTCGGTTGCGATGACGGAGCAGTGAGAGGGGTGAATGCAATCACAGGAAATCTTCTCTGGACCGCGCGAACAGGTGCCGCAGTCTTTGCAAACCCAATTGTTATTGATAGTCTCGTTATCGTTGGTTCATTGGACAGCACAGTCTACGCTTTCCATGTCCAGTCAGGTGAAATTGCCTGGAAATACCGCACCTCAGGGATGGTTTACGCCCCAGCAGCAGGATTTGAGCACCGCGCCGTCGTTGGCACTGCGCATGGTGACCTACTTTGCCTCGATACAAGAACTGGAAGATTATTGTGGTCCGCCCTTGGCGGAGACGCAGGTGGAGTTATTAACGCAGCCCCACTAATTGTGGGCAACATAGTATATGTCGGAACGCTTGATAAACAACTCTATGCACTTGAACTCAGCGATGGAGCTCTGCGATGGCAGACAGAACTCCCCGGTCGGATGAAAACATCACCAGCAGTTTTTGGAAAACGTCTATTTATCCCGGTGGAGAATCGGATTGTCTTATGTTACCGCAGCACATCCGGAGAAGAGTAGTGTCGAGAACTATTATTCTGTCGTGTTTCCTTTTGCTTCAATTTGCTGCAGCACAGATTCCAGACAGCGCTGTGCCAACCCACAACTACCTGCATGTGGCATCTTCTTCCTCAACAGGCACGATCGGATGGCTACGCCTTGAAACTCAACCGCCAGGATGTTTTGCTCGCATCGATACCATCACTGCGAGAACTCCAGCGGTTGTTCAGTTGACGCCCGGGAGGCATTCCCTCATCATCACCCCGCCCGATGATCGTCTCTGGACATTGCCCCCGAAAGTTGATTCCGTTTCTGTAAGTCAAGCGGAGACAACGGTAGTAGCATTTTCCTTCCCGAAGCTCGTTCCGTTATTTTCTTCGCCCTCAGGAGCAACTGTTCGGTCAGGAAGTGTACGGTTGGGGACAACACCAATAATCTTGCGCGATTCCTCTCATGCTGGCGTTGGACTTTCATCTCTTATTGTCGAGAAAGAAGGCTTCTTGCCTGACTCGCTGTTCCTTGAAGCTGTGCCTGAAGTTTCCCCACTATACACGATACAATCCAGACGCGCCATCTTCCTTTCGCTAAAGCCTTCGGCTGGCATTCAACCAGATGAACTACTGCTTAAACCGCCGGATATATTCCCTAAACGAAACAGTGTGATCCTGCTCAGTGCCACCACACTTGCCAGCGGGATCGCTGCCGTTGTATTGAAACAAAAGGCAAATAGATACTTCGATTTGTATCTGAGTTCACGAGACCCAGTGCTTCTCACACAAACCCGACGCTACGATACTTATTCCGGGATTGCGCTGGCTGCAATGGAGATCAGCATTGCTGCAATTGTCATGGTTCTGTTAACACAGTAAGCCTTTTATGAACAGCTAACTGTGTGCCAAAGCACCGCAATGACAAAAATCGGGGACTCCATATCAAATCCGCCTTCAGCGGACCGTATCTTGATTTTTACACTGCTTCACAGTAAATTCGGTACTACCATGTGTGCTAACTTTAAGCTCAGTGCCGCTAAGTGAGATCAGTTGGCAACCTACACTAACAGGATGGAACCGAGAGCAGACCTGCATCTTCACTCTAACTATTCAGATGGTGCTTTCGCACCAGAGTTCGTTTTGAAAAAGGTTGCTGAGCGAAGGCTTTCTATCGTAAGCCTCACTGATCATGATACTATGTGTGGAGTTGATGAGGCAATTGAAATTGGAAAGACCTTAGGCATCGAGGTGATCCCGGGGGTTGAACTCAGCGCTACCATAGGTGATCAGGAGATTCACATCCTCGGATATTTTGTTGATCAACACGACAGGGAGTTTCAAGAGTACCTTTCCTTTTTCCGCACTCAGCGATTGAAACGTGCAACACGCATTGTGCAAAAACTAAATGCATTGCAAGTACCCATCAAGCTCGATTCAATAATTGAGCGAGCTGGAAAAGCCTCCCTGGGTCGCCCTCACATTGCCTATATGCTTGTAGAAGAAGGTTACGCCGATAGTTATTATGAGGCATTTGATCAATTTATTGGAAATGGGCGTCCAGCATACGAGCGTAAATATCATCTCTCCCCTCGAGATGCCATCGAACTTATTGCGCGCGCCGGTGGATTTGCTTTTCTTGCTCATCCCGGCAATCACATCTCGGAAACATTGCTGATACAGCTCATCAAATTGGGTCTGGATGGAATTGAAGTGATACATCCGTCGCATCCCCCTGAGATGGTGAAGTATTATCGCGGAATTGTGAGCGAGTATTTTCTACTGGAAAGTGGTGGTTCCGATTTCCATGGCGGCTTACGAGATGACGATAATGCGCTTGGAAGATACACTGTCACTGAACAATGTGTAGAGGATATGAAACGACGTCTCTTTGATCTCCATCGCTAATGAATGCCTGTGTATCAACATCACTGCATCGCGTAGCGCTGTGATCACCAAAAGGGGACCTTATTAGATAGCTAAAAAGGAAATCTATATGCCCACAATTGTTGAAGGGAAGCTCTCTGCCGAAGATTGTAGGTTCGGCATTGTTGTCAGTCGTTTTCATTCGATTATCACGAATCGCCTGCTCGAAGGGGCACTTGATTGTCTACGTCGACATGGCGCAAGTGATTCTAACATCGTTGTCTACTATTGTCCCGGGGCGTTCGAGATCCCTCAGGTCGCTTTGTCACTGGCGACCTCAAAACAATACGATGCGCTCATTTGCCTTGGAGCAGTGATCCGCGGCGAAACGCCTCATTACAATTACATAGCTACTGAGGTAACCAAAGGGATTGCACAGATTGCACTTCAAACGGGAATTCCTGTGGGTCTTGGCGTTCTCACAACCGACACATTAGAACAAGCCATAGAGCGCGCCGGAAGCAAACAGGGCAACAAAGGATGGGATGCGGCGCTCAGTGCAATTGAAATGGTGAATCTACTACGCACAATGAAAAAATGATCCTGCGTAATTCCGCTAGTTGTCCGAAATTCCCAACCCTGCTAAGAGGTGAAAAATGATAATTAGGGAAGAAATCTTTGAAAAGGTTACTCGGTTACTTAAAAATCAAGGAGCCAGAAAGATAGCTGTCTTTGGTTCTTATGTGAAGAAAGAAGAAAGACTGGGGAGTGATATAGATATTATTGTGGAATTTTCGGAGAGAAAAAGCCTACTTGAACTTGTAAGAATAGAAAGAGAGCTTTCTGAAAGTTTGGGGATAAAAGTGGATTTGTTAACAGAAAAATCCATTAGTCCATATTTGATTGATACGATAAAGAAGGAGATGAAGGTAATTTACGGATGAGAAAAGACGATTCTATTTATTTGCGGCACATTTTGGATGCCATATCCAGAATAGAAGAGTATACCCGGCGTACAAGATATGAAGATTTCATGGGTAATCACCTTGTACAGGATGGAGTAATAAGGCAGATCGAGATAATAGGCGAAGCCACAAGGAGGTTATCTAAGGAGATTAGAGAAAGACATCCTGAAATACCCTGGAAAGATATTACGGGAATGAGGGACAAGTTAATACACGATTATTTTGGTGTAGATTTGGATGCCGTTTGGGATACGGTTAAGAAGGATATTCCCGCTTTGAAAAACAGATTGAAAGGTCTTATTGAAGAGGAAGGGAAGAAATGAGCAGGGTTCGGAACTCTTCGCAATCCTTCGGATTGCTCGGTGCTATCGCACTCAGACAACAGCGGCTATGCGGTTCGGGCGGAGTACCGCTCTCTCCCAAATTGCCCTACGCTACGCTTCGGGCAATTTCGCATAGCCGCGAACGTCGGCTTAATGCCATTCTCAGTGTCCTCTTCATCGCAGGCAATTTAGGTGCTGTTGCATCACCGTTCGGGGTATGGAAAAACTACACATCAATGCGTGACGTCAACGCTGTCATTTGGTCCGCTGATACTATCTGGGCAGCAACGACCGGAGGGACATTCCGTTTCACAGCTCCGGACAGTTCTTATCTACTCATAACCAATTCCGAAGGACTATCCTCAAACAATCTCACTGCAATCAACCTCGACACACAAGGAGACATATGGTTTGGCTCATCGATAGGAACCATAGATGTTTACAATCCGAGCAACCATTCCTGGAAAACGATCCGCGATATCTCACTTAGCAACCAACCAAGCAAGGGAATACGTGCATTCCTCGCACTCGGAGATACAATGCTAATCGGCACAGATTTCGGGATAAGCGTATTCAGAAAGAGCCGATGGGAATTTAAAGACACGTTCCTTAAGATTGGGGCTCTGCCCGCACAAATTCCTGTAACGCGCATTGCATTGATCCGTGATACACTCTGGGTCGGGACAACTCAGGGCGTGGCTTGCGCATGGAGATATAGTCCGCTTTTCTCTCCGAGCTCGTGGAAAACGTACCAATTGGCAGATGGATTGCCGAGCATTGCGATCCGCGACCTTGCCGATTCTCCGCGAGGGGTTGTAGCTGCCACGTCGCAAGGTGCAGCAGTTTTCAATGGCTCGATGTGGATTCCGCTTGTTCCAGAATTGGCTAACGTCGACGTAGTCCATCTTGCATCAGGAACAAATGAACTTCTTGCTGCAACAGCAACCGGTCTCATTTACAGCATCACCACAGCTCAACATGGGGAGCTAGTTGTTTCAGGGCTCCCTTCAGCACCAACAGCCCTCGCGGCAGATGCTTCAGGACACCCGATAGTTGGCGTGGCTAAAGAAGGGTTGCGCTGGTACAACACCACGGCGAGCTGGAAAAGCATACTCCCAAATGGACCGACATCAAACCTGTTCTCGAGCCTCGCGGTGGATGACAATGGAACACTCTGGGTTGCAACAGGGTCAAACGGACGCGGCACAGGTTTTTTCAGCTTCGACCACTCAAAGTGGACATCATACACGGTGGAGCAATATCGTCAGCTTCGGACAAATGACTACTATCATGTCTCCATTGGGGCAGCAAACTCAAAATGGTTTAGTTCCTGGGGATATGGAGTCGCCCTTCTTGATGCACGCGGGAATCTCACAGTATTTACAGATTCCTCTGCCGGCTTTGTAGGTATTCCAAATGACCCAAAGTATGTTGTGATCGGAGGTGTTGCTGCGGACAGAGATGGAAATACCTGGATGACGGTGCGAAGTGCTGCCAATGGTGATGTTATAGCTGTTCAGCGCAGAGACTCGACATGGAAATTCTTCCAAAATGGCTATAAACGCTCAACAACCCTTCTCACAAAGCTAATAATTGACCCTTACGGAACGAAGTGGATTGTTTCGGAAGACCCTCAACAGCAAGGATTGATTTACTTCAATGAGCGCGGAACAATTGACGACACTGCAGATGACCTCTGGGGCATGCTCACAACAGCTAACGGTCTTATCAGCAATGTTATCCAAGCCTTAGCAGTTGATCAATATGGTGACCTCTGGGTCGCAACTGATCTTGGGATCAACCTCATCATCAATCCAGCAGACCCGACTGCCCAGGGCGCCATTTCACCCTATGTGTTTTTGCGCGGAATTTCTGTCTCGAGCATCGCCGTCGATGCACTAAATCATAAATGGGTTGCAACGCCTAATGGAATAGTTGAACTTTCCCCCGACGGGACCGCAGTGCTGAATCAATACAGCGTTGCGTCGACCAACGGGAAACTTATCAGCAATGCTGTGAAGGACATTGCAGTCGACAATGCACGCGGGATCATCTACTTCGGAACGGAGCAAGGTCTCTCGACGCTCACGACAACTGCTATTGCTCCGGTTTCTCGCGCTGGTTCCCTTGTCATCTCACCAAATCCCTTTTTCCTCCCTTCGCCGGCAAAGCTGGTGATTGACGGATTAGCTGCTGGAAGTTCAATTAAAATTCTCACAGTTGATGGTAAAGTCCTTAAAGAGTTTGATACGCCCGGAGGCAGGGTAGCTTTCTGGGATGGAACCGACGCAAGTGGCTCACTCGTGCCGACTGGCGTGTATTTCGTTATTGCCTACACACATGATGGAGAACAGATTGCAAACGGAAAAGTAGCAGTGATAAGGAGGTGATGAGGCGAAAAAATATTTATCTTCTGACGATTTCAGCGTGGCGCTCTGAGCGCCATAAGACACTCACAGGATAACACAAGAAATCAACATTAACACTGAAAACCATGATCTATTTATTTCGTTGAAAATGGAGGGATACCGTGGAGACTGAGTACAGAGATGAGTTGTACACAAAACGCGTTCGCGCAGGGAAGCGCACCTACTTCTTCGACGTCAAAGCGACAAAGTCGGACCGAGACTTCTACATTACGATTACCGAGAGCAAACGGGTTGGGGAAGAAGAATACGAGAAACACAAAATCTTCCTCTACAAGGAGGACTTTGAAAAATTCCTCGGCGCGCTCTCAGAAGTTGTTGGCTTCGTGAAGGGGGAACTCCTCAGTAAAGTAGAAGTACCGGAGCAAGAAACGTCGTAAGAAAAATTCGGACATCATCAAGCACTATGAAAGTCCGCCTCTGGCGGACTTTCATCGTTTTTGGAGAGAACCTGAGCTTTCAATACAGCAAGTCTCGTCATGATATCATGACGGTGCTCAGGCTTCGTTGCGAGCAAGTATTCATAAATCCGAATTGCTTCATGGAGTTTTCCCTGTTGTACGTAAATCTCAGCAAGGGTGGGACTGGCAAGATAACGTTCGGCATCTGATGGAGATGCTTCCCCGGGGGATGTGGGTTGGCTCTGATCGACTGAAGAAAAACTATCATGGGGAGGAGTCATGGCCGATATATCGGCATCACGCGCCTTTAGCATCAAAAGTTCGGAGTCGATTGTCATTGCATCTGGCACAAGTTGACGAACGATTGCAAGCTCAGCCATAGCCTCATCCAGTCGATTCATAGTCCGTAGAATGCGCGCACGTACAAGATGAGCTGTGGGATAAAACGGATACATGGCAAGCCCTCGGTCACACAGCGCAAGTGCATCCTCGAGTCGATTCTCAGCAACATAGAGCTCTGCGACCCGTGCGAAGAGCGGGGAGTTGGGATGCTCCCGTAGCCGTCGCTCAAGAATGTCAAATGGAGAGTTTAGCATGTTGGATTCGATCTTCGTGAATATGTTTTATTAATGAAGCCCAACTAAGCGCGTTCGCGTCTTATTTGTAGGGCAAAGCCCTGTTCTCTTATGGTCCTCCTTACCCTGGGACAATTTCGTAACAAATTTACTGCGACAACTTGACTTTCGCAAATTGACTGGCTATATTTGTAAAAAGGCTCGTTGGCCACCGAAGGGGGATCGGAGGGCTTCTAAGCAAACGGAACCCACCCACGATATATCCAAGGAGCTCCTAGGCCACAATAGCCCTAAATGCCTGAAGTGTACGCTCATGTCAGAGCAGCACCGCTCGGTCGGACCTGAGCCGTCTCGACCAAGTGTAAAATAGGCGCGATATTGCGTATAACATAATCCAAAGTGCTTGCTCCATTGCTCGCCGCTACGAGATGGAGCCGCTCATAGTGGCTGTTCTCAACGGCGGTTTGCCTGAATGTTATGCGTAATTATTTTATGAACAAATTCTTAATGATGAAACAATAGGAGGAACCGTCATGAAGCAGAGCATTTTTACACTTATCTTGACAATTGCCATATCTGCTGTGGCATTAGCTCAGGAGGATGCAGAAGGATGCAAAGACCATCCTTTGTTTAACCGTATGCCCAACTATTACCTGTTCAGCTGTGAACAGGTTGAATTCGGTTCCATGAAATTTCCGGTAGGCAAACCCGATCCAAAAAATGATAATAAAATCAAATCGGAGACAGTAGAAGGCAAAATAATGGCTTTTTATTATTATTTGAAAGAAGAAGCAAAACCAGCGTCTGGCTTGCAAATTATGCGCAATTTTCAAAATGCTGCAAAGCAAAATGGAGGAATTATTTTGGGAGAATATCCAGGATGGTGCGAAGGAAATTATGAATATGGCAATAATATTAATAGTGGTGCAATTCCCTGGCCTAATGGCTGTACCAACTGGAGTACAACTATCAAAATGGTAAAAGATAATAAAGAAGTATGGGTATTTGTCTCACAAACTGATGAAGGATACAACATGGTCATTGCCGAAAAAGAGCTTATGAAGCAGGATATTCAGGCAAATGAAATGTTTGATGCCTTGAATAAAGAAGGTTTCATTGCCCTTTACATTAATTTTGAGACAGGCAAAGCTGACATTAAACCTGAATCACAGAAAATTATTGACCAGATAGTTCAGATGCTGAAGGACAATCCTACCCTGAATATTAGCATTGAGGGACATACTGATAATGTTGGAACTCCCCAGTCCAATCAAACCCTTTCTGAAAACAGAGCCAGAGCAGTTATGAACGCCATTATAGCAAAAGGCATTGACAAGAGCCGCCTCTCATCAAGAGGTTGGGGGCAAACAAAACCCATTGCCGATAACAAAACCGAAGAAGGAAGAGCAAAAAATCGCAGAGTCGAAATTGTAAAAAAGTAAAATTTATAATAAGGAGAAAAAAATGAAAAGGATTTTCGGGAATCTTGTTATTGTTTTTGCTTTGTTTCTGTTGATTGCAAATTCGAATACATTACTTGCACAATGCGACGAATGTATCGATAAAGAAATCTATTTTTTTGATGCATCAGTTGATGTTCCGGCTCCACCCGATAGTACTGGACCGGAATTTTTTAAGTGGCAAACTTTATACTTTCTTAATATGTTTGCTTACTTGACATTAGTTAATGAGGATCCAACAAAAGAATGTTTTCATTGGGTTGACGGTAGGGAATGGTTTACAAGTAAATGGCTTCCCACAAATGCTAAGATTGGTGGGAATACTTCTTTAAACTTGCCGCCCGCTGGTTCGCTTGGAAATATGGACTATTTTCTGACTGGTTCTATAACACCAGCGGGTGGAGATAACTATTTGTTTACTTTGAGACTCGAATGTGGCACATCAAGAGAAATAGTAAAGTCTTCATCAGCAACTTATACTGCAAACGTAGACGGTGGTGGTTTAGAAGAAGCAGCGCGCCAGGCTGCACAAGGCCTTATGCCTCTTTTAAAAACTATTCAAGATTTTGAAATTAATAAAAGAGAAGAAGACGTTACAGTTGCAAGAAGTTGGTTGGGGGAAATGACAATTACACCCCAAAAAACAAAACTTGCACCAAATGAAAGTACGGAAGTGGAAATAAAGCTAATTGATGAATGCGATGGATATGAATTAAAGAATAGAGAAATTATTTTAGAGCCATATTCAGATCCCGATTTTGGAACGCTTTGCAAAGGTGTAACAGGAGGAACTGTAAGTCCAACCCGAGTAACAACTGATGAGAATGGAAAAGCAACTGTTACTTTCACTGCGGGTTCATCCGGCGGGTTAGGAGTTATCAACGCTATATATGTTTTTAAGCAACCGCATGGACGTCCGTGGCATATAACAGGTAAGGCAAGTATAAATTTACCCTTCAATATGTGGGATGTTACTGTAGATTATAGCGAGGTTTCATATGAAAATACCGATCTGAAAAGCACTGGCGATGGTAGAATAACTTATAATACGGGTAATTCTTTATACCATGCGCTGGGGAAAATGTCTTTTATCTATGAGAATAAAAACCCGAATAATGCCGGAGTGGATACACTCGTCGTTAGCGCCCCTAACGATCCAGATATGGGTGAAGTTTATGGATTTTCATCATTTGGAGTCAGTCACACATTAGCAACTACAAGAATGGAAACTTATAGCGAAGAAGGTGAGCTTTTAGGATTCTACCATAAGACAAGTAGATCGAGCGGAGTAAGTTCAGGGAAAGAAAACGCAGGTCTATGGTTTGAGAGGAAAGGTTCAATGGGTATTTTTCAGTTGGGTGTGACACAGCATGAAATTGGCATGACGCAAATAAGAATGAGTGGAGTTCCCGATGGCGATCCTGTCCAAATAGACGACTCGACATCATTGATTGGCATCAACACTTCGTCGTTTGATCCAGATGCATTTTTTCGTTCAAGTGGCAGTAATTTTTCTGTGGAATATTTGTTGAAGCATGTTTCAAGTGAAGAGGGCACAAACAGTAATCTTACAATCAGAGCAAATGCTGAGTTTAAAGGAGTTAGTTCACCGAATGAAGTAAAAGATAATGAATCATCGCAAGACCTTCCTCACAAAATAATTCTATATCAAAATTATCCTAATCCTTTCAATCCAACGACTACTATCTCTTTTGAAGTGCCAAAAAAATCTTTTGTTTCGCTCAAGATTTATGATTTGCTTGGCAGAGAAGAGATGACACTTCTGAATGAGACAAGGGACCAAGGAAAGTATGAAATAAAATTTGATGGTTCAAGATTAACGTCAGGTGTTTATCTTTATCAACTTCAGGTGGGAGATTATAAGGAAACAAAAAAATTATTACTGACTAAATAAAAGGTAAAATGAAAAGACAAATATACTTATTTCCTTTACAATGGCATACATCTCTGCTGTATCAAAGGCATAGACCCCATAAGTTAGAGACACACTCTATTGTTTCCGGCGTTCCGAATTATAGAATTAGCGAATGTTCAGATAAAGAATTCGATGATTATAGATTCTTCAGCGGTAAAGATTGCAATGACGGTGATGATCATCTGACCGTCGTGGTAAAAGAAAAAATGAAGCGCGATGCAACCGCAAATGCAATGCTTGACTCCTCGAACAAAAAACGATATGTCGCCCTTTGTATCAACTTCGATACCGGTAAATCTACAATCAAACTTGAACCCAAACCAATCATTGCTCAGATCGTTAATATGCTTAATTCCAATCCCGACCTGAAGTTCGGTGTGGAAGGTCATACGCATAATGTCGGAAATCCGAAATCAAATAGAATTCCTTCGGAAGAAGTGGCTAAACCCGTTCATTCGGCAATCGTCGAAGAAGGAAGAGCAAAAAATCGCAGAGTGGAAATTGTGAAGAAACCTGAATTGACAAAGTAGACTATCTTAAGGAGGAAAAAATGAAAAGGTACTTGTTTTTATCGGTAGCTGCAGCAGTACTTGTGGTATCAGCGATGACACAAGCACAAATTAAGAAGTATGACATAAAATCAGGTGTAATAACCTATGAGTCACTTAACAGTTTTGGGATGAAAATGAAAATTGTTGTTTCGTTTGACGATTATGGAATGAAGGAATGCAGGGATACATATTTAGGTGACAAACTTAAAGAAAGTTTTTTCAGCGATGGGAAGAATTTGTATCGGGTGAATCATATGGAAAAAACTGGTTACAATACTGGGCCAGCATATCGTGGAACGGAACTCAGAGTTGAATGGACTGAATTCGGAACCGAGGCAGACCGGAAATCCGGAAAATATAAAAAACTTCCTCCCAGAAAAATTGCAGGCAAAAACTGTGAGATGTTTGAATACAATGACGGGAAAGGAACCATCACTCAGTATGGTGGCTGGAATAAAATTTTATTGTATATGGATGTGAAGATGAAAGATATAGAAACCATCCAGCGTGCTCTAAAGGTGGAAGAAAATGTAAAAGTTCCTGCCGAGAAATTTTCGGTTCCGAAAGGATATAAAGTTGAAAAACAATGAAGGAAGAAACAAAATGAAGAGAAACAAGAACATCATCAGCAGAATATCTGTTTACCTGCTCTTAGCATCTATATTTATTGTTTTCCCAAATGTCCTCTTTGGGCAAACCCCAAAATCGGAGAAAGAAATTCCAATTTATCCCGGAGCAAAGGGCAATGCCACCAAGGCATCTGAACAAAAAAGTCAGATGGGTTGGGATATGGATAAAAGTCTGAGAAAGGGAATCCTCCAAATTTACAATGTCGACGCGTCACCAGAGGATGTGTTTTCTTTTTATCTAAAAAAGATTGGTGGTAGAGAAGGGTCTTTGGATATGGATCCCAAAGGACTTAAGCCTGGCACATTGTCACAGGTATGGTATGAAGTAGAATATTATGAGGATAAAGAACTTACCGATTACTATGTCGAACAGGAAATGCATCATGGTAAATGGATGAAGCAAAAACTTACAGAAAATAGAAAACCGCATAAACCCGGTAAATGGATTACAGAAGCAAAATTCAACTGGTACTACAAGGAGAGAAATAATGACCTCACTGAGTTTTACGTAATTATACATGATGTGAGTTTTGACCTTTATGAAGGAAACAAATATAAGACAAATACCGAAATTCAAATTCAGGTAACAACAAGGAAATCAGAAATAGCAATGCAGGAAGAATCTGAAGAGAAAATGGATAAGCAAGCAGAAGAATTATCTCGTTCCTTGAAAAGCAAACCTCCTACGGAAAAAGACCTTGGCGTGCCCATTTATCCTGGCGCACAATTTAATGCAGATGCTTCTGCTGGCATGTCTTTGGACAATGATTACAAAATGTATATTTATCTCACCACAGATCCACCTTCTAAAGTGGTAAATTTTTATGAACAAAAATTGAAAAAGAAAGCGGAAGAGATGAAAGGTCACTTTCTTATTCCCCTGAAAGGGAAAATGCCGATGCCGGACGAAGGTATTTCTATTGAACCGAACACGATGTTTGGAGGTAGTGCTAAGACGGTCATTACTATCCAGAAAATGACGCAAAAAAATGATTAAAAATCGGAGGAGAATAAGATGACTAAAAGGAATAGGTTTTTTCTTAAAGAAGCTTTTTGGATACGCCCATCGTTACTTAGGATTTTCATCAGCATTAGCACTATTTTTTTATTTACTAATTATGTTCGGGCTCAATTAATCCACAAACTTTCCGAGAGTGAAATCAGATGTGTAATTCCTGTTTTGAAGGCAGAAGTTGCTGCCTATGGTCAATTGAAAGCAACGCAAAAAGATGATAACCTCGCACGGAACAAACTTTTTGAAGAAATTAAATCAGGAAAAATTGACCCTCTTGATTGGCTGAAGCAGCATTCAAAATATATCATTGTTCCGCCGGGAGTTGTTTATCAACCCGAGTGCTCGCGCACCGCATCCATCTTAGGCGGTTTAATATTGGAAGCTAACAAAAAACAGGAGGATATATCTCTGGATATGCCTCTGAATGTGACACCCACAGCCATCTTCACCTTCGGAAAGGAGATCCGCGCCATCAACAAACAATGGCTTATCAAATTCAGTAAAAACGACACGAGTTATAATAATGACTTTTTATATGATGTAAACGACCCGAGTTATAATGAATTGCGTTCCATTCTTGAGAATGCCCGTTCTTTTTATTCAAAGAGGGGTTTCTCTGCTGAGTATGATGAGACAAGTTACAACATAATATTTGAGCCTCTTGATGCTGAAGGTGAAATTATTGGATATGTATCATCTTTGTATGGGTCTGCTTACAATCCTTATTTTATAGAGTTTATGAAGGCGTGTGCCTCACTTCCCGTAGGACCAATCATAGAAATCGCAGCGGGTGACAAGCTGGTGGAGAAGGTTTTTAAACCGAAGGAAATAAAATTAGGCACTGATAACAGCGAAGTAAAAAGAGGTCTAAAAAAATGCGGTATCACAGAGGAGCAGTACGGGGAAATAAAAGGGGCTTTGCAGATAGCCCGAGAGGGGAGCAAGAATCCTGAAGAAGAGAAACCCCAACCACTCGATATTACCCCAACAACACCAGAAGAGAAACAGGCAGTTCAGGAATATGAAAGAACAAGGCAAATGATGATAGAAGAGATAAAGATTAAGAAAAACAATATTGAACTCTATAAGAAATACAAAACAGAACTTGATCCGATTCTTGATGAGCTTCAGAAATATACGGGTGGGCACTAATGTCTGGTTGAGAATTTAATTATCGCAAAAATAAGAGCTATCTTATCAGGGATTTGATACATCCAGAACTTCATTCGCTTCACCGAAAGTCTATAACGCTCTTGGGCGAGTGGAAATTTCCCCCGGTAGCCGCAGACTATTTGTCTGCCAAAATATTTTAAAACTCAACCCGAAAGTTGCGCCTACACTAACTTTTTAGCTAACCTATGCAAAACTGCAAGAATGGGACTCTCCTGATAAACCACCGCGTAAAGAAAAAGAAGCATTATGAAGAGATTAACAAAGTGCATGCAAGTTGTCAATATGTGGAAGCATGTGTAGCGTTTATCCATTATGTGGAGAAGCTTTTTCTAGCTGTTTCTGGAAAGGTTGGGCACAGGGGTGAGACAAAAAGTCACTGAACCCAGAAGGCACCACGGGCATTGATCTTAATTTCTCATAGCGGAACACCTTCATATAACAGCCTGTTTGCGGTTCACGGAGTTTATCCTGAGCCAAGTGGAAGGGCTCGCCCAAATTGTCCGCACTTCGCAAGCACGCAAGCGGTTATGCGTCATCGCGTTGCGGCGCTCGACTAGACTCTGGACAGTCATTGACTTGATTCAATTCGAGAATTTAAGAAGCACACAAACATCTGGCAACGTTCTTACTCAGGTATGCGATGACTGACCGAACGTCTCCTGTGTATTGGGCAGAAGGCAGAGTCGGCTCAAACTCTGCAAAGACAAAGGTCCAATGAAGGATCTCCTGGATTCCATCGAGCCGTATCTTCCCGAATATAGGAATCAGAGACGGATTGAACTTGGTTGCAGCCCAGGCTATGTCTCATACCTTTTGTTTCGTAGGCTTCCGTTTGCGCCGTTCGGAGTAGACTTCTCACCCGAGGCGCATATCTATATAGAGACAATGCCGCAGCATGCGACAGTTTATGCAACTTTTTTTCAACTAGATGCCCGTGAATTCACTACATCAGAGCTCTACGATGTTGCAATGAGCTTCGGCTTAATAGAGCACTTCAGCAACGCAGGAGAAATCTTGGAGCACGGCTACCACTATCCAGAAAAGCCGGCTTGCTCGTCGTTGCCATACCTCACTTCAGGTATTTGCGGTGGTTCTACCACCGTGTTTTTGACAGACAGGATCTCGCAAAACACAATCTATCAATGATGAACCTTCATACATTCAAGGAGTTCGCGCACAGGCACAATCTCGAACTCCCGCACTTGGGCTATGTCGGAAGAATCAACTTTTGGAATGTCGACGACTCGGGCCCGCGATTCATAGTTATGATACGAAAAGGGCTCAGTCTCGCCGTGCGTGCCTTTGTCAATAGGTTTCTATCTTATGTTCTTCCACCACACAAGAAACTGTATGCACCCTGGATTGTCTTTATTGCAAGAAAAGTCTAGTACGCGCCGGACCTATACAGTGATGTGGTCTTGTTTCCAAATACTCCTTTGCTTTCACGAGAAGGAAAATTTAGAGCTTGCTTTGTACAACAATTGCTTTTCCAATTATACTTATATCCTAGGCGAAATTTGCTAAAAGGAGGTCGTTGTATGCTGAAAACTCGAAATTACTTTCTGGTGTTCGCTGGTTTCATAGGGTCTATGTTTACCAGTGGAGGCTCTTCTGTCTACGGGCAAAGTATCTATACTGACAGCAGTGCGCAGTTCTTCTGGGTGAATGGTGGACTTGGTGCCAGTTCAGTCCATGGCGGACTTGGTTCGGATCCAGGTGCGCCGTCGTTCGGGGGGAGTTTATGTTACCAAAGTGGGAAAAACCTTTTCTCTTTTCGATATCTTCTCAGTGAAGAATTTCAGATTTTAGGGACAGATTCGCCTTCTGAAACGGTCTGGGATTTTGGAGTTCTTTATGGAAGAATCGCAAAAGCATCTTATGGCTTTGCTTCAATTTCTAGTGGAATGAGCATTGTCGGTGGTGTTCGACGTGGTAGGTACCTCGGCGGTACTGGAGAGTGGGTTGGGACGAGTTACTATTTTGGGACGAGTTACTATGAGGAGAATGACTTCATTACTGTTGGAATTCCAGTTGAAGGCCAGCTCTTTTGGACACCGCTGGCCTTTTTTGGAATTGGTTTTTATGGATTTGCAAATCTGAATCCTGAGAAATCATTTGTCGGGGCTCTACTTTGCGTTCAGATTGGAAAGCTAAAATAAGACATTGTATGCCGGCTTGGCCTGACAGCGGATAAAGGGGAAATCAAAGACTGCCCCAAAACTGCTCATCACGCGACTTCTTTTATCCCCAAACGTTGGACGACGCTTTGCCTGGCGAGTCAATCTCAAAGCATAATGAGAGTTCACCGTGTTGGATTCGATCTTCGTGAATATGTTTTATTAATGAAGCCCAACTAAGCGCGTTCGCGTCTTATTTGTAGGGCAAAGCCCTGTTCTCTTATGGTCCTCCTTACCCTGGGACAATTTCGTAACAAATTTACTGCGACAACTTGACTTTGCCAAATTGACTGGCTATATTTGTAAAAAGGCTCGTTGGCCACCGAAGGGGGATCGGAGGGCTTTGAAGCAAATGGAACCGATCTACGATATATCCAAGGAGCTCCTCGGACAGAATAGCCCTAAGCGCCTGAAGTGTATGCTCATGTCAGAGCAAGACTGTTTGGTCGGGTTGCGGGCCGTCTGGACCAAGTAGTAAAATAAATGCAGTATTGCGTATGGCATATCAGAAACGGGTGCATATGCGCGGTGAGGGTTCGGTTATACAGCAGTCATCGGAAATGGCTTTATGGAGGTCCATAAATGCCAATAAATAACTATGGTGGAGATACCTTTGTTGCATTTCTAGATATTTCTGGGTTTAAAGAATTAATGCGAAACGAAAAGGAAGCTTGGAAAGCTCTGGACAAATTATATCAACATGGATATGAAATCTTAAGAAACCAGAATAATGAATGTAGAGTTGATGGCATATTTATCTCTGATAGCGGCGTGTTGTTTGTTAGAAGAAATAATCGAACTTTAGGTAATTCAGAAAGTCTAAGATCGCTATTGACTAAGATAAAAAGGATCAACGAAAGAATGAGAGAAAGCGATTTTATGCTAACCACATCGATTGCCTACGGAAGATTCGGGTATCAGGAGAGAATAGAATTTGAGGGGATAGAGAAAAATCTAATTTACAATAACGCATATGTTTCTGCCTTTTTAGATAACGAAAACGGAAAACCAAGAATCCAGCCTGGACAATGTCGCATAGTAAAGAAGAATCTTCCAGAGGATGTAACCACAACCCTTCAGAGCCAAGATAATGAAGTCTTCAGAATGATCAGGGAGAGAGATGGCGATAACCAACATTACTATTATTACTGGATGGTTGACGAAGCCAGTGAAATCAAAAGATTCGAACAAAATTATAAAGATGCTTACAACTTAAAATATGCTGGAATACTTAAAGCACTTAAAGGTGATAGACCTGAACGGCACATCCGATAACACAGCATATACGCTTCTGGCTTACGCCGCCCCCTTCGGGACATTGCTCCCCATCGGTCAGAACGTCGTATATGCTTGAAACGTTAGTTGCAATTGCGTGCCTTGCGTCCATACCTTGGATTTGACCTTTTATCGGAAGGTTCACATTGAAGAGGGGCGGGTAACAGAAAGACCGATAATTTTGAGGAGAAAAGCAGCAAATGAAGAGGCAAACGAGTAGACCTGAAATGACCGTTGAGAGCGGTGAAGAAACAGGCAAATTTCCGACACCGAAGAACGTCTTCGAAAAATATCAAGTTGTTTTTCTCGTACTCATAATCGAAGTTCTGATTTTCGTTTTATGGAAAACCAAGAACATTCAACCTCTTCCGATGTGGGACGGGACCTATTATATCCGTTACTCTCTCAATTCGGTGTTTCCACCTGTTTATCCGTTTTTCATCATTATGGCACGGCTGATTATATCACCTGACGTGCTTGCGGCTGAGGTTGTATCGATTGCATTCTCATGTGCGTCTGTCGTGGTGGTTTTTCGTCTTGCGAGACACTTCACGTCTCCCCAATGGGCATTGGTAGCAGCGGTTTTTACTGGCTTTAATCCGTTGTCTCTTCGGCTGGGAACAGAAACACTCTCTGAAGCGACCTACCTTTTCTTTATACTCTTTGCTCTTTATCTGTATGCTGGAACGGTTCTGGGCAATGACAAGCCATTGAGATTGTACTTAAGTGGGATCTTATTAGCGGTAGCTTATTTCACGAGGCCTGAAGCTGTTGTGCTTTTAGTCGCGCTTCTGTTCATCGATTGGTTCAAGAGAAGGAACTTCAGGCGCGTGCTTGTCATAGCTGGAGGGTTTCTGACTGTATCTATTCTGGTGATTTCTGGCATGTACATTGCAACGGGCGATATGATAATCACAAAGAAAACCACGAACTTCCGCGTAATGGACCCAACAAATTGGGTGGCTAATGAAACGAAACATGGAACTCAATCTTTCTCCGAAATCGTTAACTCCACTATCCAGAATTATCCAACAAATTTTATCCAAGAAGGATCAAACCTAATAAAGTTTCTCGGTATACCAGCAATACTACTCGCCCTGTACTATCTAAGAAAAGGGACGTTTCTCATCGCCGGCCTTGCACAGTTCTTTGTTTACCCGCTCTTTACTGGTTTGGCTCTACCTGAAAGATTCGTTTACCCTTACATTCCTGTCATTGGCATTTTGGCAGTTGCTGCCATTTCAAATTTCGCATCAAAGAGCAGTCGAGTCATATTCGTGGTCCTATTGTTTGGCGGGACACTCACTGGGTTACCAATTCTAACGACCATACAAGAACCTTTTCCCGAACAAATTGCGGCGGGAATCGCCTTGAAGCCATTCGTTAATGACAGTACAATAATTCTCGATAGGAAGCCCTACTCATGTTTCTACGCAGGATTGAACCCGCACAATAACTATGAAACTATTCCCGCGTTTCAACCAATTGATAGTGTGATCGATTATGCCAAACGGACGCGAGCCAGCTACCTCGTGCTTGATAGACCTGTCATACACATATTCCGGCCTCAACTCGAGACACTCTTTGATCCATCCATAAGAGCTAAATACGCTGGTAAACTTGAACTTTTTAAGGATATTTTTCCTGATGAAGGATACGAAGTTCTGATATTCAAAGTGCTGTAGTTTTTAATTCTCACGTCTACGAAAAGGTTGACGCTGATTAAATGAGTGGGCAACTGCAACTAACAGGCGTGTTTACGACGTTCTCATTTGTCGAAAGAGAATTGACTGAGTTCATTCCATGCTGTCCCACTACAAAAGAGTGGGTTTGTTGATAGTGGCGCGACGGCACGCCGTAAACCCGCCAGCCGTTATATGCAATCGGCTTAATCAAAAGAGGTGAAGATGGTGAAAAAAGAAAATCTTGAAAAAATTCAAGGAATACTTGAATCAACAACTCGCAAATGGTGGTTTTTAGTCCTTTTCATTTTGATTGGAACTGTAACTCCACCTATTGTTAGAAAAGGATTCGATCCCTCCAAAACAGGCGAAATTATAAGCTATATACTCAGAAATGCATTCATAAAATTTTGCTCTCCTCTGTATCCTGTTTTCAAGATAATTCCAATTATTCTAATTCTTGCCTTGATTTTGTTTGGAAATCGAATTGGCAGAATCCTTTCTCTTTATGGAGGTATTACTTATCTTCTTTTTGCATTTCTTCAAGGTATCGCGATAACTGATAAATATGGTTTTGGAATAGTGACAGGTAATTTCATCCTCATGATACTTGTTGCCATCTTCTGGTTTTGGGAGGCATTCGTGAATAAAAGCAATTTCACTCCTCAAAAACTACCCGTCACAAGATATTGGGTTGTTCCATTAGCATTTTTAGCCTTCTGGTATCCAGTAAACTTGAATCAATGAGACCTGATTTCAATCTTGTTTATTTATTCACAAACCCAGCAGGTTTAGCCTTTTGCACCATGACGCCTGTATATCCTGGAATACTCACTCTTTATTATCCTATGGTTAATATCGCAACACTTCGGGTTACAAGCCTTCTTGGAATAATAATCGGTTTCTGGAATATGGTAGGGAATTTTTTAATTAAGCCTGATATCTTGTGGTGGAATGGAGCTTTACATCTTCCCTTAGTATTTATATCTGTTTATGCTCTCATCCTTTCTTTTAGAAAGATATCATTGGTAGAAGCCGCAAAGGAGATAAAGTGAGGGATGTAAGCCGACTGCGTATAACAGCGGATAAAAGGGAAATCAAAGATTTCCTCAAATTGCCTTCGGCAACTTCTTTTATCCGCAAAACGTTAGATGCAATTTCGGGCTATTTTAAGGTGAAAAATTTATGGAATTCTGGCTAGCTATAATCGGCATAGTAATCACCATTTCTTTTTTTAGTTGGGTTTTCAACAACTGGAGCAAAGCAAGAAAGTATGATGAACTTAAAGCAAGACTTCATAATTTAGATGCGGCAGAAGCTGACTTAAAAAGTAGACAAGTGCAATGGGAGAAAAAAGTCCAACTCGACATCGAAGCCATCAATACCTTAGCAAAAGAAAAATCTCAAGGGTTTCCTTGGCTGGCACAAGCTTACGCTGATTATTTTCATCTCCAAGATTTAAAAAGGGCGAATTACCTCGAATATAAATCTCATCCTGCAAAAAAAGCTGCTGAGCATGTCAGAGAAATAGCCGCCGAACGGAGGATCGCTGAGAAACTTTATAGAATTTTGAGGTACCAACTAGAGTATTACGAGAATTTGTTTCCTTGGTTGATAGATTTCAAAGGTGAAGATATTGATGATCTTATAAGACAAATCTTAGAGAAAAGGAAGAAGGGACAAGATTATTTTGAGGAACCCGATGACCCAGCGAAGAAATGGTTAACTGCGGCGGAATATGACAAACTTCCAAGAGTCGAGAAATACCAGCTAGCCCTCGAGCGTTATTGGCAAAAGAAAAAATCGAAGTGGGAAATTGGAAGGGATTATGAACGATACATTGGCTACCTGTACGAATCAAAAGGCTATCATGTTTATTATCAAGGAATAATTGAAGGCCTTGCTGATTTAGGTCGAGATTTAGTGGCCGTTAAAGACGACCATGCTGAAATCATTCAATGTAAATATTGGTCTAAGGAAAAACAGATTCATGAGAAACATGTCTTTCAACTGTATGGAACTGTCATAGCTTATAAGATAGACCATCCTAAAACTCAAGTGTCCGCTTGCTTCGTAACATCAACAAAATTATCTGACAGAGCAAAACAATTTGCAAATGAGCTCGGAATCAAAATTGTTGAAGACTTGCCTCTTGAGCACTATCCATGTGTAAAGTGTAACGTCTCGAGAATAAACGGGACAAAAATTTATCATCTGCCATTTGATCAACAATACGATAGAACCATTATTGAGGCAGAAAGAAATGAACGCTATGTTGAAACAGTGAAAGAAGCGGAGGCGCTTGGATATCGCCGTGCATTTCGATGGAAAGGCGAATCGCCAGAATAGTCTCGAGACGATCCCAAAAATATTCGGCCCGGAACAGCATATAACACAGCATAAAAGGTTGATGTCGCAGTGCTCCATCTATGCTTTGCATTTCGTGCATTACAGCACTCACCCAAATCCCGACCGGCCGCGACTTCTTTTATGCTGGGAACGTTAAGCGCAACCGCTACCAGCAACATTAACAGTTCGACAATGAAACAAGCATTCTTCATTCTTCTACCAATCTTGTTCGCCTCCTGCTGTTCAAATCAACAAATAGAACCATTTTCTGAAGAGTGGTATTTGCCAACCACTGATCGCATGGCACGACTCTATGTTCTTGAATTCGGTAAAGGAGGCACTATTGTTGTTGTTCACGGCGGTTTCGGTGCCGAGCATAGTTACTTGCTCGGGGCAGTCCGATTTCTAGCGGATCAATTCCATATAGTTATGTACGACCAAAGGGGTTCTCTCCGCTCCCCGTGCCCTGACAGTGCCATTTCTGTCCAGAAGCACATCGATGATCTCGAACTGCTGCGGAAAGCACTCAATCTCCAGAGAATGACAATCATCGCCCATTCGATGGGAACATTCCTGGCGATGCAGTATCTCAAACAATACCCGTCCAATGTGAAGAGGCTTGTTCTTCTTGGCGCCTTACCTGTATTCGCATCGAGTTTCGATTCAACGATGCAAGCCATTATGCTCAACGCCGAATCACTCGGCAACCGACCCGAAGTTCAATCTGAACTCCAAAAGGCTGGTCTTGATAAGGACTCACTTTCGGCGAAAGAGAGCACGTTCGCCTGGAGAATTCGGTTTGCATCCGCCAATCTCTTCCATCTGGACCGATGGCGACTGATGCCTGGCGGAATGGTTTTCTATAGTGCCCGCGCTGGTTCCGCAACATCTCAGACGATGCCCAGGAGTTGGGATTTCAGAGAAGCGTTTGCACGACATCCATTCCCCATAGTTATCATCAACGGCGATGTTGACTACTGCGATCCGGCTGGCAAAACGAATCGTTCTCTCCTCGCAAATATCAAGAACGTGGAAATAATCACCATAAAGAACGCCGGACATTGTTCATGGATCGATGATCCCGATAGTTTTCAGAAGGCACTGCGACGATCGCTCAACAAATGAGGAAATAAATTATGGCAAAACCTGTTTGTAAGGCACACGTGGTCTTAATTGCAATATTATCACTAGTTGTTGTATGGCTGACGGGTTGTATAGAGGAAAATTCTATGCTACCCAGTGATGCTTCGCTGTCGTGGAATACTATAAACGATTTTGTATATCAGCTGCAGAATATAGACCTGATAGCGATGGGGAACACAAAATTTGATCTTGCTATAATAGACTATTCTCAGGATGGAAGTGAAAAGAATAGATTTACATCTGAACAAATTAATGCGCTTAAGAACAGTCCTGGAGGTCCTAAACTGGTGCTGGCATATATGAGTATCGGTGAGGCAGAGAATTACAGGTGGTATTGGAATAATAAATGGGATGAGAATAATGACGGTAATCCTGATCCAGGAGCTCCTTCCTGGCTAGGACCCGCAAATCCTGATTGGCCAGGCAATTATAAGGTTAAATACTGGGATTCCGGTTGGCAATCTATTATATTTGGTTCTCCCACAAGTTATCTTGATAAAATCATTGAAGCAGGTTTTGATGGAGTTTATTTGGATATCATTGACGCCTATGAATACTGGGGCCCCAATGGTGAAAGTGGGTTGAATAGGCCAACTGCTGAGCAAGAGATGGTTGATTTTGTCAAGGCTATTGCAAGCTATGCACGGGTAACTAAAGGCAAGACAAACTTTGGAGTATTTGTTCAAAATGGAGAGACACTAGCATCTCGTGCAGACTATGTTCAAACAATAACCGGCATCGGTAGGGAAGATGTATGGTACAATGGAAATACACCTAATCCACCCTCACAAATTGATTCGGTTACTGCAAATCTTGATGTTTTTAAACAGGCTGGAAAACTTGTTCTGGTAATAGATTATGTGACACAAGAGAATCTGATAGATGATTTCTATTCAAAAGCGATAGCGAGGGGTTATGTACCTTATGCGACCGTGAGGGATTTAGACAAACTTACGATCAATCTTGGCCATGAACCTGATTAATTAAATTATGGAACTTCGCCTGACAGCAGATAAAAAGCTTCCCCAAATCCTTGCAAGCTGGGATTTCTTTTGCCCGCAAACTGTCATCCGCCGTTCGTTTGCTGCATTCGACAAGTCACAGAAAAGGAGACCAAATATGAAACGGGCAACGCTCATCATAGTAACTATCCTCCTCTCCGCCCTTTCCGGGCAAGCCCAAGTATCTCTCGAAGTTCAAGGGGGACTTGAGATCGCGAACCTATCAGATCCGGGAAATCTTATCCCAGGTGCAGTCTGGAAGTCCCGCTTTGGTTTCGCTGGTACCGCCTCAACAAACATTCAGATAATGGACGGATTGCAGATCTCCCCCGGGTTCCGATTTGTTCAGAAAGGGACAAAATCGGAATGGTCATCGTCTTCTACAGGCCAAGTCAACGCCACCTTGACGAATAACTATCTGGAGCTACCTGTGTATCTTAAGTGGGAGATCGCTGATTTTACCTCAAAACTTTTTGTCACCGGTGGCCCTACACTGTCCTATTTGCTGAGTTCACGAATGGAAGGTACATCTCAATTGTACGGCAGCAGTTTTACGGATGCGAGAGACGATTACAAGTCTTACGATGCTTCATTTGACATCGGCCTTTCTATGCAAACTCCTCTTGGAAGTAACATTGCACTCCTGGCGACGGGACTTTACTCATACGGCCTTGTTAAAATCAGTGAGCTCGCTTCAAATGAACAAACAAGAGATTTCAGATTGCTAATCGGAATTTCTTATTCCCTCAAGGAATAAACGATGACCATCAGTAACTTTGTTCTGGTTTCAGTGTTCATTCACGCAAACCAACGAAGGCATAGCACGATAAACAACGTCGATTGCTCATTTGTTGAGGCCATGTTGAAGCTTCCTGGGAAATCGGTTGTGCTCCCTCCACACCGTTTGACACAAGAAGAATTGTCTTGTGAAAGGCGCTAAAGAGCACAGCTTTGCTCGCAAGCCCGCTATATGGAATCGCTTAACTCAGACGACAAGAATGGATAGATCTACAAGGTAGAGATTATCGCTAAACAGAGAATCCAAAACTATGAAAAAGACAGTTCGAAATCCGACAAGGGCTTTTATTGTTTGGAGCTGCGCACGCAGTAGAGATATCTTCTGTCTGTTGCTCGTACTGTTCACAGTGCTGTTAAATGCCTGTGGGAAAAAATCTAATCCAGTTAATACTAATCAGAACTTGCCGATTTCTGAGAGAAACTTCTATATTGGTCTTGTCCCGAATCCAGCCCATGCGCCGAATAGCAGCTTTGATGATATTGTGAAGGCTTATGAAGAAACAGGGAAAATTGCGGAGATAAGTATGGTCTGGGTTGAAAGACAAGGAATAGGGGAATACGAACTGCTGAAGCAGAACCGAGTTATAACAGGAGTCAGAGTTTATGGCTTGAAACCATTCGTGACACTCAACTTTGCCACAATAAAGCAAGGTCCTAACGGCTTGGAATATGTAATCGATGCTCCAGCAGGGATAACCCCGAGCCTCTCTGATTCGGGATTCAGGGATGCCTGGAAGAACGAAGCTAAAAATATTGCCCGAGAATTTAAGCCCGAGTATCTTTCACTCGGTAACGAGGTAAACGATTATTTTTATTTCCATCAGGAAGATATTGAGCCTTATCTATCTTTAGTTGATGAAGCGTATTCAGCGATAAAACAAGTCTCCCCTAATACAAGGGTTCTTGTTGTTTTCTCTTACAACCATTTGATTGAAGACAACCAATGGGAACTGCTTCGAAGATTCAACGCTAAAGTTGATTTGATTGGACTAACGACTTATCCTTATCAGAAGGTCACGACACCCGATGCGATTCCAGATGATTATTACTCAAAGTTGAAACAATATACAACCAAGCCAATTGCTTTTACGGAGATTGGATGGAGTTCCATCGGGACAAATACAGAGAAAATCCAGTCCGATTTCTTGGTGAAATTTTTAGAACTGACGAAGGGTCTTGATATTGAAATGGTCAACTGGCTGTTTCTCCACGAAACTACTTTAAGCGGAATTCCTGGCCATATCACCAATCCAGAAGTTACGACAATAGCCCTGAAAAGAGCAGATGATAGCAAGAAAGAAATTTATGACATCTGGATTGAACTGAAAGAGTTGAAGTGACGAATGAACCTGAGCACCACCGTGCAAGGTCTTTCACAATCACCATTAATTATAGAAAAGAAGCATGAATAACTGTGTTAAAAGCTATTTTCGCATCCGTCATTGCCGGTAAACCGAAATTGGCTCCTCGGTTCCAAGAAGAGAATGCCTAATCGCTCTTGCCCCTTCAAAATTTGAGCGCTGAAGGAAAAATCAGCGTTCGGCATCTCTAATTCTTCTAACCGCCGGTGAGTCTCATCCAGTTATTTAGTGACTTTCTCTTTGTCGATCGAGGCTTGGATAGGATTGCCTCAAGCGCTGGGAAACAAGGGCTTCATATACACCAAAGAAAGGCTTGTTGTGAAAGTACAAGAAGCGGACACTCCTGTTAAGTCCGGGCAAGCAGCGATTGACCCGTAACAATCACATCATAGCGGAGTTGATCGCCGGCGGCATCAAGGATCACAACATCAACATCTCCGCGTCCCGTATCTGGATGTTACATAACAGCTAATAGACGGCTTCCCGGAGCCCTGCCTCAATTCCCGGCTCAGCGGAACTCGTATCATGCCGGGGACTCCAACCACATTTACCTGAGCCGCGTGTCGGAAACGAAATCCTCACAGCCCCGTAATTTCGATTACAGTCCGCAGCCTCTCCGGAAATACGAAAGCGATTCAGAGATTTCGCTCAGAGTTGTACCCCGCTTCACCCGGAACGTTTCCTGCAGATAGAGGTCCGCTAAATTTGCACACACGCTACGCACGGCTATGCTGAAGTTTCCGAGCAAGCCACGCATGTTTTATCGAAAGTACCGAGACGAACGCATAGCCGAAAAAGAACATCAATTGAAATGGCACCGCTGCGAGTTCAAGGAAGTATAGCGAAGCAATAACACCGACAAGGCAGTAAAGAGCCAAGATGAACTCAATAACAACCGTCATGCTCAACTTCGCCGGCACATATTTTTTATCTTTCCAAGAATCCCTCTTGCCTACTATGCCATATTTTGGCGTCCTCCCGAATTCGGATCTCTTCCGAAGGAGCCCTTCAATGACAGCTTTGGTATTGTTGACCGCCAGTCCCATGCTACCCGCCATAAACAGAGGGAAAAGGAGAACCCTTCGCTTCCAATCACTGTAGACCTCTTTTTGTGAAAAGAGGTAAAACAGAAAAGAGCCTATAAATGCAAAGACGAATATCGACATCACAGTGAAGTACACCTCGTAATGGCCACTTGCTTTAATGAAGACAAGCGGTACATTAAGAATTCCAGCAATGAGAATGAACGGGAAGACGAGATTGTTCGTCAAATGGATTGTTCCCTGGAGTTTAACACGCAACGGCACACTCGAGCTCCAGAGCTTAGGGAGAATCTTCCGCGCTGTCTCAATAGCTCCTTTCGTCCAACGAAATTGCTGGCTCTTCAGTGCATTGATCTCCGATGGAAGCTCAGCTGGTGAAGTGACATCAGGGAGGAACACAAACTTCCATCCCCGTAGTTGGGCGCGGTAGCTCAAATCAAGATCTTCGGTAAGGGTGTCAGCTTCCCAGTTGCCTGCATCGAGAATGCATTCCTTTCGCCAGATGCCGCCGGTACCATTAAAGTTGATGAAGAATCCTGCTTTGTTGCGCACGTTCTGCTCGATAACAAAATGGCCATCGAGTGCCATTGCTTGTGTCCGCGTAAGAAATGAATAATTGCCATTAAGATGCTCCCACCGTGTTTGCACCATACCAACCCGCGGGTCCTCAAAATAGGGAAGGGTTCGTAGAAGAAATTCTCGCTTCGGCACAAAATCAGCGTCGAAAATGGCAATGAATTCCCCACGCGCGAAGTTCAAGCCGTACCGAAGAGCCCCTGCTTTGTACCCCTCCCGGCTCCCACGTCTTATATGCTTGATATCGTATCCTCGAGCTTGCATCTCCTGAACGACCTCAGCTATGATTTGAGTCGTTTCATCCGTGGAGTCATCAAGAACCTGGATTTCCAGTTTCTCTTTCGGATACTCAATACGACCGGCGGCTTGAAGGAGTCGTTTCACAACGTACAGCTCATTATAGACCGGTAACTGGATAGTGACTGCAGGAGCATTGGCAATCGAACGCAACAATTGCGGCGTAGACCGTTTTTTATCTCTGTACTTTAAGTAGTAGTAAATCATGATAAAACCATGTGATCCAAACAAAAAAAGGATCATCAGAGAAGAGAAGTAGAGAAACAAAATGGTCGTATCCATAGTTCTTTGTACCACCTTATGTTGTTATGAATACCTGTGACGTATTTTTCCTGTGCTGTAGTTTCACCAATTTGAGACGGTCTGTATAAGGATGTCTTCACACAGTTTGCGGATGGCTTCTTTGATACCGGTATCTCGCTGTGTGAGACCGGCTCCAGATTCGTAATCACCCCAGTTCGAGAAATCTTTTTGCCATACCGTCTTACGCAGTTTCAGATCCTCGTATCTCATAGCTGCGGTTATAGTGATACGGCGTTTCCTTACCTGCTCCCCTGGCTCAACGACAACAGGTTCGTCACGAACTGAGATGATCGTCCCTTCAAGCATGGAATCGGCTGTCTCGCGGTTTGTTACTTCGAGCGTATTATCGCGTAAAAACTGTTCAACCAGGGAGGAGGTAAATTCTTCAGGAAGCCTCGGATCGCCAAATCCACTCTGATCCCGAATAAGCGGAATAGCAACAGATTTGATGTGCGGTGGCACCGACGCCCCTGTGAAGGAGTAGTGACAACCGGGGATGAGCATCGCTCCTGTCACAATCATCAAAACTGCTATATTTTCCAATTTCAAATTCAAGAAAGATGTCCCTCTGCGCTATTGGGATACTCGTTGCCTAATAGCGTCCCCCGAGTCCATACTCCTTGATCTTCCGATAGAGAGTACGTTCACTGATCTTGAGAGCTTTTGCCGCAAGGCGTCGATTGCCGCGATATTTCTCTAATGCTTCTGTAATTAACCGTCGCTCCATTTCTTCGAGGGAAAGATTTTCCTCTTCACCTCCTTGAGCAGAAACGCCAGACACATCGTGAGCCTCTGCAACCTCAAAAGGAGCCACCGGCGGACGGACAGCCGATCGGTGGAGAAGGAGATTCTTCAATTCCAGTATATCGCTTTTCAGATCAACTAACGCACGATAGATAAGTTCGCGTTCTGCCTGGTCTGACGGTCTGCTTACGTACACCGGGAGATTCCGTTCCAATGGTCCCTGCTGGTATTCACGAAGGTATTTTCGCACAGTCTCCGCATCGATTTTCTTATTTGCTTCAAGCACAAGCATGCTCTCGACTGTATTCTTGAGCTCGCGGACGTTGCCGGGCCAATGATAGTTCATCAGGACCGACATCGCCTCATCGGTAATACCAGTAAAGGAGATCTTATTTCGTTCACAGAAATCATCAGCAAACTTCTGGAAGAACAGAGGTATGTCTTCCCGGCGCTCACGCAGCGGAGGAATATGCAGGTCAACGGAGCGGAGTCGGTAATACAAGTCAGGGCGAAATCGCTTTGCACGGACTTCGTAGTCAAGATCTTTGTTTGTCGCGGCAATAACACGCACATTTACCTTTCGAGCAATCGCTGAGCCAACGCGCATAAATTCCCCGTTCTCAAGAACACGAAGAAACTTTACCTGGGTACCCAGCGGAAGCTCACCAATCTCATCAAGGAAGATCGTTCCCCCATCCGCAAGCTCGAAATATCCCTTCCGAGTTTCAGTTGCTCCGGTAAACGCTCCTTTCTCATGTCCAAAGAGCTCGCTTTCAATAATCCCTTCCGGAATAGCGCCACAATTTACTGTGATCATTGGCATATTGGCTCGCGTGCTCGCTTTATGAATTGCGGATGCAAAAACCTCCTTCCCTGTACCGCTCTCCCCCGTAAGAAGAACAGTAATATCAGTCGGAGCAACCTGCATGATGACACCGACAATCTCCTTAATTTCAAGAGATTGTCCAATGATGCCATGAACTTTTTGGAACGTCTCCCGATCCATCAATAAAGACCCTTGTGTTGGTTTACCCGTCGATGTAAGGGAAGAGACATCAAGTGAAGATGCTCGTTGTAGTGCTTGCTCTGCCATTAATGCGAAACAATCATTGTGTCGATGTGATACTTCTTCTCAATTTCTGAAGAGAGAGACTTTGCTTCCTCATACGTCTTTACCTCCCCAACCCACACAAGGAAGTAACTTTTACCACCCCTCACAACATTAAGAACACGAACTGGATATCCTTCCAGCACAAAGAAAACTCGCTGACGATCCGCATTCCTCGGGTTTGAAAATGCCCCAACCTGGATGGTGTATCCCCCTTTTCTGATTGCTGAATCAACAGTGGCAGAAGATGTTTCTTCATTTGCATGGGGTTGAGTTCGCTGTGCCGCTTGAATATACGGTGAAGATGGAAAACGTTTCCGAAGCTCCGCAAGCTTTTGCTCAGCAGTTTTGTAAAGTCCGACAGCGTAGTAAAATCGATATATTTGATAGAGAGCATCATCTGCCCATGGCGAACTCCCAAAGTTGTCAACAATGGTTTGATAAAGCTTCACAGCCTTCGTGGCGTCCTCAGTAAGACGAGCCTGAAGGTAAAGAACCCCAGGGTCTGTTTGATATCTCGTCAGAAGTGATGGAAGCTCAGATCTCACCTCCTCAGCTTTCCCCTGCTCGATGAGTGCAAGACGCCGTTCGACATCACGAGACGGTAGTTCTTCTTGGGCAAGAAGTGCGCTGGCACACAGCATTGAAAGCACTAAAATAAACGATGGAGCCATGCATGTACGCTCAAATTGCGTTTTGAGAATCATGAACCCTCAACTGATGTTGAGAAGATGGCTCCGCAAGCCGTTCGCCCAGAAGCGTCGCTGATGTTGCTGCCCGGACAGTAACCTGTATGTATTGACCTATTTTCTCGTCGCCGCGAGGAAACACAACAACTTTGTTGGCGTCAGTTCGACCGGTAAGATATGCGGCTGATCGCTTACTCGCTCCTTCGACGAGAATCTCTTCGGTGGTACCTATGAGAGTACGATTGATTTCAAGAGATATCTGCTTTTGTACAGCAATAATCTCATTCAAACGTTGCACTTTCTTCTCATCGGGGACATCATCTCCCATTCTATACGCTGGAGTTCCCTCTCGAGGAGAATACTTAAACATAAAAGCCCCGTCAAATCGCACCTCTTGCAAGAGTTCTAACGTCATCTGGTGGTCAAATTCAGTTTCTGTTGGAAACCCAGCGATGACATCTGTCGATAGCCCCACACCCGGAATGATCGAACGAATCATGTTGACAAGTCTAAGATAATCTTCACGGGTGTAGGTGCGATTCATCAACTGCAAAATGCGATTCGAACCAGATTGCACAGGTAGGTGGACATACTTGCATATATTCTTACGTGCTGCAATCGTCTCGATAAGCTTCGGCGACAAGTCCTGCGGATGCGATGTCATGAATCGAATTCGCATCGAAGAATCAACACTTGCCACCGCTGCCAGAAGATCCGCAAAATCATGATCACCATCACGATAAGAATTCACATTTTGCCCGAGGAGGGTTACTTCTTTAAATCCCTGTGCAGAGAGCATCTCCACTTCGCGGATGATGCTTTCAAGTCCTCGACTCCGTTCACGTCCACGAGTGAAGGGGACAATACAGAATGAACAAAATTTATCGCATCCCCGCATGACAGCGATCCAGGCACTGATGCCGTCAGTTCGAAGTGGAACTATGTCATCGTAGGTCTCCACGCGAGAAAGTCGAACGGCTATCCCTCTTTCCCCCTCCGAGGCTTGTTCGATAAGTTGAGGGAGCTTCCGATATTCATCAGGACCCACAACGAAATCAACGATGCTGTGATCATGCAATAGACGTGACCGAAGCCGTTCAGCCATGCATCCCAAAATTCCAACGAGGGTACCTGGGTTTTGCTTCTTGATCCTGCGCAATTCCCCAAGGCGGCTCAGCACCCGCTGCTCAGCATGATCACGGACACTGCAGGTGTTCACAAGAATGAGGTCAGCTTTCTCAGCCTCCGAGGTGAGAACATATCCGTTCTGGCTGAGAATCCCCAAGACCACCTCCGAATCGGCTACGTTCATCTGGCAGCCGTAGGTCTCTATGTAAACTCTTCTCTTCATCCCATATCTTGCACCGACTGAAAAACTAGAACCAGCAATAATTTAATATACCGACAATGTGTCAGTCAATCAAGGAATTAACGAATATTAATCTTGTTTTAATCCTCAAAATTTCGAGTTTACACAAATACCTCTTATTTGGCAATTGTCAAATCGGCAGAGAGACAAGTGAGAACCTCTAAATTAACACCGAGAAGGGCCGTCAGTACAGATAGTATATCGTATGAGTGTTACTGATTCTACTCACTTCGGGAGAGCGAGGTCCAATCAGACCGATAAGGGGAGAGGATTTTAAATAGCCTGTTCGTGCGCTATCCGCAGATCGAAAAGGTTCGCCGACCGATGAATATCCGATTGCACTCCTTAGCGCTTTGCAATATATTGATTAGGGTAAATTTAAATGGACTTGAATTCCAACACAGAGATTCGCTCATCATAAATTTTATGAGCTTACTTTCGAAAGCATCTTCAAAAAGTGAAACCAAATCTTTGAGGCGGTTCCTTCTATCGCGGCTGTTCTACATAGGGGATGTCGTGCTAACAACCCCAGCCATTCGAGCACTTCGGGAGGCATTCCCTGAGGCATTCATTGCGTATCTTGGAGACAAACAAGCTGTATCGCTCTTAGAGCAAAATCCGTTTCTTGACGAGATAATCCCATTTGATTTCACTCGACCGACTCTCCTTGAGCAACCGCGTGTTGTTCGATTGCTGCGCCGGCGACACTTTGATGTAGCGATTGACTTTCTTGGAAATCCACGGAGTGCCATATTCACATATCTCAGCGGTGCGCCAGTTCGCATTGGCGGTGACTTTCGCGGAAGAAGGAATCTTTACACAATTCGAATACATGACGACGGTCTTCGCCGAACCGCTGTTGAATTCCATCTGCGGTATCTTGAGCCTCTTGGAATTCATGTGAAGCCACATTCACCAGAACTGTTCCTGTCACCGGAGGAACGGTCTCAAGCCCGAGACTTTCTTCTTTCTCAGGGGATCGATGTCACACGCCCCGTTATTGGACTTCACGCAGGGGCAACATGGCCTGCAAAGATGTGGCTGAAGGATCGATTTATTGAGCTTGCGGCAGCTCTCTATCAAGAATTGGGTCTTGAGGTCATATTCACGCAAGGACCGAAAGATTCTGACTTGATGCATGAAATTGGACTCAGCCTTGCTAACCATGCGAAGATCCTGCCTGTTCTGTCACTTCGAGAGCTTGCGGCTGTACTGTCCCAATGTACAATCTTCGTAGCAAATGATAGCGGACCCATGCATATTGCCGCTGCAGTTGGTACAACGACTATCGGAATCTTTGGACCGGGGGAGGACGACATCTGGTTCCCTTATGATGCTTTGCAAGGTCATATCGCAGTACGGCACAATGTCCCGTGCCACCCATGTCACCTTAATGTTTGCAACAGAACTGATGAAGACTACATGGCTTGCATGAAAGGAGTGTCGACTGAACATGTCTTTTCGCTCATCTCAGAACGTCTTTCAGGGGCTGGCAAATAAATTGATTTTGTAAGTTCAATTGTGTTAATTAAACGACGATTCTATTGTTATGCGAGATGATTTTTACTCTGAGAGACTCAGTCCGCGTGCGGCGGAGCTGAGTGAAACAAATTTTCATGAAAGGAGAGAAAAAGTGACGACCATTTCAAATATCTGGGCTCGGGAGATACTTGACTCCCGGGGCAATCCTACAATTGAGGTTGAGGTAGTTCTCGAGAACGGCGTTATGGGACGGGCAGCGGTCCCAAGCGGTGCCTCGACGGGGGAAAGGGAGGCGCTTGAGCTTCGAGATGGTGATCCATCGCGATATAAAGGAAAAGGGGTTCTCAAAGCTGTGGAGAATGTTACCGCAACTCTGGCAGAAGAACTTGAAGGCTTCGATGCTCTCGATCAAGTTGGCATCGATCAGAAGATGCTTGAACTTGATGGGACTCCCACAAAAAGCAAACTTGGCGCGAATGCAATTCTTGGCGTCTCCCTTGCGGTAGCGAAAGCAGCTGCGGCATCTCTCGGCTTGCCTCTTTACCGCTACCTCGGAGGTGTCAACGCTAAAGTCTTACCCGTGCCGATGATGAACGTCCTCAACGGTGGTAAGCATGCTGACAATAATGTTGATATACAGGAATTCATGATCGTTCCTGTGAACGCTATTTCTTTTGCCGAGGCTCTTCGGATGGGGGCTGAGGTGTTTCACACCTTGAAATCGGTCCTCCACAAAAAAGGATATACAACCTCTGTTGGCGATGAGGGCGGATTTGCCCCAAACCTCAGATCAAACGAAGAGGCTGTTGAAATTATCCTTGAATCGATTGAAAAAGCAAACTACAAGCCGGGCGAAGACGTCTACGTCGCAATTGATCCAGCTTCCAGCGAGTTTTACGAAAATGGGAAGTACATCTTCAGGAAATCCGATGGCTCAGTCCGAAGTTCTGAGGAGATGGTGAAGTTTTATGAATCATGGATAAAGCAGTATCCAATTATCTCCCTTGAAGATGGACTTGCTCAGAATGATTGGGAAGGCTGGAAGATCTTGACGGAAGAGCTTGGAGAAAGAGTTCAGCTCGTCGGTGATGATATCTTTGTTACCAATACAGAAATCTTTGCACGTGGTATCGAGCAAGGGATAGCGAACAGCATTCTTGTTAAATTGAATCAAATCGGCACTGTAACAGAGACGCTCGATTGCATTGAGATGGCAAAACGCGCTGGTTACACAGCAGTTGTAAGTCACCGCTCCGGCGAGACGGAAGATACAACAATTGCTGACCTTGCGGTAGCGACAAATGTTGGGCAAATCAAAACCGGCTCCGTGAGTCGAACAGATCGGATTGCAAAATACAACCAACTTCTCCGTATAGAAGAAGAGCTTGACACAGATGCAGTGTTCGCCGGTATCTCAGCGTTCCGACGGCAAAAACGCTGATCGAGAAAAAATACGTTCTACCAAACATTTTTTCACAACTGATGAACATCAAGTAAGGAGAGCTGTATGCCCATAACTTTTGGCACGGATGGATGGCGAGGGATCATTGCTGATGATTTCACCTTTGAGAATGTTGAAAATGTTGCCCTCGCTTCGGCGCGGTTCTTCAAGCATCAGCCAAACATCAAGAACGGTATTGTGGTCGGATACGATGCCCGCTTCCTTTCGAAGGAGTTTGCAATACGAACTGCGGAGGTCATCGCCAGCGAGGGCGTCTTTGTCCATCTGGCACCAAGCATCGTCACCACACCGATGGTATCGTTTGGCATAAAGAAACTGCGTGCGGCTGGGGGAGTTGTCATCACAGCAAGTCATAATACAGCGGAGTACAATGGTTTTAAGCTCAAGGGATACTTTGGGGGACCAGCTCATCCAGAAATGATAGCAAAAGTTGAGCGCCAGCTGGCTGGCATTTTGGGGAAGCGCCGCAAACCGAAAAGACGCTCCCTGAGCGAGCTTATAGAAAAAGGAATCGTCAGATATGAAAACCTTGGGAAACTTTATCTGAACGAAATCAAACGGAAGATCAATCTCGACCTCATTGAGCAAACCGGGCTAAGGATTGCGTATGACGCTATGCACGGCGCTGGACAAGGAGTGATGGAGCTTCTGTTGCCCGAGGTGAAGCTTCTCCGCAACAGCTACAACCCTTCTTTTGGTGGTATACATCCGGAACCGCTTCCTCAAAACCTCGTTGAACTCTCACAAACCGTTCGTGATGAAAAGTATGATCTTGGCATTGCAACAGATGGCGACGCAGATCGTGTTGGTGCCATCGATGAAAACGGAACGTTTGTGGATCCCCATCGTGTCTTCGGAATACTCATAAAATATCTCGTCGAAGTAAAAGGATGGAAAGGAGAGCTGGCAAAGTCATTCTCCGTCAGCGACATGATCGATGAGATGGCTGCAAAATACAGATTGAAACTTCACACCACACCAATTGGCTTCAAGTATCTCTGCCGGCTCATGATTGAACGGAACATTCTAATTGCCGCCGAAGAAAGTGGCGGAATTGGTCTACGGGGACATATTCCCGAACGAGATGGAATATATGTCGGACTTCTCCTGGCAGAGATCATGGCAGTGAGAAAGAAAAAGCTCAGTGAACTTGTGCAAGAGCTCTTCGATGAATTCGGACCCAGATACTATGATCGGATAGATGTTCATGTCACTGAAAAAGAGAAACAAACAATCTTGAAACGGTTCAGCAGTAAACCATCCACCATAGGAGGAATGAACGTCCGTGATATCCAGACGCTCGACGGATATAAGTTCTTTTTTGACCCTCCGGGATCTGGTTGGCTGTTGGTCCGCGCGTCGGGTACTGAGCCTCTTGTACGGTTCTATGCAGAGGCTTCAACTCCGGAGCTTGTAAAGTCGCTTCTTAAAGATGCTGTGGAGGGGAATCGCACCTAACCTCTTGATTTGAAAAGGGTTAGCAGAAGACCATCAATTGAGATAAACACTCAAGTGAGACTCGATGCGTTGCTGGAAGCGATTCCATTGTAATTTGGCATAGCTTTTGGTATCTTAAGTAAAGAGCAGGTATATACTGAGGTGACAGAAGTGAATTCAATGCAATATCATCTATTCTATCACATAATGCCGGATGGGACGGTCAAACAGATTAACCCCTTTACCGGTACAGAGGTATGGTCTGTACCTGGACGAAGTAGCAAGCCGATCACCAATGAAATCCCCGTAACGGCAAAGAGAATTGAACGGCACAATCCTGAGGACTACTGCAGCTTTTGTGCCGCCCGGCTCTATGAGACTCCGCCTGAGAAATCACGTCTTGTTTATCAAGATGGTAAATATGTCAGACTCGATCATGTCCCTGCCGATAAATATTATGAAACTCAACCAACGTTTCGCCGGGTTGCCAACCTCTTTGAAATAGTCACAATCGAGTACTGGCGCAAGAACTACGACTACCGGATCCCTGCCGATCTCCTGAAATGGCGAGCGGATTACCTGAGCAATCCCGCTGGCATGAAACACGTTCTCGACATTTTGAACTACAAACTACGTATGTCGGGAAAAAGCGATGAGCAAATTGAGAAGATCCCTCTTGAGGAAAAACTATTGATGGCAGATGCATTTTTCGGCGGCGGGCACGAACTTATCATAGCCAACAGGCATTATAAAGAGAACGCTGAGTGGGATTCTCAACTCTTCTCCTCAGGGGAAATGACACCGGAGGAACACTTCTGGTATTTCAAATTCACCATCGAAGCAATGAAGGATATAATTGCGCACAATCGCTATGTACGATACATAAGCGTTTTTCAAAACTGGTTGCGACCTGCGGGAGCCTCATTTGACCATTTACACAAACAACTTGTTGCCCTCGACGAGTGGGGTTCATCGATTCAAAGTCAGATAAAGATGGTACAAGAAAATCCAAATGCATTCAATGAATTTGCAGCAAATTTCGCGGCTCAGAACAATCTCATCTTCGCAGAAAATGATTACGCTATTGCATTCGTCGGCATCGGACACCGTCACCCAACAATAGAAATCTACTCGAAGTCGTATGCAAGCCGCCCTTACGATCACACTGATGAAGAACTCCGCGGTGTAAGTGATCTTGTCCACGCATGTCATGCTGCTATAGGAAGCCAGATTTCTTGCAACGAGGAGTGGTACTATACTCCAGTTGATGCCGTGTACAAAATGCCGTGGCACGTGCTCATCAAGTGGCGAATAAACGTCCCGGCTGGATTTGAAGGAGGAACAAGTATCTTTATTAACCCGATGACACCTGTTGACTTGCGTGACAAGATTGTCCCGCGATTGTTTGAACTTCGAGCTGCAGGTGTCCTGAACGGTATCTGCATCGCTGAGGAATGTCACATTACTCCAAATCCACTTAAATATTACCTGAAGTAATATTCCTTTCCTCTTTTGAACAATTTATCTAAATTGATTTTGAAATAGTTCAATCCGTCGTTAACCTTCCTAACAGGAACGACGGAGGGGAATTGGTTGGTGGACTTTGCTCCAGGTTAGGGAGATGGGCTTGTTTACTCCTCATATTCGCCTGCGATCGCTTTTCAGTGCAGTTGATTTCCTTATCCTCCTCTCCCTCTTCGCATTCATCTATGGGCTTGTAAGTGTGGGGAGAGAATGGAGCGGCACACTCCAACCTGTGGTAGAAATTGATCTCAGTCCAACAGCGCTTCCAAGGTATACTCTATTTTCGTTGTTCCGCGGCTTTGCAGCTTACGGCATTTCTCTGGCCTTCACTCTGGTGTACGGTTACATCGCTGCTTATGTCCCTAAGGCTGACCGAGTGTTAGTTCCACTACTTGATATTCTCCAGAGCATCCCGGTCTTAGGGTTTCTTCCCGGACTTGTTCTGACACTTATAGCTGTTTTCCCTCACAGCAACTTCGGACTTGAGCTTGCTTCAGTTCTCATGGTTTTCACAGGACAGGTCTGGAATATGACATTCAGCTTCTACAATTCTTTGAAGACGATTCCATCGGAACTTCGCGATGTCGCCTCGCTGTACCGGTTTGGCTGGTGGCGTCGATTCACAAAGCTCGAGCTTCCATACGCTGCCATTGGTCTTGTTTGGAACAGCATGATGTCTATGGCAGGAGGATGGTTTTTCCTTACCGTGAGCGAAGCATTTGTGCTCGGCACACACGACTTTCGTTTGCCTGGCATTGGTGCTTACATGAGTGTAGCCATTAGTCAGGGAAATGTGCCAGCGATGATTTCAGCCATTGTTGCCATGACCGCGATGATTGTTGCTGTTGACCAGTTATTTTGGCGACCGATCGTTGCCTGGGCTCAAAAATTTAAATTCGAGGAAATAGAATCAGAGATTGTCCCTCATTCACCAATTCTCGATTTACTGCAGCGCTCACAGCTTTTAGCTTTCCTTCGTGAGCAAATAGTGGCTCCATTGGTCGCGATGATTTCTCGACGGATACATTCTTCATACTCGACCTCTTTTTTAGAACGACTAGAGCGACGAATGGCTCCGCGCTCTACACAAAAAGTTCTGATGTTGCTTTTGCTTGTTACCATCCTTTTTATCGTTGGATATGTAGCACTAAGATTCTTTCTGCTTGTAAGTCAGCTTAACATCCAGGACTGGCTGAGGCTTTTTGTACAGGCTGCCCTGACGTTCTTGCGAGTCGCTGTAGCGGTGATGTTAGGCTCCCTGTGGACAATCCCTGCAGGTGTTGCCATTGGACTAAATCCAAAAATCTCTCGATTCTTGCAGCCAGTTATACAGGTCATAGCCTCGTTTCCAGCTCCCATGCTCTTTCCCCTGGTCATCATGGCACTTGGAGCAGCGGGGATCAGCATAGAATTTGGTGCCATCGTGTTGATGCTTCTTGGCACGCAATGGTATATTTTATTCAATGTGATTGCGGGGGCAATGTCAATCCCAAGCGAGCTGCGTGACGTCTCGATGCTGTTCCGTTTCCCAAAGTGGAGGCAATGGAAAACCGTCATCCTTCCTGGCATCTTCCCGGCATTGGTAACTGGATGGGTGACGGCTACCGGTGGAGCCTGGAATGCGAGCATAGTTGCTGAATATGTCCAGTACGGCGGCAAGACTTTGATTGCACATGGCTTGGGATCGACCATCAGTACAGCAACTGAGCAGAGCCATTTTGCGCTCCTCGCGGCAAGCATTGCCCTTATGTCTGTTGTCGTTGTCGGATTTAACCGCCTCGTCTGGAAAAGGTTATTCCGTGTAGCAGAAGAAAAATTCAGTTTGAATGGGTGAGGGGTGAACACATGCCAACTGTAAATGGAGTACTTGGCGAATTAGTAAACGTCAGCAAATATCTTACGCTGCCATCCGGCAAGTCGGTGGAGATTCTTGACTCCATTAACCTTGAGGTAAAGGAGGGGGAAGTACTTGCAGTTCTTGGTCCTTCTGGCTGCGGCAAATCAACGCTACTGAGAATTATCACAGGACTCATTCCTCCATCAAGCGGTCAGGTGATCTTTAAGGGGGAGCCTCTTCTTGGAATAAACCCGAACACGGCAATGGTATTTCAAAACTTTGCGCTTCTCCCCTGGTTGACGGTTTATGAAAATATTGCCGTTGGTCTTCAATCAAGTAATTTCGACGATGAAGAAGTTGCTCACCGGGTAAAGAAAGCAATTGACACAATTGGACTTGAGGGATATGAAGAGGCATACCCAAAGGAACTCTCCGGCGGGATGAAGCAGCGAGTTGGGATTGCTCGCGCCCTTGTGGTTCAACCTGAGTTGCTCTGTATGGACGAGCCTTTCAGCGGACTCGATGTCCTCACAGCTGAAAACCTCCGAGGCGAAGTAATTAACCTTTGGCTTGATCACAAGACGGATACGAAAAGCATCCTCATTGTCACGCACAACATCAGTGAAGCTGTTTTCCTTGCAAATCGCATTGTGATCCTCGGAACCAATCCCGGGCGCGTACGCGTGATAATAAATAATGATCTTCCCTATCCCCGCGATACTCGATCGCTTGGATTCCTTTCGATGGTCGACCGTATCCATGATATCATCACAAATGCTATCCTGCCAGATGAGGTTGAAGCCCCAAGCGCAGAGATTCATCGCATCCCCGTCCGTGTTGAGCCGCTGCCCAACACAGGTGTCAGCGAGATTGTCGGACTCTTAGAAATCCTTGATGATCAAAATGGGCAGGTCGATATCTTTGACCTCGCCGTGCGCATCGGAAAAGATTTTGGGACAGTCATCGGCGTTGCAAAGGCAGCGGAGATGCTCGATCTTGTTGACACCCCGAAACATACAGTGATCTTCACAGACCTCGGCAGAAAGTTCGTCAAATCTGATATCAACGAGCGGAAACGGATTTTTAATCAGCAGCTACGCAATTTACGCATCTTTCAGATACTTCTCACGATGTTGTCAAATGCAGAGCAACAGGAACTGGATGAAGAAATCGTGCTCGAAGAACTTGCTCTTGTATTACCAAACGAGAATCCTCAGACACTCTTCGACACAATTGTCGCATGGGGTCGATACGCCGAACTGATCGGATACAACGCGGACGAACAGACCATCTACCTTGACACCGGCCAGGAACGAGAATAATGGCAGAGTCGCTTCCTCAAATCGCCCCCAAGGCAGGAGAAGAAGGTGAAGAACGAGAACTCACCATAGAATCGTTCGCTTTCGAAGGAAAAAGCATCGCACGAATCAACGGTTTTGTTCTTTTTGTACATGGGGCTGTACCCGGTGAAACTGTCCGTGCACGCATCATTAAGATAAAGAAAACATACGGTGAAGCCGAAACTATAGAAATCCTTAAAACTTCTCCACTCAGAGTCCAACCTCTGTGTCCACACTTCGGAGTATGCGGCGGCTGCCAGTGGCAACACCTTAGCTATGACGCACAATTAGCTTTGAAACATCAAAATGTCGTCGACGCATTTGAGAGAATTGGAGGATTCCATAGGATTACAGTTTCCCCAGTCATTGGAGCAAAGGAACAATACTTCTATCGGAACAAGATGGAGTTCTCCTTTTCTGCTCAACCATGGCAAGCGGTAAAAGAGACCGCTCATGATAAATCTCAGGAGCTTTCATTTGCACTGGGTCTCCATCCGGCGAAACATTTTAACAAGGTCATCGATATAGAGAAATGTTTCCTCCAGTCCGAGATAAACAACCATATCCTTCGGTTCACAAAAAGTTTCTTCTACAAGCAGGGGACTTCTATCTATTCCAACAAGACACACGAGGGGTATCTCCGGTACCTTGTTCTGCGCGAAGGGAAAAATACAGGCGAACGCATGGTCAACCTTGTTACATTCAATGACGACCCCGGGCTTGCCCTTGCCTACGCAGAAGCGCTCATCAGAGAAGTACCTGAGATCACAACAATTGTGAACACAATCAATTCCCGTCGAGCACAAGTTGCCATTGGCGAGCGCGAAAATATTATTACAGGACCCGGCTACATTACTGAACAATTAGGGAAATTGCGATTTCGGATCTCCCCAAATTCATTTTTTCAGACCAACAGTGGGCAGGCTGAGATGCTCTATCGAACGGTGATGAAATTAGCTGAGCTTACACCGAAAGATGTTGTCTACGATCTGTATGCAGGCACTGGAACCATCGGAATATTCATCGCACAATCAGTTTCGCACGTAGTTGGGATTGAATTTGCTTCGAGTGCTGTCAGAGATGCGAGGTACAATGCTCAGCTTAATGGGATCATAAATTGTGACTTCCTTGAGGGGGATCTGCTCCATCGTTTGAAGCATTCAGCCGAGTGGATGCCATCGTTCCCAAAACCCACTGTTCTCATCATTGACCCTCCGCGGAGCGGAATGCACCCCGACGTCGTCAAGCACGTCGCCCAGATCGGTGCAAGTCGGATCGTTTACGTCGGGTGCAATCCAACGACGCAAGCGCGGGACATAAAGGCTCTTGCAGAGAGAGGTTATCACATTGAAGTCCTCCAGCCTATTGATCTGTTCCCACACACCTATCACGTCGAGAATGTGGCACTGCTCAGGCGAAACAGTTGACATTGGAAGAATTTCTCTATTGTCCTTGTCGACTGTGGCTATCCTTGCTCCACAGAAGCAATTTTTTTAGATTCATTTTCGTGAAAAAGTTAAACATTACTCCACTTGTTGGATTAACGCTTCAGGAAATGGCGGAACTCGCCGAAGAACTGGGCGAGCCTCGTTACCGTGGACGGCAGCTCTTCACATGGGTCTATGCCCATCGTAGCTCCTCGATTGAGGAGATGACAAATCTTCCGCGAGGTTTCCGTGAAAAACTCCAGCAAGTAGCCACCCTGGAAACCCTCAAACTTCGCTCTGTTCAAAAAAGCACCGCCGACGGGACAATAAAACTTCTCCTCGAACTTCGTGATGGGCTACTCATTGAAAGCGTTATCATCCCTCCAAATTCAGCGTTCCACGGTACGACTGCACGCAATGAAGACGAACAGAAGCGACTAACTGTCTGCGTGAGCACGCAAGTGGGATGCCCAGTTGGATGCATTTTCTGTGCAACAGGTTGGATGGGATTTTATCGGAATCTCAGTGCAGGGGAAATCATCGGACAAATCATCGAAGCGGAGCGCGTTGCAAATCGACGCATAACCAATGTAGTCTACATGGGCATGGGGGAACCACTCCTGAACTACGAAAATGTGCTAAAATCGATCTACATCATCACCGGGGAAAATTCTCTCGGCATCAGCGCACGCCATATCACCATTTCAACAGCCGGTTATCCAGACCGCATTAAGAAGCTTGCAGCGGAACCAATGAAAGTGAAGCTTGCGCTTTCGCTCCACAGTGCTAACGATCGCCTCCGCTCCTATCTTATGCCACTGAATAAAAAATATCCCGTAACCAGGTTGCAAGAAGCTCTTCAAGAATACTATCACTACACACGGCGTCGAATAACACTCGAGTATGTCGTCTTCAATGAATTAAACGATCATGAAGAAGACGCGCGAGCACTGATTTCCTTCGCCAGAAGTGTACCAAGCAAGATCAACTTGATCCCTTTTCACCCTTTCAATTTCACTGCGACAGCCTCTGCCGCCGCGCAACTACGAGCGCCTTCCCGTGAGCATATGGAACAATTTGCAGAGCGTTTAAGAGCAGCGGGATTAACTGTTATGATTCGCGCCAGCGCTGGCAAAGATATCGCTGCCGCTTGTGGCCAACTGGCTGTGCAGGAAAAACAATCCGCCTCTGGCGGACAATTGCTTTACCACGAGATCGCTACTACGGAGGGATACACATGAGGCGTCGAAAAATCTTGTCCTCTACATTAAGAACCTTGCATCCGCGTTACTTACAAGGATTAGTTCTTACAGTTTCTCTCCTTGTTCTCCCCGGGTCTTTACTCAGTGAGGAGCATCACGCACGGACACGAACCTATGATGTCATCCACTACAAACTGAACGTCATCCCGGATGAACATGCGAGGACAATTACTGGCAATGTAACAATCACGTTTGTTCCCCTGAGAGAGAATTTCACCACACTGGTACTTGACGCAGCGGAACTTTCTATTGCGAAAGCTACGATCTCTGCTGGCGTTCCTTTGAAATTCAATATTGAACCTGAGAAAGAAAAGCTCGCAATTGAACTTGACAAGCCGTATTCCCTCCACGACACAGTGAGCGTTACAATATTTTACTCGGCAAAGCCGCGGAAAGGTCTCTACTTCATCCAGCCCGATTCAGCATATCCCCACAAGCCGTGGCAGGTGTGGTCACAAGGCGAAATGGAGGATAACCATTATTGGTTTCCATGCTACGATTATCCTAACGACAAGGCAACAAGTGAAGTCAGCATCACAGTCCCGGATACGCAATACGCCCTCTCCAACGGAAGACTTCTGCGCATTACAGAACAGCCAAGCGAGCGCAAGAGAACATTCCATTGGGTACAGGACAAGCCTATTTCTTCGTACTTGATCTCCGTGGCGGCTGGAGACTACGTGATCCTCAAAGACTCGTGCATGGGAAAACCTGTCGACTATCTCGTCTACAGGACAAACGCTGCTGATGCTTTGCGTTCATTTCGTAAAACGCCAGACATGATCAGATTTTTCTCAGATAAGATCGGCTATGAGTATCCATGGGATAAATACGACCAGGTCATCGTTGCTGATTTCATTTACGGAGGAATGGAAAACGCCACTGCAACAACACTGACCGATGGAACAATTCACGATGCACGAGCAGCACTTGATGTAAGCAGCGATGGTTTAGTCGCCCACGAACTTGCACATCAATGGTGGGGCGATCTGCTCACCTGTCGCAGTTGGGCACATACATGGCTTAATGAAGGATTTGCTACATACTTCGCAGCACTCTATGCAGAACACGACCAAGGAGAAGATGTATTCCAGCTTCAGCTTAAGAACATAATGGATGGCGTTATCGCCGCGGATGCGGGAAAGAATCGCCGACCTATTGTGTGGCGCGGTTATTCCGACCCCACGGAGATTTTTGATTTCCACAGCTACCAGAAAGGGGCATCGGTGTTGCACATGCTTCGCTTCCTACTTGGTGATGAACTCTTCTGGAAAGCATTAAACTACTATGCGCACAAAAATGCTTTCCGCAATGTCGAGACAAATGATCTCAAAATTGCCATTGAAGAAGCAACCGGAGAAAACCTCTACTGGTTTTTCGAGGAATGGCTTTTCAGGGCTGGCTACCCTGAGTACGAAGTAAGGAAGCGCTGGGATCCGAGCGAAAAGAAACTCCACCTCCTCGTGAAACAGATTCAGAAGGTCGACGAGCAAACTCCGCTCTTCATAATGCCGATAGACATCGAGATTGCGACTGAGGCAGGTACTTCCGTCCACCGGATTCTCGTCAGCAAAGCAGAGGAGGAGTTTGTCTTCGACTGTGCCGCAAAGCCGCTGAATGTAATCTTCGACAAAGGTGGGTGGATATTGAAAAAGCTCACATTTGAGAAGCCGAAAAGCGAGTGGCTCTATCAACTTGCTCACGGCACAGCCATAGAACGCCTTGATGCGATCAATGCCCTGAGAAAATACTTTGCCTTACACCGCGAAGAAAAAGACGTTCTTGATGCACTTCGGTCTTCAGCCGAAAATGACCTACTCCCTCTCCTCCGTGCCGAAGCGATAAACGCTCTCGCTCAATTCCCCTTCTCAAGCGATGAAAAGATGATGCTCCTTCGCTTAGCGCGGGATCAAAGTGCCCAGGTCCGCCGCGCAGCGATGGCAGCACTCAGTAATTGTAAAGGAGATGATGTCATTGAAACACTTCGCTCCGCGTTTGCACATGACTCAAGTTACTTTGTGGCAGCGGAAGCGATGAAATCACTCGCTAAGATCGACACAACTCACGCCTTTGAGATTCTCTCACAAGGGCTTGCACGAGACTCGCATCAGGATGTCATTCGCTCTGCGGCACTTCAGGGATTAGCTGAATTGCATGATACGCGCGTTTTGCCTATAATTGAATCGTACACAGCATATGGGAAGCCTAACAATCTTCGCACGCTCGCGGTTCATCTCCTTGCTGTCGAAGGCGCAGGGAACGAAAAGATATTCGAGCACCTTGTTTCGTCGCTTCACGATCCCTATATCTGGACCCGTACCAGTGCTATGGAAGCACTCGCGATGCTAAAAGACAAAAGAGCTATCGCACCACTGGAGCAAGCGGAAAAAGACGAGCTTGATGGCCGCGCAAAAAGAGCCGCACGAAATGCAATAAGCTTGATCAAAGAATCAACACAGTCATCCCGCTAGTAATGGTTTACGAGGAACGCATGCGAATTATTCTGTTTGGACCTCCAGGGGTTGGAAAAGGAACGCAGGCGAATCTCCTTGCAGAGAAATTTCATATACCACAAATTTCCACAGGCGACATCTTGCGTGAAGCTGTTCATAAGAGAACGCCTCTCGGACTCAAGGCGAAATCGTATATGGATCAAGGAGCATTAGTTCCCGATCAGGTCATCATTGAAATCATCCGGGAAACCCTCGCTTCTGAGAAATGTGCGGATGGATTCATCCTCGATGGATTCCCTCGAACAGTCGGCCAAGCAGAAGCCCTTGATGCCATACTGAGAGACCTTCATATCAAACTTGATGTTGTCATCGATCTTGCCGCGGATGAAAACGAAATTGTGCGTCGTCTCAGCAACCGGTTAACGTGTCGACAATGCGGCGCGGTCTATAATCTTGCGACCAATACTCTGTCGCAAGATCATAAATGCCCAAAGTGCGGCGGCGAGCTATACCAGAGGGATGACGATAAACCAGAGGTTGTGCGGAATCGGCTGCGTGTGTATCATGAGACAACAGCGCCGGTGCGTACATATTATGCACACCAAGGCATTCTCCGAAGCGTCGATGGAATGGGAACAATTGCAGATGTTCAACAACGTATCCTGAATTCGCTCCCGGGGAACAGGGGGTAGATGTTCTTCAGAGAGAAGAATGATCCAGAATGGACTATATAGCGATCGAAGCGTGCTCCTTGTTGGTCACCGCGGCTTCCCAACAAAAGCGCCAGAAAATACCTTAGCCTCATTTCGTATTGCTGCCGAAGTTCCCGTTGACATGGTAGAACTCGACGTCCATCTTTCAAAAGATGAGCAACTTATTGTTATCCATGATGCGACACTTGATCGAACAACTAATGGCAGTGGTTCCGTTGCAGAATACACTGTTCAAGAATTAAAGCAATTCGATGCGGGGTCCTGGTTCGGAGAAGCATTTAAAGCAGAACCCATTCCGACACTCGGTGAGGTTGTTGCTGCTCTACCAGAGACAATGCTCATAAACATTGAAATAAAGCCTGAAGCTGTCCGCGATGGCAATAACGGAATACAAAAACGCGTAGGTGAATTTATCACTGAGCTCCATCTTGAACATCGGATAGTTGTTTCATCGTTTCATCACGGGGTGCTGAAATTGCTCAAGGAGAGTTTTCCCGAAATTCACACTGGAGTTCTCTATGCCTTCCCGCGCGACTTTGGGAAAAAGCCCTCGGAACTTGCAAAACGAGTGGGCGCGGAGATTTTCATCTGCAATAGACGCGAAGTTACGCAGCGTGTTGTAGATAATGCACATGAGAATGAACTGCGCGTGGCTGTTTATACTCTTGATACACCAAGGCAAATCGCTCGCGCACTCAACCTTGGCATTGACGCAGTGGTCTCTAATGCCCCTGATGTGGCGAAGCAGGTCATGAGATCACGGAATCTTCGATAAAAAGCGAAGGAGTCCACAATGAAACGGTTGATCATCAGTATCTTGTCCTGGATGTTCCTTATCCTGCCAGCTCATGCACAAATCCTCGGGAAGTACGTTGCCAACATTGCCCAAGAGAACGCAGGCTACGTCCAGCCGTTAGCTAATGCATTTGGCGCAAATCTAAATTCAGGTCTTTACCACACAGCCGATGTCCATGACCTCCTCGGGATTGACGTCGGTGTCAGAGTTATGTTCGCAATCATCCCTTCAAGAAGCTTAACGTACCGAGGTGTGCCGCCTCAAAAAATGCCGAGCCCTTACGGGCTGCCGGATACTGTTCCAACAGGGTATCCATCCAGTGCAATAACGGCAACGATCTTCGGAACAAAAGGAGCAACAGTCAACAGCAGCGGGTATCCTTACTCTCCTGCCGTCCCTGAATTCACTTTCCCAGATGGGCTGGATATGAGCACTCTTGCCCTTGCAGTCCCTCAAGCAAGCATTGGATTCCCCTTCGGTACTGAGCTTCTTCTTCGTTACATACCTCCGGTTCGCTTGAATTCGAGTGTCGGGGATGTGACATTCTACGGCGCTGGTATTAAACATAGCCTCAGCCAGTACATTCCACTGATCCCTCTGGATATTGCAGCGCAGGCTGCATATCAACGGTTTACCCTGCAGGACAGCACCGGGGGTCCATTGCTCACTGCAAATGCATTTGCATTTAGTCTCATCGCCAGCAAAACTATTACAGTGCTAACATTATACGGAGGAATCGGTTACGAACGCTCAGACATGACTATCACATATACCTATGTGACAAGTCCTCCATTGCCCCCTCAACGCATACCACTCAAATACAATTTTACAGGAGAGAATAAGTTTCGCTGGACTGTTGGGGTCACTGCACGACTTCTCATTGCAAGTGCCAGCATTGACTATACATTCGCAAATCAGCCTGTAGTAACGTTAGGAGCATCGTTTACGCTCCGGTAGAATCCATGAAAGCTGAATCGACCACATTTCCGAACGTTTTCATTGCGGAGGTTAATTATGCAATCACGTGAACTCGTACTGCAACAAAATAACACTGTCTCCACTACTCGGGAAATCCTCTATGCTATCTGGGGAGTTGCTCTCGCTGTGTTGTTTCCTGTTGTGTTCCACTTCTTCCAGCTCGGGAGCACCTTCTTACCGATGTTTGTACCTGTGCTTACCGCTGCATTAGCTGTGTCACCCTTCACAGCCTATATCATCGGGGCAGTATCACCGTTCGTTTCCTTCGCTGCGACGGGCATGCCAACCATCGTGCCACCGGTAGCGGCTGTGATGGCGGTTGAGCTGAGTCTTATCGCTGCTCTAACATCTGTTCTTTCTCATCACACGCGATGGAGCCCATGGCTCATCATACCCTTCGTGATGCTCTTTGACCGCATCGGAATGGCACTGTTTGTGACGATAGCTACTCCCGGGTTTATGACACTTGCGGCTATCAGTGCCGGATTCCCCGGCGTCATACTGCAGATCGCGCTGGTACCTATTCTTGGGAAGTGGCTTCTTCGCCACGAGAAGTAATCCGCGGCATTTCGCACCCGGGCAATGCTATCAAGAAATAACAAGGGGCTCTCCCCGGTAGAGCCCCTTGAAATTTTTTTGCCTTGCTTCTTTGCAAACATGCGATAAACATTAGAATGGATCTTTCAGAACAGTGAGTGCGAAGAAAGGCGACAAGTCACGATCTACCCACACCTTTGCGAAACAATCACACCGAAGCATCGGAACAATGTTCGACACCATTGCGCATCGGTATGACTTCCTCAATCACTTGTTAAGTCTGGGGATCGATAGGCGCTGGCGAGCGCAAGGAGTGAAGGCGCTACAGTCCGCCATAGGCAGGCACGGGGCAAGCATCCTCGATGTTGCTACCGGAACCGGCGATTTAGCAATTGCAGCTTTAGAAATGAAACCAGCATTGTTAGTTGGAATTGATATTTCACGTGAGATGTTGTCGCTTGCAGAGAAAAAATTCTTAAAGTACTCTACACTGACTTTGTCGAGATTTTTTATCCAGGCTGAAGTTGAACATCTTCCAATTCCCTCAGAAATCTTTGATGCGGCGATGGTTGCCTACGGCGTCAGGAACTTTACGAACCTCCAACAGGGACTCAGAGAGATTCATCGAGTGTTGAAACCCGGTGGAAGATTTCTCGTGCTTGAATTTTCATTGCCCAGATTGCCGGTGATGCGCCAGTTATATTTGTTCTACTTTAGCAAACTTCTCCCATCTATTGGCAGGTTCTTTTCAGGGAGCCGATACGCTTATTCATATCTTCCCGCCTCAGTCGAGCAATTTCCTCAGCCTGAGGAATTTGTCAAGATTCTTCACAAGGTTGGATTTGCTGAAGTAAAATGGAAGTTGCAGACCCTTGGCATCTCGGTTCTATACCTCGCAACGAAACCACCAGTTACTTGACAAGAAAGGGGTGAATCCGTATATTACTGCGTAACTAATGGGCGGGCTGAAGCGCCTCAAGCCCTATGTCCGACACAAACCAATAAGGAGGTGCCACCATGAAACGTTTTGAAGCAGCAAGAACTGGGGGGGGGTATAGCTCTAATCTCGCTGTTACTTCTCCTTACTTTTCCGGGATGCATTGACGATAAACCGATTGGTCCCGCTGAAGTGAAATCTGATCGAAGTCAACAGTCACCTTCACCGCAAGCTCCACAAACTACGCCACCAGCTTTAGCCAAGAATCCAACGTTGAAGGATACGGCAGGGCAGTCGACCCAGTTTTCCATTAAGCCGGGAACGCCAGAAACGCTCGGAGAAGTTAAACCGGATGCTTATGAGTATATTCCCGGGCAATGCTACTACAGATACCGTATTACTTACCACGCCTTCGATCATTTTGAACCTATGCCGGGTAAATATGTTTTTACTGTTGTGGACGATAGCTGGTCTAATGCTCAATATTCTTTGCTCAGGGACAAATTTGGAGTTACCGGAGTGGTGCATTGGGGTGGCGACCCGAGCCGAGCCATGAGTTACTGGCCCGCGCACAGGATCTGGCAGGCACTTAGTATGACTCATGACGAGATGCAATCCGTCTACAACTTAGGTCTTCGTAATTACTGGTTTGAAGAACCTGTTCACGCTACTAATCTTACTTTGCAATACGACCGGTGGAATGAAATTAACAACGGACTGTATCCAGCAATATATGTACACATGGCAGATTGGTCTGATTGGACATCCTGCGGTATAGGTTTGGTGTACGATTGCTATCATACTCTCCATGATCGATATTGGTCTTCTTTAGCTATTGTGGACGCTTCAAGTGACCAATACTGCACCGCTTATGGCAGTTGTTCAACTACAGACCCGGTGGATCACCAGCAGGCTGTGCGTGATATTTTCGGTTCTGACCATAATCAACACGTCTGGATTTCAGAAGCTGAGTACTATGGGTATAAGAGAGACGTTCTAAACTGGGCGAATACGAACCGCATATATGTTGTTTGTATCTATGCAGGACAGACCGCGGGCGATTATCTCAAAGACCTCCAGGCGTATGAGGTAGCTTGGGAGATCGGCTTCTTGCGTAAGTTTGGAAGGGAGTGCACCGATTATTACTGCTACACTTATTTAGGAGGTGATCCTAACGATCGTGATTCCTGGAGCGGAGTTCCTTGCAAAGTGATAACTTCATGTTCCAGTACGGTTGATGAGCTCTTCCCGTGATAGACAGCTTTCGTGAGAGATAGTATTCTTGACTACCCGCTATCAGCTGTCAACTAAGATGGAGGTTGCGATGAAAACGAAATTAGTCGCGTTTATAGTTACGGTAATTTTCTGTGCGTCTTACTCAAGCGGGAACGACGGACAGGTGGCGCGCAAAGGCATCCGCGATTCGACGTCGACGGCCTCGGGAGATCGTAGTGCCCCAGCAGCGATAACGACGGGTGTCGCTGTAAGCGTTATGATTGGTGAAGCTGGGGGAGCAAGCGTCTATTTTCCTATCATTGCTGGTCGCAGGTTTCGGATTGAACCTGAGTTAGGCCTATTCGGTTCGCCTCACAGCAAACGTTTGGGCATACAAGAGAACCAGTATACAGCCACCTGGGGGAAGCTCGGAGTTGGGGTGTTCTATGTTTGCCCGTTGGGGGCTTACAGCAACGTCTACTTCGGTCCAAGGATTGCCAGAGTTGCAACGGGGTACCTCTTTTCCGATGAAGTGGGTGAATTGCCTGAGAGGAAAGGCTACCTCATCGCACCGAGTGGTGGTCTGGAACTCGGCTCATCACATTTTACATTCAGCCTTGAATTGCAGCTTGATTATATCAGGGTCAAATGCTACAATGACCTGGTCCTTGCTAATGGGATGGGTCCGCCAGTGCCTTCTCATGATGTTGTTACTCGCGCCGGGTTCGCGATCGGCGTCCAAATGTCTCTTCATTGGTATTTCTAGGGAGTGAGCCCTCTCATGAGCTCTCCGACAGGTGCTCCGCTGGTATACTCAGGGATACGTAGTTGATAGTCCTGTTGACTACTCCACTGTCAACTGCCAACTAAAGATGGAGTCTCTGATGAAAACAAGATTAATCCCACTCGTACTTGCGGTAATTTTGTCTGTACCCCATTCAAATGGGCAGGACAATAAAGTAAGGTCAGGTATCGGCGTAAGCATAATTAGCTATGGCGCAAGTATTTATTTTCCCATCATAGCTGGTCGGAACTTTCGCATTGAGCCTGAGCTGGGCATTCTGGGTTTGCCCGACCGGCTGTTGCCGCCTGTCCAACAGGAGTCGCCGGGCTTAGACAAACTTGGGATTGGGTTATTTTATGCCATTCCGTTGAGGGGTTCCAATAACCTCTATTTCGGTCCGAGAGTTGCAAGGTTTGCATCGTCCATGGGTAGTCTGTTTTGGAGTGACGTTGGCTCGGAGCCAGTCAGGCTGGGGTACCTCATTGGACCGTCTGCAGGTGTCGAGCTTGGCTCTTTGCATTTCACTGTCGGCTTTGAACTTGGCTTGGACTATGTTAAAGTCTGGAGCTTTAACGAGAAGATTTATCCACCGGGAACTGCACCAACAACGTCTCAGGATGCTATTACTCGCAGCGGCCTTCTTGGTGAAGGTCGCTTATCCGTCCACTTCTATTTTTAAGGAGTGATCTGGCGCCAAGGTCCTGCGGGCCCATGTAGCCCAATGAAGAGTCTGCGATGAAAACAGAACTAATTGGACTTCTACTTGCGGTCATTTTGTTAGTAGCTGACTCAAGCGGGCAGAGCAACGAAGCCTCATCGAAAGCGGGTGCAGATTCGTCACTCACGCCTCGCGAGAGCCTTAGTGCTCCGCCGCCATCGCTGGGTCTCGGCGTGAGCGCGGGCTTCCAGGGAGCAAGCGTTTATTTTCCTATCATAGCTGCTCACAACTTTCGAATTGAGCCTGAGCTGGGTTATTTCACGTTGCCTGAACAAAACCATTATGGAACGACGAACATCCGACGTGCGTCTGGGTTAAGCAAACTTGGAGTTGGGGTATTGTACTTAGTTTCGTTCTCGGGCTCAAGTAAGGGCTATTTCGGTTCCAGAGTTGCTATACTGGCAAACGCAGAGAGCGAAGGTTACCTGCTCACACCGAGTGGCGGCGTAGAGCTTGGCTCTTCGCATTTTAGCGCCAGCCTCGAACTGCGCTGGCACTACATCAGCCTCGAGTTTTACAACGGTTTCATTGGCGAGGCTCTTGTATTTCTTCGTGCGTACCTGTAAGCGAGGGGCTGAGACCCAAGCGCGCTGTCACAGGCGGCAATCGTGATCTGACTCCTTGGGCGTCTGGAACGACCAGACCTGCTGTGTCCGGAGCTCTTCCCCGAACAGTCGGTGCCAGGTAGTTGATGGTTGGATTGCCGTTTGAATAGCTAACTGAAATGGAGGTCGGGGTGAAAAGAAAATTAGTCTTACTCGGCTTTGCACTGGTTTTGTGTACGTCTTTGGCAAGCGGCAAGGACGTTAAAGCGACGCCGGAGCGCCATGGTGATTCAACTCTCACGACGCCGGGGACTCCTGGTCACTCAGCGCACGTAAGGATCGGTGTCGCCCTGGGCTTGGGCCTTGGTGAAGCCTATGCAGTAAATATTTCTTTCCCTATAATTGCTGGTCGGAACTTTCGCATTGAACCCCAGTTAGGCCTTTTGAGTGTCGCCGACGCGGCCAGTCGGCGTTTGGGAGTGCAGGTCAACAAGTATTCGTACGCTTGGGGCAGACTCGGACTGGGGCTGTTCTATGTTTTCCCATTGAGAGCTTACAGCAACGTCTACTTCGGTCCAAGGATTGCCAGACTCGCAACAGGCGATCTCTTCTCCGATGAAGTGGGTAAATGGCCCGAGAGGAAGGGTTACCTCATCGCACCGAGTGGTGGTCTGGAACTTGGGTCTTCGCATCTCAGGCTCGCCCTCGAGGTGTCCTGGGATTATATCAGGGTCAAATGTTATAACGACATAGTCCTCGCTGATGGAATGGGTCCACCAGTGCCGTCTCATGATGTTGTTACTCGCAGCGGTTTTATTGTAGAAGCTCATCTCTCTCTCCGTGCGTACCTTTAAGAGATGAGCCGCCGTGCAGATTCTTAGTGTGCAAAACAACCAAGGGCTGCTACAATACGATCGAGGTCTTTCCGTGATAGTCGGTTGACCAGTTGATAGTAGTGTTCGCTACCCACTATCAACTGCGAACCGAAATGGAGGTCATGA
>Ga0078972_1000408_pt1 | contig 81730 bp, 80 predicted proteins | sample YelNatPaOPGAMG01_FD_67568 | JGI IMG/M metagenome (GOLD analysis project Ga0078972, IMG submission 67568) | Hot spring thermophilic microbial communities from Obsidian Pool, Yellowstone National Park, USA - OP-RAMG-01 (SPADES assembly) (version 2) | ecosystem: Environmental > Aquatic > Thermal...
TTCTAGCAACAGCATCTATCTCCTTAGCTATAACTCCCTCCCTAACAGCTTGAAAAGCTTCCTCCTGAGCCTCCTTAACTATGTTGTAGACCTCTAGACCCCTCTCTGAGGGCTTGCCTATGGAGAAGGTCCTCGTTATATCGGAGCAATAGCCCTTATACTTAGCTCCGAAGTCCAGTATGAGGAGATCTCCCTCAGATATCCTCCTCTCCGTCGGTGTGTGATGGGGGTTAGCTCCATTCGGGCCGGAAGCTACTATAGCATCGAAAGAGAATTTATCAGCACCCAGATCAACTATCTCATTCTCTATGAATCTAGCTATCTCCTTCTCCTTTCTACCGACCAATTTCTCGCTTATAACACTCTCTATTACCTTATCAGCTATCTTAGCAGCTTCCCTCATCAGTTTTATCTCCTCATCATCCTTCACGATCCTGAGCTTTGAGATGAGAGGGCCCAGGGGAGTTAGATCGTATGCCCTCAGGCTCTCATAAGCCCTCAGTATATGAGCAGCCTGCATATTATCATCTATAGCTATCTTCCCACTTCTCCCAAAGCTCTTCCTTATCAAGTCACTTAGGATGGCATATGGGTTCTCAGAATCGCTCCATATGACTATATTTTCTATCCAGCACCCCCTAAGCTCATTCTCATACAACTTCGGTGCGATGAGAGTTACTCCCCCATCTGGGGAAATTAGGAGGGCGAAGAGCCTCTCCAAGGTAGCTGAAGGTGAGAGACCTGTCAGATAAAAGAGGTTCGTTCCCGGCGAAATTATGGCGCCTGAAATACCTGAATCCACCATTAGAGACGTTAGCTTCTCAATCCTCCTATTGAAATGAGCGGCCATATCAACACCACCTACCAAAAAAATTAAAGTTTTATCTTCGGAGCCAGGACCCAGAGGACCCTGACTTCCTCATCCCCTATGTTCTCTATATAATGCGGCGTACCCTTTGGATTGAGAAGGAGATCTCCCGGTCCGAGCACTATCTCCTCCTTATCCGTGCAGAACTTGAGCTTCCCTGAGAACATGAAAGATAGCTCATCGCTCTCTGAGTGAGAGCTGTAGCCCTGAGGCGGATATCTCTCCCCGGGTTTTATCAATGCTACGCCCGCTTGCAATATATCGCCAGCTAGAAGCTCCAAAACGTGCTCCTTGACTCCCCTCCAGAAGTCCTCGGATATGTTGATCCTCTTGAGGCTCATCTTCTATCCCTCACGGAAAGGTAATCGGAATGATTACGGGGATAATAAAAAGTTAATCACTTCTCTCCGCGAGCTTTTCGGAATTTATTTACAACATTTGGGGAGAGAAATGCGAAGATTCATGCTTGATGACCCTTCACGGGGATCCTCAGCGAGCCCGCATCTCGAGAGGAAAAACTTTTAAGGAGTGCCAGTCGAATGAGTTAGAGGGCGCCGGGGGAGCTGGGAGAAACCCGGCTGAGAGGGCAGCTTGTGCGCTGCCGACCCCTCGAACCTGATCCGGGTAATGCCGGCGTAGGGAGAGCGCCCTTCTCCTTATGCTGGCCTACCCCTCCCTCCGGCGTCTTCGGGAGGGGAATATGCCTGGGAAGTTGCTGAGAGCTCCTCCTGAGTGGGGAGTTGAGCCCGTGAGTGAGGATGCGAGGATACTCAGGGCCATAGATTTCTTCTTCCTCTGGTTCAGCTTGGGAGTGGGCCTCTTAGTCCTCCAAGCCGGTGCTCTGATGATACCTTCCCTGACCATAGAGCAGGCACTCCTCATATCCCTCAGCGGCTCGATACTCGGGAGCCTCCTCCTAGCTCTTGCAGGGAGCATGGGCTCTAAGTACGGAGTACCCACCATGGTCTCCCTGAGGCCGATCTTCGGAACATACGGCTCATATTTAGCGACGATATTGAACTTCATCCAGCTAGTCGGATGGACTGCTTTCGAGCTGAAGGTCATGAGCGATTCTGCATCCCTAATCTTCGGAGGTGAGGCATTCAGGATCCTCTGGCTTGTCCTCTTCTCATTCATAGTCCTGATCCTAGCGATAGGGGGGCCCCTAGCTTTCGTGAGGAAATGGATCGAGAGGTTCGCCGTCTGGCTCGTCCTCCTCTCCACTATGTGGATAACTTACCAGGCTCTCACATCGGAGGTGAGATCTCAGGGGACCGGAGGGCTCCCTCCCACGCTCGCATTAGATTTAGTCATAGCGATGCCCATATCCTGGATGCCCCTGGTCTCCGATTACAACAGGTTCAGCGTGAGAGGAAGATCGAGTTTCCTGGGAACTCTCGTAGGATATACGGTGGCTAACACATGGTTCTACTTCTTAGGAGCTATTTTAGCTGCTATCTCAGGTCAGCAGTTCATAGCAGCATCTATACTAAGCTTATACCTTGGAGGAGTTGCCTTAATCGCGATATTAGTTGATGAGACCGATAACGCTTACGCTGATGTATACTCCTCAGCGGTCTCCCTCCAGAACATATTCCCGAAGCTCAGGCAGTGGAAGATAATAGTCCCCGTTATATCGATATCAGCTGTTATAGCCTTCTTCGTGCCCCTATCTAACTACGAGTGGTTCCTCCTCATGATAGGCGCTTCATTCATCCCCCTCTTCGGCGTCGTCATCTCCGAATACTTCCTGGTGAGGAGGAGCAATATAGAGCTCGGGGAGTTCTATGAAGGGGCCCCAAAGTTAGTTAAGAGATCGATAGCATCCTGGTTCGTAGGGCTCCTCGTCTACAGCGTCATAGCAGTATATTTCCCGGACCTCGGGGCCAGCGTGCCCTCCTTCCTCTCATCCCTGCTAGCTCAATACGCTTTGGGGAGGTGGGAGCTTGGTTTGGATAGATCTTAAGAGGGTCCCCGTAGCTCTCACAATAGCTGGGAGCGATTCGGGCGGAGGAGCAGGCATACAAGCGGATCTAAAGACTTTCGCAGCTCTTGGAGTTCATGGAACTGTTGCCATAACATCTATAACAGCTCAGAATACTAGGGAGGTCAGGGCCGTCCAGGATGTGAGCGTAGATGTGATTAAGGCTCAGATAGAGGCTGTAGTTAGCGATATAGGGGTCGATGCAGCTAAGACAGGTATGCTACATACCTCTGAGATAATAGAAGCTGTCTCAGAGGAGATAAGCAGATACAAAATACCCTTGGTTGTGGATCCAGTAATGATAGCGAAGAGCGGAGCTCCTCTACTTAAGGAGGATGCCGTAGGCTCTCTGATAAGGAGACTGCTCCCTGTAGCTAAAGTAGTCACGCCTAACGCTAGGGAAGCTGAAGTCCTGGCCGGCGTGAGGATAGGGAGCGTTGAGGACGCTAGGAGAGCTGCTAAACTCATAGCTGATATGGGACCGGAGGGGGTGATAGTGAAGGGAGGCCATATGGAGGGGAGCGAGAGCATCGATATCCTCTTCTACCAGGGGGATTTCATCGAGCTGAGGGCACCCAGATTGGAGAGCAGGAACACTCACGGTACTGGATGCTCCTTCTCAGCAGCGATAACTGCGGAACTAGCTAAAGGGAAGGACATAAGGGAAGCCTTCAGGGTCGCTAAGGACCTAGTCACTCACGCTATAATGTACGGGATACCCGTTGGGAAGGGGCACGGGCCACTGAACCCAATGGCCTCCCTGTACAATGAATCGGAGAGGTACGCTACTTTGATGAGAGTTGTTGAAGCAGTCAGGATACTCGAGGGGATAGAGGATGCGAGGAAGATAGCTCCGGAAGTGGGGATCAATGTCGCCATGAGCCTCCCATATGCTAGGGACTCTCATGACGTTGCCGCGGTCCCGGGGAGGATCCATTTAGTGGGTAGGAAGCTTAAAGCTACTTCCTACCCTGAGTTCGGTGCGAGCGATCACTTGGCTAGGTACATCCTCACATCTAGGCTCTACGATAGGGAGATAAGGGCCGCTATAAACATAGCTTACAGCGATGAGAACTTGGAGAGGCTCTCGAGCATGGGGCTGAAGGTCTCTTGGTACGATAGGAGGGAGGAGCCCGGGGAAGTCAAAGCTAGGGAGGGGGCCACGATACCCTGGGGGGTCAGGGTAGCCGTCGAGAGAGCTGGCAGAGTACCTGATGCGATATTCCACAGGGGGGACTGGGGGAAGGAGCCGATGATAGTGCTCCTAGGGAGGGATGCCGTCTCCCTAGCTGAGGTGGTGAGGTCGATAGCATGATGAGGAAGTTAGTTACAGCTGGAGTTTTATCGGCCTTGGGCGTCGTGATATCACCGCTGCTCTCCTTCCCAATACTTGCCTTCAAGGTGTACCCGGGGCAGCACATGATAAACGCTATCTCCGGAGTCCTCTTAGGACCTTGGTGGGCTGCTCTCATCTCCATAATAGTCGGGACGATAAGGATAGCGATGGGCACGGGAACTATCTTCGCCTATCCCGGTGGCATCCCGGGAGCTCTAGTCGTCGGCTTCTTCTCCTGGTTATTCAGGAGGCTGAGGGTGAGGAAGGAGCTAGCAGCTCTATCGGAGCCCCTCGGAACCGTCTTCATAGGGGGGACTATCGCCACCCTAATAGTGGCTCCGATGGTCGGTAGATCCATACTACTCACGGCTACATGGGTAACGTGGGCTATGAGCTCAGTCCCCGGCAGTATAGCTGGCTACTTGATCCTGGAGGGGTTGAGGAGGATTGGAATTGAGGAGATATGAGCTCCTCATAGGGAAGAAGACCCTGATAATAGGCGGAATTGGGAGCGGGAAGACGAGGCTAACTGCTGAGATATTGAGGGGGCTCATGGACCGCATGGGGAGCCTTACCCTCATGGATTTCGCCCCCGGGAGGGGAGGAGTTGGCCTCCCCCTCTCGAGTTATATTAACATAGGTTGCGTGAGGCCCGAGGGCTTGCACGCTCCCAGGATCGAGGGGAGGGATGCTGAGGAAGTCTTAAGGTTGGCTAGGGATAATGAGGAGAAGATAAGACCTATTTTAATTTCTTTTCTTTCGAAACCGACGGATGCTCTCGTGATAAATGATCTGACGATCTACCTGCACTCCGGGGATCTAGAACTCCTGCTGAAGTGCATCGATTCCTCCAAGACCTTCATAGGTAACGCTTATTACGGGAAGGATTTCGACGATAAGGGGAGCGGATTGAATGAGAGGGAGAGATTTTTGGTTGAGAAATTAATGAAGATGATGGATTTAGTCATAAAAATGAGCTAATTATCCCGTTCGAGTTCCCGAAAGATTAAGATGAATAGTCAGCTAGCCACCCTTATGAGAAGGATCGTTGAGGCCTCAATACTCCTCCTCTCGCTCAGTTATATATTCAACGCGATCCTAGGGAGAATCGGAGCGAGAGGAACCGCCGACCTACTGATGCTAATACTATTTTCCCTATCCATATTGCTCATGAGCACCAGGGTGAGGAGGATAATTCTCCTCCCGATACTCGGATCCTTTTTAGGATTTATCTTCGAGTTCATAGGCTTGAGATATTCCTTTCCCTTCGGGAGTTATCGCTATTTGGCCTTCGAGGGCTTCGCTCTCCAAGGGGTCCCCATACCGGTCATAATAGCCTGGGGAGTTTACGTTTACACTTGCTACCTAGCTTCCCTCTATATCTCGAGGAGGATGAGCATAATAACTGCTTCCTCGCTGATGGTCCTCCTGGATATGGCTTTAGATCCAGTGATGGTTGAGAGAGGCGTCTGGATATGGGAGGCAGGGGGAGAGTGGTTCGGAGTACCGCTGACCAATTACTTAGGCTGGTTCCTGGTCTCATCGATCTCGCTGATCCTCTATAATTTGGCTGGAGAGGAGCCCCTGGAGGTAGGATCCACATCCTATATACCATACATAAGCAGCTTCCTCCCCATAATCTCGATGTCAGGAGCGAGCTCATGGCTTCCCTCATATATATCCATCTCGATAGCCCTGATACTGCCGATAATGAGGGCGATAAAGTGATGCAGAACCTTTTTAATATTATCTGGGGCTCAGGGGTGGATAATTATGCTAGTGATCCTGAACATATACACGCACCTGGGCGAGCTCGATGATGTAGTAGAGAGGTTGATGGAGCTCGATGAAGTCGTGGACCTCTACGAGGTGACGGGAGATTACGATATAGTAGCTGTGATAGAGGTCGATTCCATCGAGGAGTTCAGGGGCAAGATACTCAGGAAGCTGATGGATCTGAAGGGGGTCAGGGGGACTAATAGCTTCGTAGTGCTCCACGCCCATAAGAGAGGAGGGAGGATCTTAGAGGAGTGAGCGGGAATCCCAGGAGGATACTCTTCCCAGTAGTAGAGGATTTCTCCCCGGATAAGCTCAGGGCCCTCATATCTGGGACTATCGGCATATCCAATGCTGAGATAACATTACTGCATGTCGTCAGAGTCCCTATGACAGCTCCCCTGGATGAGGAGACCTTCTCAGGGGAGCTAGCTGAGTGGGAAGGTAAGCTGAGGAGGTTAGCTGAACAGCTGGAGGGGGGAGGGCTGAGAGCGAGGGTCAGGGTTGCCATCTCCAGGAGCATCTTAACGGGCATAGAGGAATGCCTGCAGGGCCACGATATGCTCCTCTTAGTCAGGGGGACATTCGGGGGGACCTTCAGGAAGGTAATAGCCAGGATCTCAATAGAGAAACTCTCGGAAAAGTACAGGACTCCGATAATCGTGATAAGCAAGAATCTGATCTCTTGAATGGCATCTGAATAAAAAATTTATTTCAGTTTGTATTTTCCATCCCCTGTTTTCTCCACCTTCCCCGCTTTCTCCAACCTCGTCAGCTGACCTTTCACCACACCCGCTTTAGCTCCCGTGACCTTAATCAGCTCCTCCAGGGACTTTGGGCCGGACTTCAGCTCCTCCAGTATCTTGTCCTTCACACCCATGCTGACCCTCCCCTTATCCGAATCTCCAGAATAAAAGGATTTTTCACAGTTCTATGAAATTTAAAAAATTAATGATACAGGAATGGAAATTCTTTATGCTTCCATTCGCCCGCTATTGAAATTCTCTTATCTTCTTTATTTGATTTGGGATAAGCTTGAAGCCCCGGCTCGAGCGTAGCCGCAGGAGGAAAAGTTAATAAATTGAATTTAGCTGCGGTGGGCTGAAAGGGTGGGCAGGGTGGGAAAGGAGGAATCTAAACGGGATGAGGTCTCACTCAAGAGGGAAGTTAAACTCTTCGGCGCCTTCTCCATGGGTTATGCTGATGTAGGTGCCGATATATACATGGCTATGGGCATAGTATTCCTATTCTCAGCGGGGGCAGCTCCTCTCTCATTCCTCATAGCAGCTATAGCTTACATAACGGTCTGCTTCGCATATGCCGAGCTCAGCTCTACGTATCCTCTAGCCGGAGGGGCCCATATATTCGCCGCTAGAGGATTAGGGGATCATATGGGCTTCCTGGCTGGATGGTTCCTCATACTGAGCTATATCGTTGATATAGCAGTCTTCGCCCTCTCATCTTCAGGCTATCTATCCTTCCTCTTCCCCTCCATAAGGAAGATCTCAATTGAGGTGGGTCCCCTCTACTTAAACGGGATGATCTTAATGACCATAATCCTGATAGGCTTCCTGATCCTCGTCAATATAATGGGGATAAGGGAGTCCACGATCTTCACGGAGGTCCTGGTGGCTATAGACCTCATTGTCGAGTCCTTCATACTTGGAGCCGGCCTCTTCCTAATATTGCAAGATCCATCGAAGCTTTTAAGCAACTTAGGCGAGTTCGGAGCTCCGGGCGTCCATGAGGATGTCTCATATATACCTGGGCTCGATTTGAAGTTCCAAAACTTCCTATATGGGACTACCCTCGCTATGAGCTCATTCGTGGGGATAGAGTCGATAGCTCAAGCATCGGAGGAGATAAAGAGGCCATATAAGTGGATTCCCATAGCTACGAAGCTATCAGCAGTTTCAGTCCTCATATTCGCGATAGGGATCTCTATAGCAGCCCTAGGGACAGCCGGCTGGGAGGCGCCCGCAGTACATAGGGAGATGTCCATGGTAATCATAATGAAATCCGTCCCTATAATAGGTAGCTACGCCTCTATCCTCGTGGCATTCACTGGCTTCGTGATAACGCTCGCTTCCTCAAATACAGGTGTGATAGGGGTATCTAGAGTAATTTACTCCATGGGAAAATTCAAGCTCATGCCGGGGAATCTTTCAACAGTTAACAGGAGGTTCAGAACCCCTGTAAGGGCTATAATCTTCTCGGGGATCGTAGCAATTTTAATGAGCTTCCTTGGGAATCTGGAGAGGATAGCAGATGTCTACGCCGTAGCTGGTCTCCTCTCATATCTCTTAGTTTACCTTTCCCTTCCTAAATTGAGGAAGATAGATAGAGATGCTTACAGGCCTTGGAGGACTCCTGGGGACCTTAAGATAGGGGGGAGGGAGATTAATTTAGTGGCGACGATAGGTCTCCTTTCAGTCGGTTCCCTCCTCAGCATAGTGATCTTACTGCATAAGATCGGTAGATCCCTAGCTCTCCTCTGGCTCCTCATAGGCATCCTAACCTACGTTAGCTACAGGAAGTCAGCGGGCTTACCTGTCCTGGGGAGGGTGTCAGCTGAGGAGATGAGACCTGCTGAGTATAGGAGGAGCGTTATAGCATTCATAAGGCCTTATGAGGATGAAGATGTCGCTGAGGATATAGCGCACGCTCTTAAGGGTAGATATAAGGTCCATCTCACATCGATAATAGATCCCGAGGGGCTGGGCTCGGAGGAAATAGAGGAGGAGAGGATGAACACTCAGAGGATACTGAACAGGATAGCATCCAAGCTCAGGGGGATGGGCCTCGAGGTGACCTATAGGATCGAGTTCGGTAAGCCGAGGGAAGTCGCGATTTTCTTCGCTGAAGCTGATATTTATGATTTCATCCTCGTGATAATAGGCAGGGGCACCAGGAAGCTCGAGGAACCGGGATTGGCCAGGCTCCTGATGGAGAAGTTCCCGGGTAAGGTCATAGCGGTGAGGAGATGATTCAAAATCTCCCCATATATGGTAAAATTTTTAGAGCGGATGCCTTCATAGATATCAAAACCCTCCTCCCCTCTCTCACATCAAGCTCCTCCAACGCTTGCTTCGTCAGGAAGGACCTGAGCTTGACTCCGGAGGCTTCCAGGGAGACTTCGTACACGGGAGGCCTATATTTCACAGCTATCACTTCTGCCTCAAGTAAGTTCCTCGCGCTCGTCTTCGGGAGCTCGCCCAAGGGATGTATGAATATATCCTCGGGCCTCACGATCACTAGAACATCTCCCTCCGACTCGTAAGCTGAGATCAAATCGATACCATTCACCCTTATAACTGTAAAATTCTCCCTCCTCTCAGCACTCCCCCTCAGTATGTTCTCCGGCCCCATGAATTCGGATGCCCCCGGATCATCCCTAAGCTCCTCCAAACTCCCGACCTTGATGATCCTGCCCCCCACGATCAGCGCTATCCTATCCCCCAGATAGCTAGCTTCCAGATGATCGTGGGTCACGTGAATAGCTGTGAAACCTAGCTTAGAATGTATCTCCTTGAGGAATGCTTGAAGCTCCTCCCTCAAGCTCCTGTGAATTGCTGAGAGGGGCTCGTCCATCAGAACCGCTTTTGGTTCTATTACTAGAGCTCTGGCTAGAGCTACCCTCTGCCTCTCCCCCCCGCTCAGAGTGATTGGCCTCCTCTCGAGGAGGTGCGATATCCTCAGTATTTCAGATATCTCCCTGATCCTCTCCCTCACTTCCGATGAGCTCTTCCCCCTCACCTTGAGACCGAATGCTATGTTATCGAAAACGCTCATGTGGGGGAATAGGGCATATTCCTGAGGTACGTAACTTAAATTCCTCATCTCAGGTGGTAGCTTCGTCACATCCCTCCCATCAACTATTATTTTCCCCTCTTCAGGCTCTATGAATCCCAATATCGTCTGAAGGAGGAGAGTCTTCCCCGCGCCCGTGGGTCCAATTATCACTAAGTACTCGCCATCTCCCACGCTCAGATCAATATCCTCGAGCGAGAAATCTCCCAGATTGACGCTTAGCCTTCGAACCTCTATCATCTCCTCCCCCTCCACGGGTATCTCACTATAATGAATATTGCGACGCTCATCAGGAAGAGGGGAAGGGCTGTAGCACTAGCAGCTCTCAGACCATGCGTCCAGAACCTGTCCATTATGAGTACGTTTATCGATTTAGGGTAATAAGCCACTATGAGTATGGCTCCGACCTCACTGATCCCCCTCCCCCAGGAGAGCAGGGAGCCAGTGATTATGAAGCGGAGGGAGAGTGGGAGGGTCACCTCAATGAAGGTCCTCCACTCCGAAGCCCCTAAGCTCCTAGCGACATATTCCAGATTCAAATCTATGGAGTTGAAGCCCTCTATCAAGCTGCCTATCATGATGGGAGCGGATACGAAGGCCATAACAGCCACTATACCGTAGAAGCTATCCTCGATCGTTATGCCGGCTTTAGAGAGGAGGAGCCCCACGGGGGCTCTCGAGTTATACGCCATCAGGAGCATTATACCTGCAACTCCATGCGGGATAACTAGCGGAAGATCTATGATGGCTTTTAGCAATCCCTTCCCGCGGAATTCCCTCCTGGAGAGGAAGTAAGATAGAGGGATGCCGGAGATGAGGAGGAGTGAGGTGGAGAGGAGGGAGGCCGACACCCCTATCATCAGAGCTTCCAGTGCCGTATCATCTAGCCCGTACCTCGCAACATCTTTAGGATCAGTCCAAATAATGAAGGAGATAATCGGTATAAGTAAGAAGATGATAAGAAATGCTCCAAATATGCCGAAAGTTTTTAAAAGATTGAGCCTCATCCTCCAACCTCCTTAACTATGCCCTTCAGCTCCTCAGGGACTTTACCGTAAGCTAGAGGCGGCCTCATGGCCCTCTGACCGAGCTCCTCGAAGGTATTGAGCCCCTCTGTGAGGAGGAACTTCGTGAACTTCAAGGCCTCATCATTCCTCGCTGCCTTAGGTATAGTGAGCCCGTAAGCTATAGCATCACCCTCTATAACCTCACCGGAGCCCAGATGGACTTTGGCATGAGAGTAGAAATCCTTGAGCTCCGGATTTCCGAGATCTATCTCATCAGGCAGCCTTACGTAACTTAAGTTGTGCTGGATAGCTACGCTCTCGTACTCGAAAGCGTAGTCCAGAACACCGGATTCCAGTAATGCCAATAGTTCAACACTCTTAGGCCTGATCACTACCTTCTCAGATCCCTGAACTGGATCGGGGACCCAAGCTTCCATCCCGCTGACCCTTATGTTCGTCCCCCTCAGAAGCTCTGAGGCTAAAGGAGATTCACTCAGATTCGATGCCAGGAGAAGGGAGATCAAGCTCCTGTATCCGCAGGGATCCCTATTGGGATCAGAGAAACCGAATTTGACTCCATCCCTCATCAGTATCCGATACCAGTTGTTCTCATTTATCTCACCAGCATATTTACTCGATTCAGTGTAAGCTATTACGAGCCTGTTGGTCGCGAAGACCACGTACCAATCAGCATGATCCGCCATTAGCTTTGGAATCAAGCTGTAATCAGCTACTAAAATCAAATCCGCATATTTCCCGAGCTCTGTAACCTTCTTTATTGCCTCTACGCTCCCGCTAGCCTCCAGCTGAAAATCCAAATCTGGATTGATTTTCCTGTAGAGCTCAGTTATCCTCTCAACGGGGATCTGGAGGGAACCTGCGAGGAATATCTTCAGCTTCTCGGGTGTTTTGCCTGAGGAAACCTCAGGAACGGATGTTAGCTTGTATGCTAGGAGAGTGATTGAGATGAATAGCAGGATCAGGAGGTAGTACTTACCGCGACCCATGCGACTCCCCATTATTCGTTAATGAATAACGGACTCTATAAAAATTCATGCCCTATCTTTTCAGCCCCTAGGCAGCTTTGAGAAGCTTAATAGGTGATAACTGCCTTAAGGCATGTGAGCATAGATAACTTAGAGGTTAAGCTTGAGATAAAGTTGATGAGAGGTAATTCGGTAATAATGGACGGATTGACAGCAGATCTATTGAGAGCGATATCATCGAGCGGTTCAATATTAGCGTCAGCCAAGCTCCTCGGAATCCCCTATGCGAAGGCCTGGAGGATGATAACGTCCCTAGAGAGGAGGATAGGGGGCAAGGTCATCAAGCCGAGGAGGGGAGGGGCTGGAGGGGGAGGGGCCGAGCTCACTGAGATCGGCGTCAAATTAATGAACTTCTTCGAGGAGATGGAGGAGAGATTCGGCATCAATAAGCTCTTCAGATTTGGGGGAGTTGAGAGAGCGGATCTGGTAGTGATGGGGAGCCATGACCTCCTCCTGGAGGGTATACTGGGAGGCCTCAGGGGGAAGGGGATCAGCGTGGAGGCTCACTGGATAGGCTCTTGCGGGGGTCTCCTCTCACTCTCTTTAGGGGAAGCTGATATCGCGGGCATCCACCTCCTAGATTCGAGGAGCATGGATTACAACGTCCCGTTCGTGAGGGAGCTCTTCCCCATGGGAGTGGCCCTCTTCAGGGGATATGAGAGGGAGATAGGATGGGCTTATAGGGATCGCTTCTCGATAGATGAACTGATCTCAGGCAAATTGAGGCTAGCTAACAGGAATAAGGGATCGGGGACGAGGATATTGATAGATAGGATCTTGAGTGAGTTGGGCGGACGTGCGTCGGTGAGGGGCTATAGGAGTGAGTACTTCACGCACTCATCAGCTTGCGAGGCTGTTGCCAGGGGGAGGGCTGACGTCACTATGACGATAAGGCCCATTGCAGAATCCTTCAGCCTGAGATTCTCAGCGATAGGATGGGAGAGGTACGATTTCGCTGTTAAGGAGGAGATATTGGAAAAGGAAGCATTCAGTGAATTCCTGAGGGAATTGACCTCTAAAAAGGATTTTAGTATAGCTGGATATCGCTTCCCAGAGGATACTGGAGCTAGAATCCTCTGATCCATCGGCGAGATCATATGAGGGCCTCCACTACCCCCCTCTTCGCATAAGCTATGGCCATCCTCGGCGTGTTATAATAGTATCCGAGGTCCCCGTCCCTATCTACCATTATTATGCCTCCCCTACCCCCGACTCTCCCGAGCAAGTCGATAGCAGCCCTCGCAGCTTCCATAGCGCTCAAACCGAGTGCGAGCATATCTACAGCTGATTTCGCCAGCACAACTTTAATTATGCTCTCCCCGTGCCCCGAACATGCGGCGGCCCCTTTCCTATTATCTGCATATAAGCCCGCACCTACGACGGGGACATCACCCACTCTCCCGGCCATCCTGAATGGGGAGCCTCCAGTCGAGAGAGCTGCAGCTAGCCTCCCCTTAGAGTCTATAGCCACAGCACCGACTGTTGAGTCCTTCTCGAATGCCTTCCTCGATGACATCCCTTTCGCCCTGAACTCCTCCCACCTCCTCCTCTCCCTCTCGACTACGAGTTCCCTCGGATCTATTAAGCTCATACCGAAGCTCTCCGCTAGCCTATGGGCTCCCTCGCCCACAAATAATAAGTGCTCGGTCCTCTCCATTATCATCCTAGCTAACCTCACGGGATTCCTTACCCTGTTAACTGAAGCGACGGCGCCAGCATTTAGCTCCCCATCCATTATGGAAGCATCCAATTCAACGTAACCGTCCCTGTTGAGGAATGAGCCTACACCGGCATCGAAAGTCGGGTCGTCCTCCATCAAAATGACTGCCCTCTCTACAGCATCTAATGAGTTATCCGTCTCCATTAGGACCTTCCAGCCGAGTTCAGCAGCCCTCCTCACGCCAGTAATATGGGCCTCTACTTCCTCATCCGGTATGGCCCAAGCGCCACCGTGCACTATTATAGCGGGCTCCGTACCGATCACCCATTACGCTATCCTCGAGTTAATTAAATGTATTCTCTGAATTCTGACTCCTCCGGAATCTTCCTTTTAGGGATGCTCACTTTAAGCTCCTATCATTAATGTCAATTTTTTGATATATAGTGCTATTTCATGTCATTATGACTTATCAACCCCCTATCTCCCCCAGGCTCTCATCCATTATCTGGACGGCCCTCTCCACCTCCTCCTTGCTCACGGTGAGAGGGGGCGCGAACCTCACGACGTTCCCATACCACCCGCTAGTCGCGAGTAATAATCCCCTCTTCAGAGCTTTATCGAAGCAGAGCTGAGCTGTCTCCTCCCTAGCTGGCTTTTTACTCTCCTTATCCTTGACCAATTCTATTCCCAGCATGAGTCCCTTCCCCCTAACATCCCCAACAAATTTCCTCCTCTCCTTCAGCTCATTGAGGAGCTTAAGAGCGTACTCACCGACTTCCCTCACGTTCCTGAGTATGGCTTCCTTATTTTCGATGAAATGCGATAGAGTAGCATCGGCTGCAGCCATAACTAATGGTGGAGCTGCATAAGTAGAGTGCTCATCCCCGGGCTCCATAGAAGCTGCCATCTCCTCTCTCGTCACTACAGCAGCTAAAGGCAGGCCCCCAGTCATCCCCTTCGCCACTACGACTATATCTGGGACTACGTTAAGGGCCTCGAACCTCCAAGTAGTTCCGGTCCTCCCCATCCCGGTCTGTATCTCATCGAATATCAGGAGGGAGTTGTTCTCCCTCAGTATAGAGGCCAGTTTAGGAAAGAAGCCATCCTCAGGGTAGATTATCCCACCAACTCCCTGTATTGGCTCTATTATGAGAGCTGCATAATCCCTATTCCCTGAGAACTTCAGATAGTAATCTATCAATTGTAAGATGGAATCAGAGCAGCTCTCGCAACTATCTGCCTTCACTGGACATCTATAGCAGTAAGGATACGGTACATAGCTCATTCCAGGGATTAATGGGGCGAACTCCTTCTTCCTAGATCCATGGAATGTTAGAGTCCCCGAGGTCCTCCCATGGTAGGATCCCATTGTCACTAAAACTTCCTGCCTCTTCGTGAACTTCCTAGCGAGCTTCAAAGCAAGCTCTACTGCTTCGCCTCCTCCGGGCTTGAATGCCACTCTATTTAGCTCCCTCGGGAAGAGGGATAGGAGCTTCTCGGATGCCCTAAGTAAGTACTCGGAGTAGTAGACGTAGGAGCCCCCCGCTATAAGGTTCTCAGCTGCTTCCTTTATCGCTTCAACGAGGTAATCCGGGTTATGGCCTAGGTAGGCTGTGGTTATCACCGTCATGAAATCCATATATCTTTTCCCATCAACGTCCTCCACATAAATGCCTTTCGCCTTTTTTACCACGATCCTATGCGTCTTAAATAAGTTCGTCATGAGAGAGGAATCCAATCTCCTCAACATGTCCTCCTGCATCGGCTAATTGGGGGGTCAATAAAATATAATGACTCATGCCCCAGCACTTAAGAGGGGTTTACTTAGAAGAATGAGGGGGAAAGTGTTATAACCCCCAGCGGAGTAACCCCGGGAGTTGAGGAGGGTCGAAGATGGAAGGTGATGACTCCGATGCTCAAAGATCGGGAGAGAAAGTTCCAGATACTCAGGGACTCCATGTTCTCACTGAGCTTCGATATGGGCGGACTCATAGCCGGAGGCCTCCTGGAGAGTTTTTCCGGGCTCGCTCTGAGGACCGGTTGGAGCATAGCTCTCTATCCGATAGTCCTCACTGGCAGAGGGGCTTTGAACGGGATAGAGGCGGCCAGGATAAGCACTGGCCTCCACCTGGGGACCGTGAAGCCCACTTTCAGGGGGAACACTAAATATTATTACTCGATATTGGCATCGATGGTGACGCTCTCCCTATTAATGAGCCTCCTCATGGGATCCCTCGCCTTCATATTCTCCGGAGCTACTTTAGAGGAGCTTCCAATCATCTTATCCACAGCGATATCCTCGCAGACCATAGCCATTATTTTGATAGTGCCTGCCACATCATTAGCTGGCCATGAATCCTTCAAGAGGGGTCTGGATCCCGATGCCGTGGTTTATCCGATATCATCCACGGTAGCTGATATATGGGCGACTATCTCCTACATCATAACCCTCACAATAGCTTTCGGCCCCTCGATCATCAATCATATAATAGCATCAGCCACCGTTATATTCACTCTCTTAGTTATAGTGATCTTCTCTAGGGAGGAGGAGTTCAGGAGGACCATCAGGGAGTCTTTCCCTACAGTGGCCTCTGTGACTCTAATATCCAGCATCTCGGGGTTCTCACTCTCCTCGGCTAGGAAGAGGATAGAGGAAACTCCCGGGATCCTAACGATATATCCGGCAATAATAGATACCTTGGGTGATTGCGGCGCTATATTCGGATCTACCTCAACTACTAAGTTATTCACCGGTTTGATGGAACCTTCCCTCAGCGAGATATCATCTAGAATTAATGAGTTAGCTCAGATATGGGTCGCTGGTCTCATATACTACTTCCTATACGCTATTATAGGCTTCTCAGTGGGAGGGAGCCTGAGGTCATTCGCTATACCCCTGCTAGTCTACTCGATCCTCTTCCCCCTAATATCCTTATTCACCTTCTCCCTGGCGATAGTAGCTTTCAGGAAGGGGCTGAATCCGGATAACTTCATAATACCCCTGGAGACCACTATGACTGACACTATCACGACGGTAATGCTTTCAGCAATCCTCTCAGTCTAGATGCCCGAGCAACCGCCATCACCTCTCAAATCAGCGCAACCTATCCTCAATCCATCCCCCCTCATGCAAGTGAGAGCGGCCACGCCGAGCCTCGATGGATACCTCCTCAAATCAACTTTCACACCGCTCCCAATCTCCAGCCCCTCCTCAGCGACTAGAATCCCCTTTGAGAGATCGAAATAAGCCCTAGGGAAGTCTAAGGCTTCCCTTAGGTCCATGCCGAATTTGAATATGTTCGTAGAGAGCCACCAGTGTATCTGAGGCCTGTAATGACCACCAGAAGTTCCTATGACATACCAATCATCATCTAACTCAAAGATAAGGGAGGATAGCGTGTGTAAAGTCCTCTTTCCAGGTTCAAGCCTGTTCACATGATCTTCTTTCAACGAGAAGCTCGATGCCCTGCAGTTAAGCGTTATCTGATAGTTGGGCTCAGTTACTCCGGAGCCGAAAGCATAGAATATACTCTGAATCCCAGCTACCATCATACCATCTCGATCTATCACGCTGAAGAAAGTGGTATCCCCATCATCCATCCTCCCCGGAGCTGCGCCTTCGAGCGAGGAGGGATGGAGCAGCTCCTCAACCCTCACCCCCATGAACTTAGGATCCGTCAAATACCTGTCCCTTATGCTGTAAGCTCTCTCAGATATCTCTATCAGCTTCCTCAACCTGCTCCAGGATCTTGGGCTATCTAAAGCTTCGGTGAGCATCATCATGTGCAGAGTCGTTATCCCCTGAGTCGGAGGGGGCATCTCGTACGCCACTCCTCCCCAGATGCGAGCTGATATCGGTCTCCCCTCCCCCGCCCTGTATTCAGATAGGTCCTCGATTGAGAGCAGACCTCCCCTCTTCCTGACATAGCTAACGATCTTCTGAGCTATCTCTCCCTCATAAAATTCTCTAGGATCCTCTGAAATTATTTCTAGGGCCCTAGCGAGCCCTTTAAAATTATGCCTAGATCCAGTCGCCCCTATGCTGAGGTATGTTGATGAAGACCCCTCGTCGGATGATAAGAGCTCTCTATTCGACTTGACAGCTTCCGAAAGGCTTTTGCTCACTGGAAATCCTTTTTCAGCGAGCTTCACGACTCTCGAGACTAAGGAGCTCCACTCCATACTTCCGTAGAGCTTCCACATGAGGTGTAAAGCATCCAAGTAACCCGGTACTGTTATCGAGAGGGGTCCCCTCTCCGGCATCTCATTGAATCCCATTCTGAATAACTCATCCCTGCTCAACTCAGAGGGGGAAGGGCCAGCTCCATCTATGAACTTGATCTCCTCCCCCCTCTTCACTAGGGCGAAGAAATCCCCTCCCAACCCGCTGAGGTGAGGGAGGAGTACTGAGAGAGCTAGGGAGGCTACTACAGATGCATCTACGGCATTTCCCCCATCCCTCAGGACTTCAGCCGCTACAGTAGATGCTAGATAATGTTCAGAGGCGATGACGCTATCGTAAGTCATGAAGGGATGCATCTAAAATTGTGAGGGGATAATTGAAAAATTTTACTGTATTCACTTCCTCGGGGGATCCTCCATGAGGCTCTTGACTAGCTTCAGAGAGTTCTCTATATCGCTGACTTTAGCTAGGGCTTGAGGCGAATGTATATACCTGGCCGGGACTGAGATCACTCCTACAGCTACCCCATCCCCGCTCAAGCTTATAGGCGCAGCATCTGTGCTGCTCACCGGGGATAGCTGGAGCTGGTAGGGGATCCCTAATCCTTCAGCTCTAGCTATAATCGATTCTAGGAGCCATCCCTTGACTATCAATCCCCTATCCATCACCCTTATCGCCGGTCCCTTCCCCAGTTGAGTTATATAGTTGTACTCCTGGACCTCGGGTACATCCGATGCTATAGTACCCTCCAAGACGAAGGCAAGGTCTGGCCTCACTTTATTGGCCGCTACTTGGGCGCCCCTGAGCCCCCTCTCCTCCTCGCAAGTGAAAACAGCATATATTTTTTCACCAGGTTCCACGCTCTTCAATGCCTCAGCGAGCAGGAAGCATCCTAATCTATCGTCCAATGCCTTCCCAATTAAAGACCCTGTCTCGGGTTGATATATGAACGGAGAATCGAAGGTTATCAGAGTGCCCGGCCTTATCCCGAGGCTCCTAGCCTCCTCTCCGCTGGAAGCACCCACATCCACGTAAAGCTCATCCATCTTAGGGATCTTCTCCTCACCCATGTGAGCTGGAAGAGTGCCCACTATTCCCCTGAGCTTCACTTTCCCGTGAACAACTACCCTCTGAGCGACTAATTGCGATGGGCTGAGACCTCCAAGGGCTACTACTCTGAGGAAGCCCCTCTCATCTATATGCCTCACCATCATGGCCACTTCATCCATGTGAGCCGCGAACATCACTTTCCTCCCGCTCCCCTTCACAGCGTATAAGTTCCCGAACCCGTCCTCTTGGAGCTCATCTACTCTGCCCTCTAGCTCCTCCTTCAAGATCTCCCTGACCTCATCCTCAAAACCCGGCGGAGCAGATGCTAGGGAAAGCCTCTCTAGGAGCTTCAAATCCATAAGATCACCTCAGATGAGAGTACGTCAGCAGTTCCCAAAAAGTTAACTTATAACTCCTATGTACGTAGATCGCGGAGGAACTAAAGCCTGTGCCCGATATGTGGGGGAAGGTTAGCTCCGAATGGGAATAGGCTGCTGAGATGCCCGCGTTGCGGTTACGAAAATGATAGGCATAATAGCGGGCATGCTCAGGATGAGAGGAACTGTTGCCCCTGAAAGACACAGAAGCCGAGGCTGAGGTGGAACGGATAGTTAAACTATCCGACAACGGTGAGCATCCCTCCATCTATTGGAATGAGGGCGCCGGATATATAAGATGCCCTCTCACTGCACAGAAACGCTATCAAATCCCCCACTTCCTCTGGCTTACCGAACCTCCTCAGGGGTATCTCCTTAGATGCTTCCTCCTCCATCTGCTCGAGAGTTATGCCTAGTTCCTCAGCTTTAAAAGCTAATAGCTCCCTCTGGCGCTCGGTCATTATCCTGCCCGGCATGATCCCGTTTACCGTGACTTCCGGAGCTAGCTCCCTCGATAATACCTTTATCAGGCCAGCTAGGCCCGTCCTGACGACTGAGGATAGGGGTATATTCATGTTCACCTCCTTCACGGCCGTTGAAGTTATTAGGACTACCCTTCCCCATCCCCTCTCCTTCATCCTGTAACCGAAGAGCCTGGATAGCCTGACTGAGCTCATCACGAGCAAGTCGAATGCTTCATACCAATCTTTATCATCCAGATCCCTGAATCTGGCTATCCTGGGACCTCCATAGCTGATAACTAATATATCAGCTCCTCCTAGCTCCTCAGCCCTCTCATAGAGCTCCGATATGTCCTCAGCTTTCCTCAGATCCGAGGCCTTGAAGTGAACCTCCCCGTACCTTGAGAGCTCCTCAGCAGCTTTCTTGAGTTTCTCCTCGCTTCTCGAGGATATTAGGACCCTAGAACCTTCCTTCAGGAGAGATATCGCTGATGCCTTCCCCATCCCGGAGCTAGCTCCAGTTAAGACAGCTAACTTGCCCCTTAGACCGAGATCCATAGGCTATGCTAGCGCCATCTTCCTAAAAACTTTTTCAGGATTATCGCTATGATGAGAATCGCTAAGAGAGAGATTATTGTGAACCTAGAGTTGTAACATCTATAAGTAGCGATGGGCTTCCCGTAGTTCAGGATCGTTACCTCGTAGAAGGGGAGGAAGCCCGTATCTACACTAGCTTTGGTCCCATTGTAGATCCTACCCTGGGCGCTTATCCCGATCTTCCCCTCTCCTCTAACCTCTACTAAGCCATCAGGCGAGAGCTTAACCTCCAAGCCGCTCAAATTCACATCTCTCTCAACCTCAAGGCCATTCAAATCCTTCAACTTTAATTTGAAGCTCCCAGAGCTTCCTACAGGTATGAAGGACTCTCTCGAAACTTCAGCTCTCCCGGAGCTTCCATTGAGCTCATAGTTCAGCTCTCCCCTCACCCATTCCGGTATGTTCCAGCTGAGCAATATCCCATAGCTCTTCCCCTCAACCCTCAATTTAGATAGATCCGCGAATATGTGAAGTGTGCCATTCGAATCCAACGAGGCCACGATTCCATCGAAGGAATATATCGAGTAACCGGGCACCTCTATCCTCTGAAGCACCCTCCCGCTCTCGGAATTGAGTACAGCTATTTCCTTCCCCTGCAGGGCCACGAAGAAGAGTCCATCGGATGAACTCAGCTTCAAGGGTATGCAGCAGCAGCATAACTTATTAGTCCAAGCTATCCCCCTCTCGCTGAAAGCGAAGACCTCACAATCCTTCGAAGCAACGCACATTATTTTACCAGATACATCTACATCGAATATTTGAGTGTTCAACCCCGCTCTGAGGGATATTCCATCCTCCGATAGGAGAATAGCTTCATCTCTATCAACTACCGCCAGGAAATTCCCATCCTTCGACCACTTAGCAATTCTAGGCCTTAAATCGAACTTCCTCTCATGACCATCTATCCTCAGTGTGAGGCCGTCCTTGAGTATCGCGTAACGATCCTCCGAGTAAGGGATGAAGGAGCAGCCCTCGCATCTAGCCACTTCCCTGAGCTCTGGTAACTTCAGGAGACTCCCTCCGCACTGTATGAATATATCCCTCCCCCCTAATAGCTTGCAATCGCTCATGTTGAGGGGCTTCCCCATTAAGAGGAGCTCCTCATTCTGAATAGCGATCAAATCTTTGTTAAATGCGAAGGTCCTCGCGTTAATATCTAGCCTAGATATCTCGAGGTATGGGAGGGCTTGGGATCCCGTTATGGGGAGGAGGATCAGCAGGAGGATCAGCTTAGCATGCATCCCCCCAACTCACTGTGAAAGTTTTTAAACTTGTCTTCACCTCCGCTCCTGTGGGAGAAATGAGGAGCTCAATAATAATTCTGATCCTCCTGCTGATCAACTTCGCCCCCCTCCTAGCTGAAAAACCTCCTAGTGTTGCTATAATAAGCAATAAGGCTGATGAGCCTACAGCCATATTCTTAGGCGGTCTCTTGAGCGAATCCAGGGTACAATTCGATATACTTGGGCCAAGGGATTTCCAGAGGGCTCTGGAGAACTACGATGTCATAATACTGTTGGGAGGTCCCAAGGCTTACGATGGAGTAGGGGAGATCTCCTCAAATTACATACCACCTGAAAACGCCACGAATTTGATAAACGAGCCCAGGACCTTCCTAATTTCGATATACAAAGGTGGAAGGGATATAATAGTTATAGCGGGCCACACGAGGCAGGAGACGAAGGAAGCTGTGCCTTACTTCTTCAGGGATCCTATAAGGGTTACTAAGCTCTGGAGGTGGGCGGGCTATCCAGTCGACTTCAGGGACGGGAGTTACTCCATATACTACGTTGAGAAATGGCTCTATGATAACGAATCCATGAAATTTTACTCTGTTCCCTGGGGATCCGAGGTCATTAAGGCGAATAAAGTCACCTTGAATGGCAGCAGCTTCTTCAACGTCACTTACAAATCTAGCTACATATATTTGGGGGTTAATTACACATCGATCGATTACTACATAGTGGATGAGCTCAACAGGCCTAAGAAGTGCGTCTTCGTCCAGCTCACGAATGGTGAGGTCTCGAGTAAGGTGGAAAGGTGCCCGAGCGGTGATAGTGGCTTGGGAGGGACTCAGGTATATGTCACGTTCAAGATGGAGGATTATGGGAACAGGACCGAGTTCGAGATAGCTGGGAATCCAGTGAGGAGGAGCAGGATCTACCAGATAGGTGATAAGAGTATTAGGGCAGTTCTAGTGATAAAGTACGCGATGAGGTACCCGAGTTGGGAAGCCCTGGCCCCCTTCCAGTTGATGTACGTGAACCCATCCCTACCCTTCGGGGGGAGGGTCATAGAGGTCAATAACAGGTTCCTGGAGGGGGTGCCCGTGACGGATACGGTGCTCAAGCTCTATCAGTATAAGCCTTGAGGTGAGATAATGCAAGTTGAGGTCTTTAAAGTGAAATTATCAGATCTCCTCTGTCTCACGAAGCCTAAGCAGACGTTCCTCCTTCTCTTGACATCTATATTCACATATGTGGGTGCTGGAGGGATGAGGCTCGATGCACTCCTGCTCCTGACAGCTGCCATGCTACTCTCGATATCGGGCACTACCTCAGTTAACATGGCTCTAGATGCTGATATAGATGCTATGATGCCCAGGACTAAGGATAGGCCAGTCCCCTCAGGCAGGGTTTCCAGGGTAGAAGCCCTCTCATTCGGCCTCCTCCTCTTCATCGTCGGGCTCGGCCTCTCCTACCTCATAAATCCGTGGACAGCTTTCGCTACATCCCTGGGTATGGCCTTCGATATACTCGTTTACACGATGTGGACGAAGAGGCGCACCCCTCTATCCATAATCTTCGGGGGGGTCGCCGGAGCGGCTCCTTCGCTAGCTGGATGGGCTGCGGCTAGAGGATCGATAGAACTTCAGGCGATCATGATAGCCCTCATCACCATCCTCTGGATCCCCTCCCACATATGGTACATCTCCATCTACTATCTGGATGATTACGCAGCTGCTAGAGTCCCAATGGCCCCGGTAGTCTGGGGTATAGAGAGGACCTCCAAGCTGATAGTGGCTTCAAACGTACTCATGATAATACTTCAGCTGCTCCTCTTCCTCATGGGCCCTCTCGGTCCTATATTCTTAGTCCTCTCACTACCGATAACGCTCAGGTTCCTCATACACTCGATAAGGTACGCTAGGAGCCCGAGCAGGGGGGAGGCGAGGAGGATGTACAAAGTGGCGAGCCCAGTTGAGGGCGTTATCTTCCTGGCCATAGCGTTAGATGGCATATTTAGGATCCTCTGGAGCTCATGAATCCCCATGCTCGCTTGAATGCGGAGATTTGAATGGGATCTCTGAGGCCTGTGGTGGCCTCGGGTCATCCCTAAATTTTTAATAATTCTAGCCACAGAGCTAAGCGATGAAACTGGAAGGTCTCTACTTCCCGTTGGGCGCCTGCCTAATATCGATGATAATCATAAGCTTCCTCCTGAACCTGGGAATATATGAGATCCCGCTGCTAGCTATACCATTGCTCTCCCTCCTCTTCCTCCTCTCCGATCGAGCTCTCAAAATTAGGGTACCGAGGTTGGAGCTCATACTGGCCTTGATACCTCAGATGTTCTTGCCTCTCTCCCTCCTCTCCCCGCCACCACTTAACGCGATCTCCTGCATGATCTTCCTATTCTTAATGTTCTTGCCTCTCTCCCCCCTGATCTCCAAAGATCTATGGGAAGCCCTAAGCTTATCCGCAGCTATGGGAGGTCTCTTCATCTCCCTCCTCTTTGCTATAAATTTCCTGTATAGGATCCCAATATTTGAAATAATAGTTATAATTTCCGTATCCATGAGCATAATTTCAATATATTTATCCACTAAGAGGAAAATTTTTGTGGAAAATGAGTTCAAGCTGAACGGTTATCATGCGTTGATCTCGATACTCTCAGCTTTCTTCCTCCTGGAGCTCGCTCTAGCCTACCCTAACATATTCAGATACATTACGAACGACCTCCTCTATCACCAAGATCAAGCATGGTACCTCGCGAATTTCCCCTCCAAATACGATGCTTGGAATTACTTAGGCTACAACTCCCTCCTCGGAGCTATTTACCTGATAACTAAGGCTGATGTTCTCAGCCTGATGCTCACAGTAGTAGCGATAAACCTCTTCTCATTCCTAATAGTGGCTTCATCATTCTCGAAGCTCGAGTGGAGGAAGGAATCCCTATTCGCGTGGTCCCTCCTGACTGGCCTGGGTTGGATAGCCGCCCTGAAGTTTGGGACGGATTACAACGGGCTGGATAAAGCTAATGAGGCATCTTACAGATCGCTCATATGGAGCCAGCCCATATTCTTCTGGGGGCTCCCCCTAACTTTAGCTATAGCCTTGCTGGCTTTCCTCCTCTACTCCGATATATTCGTAGAGGGGAGGAGGAAGATCTTCATAATATTCGTCCTGAGCACCCTCACCTTCCTCGTCCACGTAGCGGAATCCCTCCTCTTCGTAGCCTATCTTTCCCTGGCTTCCCTAATATTCGGGAAGAGGAGGGAATCTTCAATAGCTGTCCTCCTCTCTGGAGCATCGGTTTACCTGCTCTCATTCATCCACGGACCACCATCCATTTACGGGGGGCCCGGCCTCTACTTCCTGACCTCCCCGATCCCCCTCCTCCTGAACGAGCTCAGGAGGTTCCTGAGGGTCGAGAGGTTAATAGGGCTGATGAGCTCCAAGCGCGACATTATAATCTCTATACTGATGGCACTCTTCGCATCCGGCCTGATAGTATGGATCCTGCATTTAGGGGAGATTAAAGTCAGCGAGATATACTACATAGGGCAGGTCCCCTGGTTCTTCTATCCAGCTCTCCTCGGAGTCTCTGGGCTCTTAGGAATAGCCTCCCTTAAGATCCTGCGTGAGCCCCTCCATAATTACGCTCTCTTCGCACTCGCCTGCTTGATCTTGGGCAGGTTGATAACTTACGTTAAGATCTCGGGCTTCATGATAAACTACTGGGAATACAGATTCCCGCTTTACGCCTTACTGGGAGTCTCAGTCCTATCCTCACCGATAATAAGAATACTAGTCAGGAGGAGGGATTCGAAGCTCTACGCTTTAATTTTGGCTTTGATACTCTTCTCGGGATTCTCATCGACAGCTTTAAGCGTCCAGAGGTGGAATCAGCTGAACGTAACTGCTTCAGGCTCTATCCTTCCGGCAGATTTCGATTTCGCTGTAAAATTCAAGGGCGAAAATGATGCTACTATGCTCATTCTCTCCTATTACTCCAGCGCTGTCTCCTCCTTGATGCATAGTAATAGTATGAGGCAATTGGCCCCCTGGATCTCTGAGGGACCTGAAATTCCTCTCCTCATCCTCTACGAGCTAGCTGGGAAGCGGAATTTATCTGTCCTGACGACTATGGGGGATGTGGCTATCCTGAACGGGGAGAACTCCACTTACAACTATCTATTCATGTTCATGGGACCCATATTATCCGCTCCTTCAGTAGAGAGGATCGAGATAGGGAATCCAGCTCTCCCTAATGCGACGCTCCCCATAATAATGCCTTCCGACGTATACTTCAGGAGGAGGAGCTTAATAGCTTACGAGCTGATGAGGGATGAGCTCCCATTCCACACTATCTACTTGAGCGATGATCCGAGGGCTCCCAGTGGGATTTACATAGGGCCCAGCTCATCGAATCAGAGCGTTGAGGAGGAGCTACCTTCGGATAAAGGTGATCTGAGGTGGCTCTACTTGAGGGGCGACTTCTCGCCGGATGAGACCGGGATAAGGGTGAGGGGATCTAGGAACCTAGCTATAACTACTTACGAGCTCGATAAGGGAGAGTTCAAGCTTAAGGTCTGCGGGGAAGGCGGTTACGTGGGGATAATTTACGATTTCAAGAACTTCGCGAACTACAGGATCTTCCAGCTCTACCTAGATAGTGGGACAGCTGTGAATAGAATAATCAGGGGGAGGAACGTTTCATCAGGCCCCTCCTTCATCGTCCCCTTGGGTTGGGAGTGCAATGAACTGGAGCTGAGGCTCGGGAAGGAGCTAGAGGCTGTGGTTAATGGGAGGGCCATAAAGCTCCCGGGAGTCGAGAAGCTGGGAGTCCTGGGATTCGAGACGGGGAACTTCACCGGTGTAATAAGCGGGAAAGCCTCAGGTTACCACAGCTTAGAATGGAATCCTAAGAATGGATCTATCCTCATAGGGGTCTCGGGAGGTGGGATAGATATCAAGGACTGGGTTGATAGGGGCTTGAGGAACCTCTCCGATGCTAAGAAGCACTTCCCAGGGTTGAAGCTCGATCTGAAGTCCGAATATCAGGAGGTACCGAGGATAGAGGCTGTAATCACGGGATTGGAGGCATCTGGGAAAATTAGAGTAATAGGCAGGCCAACCTCGTTGAATGAAGTGCCTATGAACTCATCCACGATAAGAATAAATGCCAGTAGATTAGCTTACTTAGGGGGGAAAGGCTTCTACGCTGATTTACTCTTGGATGGAGTGGAGGGGATGAACTCGTCTAGAGTCAAGATGAGGTTCAGGACCCCCCTGACTATAGAGGCTGAGGGTATCGTTAAGCTAGAGAGGTACCATCCTTTCTCTAGGAGCATCAGCTATACCTTCGATGTCAATTTGACTGAGGCTAATCTGACGATATTGGCTGCGGATAGAGCTATTCTCCTGAGCAAGCTAGATGCACCTAAGGAAGAGGTATCCACTGGGAAGCTCTTGTATAAGAGTTTCGATGAGTCCAGATATCTAGCTGAATCGCTAGCGAGTTTCTTAGCCCTCTCAATAGCGTTCTACTACCTCATGAGGAAGATAGAGGGTCCGAAGAAGGTCTCGAAACGCAAGAATATCTGAGGCTGAATGAACTCTGGGATCCCATAATAATTTGAAGCTCTAGTTAACTCCTCACGAAGTTACCCTGAGGGACTAAAATTATTATTTGCATTAACTCAGATGCCCGAAGGATCATGAGCGTGAGAGACCTGCTGAAGGTGCATGGTAGGCCCTCCAAAGAGGTTTATTTAGATAATGAGAACTCCGGGTGGGTCCCTAGGGAAGTAGTTGAGGCTATGATCCCTTACTTCAACGTCATCGGTTACGGGCATCCATCGATAACTAATAAGCCGGGATGGGAGGCCTTCGAACTGATAGATGAGGCATCGGAGCTCATAGCAAGGACTCTGGGGGCCGATAAGGAGGATATAAACTTCGTCCACAGCGGTACTGAGGCTAATAACCTCGCTATACTCGGCACAGCTAAGAAATCGAGAAAGAGGAAGATAATAGTATCGGATATAGAGCATTACAGCGTCCTTATGCCCGCTCTCTCCTTACAGGAACAGGGCTTCAAGGTAATCAGAGCTCCTGTCGATGAGAGGGGCTTCGTATTGAGCGATGTATTATCGGAGCTAGTGGATAGCGAGACCTTCTTAGTCAGCATCCAAACGGTGAATCATGAGATAGGGACTATACAGAGGATCAAGGAGCTCTCTGAGATAGTGAAGGATAAAAATCCCAATGTGATATTTCATACGGATGCATGCGATGCTTACATGAGAATCCCAATAGATTTAAGCAAGCTAGATGTTGATTTGCTCACGATAAGCTCTCATAAGATACTGGGACCCAAGGGAGCGGCTGCCCTCTACGTTAGGGATGAGGTTGAGATAGAGCCTATAATAAAGGGGGCATTGAGCAGCCAGACCCTCTGGCCGGGGGTCGAGAACGTTCCGGCGATCGCAGGTTTCAAGAGAGCGATAGAACTCTCCCTAGAGGATTTCGATGGGAGAATAAGGAAGTTATCTTCGCTAAGGGACTTCCTAATGGATTCCATATTGGATTCAGTCCCTGATTCCATCCTAAATGGCCCGAGAGGGGATGAGAGAGTTTCGGATAACGTTAACATTAGCTTCCTCCACGTCGAGGGGGAGGCCCTAACGGTGGAACTCAGCATGAGAGGAGTCTACGTCTCCAGCGGTAGCGCCTGCACTAGCAGGATCCTGGAGCCGAGCCACGTGATGCTAGCTATAGGCAGGAAACATGAGGAGGCTCATGGGAGCATATTATTCAAGTTAACTAGGTACCATGAGATGGAAGATATGAGGTTCGTGGTGGATAATGTCAAGGAAGCCGTGGGGAGGCTGAGGTCGATAAGCCCGTTGGGGAGGTAGTAGGGAAGGATAAGAATTATATTCTAATAACTCTAGTTATGGTGAGAGCATGAGCACGAGGGTACCCCTCCCTTACACGCCTAGGGTCCTGGAGCTCTTCAGGGAGCCGAGGAACTTAGGGAGGATCGACGACGCTGATGCCTTCGCTCAAGCCGGCAGTCCTGCATGCGGAGATGTCATAAGCATATACTTGAGGATAAGGGATGGAGTGATAGAGGACGCGAAGTTCGAGAGCTATGGATGCGCAGCCAATATAGCTGCTGCTAGCGTATTGACGGAGATAGTGAAGGGAAAGCGTTTGGAAGAGGCCTGGAATATCGATTGGCAGCAGATAGCTGATGAGCTCGGGGGCTTGCCTCCAGTTAAGAAGCACTGCAGTATCTTAGCTGTGGGAGCTTTGAGGAGAGCCATAAGGAGATATTTTGGGGATAATTTGCCTGAATGGCTGCCTAAGGATTTGACTAGCGTTGAGAGGCAGGCATTGGAGGAAGAGGAGATGATAGAGCGTATTTACGGTAAGCTGAGGAGGTGATGAAATGAAGATAGTCGCTGAGATAAACACAGCTAAGAGATTGGAGGGATGCACAGAATCTCCGGTAGCGACTTTCCTCAGGGTTGTGAAGGAGTTGAAAGAGGGAGAAGCTATCCTGCTCATTTTGGATGACTCTGCCTTCCCAGTGAAAGCTGCAGAGGCTTTAGCGAGGAAACTGGGACTTGAATTCGAGCGATTGGGGAGGGAGGGGGATCTCGAGAGATGTATAGCATTCAAACCCGATAGATGAAAAGATGAACGGAATAGTTACGTTAGCTGAGACGATAAAGGAGAGCTTACCGAATGCCCTAACGATAAGCTACGTTGTTATACCATTCGCGAGCGAGGGAGAGGTGAGGATAAACAATGCGAAGTACGGTCTCTCCGAGATAATAGATCTCTCCGATGTCACTTGGGTAGCTTTCAATGATGTGCTGAAGAGGAAGTTCACGAACATGCCGCTGACTAGGGCATATAAGATGATGGATGATAGGCTCTTCAACGTCATAAGAGGTCTGGCTTCCCTTCAGAACCTCTCACCGCTTCCGGGGATGCAGAATGTCGATTTTGCGATAATGAAGGAAATTGCCAAGGGATCTGGCTTAGGTTACGCTGGATTCGGGGAAGGGAGGACAGCAAGAGAGGCATTCGAGTCTTCCTTAGTTGATCCCTTCGGAGATGCTGATCACAAGGGAGCTAAGGGTGTAGTTGGGATACTTGAGTCCACTGAGACAGCTGTCTCGGTTGAGGGGATGACATACGTTCAGGATGTCCTAACGACTAACCTGGGAATACCTGAGGTCTACTTCGGTCTCAAGCCGAGCATAGAGATGACCACTCCCAAGGTCACTGTCTACACATTCGGAGTTAAGTCAAGGATGGTGGAGGACTTCCTGAGTTCTATGGGAGGTGGCTAAGCAATGTCAGGAGCTCCTGAGGGTGCCAGGGTAACGATGACGGTCGTAGGTGTAGGAGGGGCCGGTTGCAATACTTTAAACAGACTCAAGGAAGTAGGTGCGCCCGTAAAGACGATAGCAATACATACCGAAGCTAATCATCTAAAGGCGATCAAATCCGATGTCAAGCTTCTCGTCGGGGAAACAGTAACTGGCGGTTTCGGTAGCGGAGGCAACCCCAATGTGGGTGAGAGAGCTATAATGGCGGATCTGGATAGGATAATGGCAGCTATAGGTAGGCCGCACGTCCTCATAGTGACTGGAGGGCTAGGAGGAGGAACCGCTTCGGGAGGAATTGCGCCTATACTCTCGGCAGTTAGGGACAGGTTCCCCGATGTCATAAGGATAGCTTTGGTCTCCTTCCCCTTCTCTTGGGAGGGGTTGGGAAAGGTAAATAACGCTAGATATGGCCTCTCGAGGATAATGGGTAAGGTAATGAAGATAATGTCGACGCCCAGCTCACCTATGCCCCTCGCCCTAGTTTTGAAACTAGCTGAACTCGCTAGAATAGATCTATGGGACGTCCTCCGATCTATCGAGGGCATGGGCATAAGGAAGTTCCTTAAGCCCAATTTCGATGTTGAAGCCGCGGCTTCCTTCATAGGTTATGCCGTCTCGAGCAGCTCGAAGTTCAAGGTGGGAAGGGGAAATGTAACCGTATCCCTGAGGTACGATGATGATTTCCAGCTCTCACACATCATAGATCTATCTAAGAGGATCCTGAACATAGAGGCGTCGGATATCTCCATCAATAGGAGGGAGAGGAAGGTCTATCTATTATCTCAGTTCGGCGTTATATTGCTCCTCTTTGGAGCTCCGACGAAGAGAGAGTTTTACGATGGCTGGGAGATCCCATGTTGGCTTGAGAGGTACCCATCCCATTTCCTGAAGACTTTCCAGAGCGGAAGGTTATTCAGGAGCGTGCCCTCTAGGGGATGCGCTAGGTTCTACTTCAAGACGTTCAACATGGAGGGGATGCTCAAGTTCATAGAGAGGCTCAGAGGCTTATACGCGAGGGTAGGGGTTAATATGGAGGAGAGGCCCAGGCTACTCTCAGATAACATAATATACATCGAGATATGCAGGAGAGCAGTCCTCGAGGCTCTGCTTTACTCGATAGGCTTCACGTCTCAAAGAAAAATAAGGGAGATTTCCCAGCTCCTGGGGAGATAGTCACTTGATCTTATTCATTATTGATTGCTTAATCCCCTCTAAGTCCTGAACCAAGGCCTTTCTATCGTCTGGATCCAGCTCCTCTAGGCTTCCATAGTTCTGCTTGAGGTAATCTATCCAGGAGTTGGGTATCTCCTTGTCCTCCTCCTCAAGCATCTCATTCAGCCTCTGGAGCTCCCTTATCAGATCCGCTACTTTGGGCTTGGAGTAGATGAGCTTATCCTCAACGGACTGAATGAACTCGCCGAGCTTGAAGGATAATCTGGGGTCTGAGTACATCCTCTCACCCTGTTGGGGGCTTTATCACTATGCTAACCTCCTCCTTCTCCTTCCTCCTCTTGTATATCAGGAAGCCAGCTACAGCTATTACTACTATAACCACGGCTATCACAGCTATCATTATGTTCCTCTGCTTCTCTTCCTCCATCCTCTTGATCATCTCCTTCTGTTCAGTTACGTAAGACTTCGCCTCATTGCTCAGATTCTCTATGCTATTTAAGATGGAGTTGGCCGTCTGATTAGCCCCTGAAAGGTCTCCAGCTGACCACTTCTCATATACCGCTCTCTTCTCCGAGTTGAGCCTCGAGACCTCATTATAGAACTTATCCAAGGATATGTTGGGCTCGCTCTTCCTCGTCTCCTCGAGATATGATGCGAATTGAGATAACTTCGTCTCAACAACCACTAGCTTTGAAACGAAGCTCATGTAGTCGTTTATCTTCCTCTCAATCGCTTCGAGCTGGCTTAAGGCTTCCTCACTAGCTCCCCTATCTATCATAGCCTTCACGCTCTCAAGGCTCTTGTTGATGCCACTCGCGACATTCAAGAGCGTTGATGAATCTCCTCCCACCCTATCTAAATCGCCTTTCATGTTCACGAAGCTGGAGAGCTTAGATCTGACTTCCTCATATTTCCTCTTCGCTAAGGAGGGAGATGAGAGCCAGGAGAAGAGTTCTTTAGTGAATAACTTGTTATCCTTCTGAGAGAGAAGAGCCCCGCTGAAGAAATCTACTGAGGATACGACTACCCTTCCCATCCCGTAGTTCTGTCCCACCATCAAGACTAGGTTACTCTGACGCGGGTCCGTCTCAGTGAACCTCCCATTCTTATCCCTATCTATCCATACTTCCTTACTGATCAGGAACCTCGGCAAGTTAGCTGAGAGGCTCAATGAACTCCCTTTGACTATCACTTCTCTTGAGTACTTGAAGTAAGTCGAGTTAACGGTGGCCTCGAATGGGTCGCAACCGCCTATGACCTTTATCGTGCACAGAGGATCGTCGGTAGACATAGCATTGAATACTGCGCTCACGGCGTTCCTGACTATTAGTAGGGAGTGACCAGCTCTCACATAAGAGTCCAGCTGGCTGATCTCACCCTCGCTCAATGGAGCAGTTTGGTTCACGATCACCAATATATCTATATCCTCGGATACGGTATCAACATCCTTAACTATGTAGCCCTCGCTCTCAAGTAGCTTCTTTAGCTCCGGGAACTTTGCAGAGGAAAGTCCGTGCTTCTTATCGAATCCCACTGTAATGCTTCCTTGAGACTCGGCCATTACAGGTGCAAGTAGTATTAGAAGCGCTAATAGGACTACAATTCTTTCTCTCATGATTAAGATCACCTCCACCCCGCGCACGGGTGGACATTTAGTTGCCCTAGTGAGGAATAATAAAAATGTTGATGGAGCTTCGTATACTCCCTCATTCAACTCAGTCCTGAGTCAAAGCTCTTATCATTATTGTAGCACATACCTTCGGATGGAGAGTATTCATCTTTGAAGGAGCTCATAAAGGGAGAGAGCCTCTAAATGGTTGAGGATGTCAAGATGAGGTTTCAAGATGAACAGCGAGGATCTGAAGATCTACTAAAGGCTGTATAAATGGCTTAAATAGAGCCCTTTGCATAAGGTTCCCTCCCGGACAATTTTCTATTAGCTTAATGCGAACTAATTCTTTCATTCGGAGTTGAAAAATAGGTAGGACCTTCCGATTACCCCTCTATTATAATTCGATAGGTCCCTTTTTCTTGCAATCATTCCCATTAGAATCATGCCAATGTATGAGTACATCCTATCCTGTGGAGAGATAGTGAACCTGAATGGGAAGCTGAGGAAGTCCTATAGTGGGGTGGAGGAGGAATACACTGTGGAGATAAAGGACTACGTTTGGCCTACCTGGGTTAGGGAGCCCAGGGGAGCGATAAAGTGGGAAGGGTATGAGGTCACGATGAGGAGGGACTACTTGAGGAAGAGGATAGAAGTTAAAATGAAAAAATCATAATTTTTTAAGCTTTGACCTTAGCCTCGGCATATGATTGAATGGATCTGCTCATTATGTCAGCTCTCACGGTCTTAAGGAAGTGAATGAATGCTTCTTGAACGCCATCCCCTCGTAAAGCTGAGATGGGGATAACTTCCGCTTCCATCCCCAGGAGGCCCTTTATCACATCCGGGGGCTTAGCATCCGGGAGATCCTGTTTATTTGCCAGGACCAGGAATGGGAATCCCGGGGGGAGGACTTCTCTAGCTTCCTGATACTGGCCGAGAGCGTAGACCAGTTGAACGGGTTGAGTACTATCTACTATCATTATTACGCCATCCTTACCTTTCACCAGCGCCTTCCTGACGTAAGAGAACGCGATCTGCCCCGGAGTTCCCGTAAGCGTGACCTTCCATATCTCATTGAAGGGATCTAAATTCTCTATACTCTCCTTAGGGTAAAGCTCGTTCTTCGTAGCATCCCAGAAGATTATTCCGTAATCGAAACCAACGGTTGTGGATAGAGTACCTTTCTCATAATCCATCCTCACAGCAGAAGGATCCAGCTTCCTTATGAAAGTGCTCTTTCCCGCTTGATGAGGACCTATTATAGCTAGGGAGATCTTCCTCATCCCTTAGCACCTAGCTGCATCTTTACCTCATTCACCCTAGATTTGAGCTGGGATATCAGCTCCCTGTACTCAGAGATCCTTCCCATCATGAATAAGGACTTCGCCCTCTCGAAGTCCTCTCTGATCCTCTTTATGCCCATATCATCCAAATTTGGGAGCATTACTCCTAAATCAGATACCATATCCTCTATTACCTCTATTTCCATCTCCAATTTCCTCATGTCCTCAGGGATTATCCTCATGGCTACCTTATCCTCGTTAACGACCACTATCCCCTCATCAGCTAGGTTCCTGAGGACCCAAGGCCTCCAGCTCCCGGGAATGAACTTCAAGTCTTGGAGAGATATTTCCCCTCTCTCCCTGAGAAGTGATATTATTTTTTCCCTCCATTTCGGATATAGCTCCAATATTTCACTCATTACCCCAGTATAGCCGACCGTCTCGGGCATCCCGTAAGAGAGCCTTGAGGCTCTGAGGCAGTTGTTGAGGCTATCCAAGAAAGACTCCGTTGAATCTAATGAGATCTTGCTTAGATCTAGCTTTGCATCCTTAGGGATATACTCCAGCTCATCTATGACGCTCTTAATTAGCGAACTTATCCTGTTTAACCTTTCAACCTCCCTCCTCAGGGATTCTATATGTATTCTAGATCTTATGAGGAGGGGTATCTTGGGGAAATCCAACCCTATATAGGGAATTATCTCCTTGAACCTTCTGAGCTCCGCTATCCCCTCCATCCTCTCTAAGAGATCTCCCTTCATCTCCTCAATACTAGCCTTCAGATCTATCAACTTTTGGGAAATTTGAATCAGCTTCTTGGAATCATTCTCAACTTCTGCAAGCCTGGAGGTGATATTCTTCAAATATTTCTGCAGGATCCCTTCCTCGACCTCTTGAAGCCTCTCAATAAATCTCTCTCGCAATTCTAAATAATGTGAGAGTCTTTCATATCTCACTCCCATCAGATCTAGCTCTTCTTCAATTGATCTCAATTTTTCGAATGCTTCGTTTAGAGATGATATAGCTTCCTCCTTTATCTTCCTCTGCTCCTCTTTAGGCTCAACTTTCTGCTCCTGGACTTCTTTATGAATCTCGGATTTCTTTAAGATCCTCAAGAAGCTCAGAGCTGCTGGTATCTCCTCATAACTCCTCAGTTCCTCTATATCTAGCCCCTTTTCACGTATATATGCATTTACTTTGGTGACGAGCTCCCTCTCCAGAGAGTTAACTTCCTCGAGCGTGACCTCCAGGATCCTCCTTACTTCCTTAATCTTCCCCTTATCCCTGAGGAAGGGCCTCATATAAGCCGGATCCCCTATTAGGCTTGTCACTATCCCCTTCACGGACTGGAATAGCAGATTTGCTCTGTTCGATATATCCTCCCCGCTCCCTATTTCCTTTTCGACCTCCGGAGAGATTTCTCCCAGCTTCTTCACCTTCTCCAGTATTTTCTCGAGTAGGGGAAATAGTTCATCCTTCTTCATCAAGCTCTCAAGCTTATCTATCTTATCTAAGCCGTATCCAGCCTCCAGCAGAGAGGCCCTCAGCGCCTCCCATGGGTTCTCCGATCCCATACAATCCATTCAGGCCAGGCAAATTTTATAAAAATTGCAGGCCCGTTTCACCTATATGCTGGAGGAATTCTTCGAAGGTGAATTTGAAAGGCTTGAAGCCTCTTTATTTGAGATCTCAATGTATGAAGTAATAGAAGATATTGTAAATGAGTATAGATTCACTGAGAGGCTGCTAAAGGCATCTCTCCAGTTCTTAGATGGAGAAATCCTGACGGAGCTTAACTCAATCAAGAAGGATATATCCATGCTTGTAGATAAGCTTTCTAAGGAGGAAGTGCTTTACAGCAAAGCAATAGATCCTTCTGTAGTCTCTCCCATTCTGAAGAACAGATATCAGCCTCTAGTTAATGAGATAATGAAGGGGCTCAAGGAGATCAAAGTGAGATCTTTAAGCGAGTTGGAGATGTACATAAACACTCTGATAGAGGTAGTGAAGTACTGTGAGGATTGCCTCTCCGCGGTTTTCCTCTCAGGGCAACTTAAGGGCATGATAGGGAAGGTAGAGCTGCTGCCTCCGGAGCTCCTAGCATCAACTATAGAGCTGCTAGTTAAACATATACCTCAGGAGGGATCTCCTGAGAGGGTTATCAAGGAGATAGGGAATATGAGAGTCGCTTTAAGGGAATTCTTCACGGATTTGAAGGAGGAAGATAGGGAAAGGATAAGGTCCGCTCTGGATACTCTGGATAGGGTGAAGTTCCTGGTCGAGAGATTCCCGGGGCTATCGGGGGCTTCAATTAGATATTTAGAGGATCTGAAGAGGAAGCTATTTGATGAGGTTATGAGCGGACTGAGCAAGGGGTCCCTCTGATCGATCCCTATCGAGCGAGACTTAAAGTCTAGGGGAGCTTCAGAGTCACGCCAGTTATTTCCAACTCGCTACCTCCTGGTGTCGCGACAAGCATGGGTTCCGGAGGTATGAGCAGCTCTTTCCCATCCTTCGAGCGAAGTACGGCATGAGTTGGTGTTATGAGGAGATATACTCTGGGTTCCTGATTGTAGAGAGTCCTTATCCTAGCCCCCCTTCCCAGCTCTTGGAAGCTGTAGGTCACACCTCTAACCCTGAGCATCCCCGGAAGTTCAGATACCGTCTCCGGAATTTTGTAAATAGTGCTACCGAATTTGACCTCGCATGGTTTATGTATGACCAACATTCTCGTCTTTCCCGTTTGGATGCCTAGATCCAATACATCGGAGCCGCAGAACTCGATACGACCCCTTGGCGGCATCAACATCTCAAATTCTATAAGAGTTACGCACTTTTCTCCGCATCCAATATTAAAAATATTAGCTCTTAACCCGCCTAGGCTAATAACCTTTCCTCTTTCATCCCAAGAGAAGCTCACTCTCTCTATGAAGGATATCCCGCTCATGGGCCTCCCTAATAGACGCGATCTTCATTAAAAAGCTCTCAAGCATATCTGAATATGAATTACATATCTTCAGTCATTTTTCCTTTAAACCACAATTTGTTAAAAGTATAACTAAGAATAGAGAAAATATATTGGTAATTTATGGTAATGCCTGATTTTCAATAATTGTTACCCCATATGCCTCCCGAAACAGCTTTAAAGCTTCCCTTCGGACCTGAGGACGATGGAACCGTCGGGGGAGTTCGAGTCACTCATAAATGATGTAAAGAATTCGCTAGGAGATTCCCTTATATCAATGAAGATATTTACATCGGACGGCATAATCTTATATTCCGATTCCAAGCAATCACCGGGAGAGGATTTTCTTGTCGCCTCATTCTCAGCCATGGCGGAGATCTCCAAGAGTATCTCAGCTCACCTCAGCCTCAAGGAGCCGAGCATCCTCCTCCTAGAGGAGGGGCATTTCATATTGATTAGGAGGGTGATCAGGGACGTTATATTGATGGTGAACGTTAAAGGATCCTATGAAGATCATTTAGAAGCGATAGCTGGGATCCTGCGTAGATTGAGCGAATTCTTCCATTGATTGAGTGAGTAAAATTTATATTTTGAAGTGAAGCTGAATTCATGTGTCGTTCAAGAGGCTCGTTTCAAGTGTATTCGGGCTCTTTAAGAAGCCGACTACTCTAGTCATTTTAGGATTGGATGGCGCCGGGAAAACGACGATGCTGAATTACTTGCTCACAGGGGAGCCAGGGGTAACCGCACCGACAGTCGGAGCCAATTTCGAGAAGTTCAAGGTCAAGGAGCTTGAGTTCAACGTATGGGATCTCGGAGGTCAGAAGGCCCTAAGGGGTATGTGGGAGGAGTACGCTGAGAAGGCTGATGCGGTAATTTTCGTTCTGGACTCAGCTGATAGGGAGAGATTCCCTGAGGCTAAGGAGGAGCTCTGGAGGATAGTCTCCGTGATAAGGAAGAGTAAGCCTCTACTCATAATCGCGAATAAGGCTGATCTTGAGAATGCTGCGACAGTAATGGAAGTTATAGAAGCATTGGAATTGACGAAGTTAGAGGGGATGACTTGGCAGATAGTCTGGGCTAGCGCTTTAACGGGCTTCGGCTTATTCGAGGCCTTCGCATGGATCTATGAGAGGCTGACAGGCAAGGAAGTTTCGCACCCCCTCAGGATAGAGGATCTGATCGTTTTAGATGATAAAGGGAACCCAATAATTTCAACGAGTTCGACAACTAGCTTGACGCTCAGCGCCTTCGTTTCATTAGTGAGGAATTATACGACGGAATCTCTCAAAGATATCCCGCAGACGATAGAGATGAGGGACAAGAGATTGATAATAGCGATCAGGGAGGGCCTGATAGGCGCTGCTTTGGTCCCCCGTTACTCCTCCGAGAGTAAGGTGAAAGCGCTCCTAGTGGATGTCCTCAATAACATAGCGAGGGTCAAGGATAAGGAGAGGGCTAGGGAGGCCCTCATGGAAGTAATAGAAAAGTACGTTGAGAACGTAGGGACTTGATGGGGGGATCAGATGACTCTAATAAAGTTACTCCTCTCAATACTCGACAAGGAGGGTTTCTCACTGATAGGCTTCTATCCCCCGGGGGAGATAGACGAGGAGATCAAGAAGCTAGTGGTGAAGGCTTTCCCGATGTCGGCATCCGGAGGAGAGGTCGTCAAGTTCAAGCAGATGAATCTGAACTTCGTAGGTTGTACGGTCAGATTGGCTGGGGAGAAGCCGAGGCAGGGGATGGCAGCTCTCGTAGCTATAACCGATGATGAGGGGGAAGTTAGCAGAGTGGAATCAGGGATGTTGAGGGTGGCTGAGAGCATATCATCGAGCGATATGACTTCCGATAAGTTGAAGGATCTTCTGCCGGATGTTTTTAAGTTCCTCTCAGCGTATAGGGGCAAGGAGAGTGAAGCTGAGGGGAAGGATAAGGGAGCCTTAGATAAGGCCGTTGAGAGGGCCAGGGGTTTCTTCTAGGGGGTGGTATCATTCAGGCGATGGGAATCGATCCATATGTCCTCGCTCATACGACTTCTCTCCTCTTGATGGCAGCTGCAGCGATATACCACCTCATAACTCTCCTCAGGCTGAGGGGCTCAGGCACTTCATGGCTCAGGGGAGCTGGGCCTACGATTGCATGGCTCATATTATTCGCATTATGGGCAGTAACTGAGTACTTCCTCCTCTCATATTATGAGAAAGTGGGATTCCCCTTCACAATACTACCGCCAAAGCTCATACTCGATGTGAACCTCTGGTTCTACGCTTTCGTAACACTGCTCATCTCTTTCGCATTCGTAATCACAATGAGCTTCTATCTACTTGAGCTCAAAGTCCTCTATATTTTACCAGCTGTTGGAGTTTCCTTCAGCCTCTACATAGTTTACTTGACCTATAGGCTCTACGGGATCACCCTCTTCACATACTTCGAGGTTAATGAGTTACTGTCGGGAATGATCGCCCTATTAGTAGGTTTGTCCCAGCTCTTCGGTCTCATTTCAGTGATCCTGTTCCTCTACATCTACATGAGGACCAAGAGTATGAGGGCTCTCTCCTTCGCGATAGCTAGCTTCATAATGGGTCTTCTCCTGTTAGGTATAGATTACACTCTTTCCATTCTTCCATTGGCCTTAACAAGACAGATTCTTCCCTTTAGGGATGAATTCCTGAAGATGCTCGTCGACTGGCCTCTGAACGTTATATACATAATAGCGGCCCTCCTGATGTTCCTAGGGCAGATAAGGGTTCTGGATGCTATATTCAAGCCTTCAGCTAAGAAAGAAGCTCCCTGGATAGAGAAGATGATGGAGAAGAGCTGAGTACACTTTTTATTTTTTTACCTTTTTCGAGTATCCTTATGGATTTGAGGTGGAGGAGCAGATACGTCACCGAGGGACCTGAGAGGGCCCCTCAGAGATCTCTATTCAAGGCAGCAGGTCTTGATGATGAGGATCTCAAGAGACCGATAATAGGAATAGCCAATTCCTGGAACGAGATAGTGCCGGGGCACGTTCACCTCGATAAAGTAGCTAAAGCAGTTAAGGAGGGAGTCAGGGAGGCTGGAGGAACTCCGTTGGAGTTCGACACTATAGCTATATGCGACGGGATAGCTATGGGTCACGAGGGGATGAAAGCTCCCCTCCCCAGTAGGGAAGTAATAGCTGCGAGCGTGGAGCTCATGGCGAAGGCCCATGCTTTCGATGCTCTCGTCCTGATAACTTCATGCGATAAGATAACTCCTGGAATGCTCATGGCCGCAGCGAGGCTGAACATACCAGCTGTAATGGTTAACGGGGGCTGCATGCTCCCGGGAATTCACGAGGGGAAGGAGGTAGCGATAAGCCAGTTGTTCGAAGCAGTCGGCCAGTACGCCTCGGGGAAGATTAGCGAGGAGGAACTTAGGAGGATGGAATCTCTAGCTGTCCCAGGCCCGGGGTCTTGCGCGGGGCTTTACACAGCTAATACGATGGCTATAGCCGGCGAGGCTCTCGGCATGATCCCTCCAAACACTTCCACTATACCAGCAGTATCGGCTGACAGGATAAGGGCTGGAAGGCTCGCTGGGAGATTGGTCATGAGGATGCTCGAGATAGGGCTGAAGCCGAGGGATATAATGACTTATGAGGCATTCGAAAATGCCATAAGAGTGGATGTAGCTCTGGGAGGATCTACTAATGCTGTACTGCATCTCATGGCGATAGCTAGGGAAGCTGGCATAGAGCTGCCCCTGGAACTGTTCGATAGGATAAGCAGGGAGACCCCTCACTTAGCCAATATAAATCCGGCTGGCCCCCATTACGTCAAGGATCTGCATTACGCAGGGGGAGTGCCCGCCATATTCAAGGAGCTCTCCGATATGATGCACCTCGACGCCATTACAGTGTCAGGGGAGAGGTGGAGGAGCATAATCGAGAGAGCTGAGGTTAAGGATAGGAGAGTCATAAGGCCCAAGAGCGACCCTTACCATAAGGAGGGTGGTCTAGCGATTCTCTGGGGCAGTTTGGCTCCTAGAGGAGCTGTAGTGAAGCAGACAGCTGTGGATCCGGAGATGCATGTCTTCAGGGGTAAGGCTAAGCCGTTCAACTCCGAGGAGGAAGCTGTTAAAGCTCTATTCGATGGTAAGATAGGGGAAGGCGATGTCGTAGTAATAAGGTACGAGGGCCCGAAGGGAGGGCCTGGGATGAGGGAGATGCTCACAGCTACCGCTACCATAACTGGAATGGGTCTGAGGAGAGTCGCACTGATAACTGATGGTAGATTCTCCGGAGCCACTAGAGGACCTGCTATAGGCCATGTCTCCCCTGAGGCAGCCGAGGGAGGGCCCATAGCTTTAGTGGAGGAAGGCGATGAGATACTGATAGATATACCGGGGAGGAAGCTCGAGCTATTAGTGAGCGAGGAGGAGCTGGATGAGAGGAGGAAGAATTGGAAACCGATGAAAAAGGAGGAGTCAGGATTCCTGAGGATATTCTCGATGCTAGCTGAGTCAGCTGATAGGGGGGCTGTACTGAGATATCAGTAGAATTCCTCCGGCAGGGCTCCCTTACTCAATTTCCTCCTCACGTAAATCCTGAGGAGTACCATGTAAGCTGTGTAGAAGAACACCCCATAAACAGCCCCTAGGAAGAGCATAGCTAACAGCGCTCTCCCATCGATGTTAATAGTGCTTCCTATGAGCCTAGCTAAGATGGGCTCCGATATGCCGAGCCTCGCTATTGGGAAGGCTATTATCCAGGATATCCAGACCTTGGGGAAGGGGTGCCTTATCCTCTCCGGCATGGGTATGAGCCTGATCAGGAGATCGAGGTAGTAGGAGAAGAGGAGGAGCGGAGCTATGACAACGATGGAATACATGAGGCCCTCCAGAGGCGCTGGGGAGAACAAGTATAGTATTAGGAGAGCTGACATAGGGATTAATGTCGCTAGGAGCCCTATCCATCTAACGTAAACGAACTTAGGGGGAGGCCTGAGCATATGATAGAGCTCCTCCTCAAAATAAAAGCTACTCCATTATCTCGTAGGGGGATTCCGTGGGCCACTTGGGTATCAGGGGGACGAACATTATCCCTCCGACGACGACGTACCTCAAAACGCTCTCTCCCTTGTTGAATATCCTGTGCCTAACTCCCTCTGGGAGGAAGACCCCATATCCTCTCTTAATTTCGTACCTCTCACCCTCTATCTCGACTTCCCCCTCACCCTCCAGTATGTAGTAGACCTCCTCGCACTTGTGCCTGTGGAGGGGGGTGTGATGCCCGGGATCCACTTCAACTACCCCCAGTATCAGGGACTTAGGTGGAGGATCCACTGTCTCCGGGTAAATTACTTTGAGATCCCTCACGTTCTTCCTCTCCATCGGGGCCCCTCCTACTACCTCATCCGGCTTCACCACATACTTGGGCATGATCACACCTCCAGATCCCTCTTAAATAGCTCGTGGGGAGGGGAGAACACTTCAACCACTACAGAATCCTCTATCGCCTCCGTCTCATGATCCACGTTCCCCGGGATCACGTAAGCATCCCCCTGGCTTAAATAGTGGACCTCCTCACCTATCCTGAGCTTTATCTTTCCCCTCACTACGTAACCTATCTGCTCATTCCCATGGGAATGGGGTTTCGAGACAGCTCCGGCCTTCAAGCTCACCTCGAGAAGGAGAGTCCTCTCCCCGAGCGCCAGAGTCTTCCTCCTGATCCCCGGCCAAGTCTCCACGACTCTCGCTTCCTCTCCCCTGAGCATCTTGAACATATGCTACCGTGGGTCAATAAAATAAAAAATTTTCCGGAGGGGATCGATACCGTATTTCGTCGAATGTGGAAACATAAAATTTATATTAAAGGCAGCCGTCGGTATGGCCACAAAGGTGATGGGCATGGAGAAGGAGAGCCTCATTCTAGGGAGGTTCAAGAAGCCCTTCGACATCAAGGAACTGCCGAAGTTCCCAGGATACGCTGCTATGATAGGTCCCGGGATAGTCTGGGCGGGGCTCTCCCAGGGGAGCGGGGAGCTCATATGGTGGCCCTACATGGTCGCGAAATACGGAGTTTTCTTCCTCAGCTGGCTCATATTCTACGCTAGCCTCCAGTACTGGATAAACCTGGAGATAGCTAGGTACACTATGGCCACTGGCGAGGGGATATTCGAGGGGTTCCACAGGGTCCACAGGATATACGGATGGGCCATGTTCATCATGTCCATGATAGTCATGCTCTGGGTCGGAGGGTACGTCTCGAGCGGTGCGACCGCTCTCGCAGCCTTGACTAAATTCCCGGCCGGCTGGGATGCCGCTGGGCAGACCAGGTTCTGGGCTGAAGTAGCTATAATCGTCATATGGATAATATTCATACTGGGGCCCGTCGCTTACAAGGTGGTGGAATACGTCGAGATCCTGGCGGCTTTCATCTCATTCGGAGGTATGCTCATAGCTGTCCTCCTCTCACCGGCCGTAGCGAAAGTAGCTGGCGAGTACTTCCCTGCCCTGATTCCCTGGTACGCTAGCGGTTTCAACATGCTACCTCAGAACTTCGATGCCAAGGATATGAATATATTCATCACGCTGATAGCTTACACCGGAGCCGGCGGTTTCTGGAACCTCCTATACAGCTACTGGGTCAGGGATAAGAACGCTGCGATGGCAGCTCACATAGGGCGTGTGACGAGTCCTATAACAGGGGAACCCGAGCCCATACCGGGTGTGGGAGTAGCTTTCACAGCGAGCCCAGAGGCCCATGAGGAGTGGAAGAAGTGGATGACTTGGCAGTGGATTGAGAACTTGATAGGGGTTGTGATGAACACTCTCACGATAGTTCTGACGACCCTACTCACTTACGCAATCCTCAGGCCCGAGTACTTAGCGACGGGGAAGCTGCCCTCCGGATTCAAGCTAGTGGTATATCAAGCCGAGTGGTTCGGCCACCTGTGGGGAGATGTTGGAAGGGGGATACTGTACATAGTGGGCTTCTTCTTCCTAGTCGATGCATATATAACTGCCTTAGACGGTGCAGGGAGGACTGTAGCCAGCAACCTGTACACGGTACCTGGGATACCCGAGAGAGTCGAGTACCGCAAGATATACTACTGGGTCGTGACAATATTCACAGTGATCGGGATGATAACTGTCCTGCTGGAGCAGCCCGGCGTACTAGTTCTACTGACCGGCGTGACCAATATGCTGATAATGGTCATATTCACGTGGGTCTTCTTCTACCAGAACTTCGTGCTTCTGCCTAAGATACACCCAGCCGGGAAGATAGTGAGGCCCTCTTGGATAGTCCTCATATTCCTCTTGATAAGCGCGATATTCTTCACGTACTCCTTCGCTCTCTACCTCGATGTGACCTTCTAAATTTAGTGCCCCCCTAACTTTCAATAATTTTTTCATTTTGTGCCGAGGGGGGTCACCAAAGATTTTTATTGTTTACTAGAATTATCAGCTGGCGATAGCATGGCCAAGAGGGTATTGATAGTAGCTGGTGATGCTGTCGAAGCCCAGGAGCTCTTTTACCCGTATTGGAGGTTGAAGGAGGAGGGCTTCGAGGTCCATGTGGCTGCACCAACTAAGAAAGTCCTGATGACAGTTGTGCACGACTTCGAGCCAGGCTGGGAGACTTACACGGAGAAGCCCGGGTACAGGTTCGTTTGGGTGGATAAGGAGTTCAAGGAAGTGAAACCTGAGGATTACGATGGTTTGGTGATACCCGGAGGGAGGGCGCCTGAGTACATCAGACTCAACGAGGACCTTGAGAGGATAGTGAGGCATTTCATGGAGAAGAGAAAGCCCTTAGCTGCTATATGCCATGGCCCTCTTGTCCTCACTGGTTACAAGCTCATAGAACCGGGCATGAATGTGACTTCATATGCAGCGGTTGCTCCGGACCTGAAGGCCCACGGAGCCAATTGGCACGATAAGGAGGTAGTGATATGCAGGGGCCACATCGTCACAGCTAGGGCCTGGCCGGATCTACCTTACTGGATGAGGGAGTTCATAAGGATCCTGAAGGAGAAGTGACCCCAACCCCATATTTTATATTTGTGAAATCTCGGAAAAGGTAATAAGGAATTTACCCCTCAATCTTAGGATGCGTATGAGGAAGCTAGTCTATACCTACGATGAATCCGATCCTGAGGATGTCAAGCTCCTCGGGGGTAAAGGCGCCGGTCTAGTTCTCATGTATAAACAGGGTCTCCCAGTACCTCCCGGGATAACGATAACTACGGAGGCATGCAAGCTCTTCTACTCGAATGGTGAGAGGCTGCCGGATGGCCTCATGGATGAAGTTAGGGAAGCGATGAGGTGGCTGGAGGAGAGGACCGGGAGGAAGTTCGGGGATCCGAGAAATCCGCTCCTAGTCTCCGTGAGGAGCGGGGCCCCCGTTTCAATGCCGGGGATGATGGATACCGTCCTCAACTTAGGGCTGAACGATGATACTCTCAGGGGCTTGATCGAGCTCACTGGGAATGAGAGGTTCGCGTACGATGCTTACAGACGCTTCCTCCAGATGTTCGGTAGCATAGTGCTGGGGATAGATAAGAAGGTCTTCGATGATATATTCGAGGAGATAAAGAGGGAGAGAGGAGCTAAATATGATTCAGAGCTCAGCGCTGATGATCTCAAGGAAGTGGTCAGGAGATTTAAGGAAGTTCTAGGGGATAAGTTCCCTCAGGATCCATGGAAACAATTGGAGCTAGCTATAATGGCTGTATTTAGATCTTGGAACTCTCCAAGGGCTGTATTCTACAGGAAGGCCAATAACATAACTCCAGATGTAGCAGACGGAACCGCTGTGAACATAGTGGCTATGGTCTTCGGTAACATGGGCTTCGATTCCGGGACCGGAGTATTATTCACGAGGGACCCAGCTACTGGTGAGAACGTCCTCTACGGTGAGTTCCTCCCGAACGCTCAGGGGGAGGATGTGGTAGCTGGGATAAGGACCCCTAAGAGCATAGAGGAGCTGAAGAACGAGAGACCGGATCTCTACAAGCAGATATACGATATGGCTAAGAAACTGGAGAGGGTGAAGAAGGAAGTTCAGGACATAGAGTTCACGATCGAGAGAGGGAAGGTATTTCTCCTGCAGACTAGGAACGCTAAGATGACCCCTCTAGCTAGAGTGAAGACTGTCGTAGATATGTACGAGGAGGGGCTCGTCACTAAGGAGGAAGCTCTAGCTAGAGTCAAGCCTGAGCACATAATAGGCTTGCTCTACCCTAGGTTGGATGAATCCTACTTGAAGAAGCACGGGATAAGCCCTATAGCTGAGGGATTGAACGCATCACCTGGAGCTGCCACTGGCAGAGTGGTTTTCGATGCTGATACAGCTGTGGAGTGGAGGAACAGGGGTGAGAGGGTAATATTAGTGAGGGAGGAGACGAGGCCGGATGATGTTCACGGTTTCTACGCATCCGAAGGGATACTGACGAGCAGGGGAGGTATGACTAGCCATGCTTCAGTCGTAGCCAGGGCAATAGGGAAGCCGGCTGTAGTGGGGGTTGAGAAGATAAAGATAGACTACGATAAGAGGGAGTTCAGGGTAGATGGGATAACTGTGAGGGAGGGGGATGTCATAACTATAGATGGCTTCACCGGGAAGGTTTACCTGGGCGAGATACCAACAGCAAAAGCTGAGCTCCCCAGAGAGTTCTTCGAGATACTGAGGATGGCTGATGAAGTGAGGAGCCTGGGAGTTAGAGCCAACGCTGATACTCCTGAGGATGCTGAGATAGCTAGGAGATTTGGTGCTGAGGGAATAGGTCTTCTGAGGACGGAGAGGATGTTCAGGAGGCCTGAGAGACTCTCTATATTCCAGCAGGTCATAATGGCAAGGGACAGTGAGGAGAGAAGAGAGGCAATGAATAAGCTAGTCCCGTTCCTGAGAAACGACTTCTTGGAGATATTCAGAGTGATGGAAGGGCTGAAGGTGACAGTTAGGCTCTTCGATCCTCCGCTCCACGAGTTCCTCCCGAGCTCGGATGAGCTATTGGAGAAGTTATGCGAAGCTAGGATGAGAGGGGACTCCGATGAAGTGAGCAAGCTAGAATCTCTCTTGAGGAGGGTGAGGGAGCTGAGGGAAGCGAATCCGATGATGGGGCACAGGGGTGTGAGAGTGGGTGTTACATACCCTGAGATATATGAAGCTCAGGTCAGGGCTATAGTTGAAGCCTACCTGCAGCTCAGGAAGGAGGGGAAGGACTTGCAAGTTCAGATAATGATACCTCAGGTCGCGGATTACAGGGAGATAAAGTACGTGAAGGAGAAAGCCATAGAACCCGTATTTAAGGAGTACGGGGTCAGAATGCCAGTTGGAACAATGATAGAAGTTGTTAGGGCTTGCATAACAGCCGATAGGATAGCTAAGGAGGCAGATTTCTTCAGCTTCGGGACCAACGACTTGACTCAGGGGGTATTCACTTTCAGCAGGGATGATGTCGAGAACAAGTTCATGCACGATTACCTGGAGAAAGGGATACTAGATTTCGATGTCTTCCAGAGCTTGGACACTGAGGGAGTAGGGGAGCTCATGAGGATAGCTGTTGAGAAGGGCAGGGCTGCGAATCCCAACCTGGAGATAGGGATATGCGGGGAGCACGGAGGGGATCCGAAGAGCATAGAGTTCTGCCATAGGATAAAGCTTGATTATGTAAGTGCATCCGCTTTCAGGGTTCCAGTAGCGAGGCTAGCTGCTGCTCACGCAGCCCTGAAGGAGAGGGGAGTGGAGTTCCCAATCTACTGATTTTTTACAATCAAGCCTCTCCCTTGAGGAACCTCATCGTGAGCTCGTGCTTCGGGTTCAGAGCTATCTCTTGCGTCAACCCGAACTCGATTAGCTCCCCCATGTAGAGGAATGCCACGTAATCTGAGATCCTGACCGCTTGATATGGGGTATGCGTGACGAATACTACCGTTATATCATGGCTCTCGACTAGTCCTCTCAAAGCTTCCTCTATCTTAGAGGCATTTATAGGGTCTACATTGGCTGTAGGCTCATCCAGGAGTAGGAGCTTCGGCCTCAGAGCTAGAGCCCTAGCTAGGCAGAGTCTCTGCTGCTGCCCACCGCTCAGCTTATTGGGAGGATCCTTGAGCCTATCCTTGACCTCATCCCAGAGCATAGCTCTCTCAAGGGCCCACCTGACGAGATCATCTAGCTCCCTCTTATCCTTCACGAGTCCATTCATCTTAGGGCCTACGGCAACGTTATCGTATATGCTCATGTTCGGGAATGGATTCGGCACCTGGAAGACCATGCCAGTGAGCCTCCTAACTTTATAGGGATCTGATGAGTAGACCTCGGTATCGTATATCCTTACCCTCCCGCTCACCTCGCATCCGGGGACTAGATCTAGCAGCCTGTTTATCGCTCTCAGCAGCGTGGACTTACCGGAGCCCGAGGGTCCCATAACAGCTAGTATCCTCCTCTCCGGAATTTCAATATTTATCCTCTTAAGTATCTCCTTCCCTCCAATTTTTACCGTTAGATCGTTTATAGATAGGGCGACTCTCCTCATAAGACCACCCTCCTAGTCAAACTCCTAGTAGCGAGGAATATCAAGAGGAATATCGATGTGAGGACTAAGGCAGAACCCCAGGCGACTCTATGCCAGTTAGCGTATGGAGTCTGTATGAAGTCGAATATCAGGAGCGATATCGAGTCCGTGTAGCCCAAGGGGTCTAATGATATCATTTGCCTCTGCTTCCCGACTGTGAAGAGGAGGGGAGCAGTCTCCCCGGTGACTTTCGCGAATCCCATCAGTACCCCCGTGAGTATGCCCCTCTTAGCTATACTCACGCTTATCTTAAATACTACTTTCGTCCTCGAGAGCCCGAGGGCATAACCAGCCTCCCTATAAGTTTTCGGCACATTTTCCAGGGCTTCCTCAACGTAAGTAGTAACATAAGGGATCATCATTATGGCCAAGGCTAAAGAGCCAGCTAGCATTGAGAATTTCCCCATGGGAACTACCATTATTGTATATACGAGCATCCCAACTAAGATTGATGGTATCTGAAGGAGAGCTTTGCTAAGGACCCTCACTCCTCTGGATATTACGTTATCGGGGAACTCCACGGAGAACAGAGCTGAGGCGAAGGATAGGGGGATCCCTACTAGGGAGGATATGAAGGCGAGCATGAAAGTGCCCACTAAGGAGGGGCCTATACCACCCAATCCCCCTCCTGGAGGGGGAGGGGAGTCCACCAGGAAATCGACTCCCGCTGAGATGAGGACGGGCAATCCATTGTAGAAGATGGAGAGGAGTATGTGGAAAATAGGGAGTATCGCTAATGCCGCTAGCGATAGGGAAGTTATCAAGAATAGCTTCTCCTTCAATTCCCTCAGCTCAGCCATATAATTTCCTCACCTTCCTCATCATCAAGAGGGCTAAAGCGCTGAAGAGAGCGCCTACGATGAGCAGAACTAAACCGCCTGCATAAAGAGTGCTCTGCATATATGGGTAGAAGTTGGACTCCGAGAATTGATTAGCTATCAGCGAGGGTATCGTATATCCCGGGGCGAATATGCAGAAGGATATGTTGAATGCATTCCCTATCACTAACGTAACCGCGACAGTTTCGCTCGACGCCCTCCCTATGCCCAAGAGGAGGGAGCCGAATACAGCGGGCTTTATGAGGGAGATCATCATCTTATAGTACTCGTACCTATTAGCCCCTATCGAGAGTATCGCCTCCCTGTAAATCCATGGGACGCTCCTGTAGGCATCCTGTATCAGACTGTGCATGAAAGGTATTATCATTATGGCCAATAGAATGCCGGCGGAGAGTATCGAGGCCCCGCTCAATGGTTCGCAGGAGAAGAGAGGTAGCCAGGGGAGGGCTGAGTGTAGTGGCTTCATTAAATTCTCCCTGAGGAAAGGTATCATGACATCCAATCCCCAGAGCCCGTATAAGACAGTCGGGAGTCCTGCCATGAGATCTATAGCTGTCGATAGCAATTCCTTCACTCTAGAGTTCGTCATCTCCTCGACTAAGTAAACAGTGGATAGGGAGAGGGGAAGCGCTATTATAGCAGCTAGAGAGGAGGTAATTACGGTCCCATAGAGGGGAGCTAATAATCCGTACCTCACGAACTCCTCCCCCATTTCCGATGGGCTCCAGACGTTCTCGGTGAAGAGCTTAACGCCGAACTTGGATATCGAGGGGTATGAGGCTGAAGCTATCACGTATGTGAGCGCTAAGAATATTGCGAAAATGAGGGAGGCGAAGGGCAATAGTGATAAGTAGAAGCCCCTGTCATATTTAGGGAGTGAGATAGAGGACCATCGCGATCCCATAGATGACATTCCCCGTACCTTCGGGCCCCCCTTAAAAGTAAAAACTATAAACTTAATCGATTTAGACAAAATAGCTATAAGTTATCTATATAATCTATATAGGCAACTGGATGAGGGATCGTAACATTTTTATCAATCCGGCCCCTCAGCATTTGGATGATCATGAGGGGATATGGCCTCATTCATTGGATAGATCTCAGTAAGAGGAGCATAAGGAGTGAGCAAGTTCCAGATGATCTAGCGTGGAATTTCATAGGGGGGAAGGGTCTAGGGGCTAGGATACTTTACGATATGACCGATGAGAAAACAAATCCTCTAGGTCCGGAGAATCCTCTCATATTCGCTATAGGCCCCTTCACGGGAACTGCTGTTCCATATTCCGGAAAGGGGACTTTCGTCTTCAAATCGCCTCAGACTGGCATACTGGGGGAGTCCGTGATAGGCGGCACCCTAGGGGCTGCGACGAGATGGGTGGGCACTACTGCCCTAGTAATAATGAACAGAGCTGATAGACCGACTTACCTGGTCCTCAGTGAGAACGGCGTCGAGCTGAGGGATGCTAGCCACTTGTGGGGGAAGGACATATATGAGACTGAGGAGGAGCTCAAGAGAGAACATGGAAGATGCTCGGTAGCTTCTATAGGGCCCGCTGGAGAGAACTTGGTTAAGTTCGCTGCTATAGGGAATGAGAAGTGGAGGCAAGGCGGTAGGACAGGTGGAGGAGCTGTCATGGGATCCAAGAAGCTGAAAGCGATAGTGGTGGAGTACGATAAGCAGGAGTGGGACGCTCACGATCCTGATGGAGTGAGGAAGTACTCAGCGGAGGAGATAGTCCCAAGAGCTAAGGAGGAGTTGAAGTCCTACTTTGAGAGGGGCACCCCCGGGACGGTCGAGCTAGCTAACCTCTGGGGGTTCTTCCCCAGCTACTACTGGTCCAAGGGCTCCGTCGATGGATGGGAGAACATAGCTTGGGATGCGATAAAGAGGGAGGTCTTCGTGCATCCCAGGGCTTGTTTCGGCTGCCCAACTCCTTGCGGGAGGTACAGCAGGGTGAGGGAAGGTAAGTACGCTGGTAGCGAGGTAGAGCTCGAGTACGAGACTATATATTCGATAGGGGGCCTCAATGCCATAACTGATATTAAAGCGATAGTATGGCTCAACGATCAAGCCGATAGGCTCGGGATGGATACTATAACGCTAGGTAACGTTTTCGGTTTCGCTATAGAGGCTTATAAGAGGGGTAAGCTGGATCCGGGCTTCAAGCTAGATTACGGGGACCCTGAATCCTTGCATAGGCTCGCGGAGATGATAGCTAGAAGGGAAGGTGTGGGGAACATCTTAGCTGAGGGAGTGGCTGGAGCATCCAAGGCTCTGGGATTGGAGGAAATAGCTATTCATGTCAAGGGTCTGGAGCCAGCTGGATACGATCCAAGGACCCTGAAGAGCATGATACTCGGCTACGGTGTCTCCTCCAGGGGAGCTTGCCACCTCAGGATAACTGGCTACTACGCCGATATAAGGGGATTGGGAGGGGACAGGAAGACGATAGACATGGAGAAGACTAAGGTTTTAGCGAATTTAGAGGAGCTAGCTGCTATAGGAGATTCCCTAGTCCTCTGCAGGTTCTCAACTAGGACTCTGATAGCCTGGGAGCAGATGGCTAAGTACTACTCCATGATCACTGGGAGGAACGCTACTGCCGATGATATGATCAAGGCGGCTAGGAGGATAATAAACCTGACTAGAATGTATAATGTGAGGCTGGGATTGAGGAGGAAGGATGACAGGCTTCCCAGGAGGCTCCTCAAGGAGTCATTCATCCACGATGGTGAGGAGAGGAGGATAACTGAGGAGGAGCAGGAGAGATTCCTGGACCTCTACTACGAGCTCAGGGGATGGGATAAGGAGGGAGTACCTAAGCAGGAGACCCTCAGGGATCTGAATCTCATCTAACCGAATACAGCCCTGCAGAAGTCCTCCCTGGGCCTCAGCAACCTGAACCTCCCTCCCTCTATACCTACGACCGCCGGAAGGGGCCTCAGGTTGTACCTGCTAGCCATCGAGAAGCCGTAAGCTCCAGCGTTCTTGAAGGCTATCAGATCCCCTTCCTTCAGCTTCGGCAGCTCATATTCGCCGAAGAAGTCGGATGATTCGCATACCGGACCCGCAACTAGCACTCTCTCCCTCCCCTCCCCCTCGCAGATTATCTCGTGCCTCGCTCCATATAGAGCTGGCCTTATCAGATCGTTCATACCGGCATCTATTAGGAGCCACTTCTCCCCTCCGACTTCCTTCACATAATTCACCCTGCTCAATAGATAGCCGGCGTCAGCCACTATGTATCTACCGGTCTCCAGGAATAGCTTCGTCCCCATCTCCCTAACTCTCTCGCAAACGAGCTCGGCATATTCCTCCAGGGGGAAGGGACTCTCATTGGAGTAGGGGACCCCCAGGCCTCCGCCCAAGTCCACTATCTCAACTCCACCCACCCTCTCAGCTAGCCCCTTTATCACATCCAAAGCTGCCCTGAATGGATCCGTCGAGAATATCTGGCTCCCTATATGGGTGTGGAACCCTAGGGCACGCATATCCTTTTTTAGGGAATTGAAGAGGCTCAATGCCTCCTCTGGAGGTAATCCGAACTTACTCCTCTTCCCCCCGGTCACTAAGCCCGGATAAGCCCCAGCCCCTACACCCGGATTGACTCTAACCATCACATTAGCTCTCCCTATGCTCCTCAAAGCATTAGCTTGTGAATGGCTCTCGATGGATATTATTGCCCCGAAGTCCATCGCCTCTATCAAATCTCCTCTGGATGGGCTGGGCCCAACTAAGACAGTCTTCTCCGGAGGTACTCCGGAGATCCTAGCTAATATCACACCGAAGGCAGATGGTACGGTAGCTCCTGAACCCAATTTAGCTAAAAGCTTAACTAATTCTGGCTCATGATTCGCCTTATAAGCGTATGCTATGACATGAGGGCATTTAATAGCTTTATCGAGTCTAAGGTAGTTCTCCTTCACTCTATCCAGATCTATCACATACGTGGGAGTGCCGAAGAGTTCAGCTATCTCACTGAGATCCACTCCATTTACCCTCATAATCTCACCAGAGGCCTAGGACATCCTCAATACTTCTTCCGCTATCATGACAGCATGGTCAGCGATCCTCTCCAAGTACCTGAGTATGAGGGTGTTGGCTACTGCACAGACAGCCCTCTTCTCCTCACCCCTTATCACTCCCATTAGGAAGCTGCTGTAGGCGTTATCCACCTTATCATCCATCCCTATGACCTTTCTAGCTAGCTCCTCATTCCCCTCCTCGACAGCCTTCAGGGCTTCCTTGACCATATTCTCAGTTATCTCAGCTGTATCAATGAGCCTCGAGATATCGCAATCGCTCAAGTTCTCGAAGAGCACTAATGTTTGGGCTATGTTCCTAGTGTACCTCCCCAACCTTAGCAAGCCGTAGGATATCTCGAGGAGGGAGATCAGTTTCCTGAGATCAGCGCCCATGGGCTGGAATCTAGCTAAGATCTCGCTGACCTTCATTCTGACTTGATCGTGGGAGAATGAGAGTATCTCAGCTCCCTTCTCTATCTCCTTCAAGGTCTCTTCCGGGTTCCTCTTGCCGAGGAAGGTATCTATACATCCTCTCATCAGCTGGAGTGAGAGCTCACTCGATTTAGCTATCTCGTAAAACAATGATTTGATCTCCCTATCTAGCAGGGCTGACATCTTCCATCGGGCTAAGCTGATAGATCCATATATAACTCTTCCTCCCGTGAATATCTGTAGATTATTTTATAGTTAATTTTACTCTGACTCGCCAGCTCTCGCTATCCCTAGAGGGGCATATTGAGTTGAGTAACCGAGGCAGTATAGCTTTTATAGTCTGAGGAGATGGAGAGGAGGTGATAGCCTGAGATCCTGGAGGCTCATCCTCCCCGCAGCGTTGATGATAAGCTTAATGCTCCTAGGGGCGCTCATTTACTTAATCCCGCAACCCGGGGCCAGTGAGGAATGGCCCCTTCCACCTGAGAACCTTCCCTTCACGGATCTCACCTCCAGACTGAACTCCACATCCTTCTCAAATCACGGATTCTTCCTGCTCAACTACCAGCCGATCTTCAGCTTGGGATCGGGATTCGATTTGCCCGCTGGGAGCAACGCATATCTTTACTCCGCAGGTTACGGGAATGACACCTACCTCCTCCTAGTCGTAGCTAAGCTACCGAGTACTCAGAGCTCTTTGCAGTTCGGGGCCAGAGCTGTAAATCAGTTGAGAGATGAGCTCCCGCCAGAGAAGACCAAGTACTTATTCACAGATGAGATGGGCTTCCTCTCCTATACCGAGGGGAATCAGAGCTTATCCCTATGGTACGGGAGATCCTGGTTCTTCGAGGTCCTAGCATCCGGCCCCAAGTCGGAGGATTCGATAGACTCCGTGAAGAAGCTGATAAATAGTTTTAGGGGATGACTCATTAAAGTTTATCAGGTCGCTAGAGGAAGTGTGCAAGATGGCTGAGGGTTGCCCGGATGGAGCGCCCCATCGGGTCAGGGCGAAGCTTCAAGTCCAGCTGGAGGGAGGAGCTGTAAGGTGCCTCGCCTGCCCCAGGAAATGCTTTATCCCTGAGGGAAGGTATGGGTTATGCAGATCCAAGGTAAACGTTAGGGGCATGCTCTGCGAGGTCAATTATGGGATGATGAGTAGCGTAGCCCTCGATCCTATAGAGAAGAAGCCCCTCTTCCACTTCATGCCCGGGAGCAGGACTTACAGCATAGGCACAGTTGGTTGCAATATGTTCTGCGATCACTGCCAGAACTGGATAATAAGCCAGTCAGATCCAGAGAAATTCCAGGATCTCATTTACTTACCTCCAGAGGAGGCTGTGAGGGAGGCTATGAGCTATGGAGCTAAGAGCATAGCTTTCACATACAACGAGCCCACTATAGTGAGCATGGAGTGGGTAGTTGAGACAGCTGAACTCGCTAAGAGAGCGGGGCTCGCTACTATAAGCGTGACCAATGGATATTGGAGCGAGGAAGCCAGGGAGAGGCTGATACCTGTTATAGATGCAGCTAATGTCGATGTTAAGGCCTTCACAGACCAGTTCTACAGGAAAGTAGCTAAAGTTCCCTTCTTGAAGCCTATTTTGGATACTGTGATCGAGTTGAAGAGGGCCGGGAGGCACGTGGAGCTCACCTACCTTATAATACCGGGATACAACGATGGGGAGGATGAGATAAGATCATTCTCCAGATGGGTCTCAGAGGAGGTAAGCGCTGACACTCCGGTGCATTTCTCCAGGTTCTTCCCACACTATAAGATGAAGAGCATACCTCCCACACCCATCCAGACGATGGAGAGGGCCCTCTCTATAGCGAGGGAAGAGGGCTTGAAGTACGTTTACTCTGGGAACGTTCCAGGGGACCCCAGCGAGAATACTTACTGCCCTAAGTGTGGGACCCTCTTGATAAAGAGGTACGGGTTCTACGTTGAGAGGTGCAATTTAACGGATGGCAGATGCCCAAAATGCGGTGAGGAGATACCTATAGTCGGTAGATGTTCTAAGAGCGGATTCTTCTGAGGTTTTATTATGAGGGTACTTCAGATCTGCCACAGATTCCCGCCCCATCCGGGTGGCATCGAGTACCATGTGAAGAGGCTCTCCAGATTCCTCTCATCCAGGGGTCATGAGGTGACCGTGCTCACGACGCATAGGGGGCCCACTGAGATCGAGGAGGATGATTATAAGGTAGTGAGGCTCAGATCTTTCTTAGAGCCTTTGAGGAATCCTTTACCACTTGAGCTCCCATTTTACTTCAGGAAGATAGCTGAAAGCTTCGATCTGATCCACATGCACTCCGTCTACACTTTCACGACCCTCCTCAGCTATCCATTCGCTAGGAGGGAGAGGGTAGTGATAACTCTCCATGGGAGGGCTTCCTACAGGGGACTCGCATCCCTATTGGCTGAGCTGCACGAGAGAATATCCTTCAGGATTCTCAGGGGAGCTGCTGTATTCATAGCGTTGAATGAAGTCGATAAGGAGCTAATGGTGAGCAGGGGGATAGATGAAGGTAAGATAAGGGTGATCCCAAACTTCATAGATCTGGAGGAGATAGATAACTTAGCTAGATCCTCGAATCCAGTTGAGAGGGAAGGAGATGTACAGTTGCTCTTCGTTGGTGGATTGACTGAAGCGAAGAACTTGGATTCCCTGCTCTCGGACCTGAGGGGAGTTGATGGGGCTTCTCTATGGATAGTGGGCGATGGACCGATGAGGGGGAAGCTGATGAAACTAGCCGAGGGGATGAGAGTGAGGTTCCTCGGGAGGATGGATATGGGGGGCTGGATCCCCTATGCCCTGAGCTCCGATGCCATAATACTGCCATCTAGGAGTGAGGGATTCCCTACGATAGTCCTCGAAGCAATGGCCCTCGGGAAACCCGTCATACTCTCCGATATAGAGGTTCATAAGAGGTTATTCAGCGGGATAGCCATTTTCTACAGGCCCGGAGATAGGGAATCCTTGAGGAAAGCTTTGAAGAATCTCGAGAATTTTGATATCCCTCCTGAAAATCTCAGGTCTATTGTTGAAAAAAATTATGATATAAGGGTAGTTGGTGAGAGAATACTATCAGTTTATTCCGATTTAATCGGGGATTGACCCGAGCGCCTCCTCCTGTACGCTAGGTATATTGATGCGATAAGCAGGAGAGGTAAAGCTGAGAAGGAAGCTCCCACTACTATTATGTAGATAGAACCTATCAGGGCCTTCCTGGAATCCTCCCAGATCTTAGCTAGGAGATCCTCCTCAGGAGGTATGTAACCTTCCTTCTTCAGCTCCACATTCACAGTAGCATAATTTATCATCGTCTCCAAGTTCCTCCTCATGGCTTCCAACCATTCTATCTGCTGCCTCACTTGAGATAGCTTATCCTCTATCTCTATTATATCTTTGACGCTCTCAGCTTTATTCAGGAGATCCATCAGCCTACTTTCAGTAGCTTTTAGGCTCTTCAATCTCGTCTCCACATCTAACACTTGCTCCGTAACATCTTCCACATTCCTCTGCTCCACCTCAACTTTGCCAAGAGATCTTATATCTCTCAGAGCATCTTCCAACTTCTCCACCGGTATCCTCAGGGTTATGTAACCTCCTCCCTCGTATATTGAGGAGCTCTGGACATATCCATTATACTTCAGAGCGATCTGAGATAGCTTCAATTGAGCTGAATTTACATCACTCACCTGGAGCTTCAGATAAGCACTTACTGTTACATTTCTTCCTGAAGGTATTGAGATGGCTTCCTTGCCAGAGGGAGCTTGTTCCCTCTTTAAACTCGCTGCCGCGGTTACCTCTGGCATATATTGAGGCGCCTGCTGAGGCTGACTCTCGAAAAGATATGGATATATGAGGTAGCCGGCCAGCAGGAGGACCGCCAAAAAGGCCGCTAGTGATATCTCTCTCTTCATAACTTTGCATAGCACTACTCGCTTAAAATGGGAGCTTATAAGCTGCGACCCCGCTCGAAGCATTCAGTATGGGGGGATGGAAGAGGACACTATCGGCAGCCACAGTGACTACAGTCCCTCCGTACTTTTTCTTGGCATATAAGCTAGCTAGATAGTGAGCACCCGTCGACATACCTCCCATAATCCCTTTCTTCAGGAGCTCAGAGGCCCACTCAATCGCTTCAGCCCTGCTGACCTCATAAACTTCATCCACTAAGCTGAGGTCGAGATTATCGGGGATATGATAACTATCGTAACCTTCTACCTCCCCCTCGAACTTACTAGAGAGGCCGAATTTCCTAGCTAGTTCTGAGCCTTTAGAGGTAACTGCTATTATTTTGGTCCCGAATTCCTTCTTAAGAAGCTTTCCAACACCTGTTATCGTACCTCCAGTCCCTACTCCCATCACGAAAACATCCACTCTCCTTAAGCTCTCCAATATCTCCTCTCCCATCCTCTCCTGTCCCCTAGGGTTAGCTGGATTCGAGTCCTGCATCAAGAATGTGGCTCCCTTCTCCTCAGCTATCCTCTCAGCTACGGATTTTATGCTCCTGGGATCCTCAGGGGGGACGTTGGGGCATGTGTAAACTTTAGCGCCTAAGCTCCTCATCAGGGCGACCTTGACGGGGCTCGATTCCTCCTTAACTGTTATATAGACATCGAAACCCATCGCTCTGCCGTGTAGGGAGAGTGAAACTCCAGTGCACCCGCTCGTGGCTTCGACTATAGCTCCACCCCTGCCCTTCCTATCTATTAGATCTAGGAGCATCGAAACTGCCATCCTATCTTTATGGCTGCCTCCGGGATTCAGGTACTCTAGCTTGAATGAGATACCGTCTGCCTCGACTATAGGAGTGTTCCCAACGCATTCCCAGATCTCGGGCATATGAAAAATTTGAGCGTAGACTCTTAAAAATTACCCTTTGAGACCCATGGGAGATTCGCAGGAGCGAGCGTTAGAGTTATCTTCAAGCATAAAACATATATTAATCCCTATAATATTAATATTCAGATTAATTAACTAAAAGCTCCTATTTGTTATATATTCACACATTTACGATTACAGTTGATGGAAATTTTTTCAATAAAAAATTAAAGAGACATTCCCGTTAAAGGATTAAAAAAATAGGCCTTAATTATGTGAATTTAACCGACCTCTAAGTTTTTATATTAGTTTATCTTAGAGCTTAGGCCTCCTGAGGAGGTGCCCGTAATGAATGCCCGTGATCTAGCCTTAGTTATACTCCTCTTCATAGTGGGTGCTGTCATCGGTTATTTCGCCGCGGGCCCCGGCAAGGTGACTACTGTCACGACTACTGTGACCACGACAGTGGTTCAGACAGTTACACCGACTGTAACACCGACCACTACGACTGCTGCCATGAAGACTCCCGCTGATACTCTGATAATCGCCATGGATACATCCGATGCTGTTTCACTCGATCCCGCGAGAGCTTATGAATTCACGTCTTGCTTCGTCACGAACCAGCTATACGATAAACTCGTTGACTTCGAGCTCCCCGATCTGATAAATGCGAAGCCAGAAGTCGCTGAGAGATGGGAGGTAAGTCCCGATGGGATGACTTGGACGTTTTACATAAGGAAGGGCATCAAGTTCGCCAGCGGAAACCCGCTAACAGCTGATGACGTCGTTTATTCCCTTCAGAGGGTAGTTAAGTTGAAGCAAACGGCTTACTCAGTGCTTGAGCCATTCCTGAAGACCCCGGATCAGATAGAGAAGATCGATGATTATACTGTCAGGATAAAGCTCAATAAGACTGTTGCTCCCAGCTTCTTCCTCAGTGTCTTGACCTTCACGACATCGAGCATCGTGGATAAGAAAGTTGTAGAGGCCCACGAGAAGAATGGAGATATGGGAAGCGCTTGGTTGGACGATCACAGCGCTGGAAGCGGTCCCTTCGTGCTGGAGAAATGGGATAGGGAGTCCCAGTTCATCCTTAGGGCCAACCCATACTATTGGAAGCCTGGACAGCCCCGCGTCAAGACTATCATAATAAAGCATGTCGCTGAGCCTACGGATCAGCTCCTACTCATACAGAAAGGGGATGTAGATGTTGCAACTGACTTAACCCCAGATCAGATAAAGCAGATCGAGGGGCAGCCCGGGATTCAGATCGTTAGGGCTGAGAGGTTGCATAACGTCTACATAGGGATGAACGTAGCCGTGAAACCCTTGGATAAGGAGGAGGTGAGGGATGCTATAAGGTACTGCATAGATTACGATGGTATAGTGAATGGGATATTGAAGGGAGCCGCTATAAAGTGGCAGACAGTGATTCCGAAGGGGTTGCTAGGTGCCAACCCGAAGACTCCCTACTATAAGGATGTTAATAAAGCGAAGGAGCTACTAGCTAAAGCCGGTTATCCGAACGGCTTCACGATAGAGTTGACGACACCGCCGACTTATCCGCAGATAGATATAGCGACTAAGATACAGGCCGATCTGGCTGAGTGCGGTATCACGGTGAAAATAGTTCAGATGACGCAATCTATGATGTATGAGAAGTACAGGAAGCAGGGACTTCAGATGGTCTTAGCAGGATGGGGCTCAGATTATCCTGACCCGGACAGCAATGCTATGGCCTTCGCCAACTATAGGATAAAGCAGTTAGCTTGGAGGAACAGCTGGTATGATGACTACGCGGCAGACTTGGCTGAGAAGGCTAGCGTGGAGATGGATACTAAGAAGAGGGAACAGATGTACCTCAATCTAACGGATTATATACTGGATCATGGTCCTTACGTCATGCTCTATCAGACAGTCGCTCAGCAGGCTGTTAGGGATTATGTGAAGAACTGGCTGCCCGATCCCACGTTCTACTACTTGGATCTCTCCAAGGTCAGTAAGGGATAAAAACCCCTACCCACTTTTTTGCATAAGGAGGATCTCTATGGATCTCAGGACTTATATTATAAGGAGATTAGCCTTAATGATTTTTGTCCTATTTGGAATTATAGTGATAACATTTGTAGTATCTCATGTGATCCCGGCGGATCCGATCGGAGCTATACTGGGCCCTCAGGCTTCCCCGGAGCTCGTGGAGAAGATAAGGAGGGAGTGGGGATTCGATAAACCCTTACATGAGCAGTTCTTCGACTATATATACAAAGTGGTCAGGGGGGATCTGGGGAGATCGATAAAGACGAACAAGCCGGTGATGGAAGACCTCCTCTACTTCTTCCCAGCTACGATAGAGCTCGCCACCGCAGCTATAATAGTGGCTATAGCTATAGGGATTCCCTTGGGAATAATATCAGCTGTTAAGAAGGACAAGTGGCCCGATCATATTTCTAGGATATTCGCGCTCATGGGCGTGAGCATGCCCGTCTTCTGGCTGGGTCTGATACTCCTGTTCGTCCTCTATTATAAGTTAGGCATATTCCCGGGGCCCGGGAGGCTCGATCCAGGGATACCCGAGCCCCCCAGGATAACGGGCCTCTTGACAATAGATAGCTTGATAACTGGGAATTTCGAGGCATTCATTAATGCTCTATGGCACCTAGCATTACCATCATTCGTTTTGGGATACTACGCTTCAGCTTCGATAGCGAGGATAACGAGGACCGCCCTCCTGGAAGTGCTGACGCAGGATTTCATAAAGGCCGCTAGGAGTAAAGGGCTAGCTGAGAGGATAGTCCTATTCAGGCACGCATTGAGGAATGCCCTCATCCCAACGACCACAGTGATAGGTATGGCCTATGGTAGCCTATTGGAAGGTGCTATTTTGACGGAAACTATATTTGCATGGCCTGGATTGGGAAGATATTCCACAGGAGCCTTCCTATCTGTGGATTTCATGGCAGTTATGGGATCGACTCTATTAATAGCAATAGTTTACTCGCTAGCCAATCTGATAGTTGATATCCTCTACGCCTTCCTAGATCCTAGGATAAGATATGCGTGAGGTGATCGATTTGTTCAAGATAAATGAGTACTTCAGATCCGAGGACTTCAAGTTCACGATGATTTTGATAAGGAGGAGCCCTCTCACTATTCTAGGGATCTCTATAACACTCCTGCTGATAATGATAGCACTACTGGCGCCTATAATAGCTACTGAAGACCCTACGAAAACTGATATGAGCAAGAGGTTGCTACCGCCGAGCATGGAGCACCCCTTCGGCACTGATCAGCTGGGGAGGGATATCTTCAGCAGGGTCATCTGGGGGTCTAGGATCTCCCTGTTCATAGCTGTAGCAGTCGTTGCAATTTCTCTGACTATAGGGACCTTAATAGGATTAGTATCAGGATATTTTGGGGGAAAAATTGATGAAATATTGATGAGAATAACTGACATGTTCATGGCCTTCCCTAGGCTGATATTGGCGCTCGCTGTAGCAGCCGCCTTGGGCCCCGGACTGTTCAACACGATGATGGCCATAGCTTTCGTCGATTGGGTGTTCTACGCTAGACTCGCTAGGGCTATGGCCCTTCAGATAAGGGAGGAGACGTATATAGAGGCTGCGAGGGCGGTAGGGGCTAGCGACATAAGGATAATCGTAGGGCATGTGCTACCCATGGCCATACCCACTCTGGTAGTGAGGGCGACTCTGGATATGGGTGGGACCATACTGACGGCAGCTGCCCTGGGCTTCCTGGGCCTCGGAGTTCAACCGCCGACTCCCGAGTGGGGCGTCATGGTGAGCGAGGGGAGGAGATTCATAACTGAGCAGTGGTGGGTCTCCACGTTCCCTGGCTTCGCGATACTGCTGGCTACGATGGGGTTCAACTTACTTGGGGACGGGATAAACGATATACTGAATGTGAGGGCGAGGAGATAGCCTATGCTACTCGATGTTAGGGACCTCAAGGTCAGATTCCACACGTTGAGGGGAATTGTGAGAGCTGTTGATGGCGTGAGCTTCTCAGTAAACTACGGCGAGGTCTTAGGATTAGTGGGAGAGACTGGCAGCGGGAAAACGGTGACGGGGCTCACTATAATGAGGTTATTGGATGAGAACGCTGAGATAGCTGGAGGAGAGGTGATCTTCGAGGGAAAGGACCTCTTGAAACTTCCGATGAGTGAGATCCTTAAGATAAGAGGGAGGGATATATCTATGATATTTCAGGAGCCGAAAGCAGCGCTCAATCCCGTCATACAAGTCGGGGATCAGGTCGCTGAAGCCTTCCTAGCTCATGAGAGTATGAGTAAAGAGGAGGCGAGGGAGAGAGTACTGGATATGTTCAGGAAAGTTGGCCTTCCCGATCCGGAGAGGATTTATAGGAGCTACCCGCATGAATTGAGCGGAGGGATGGCTCAGAGAATAGTGATATCGATGGCTTTAGCCCTGAGACCGAAGCTAATGATAGCTGACGAGCCCACCTCTGCGCTGGATGTCACTATCCAAGCCCAGATAATGAATCTCTTCAGGGAGCTCATCAGGGAGTTCAACACCAGCGTCATCTATATAACGCATGATTTAGCTCTAGCCGCTGAGATATCAGATAGGATAGCCGTTATGTACGCTGGGAGGATAGTTGAGGTAGCTAGGACTGAGGAACTATTCGAGAACCCCCTTCATCCATACACAGTGGGCCTCCTCAGATCGATCCCCGGATCGAAATCCTCCGGAAGTAGGCTCTTCTCCATGGAAGGGGAGATACCCTCCCTCCTCAATCCTCCTCCCGGTTGCCTCTTCCACCCCAGATGCCCGAAGAGGATGGATATATGTGATAAGGAAGTTCCGAACCTTCTAAATGTGGGAAATGATCATCTCGTCTCCTGCTTCCTCTATGGGAGATGATAATCATGCTCAGGCTCCAGGATATCAGGAAGTACTTCCCCGTGAGGGGAGGCGTGCTGATGAAAGTTATCGGGGAGATAAAAGCTGTGGATGGAGTATCGATGGATATAGGGAAAGGAGAGACTTTTGGACTGGTTGGCGAGACTGGGAGCGGGAAAACAACGCTGGGAAGAGTTGTCCTCAAATTGATAGAACCTACGTCCGGGAGGATATTCTTCGATGGGAGGGATATAACTGAACTGAGGGGTAAGGAGCTCCTTCCCCTGAGGAGGGAGATGCAGATAGTCTTCCAGGATCCGTACAAGGCCCTACATCCGAAGAAGAAGGTCAAGGATATAGTCGGTGAGCCCCTGATCATCCATGAGGGGCTAAGGGGGAAGGAAGTGGAGGAGAGGGTGAGTGAGATGTTAAAGCTAGTGGGCCTGAACCCCGAGCACATGCATAGATACCCTCATGAGTTCTCAGGGGGACAGAGGCAGAGGATAGTAATAGCTAGAGCGCTCATACTCAGGCCCAAGTTCATAGTCTTGGATGAACCCACTTCAGCCCTGGACGTCAGCGTACAAGCGAAAATATTGAACTTGCTATCCGATTTGAAGGAAAAATTTGGACTAACATACCTACTGATAAGTCATAATCTCGCTGTAGTCAGACATTTTAGTAATAGGGTTGGTGTGATGTACTTGGGCAAGTTGGTGGAAGTGGCCCCGACTGAGGAACTATTCGAGAACCCGAGGCATCCTTATACGATCGGACTGATCTCCTCCATTCCTGTCCCCGATCCCAAGTTAGTTAAATCCAGGAGGAAGCTCTTGCTTCTAGGCGAAATACCGAGCCCTATGAATCCACCATCGGGATGCAGGTTCCACACGAGGTGCCCTTACGCTAAGGAAGTATGCAGGACTGAGGAGCCAAAGATCGAGGAGATCTCTGAGGGACATTATGTGGCATGCCATCTTTGGAGAGAGTTGAGCTGACCTTGAGCGATGAGCAAAAATTGAGTTTGAAGGATTATATCGCTTTCCTAATAGCGCTTCTAACGACTCACCTCCTCCCCCTGCTATTGATGATCATAATAATGGTGCTGCTGGTCATCCTCATAAGCCATCTCTTCTAACTCTTTTTACCTCATTAAGGGAATCCTCAATAATCCTTATGGCCTCATCCATCTGCTCCTCTGTTATCGTTATGGGCGGGGTCAATTTGATCACGTTATGATGCCTCCCCACCTGGATGGCTAGGAGACCCCGATCGAATAAAGCCCATTTCACCATCTCAGCTACTTTCTTAGAAGGTTTGCCTTTCTCATAGAACTCTATTCCCTGAACACATCCAGTTCCTCTGGAATCGACCAGGAAGTCATATCTCTCGACGAACTCCCTGAGGGATGAGCTCAACTGCTCACCCCTCTCCTTGGCGTTCTCGATCAGATTCTCCTCCCTTATGGCCTCTATAGTTGCCAGGGAAGCTACTGCCGATAGGTAGTGCCCAGCGAAGGTCCCGAGGCTACCCCCACTGCAGAGGTACCAGTCCTCTAGGAGTCTCCCCCTGAAGGCCACGGCAGCTATGGGGAGTCCCCCGCCCATCCCCTTACCCATTACCATTATATCGGGCTCGACGCCATGGTGCTCGATCCCGAACCACTTTCCCGTCCTCCCGAAACCGGTATAGACTTCATCCACTATCAGGAGAGCCCCTGTCTCGTTCGATATCCTCCTAAGTTCTTGGAAGAACCTCGCTGGCGGAAATATTATGCCCCCATGCGATTGTAGAGGCTCCACAATTATAGCCGCGAGATCCTCTGGCTCGACAGCTCTCCCAATTATTTCCTCCTCTATGAACGAGATTGAGAGATCCACGCAATCATCGCATGGGAGGGATCTCATCTTGCAGGGGAGGCAGTTGGGGTACGGCGCATATAGAGTATCGCTGACCCTAGGGGCCACTCTCCTCATTCCCTCCGTCGGTGATGACATCAGAGCGTAACCCGTCAGACCATGATAGGCCCCGAAGAATGAGAGGATGACGCTCCTCTTCGTGACGTATTTAGCCAGCTGGATCGCGAAATCGCTCGCCTCACTTCCTGTAGTAGCGTAAGCTATTGAAGCGTCCCTGACAGGCACTATAGATTTCAGTTCCTCACCCAACCTTAGGAAGGGTTCCGTTGGAGCCAATAGACCTGAGAATCCTGTTATTTTATTCACATGCTCCTTGATGCTCTCGACTACCTTGGGATGCGCCTGACCTAAGGAGGTGGCAGCCCCGCTGAAGTCCAGGAACCTCCTCCCATCCTTCGTCCATATCTCAGCTTTGAACCCCCTATCGACTACTATGGGGAAGGAGGGCTTGCATTTGAATACAGAAGGATAATATGACTCTATCATGCTCTCTCCCTACAGAGGCGTAGATACCTCCTTCCCTTCCTCGAAAACTCCCCTCAGCTTTAGCATCCCCTCCTTGACCCTCAAGTTCCCTAAGCCGGGGCCCTCCGGCAGTATCCTGAAGCCCTTTTCACATTTAGCTCCTCCCTCCACGAAGTCCTCCTTCAGGGATATATCTGAGTCTAGGTCCGTTGTGACCAGATTCCTAGTGGCTGTGGCGAAGTGGACTGCTGCAGTTATGCTTATACCTCCCTCCATCATACAACCTATCATATTAGGGATCCCGGCGGCTTCGCTTATCGCTGCTATCCTCCTCGCCTCCAGGAGGCCCCCAGCCTTAGTCAACTTTATGTTTATGTAATCGGCGGCCCTCATCTTCGCGACTAAGAGAGCATCTCTGGCGGAATGGACCGATTCATCAGCCATTATGGGGATGGGGCTCACTCTAGTAAGCTCAGCCATCCCCTCATAATCGTACCACTTCACTGGCTGTTCAGCGAGCTCCACATCATACCTCTCCATAGATGAGAGGGCCTTCTTAGCTTGCTTAACTGTCCAGCCCTGATTAGCATCTATCCTTATCCTTATGTCCTTGCCCACCGCATCCCTTACGGCCTTGACCCTCGCTATATCCTCCTCTAAACCTAGGCCCACTTTGAGCTTCAATATCCTGAAGCCCATCTCAACGTACTTCAGGGCATCTGAGGCCATCTCCTCGGGCGACATTATTCCTATGGTGAAATCCGTCTCCACTCTATCTCTATAACCTCCCAAGAGATCCCTCACCCTCACGCCAAGTATCTTCCCCTTCAGGTCGAAGACAGCCATCTCAAGCGCCAGCTTCGCTGATGTGTTTCCGAGGATAGCTCCTGCTAACTTCCTCTCGATCTCCTCGACATTGAGCGGATCCTCATTGATCAATTGAGGGGCGAGGACGTTCATAGCCGATAATATGGTGTCCTCACTCTCCCCAGTCACTCTCCTAGATGGGGATGCCTCTCCCCAACCTACATTGCCCTCATCATCTATCAGCTTAACTACGACATCAGTGCTGCTGTAGGAAGTGCCCATAGATATTGTGAAGGGCTTCTTGTAGGGGAGCTCAACAGTATATACCTCGACTCTCCTGATGGGCATAACGAACACTCTAGAATTAAGATTTAAGCATTGCTCGAGATCTCCTAGGATCACTTTTTTGATATTCATGCTCTCATCATGATGCGAGTTCATATATTAGCAGTGGGTCCCTCACATGATAACAATCTCCCGATTACAAGATCTGAAGATTATTACAAAAATTTGGATGTTTAAGGGGATTTCCCGAGTAAATGCTTGATCAATCCCCTCAGATCTATCGTCGATAGGCAGCAAGGGATCAGGAGGAGGCTGCTCACCACGAGGAGGGAGCTGAATATCATGGTGATTATATCCGAATATGCGTACAGGCCGAGGAGTAGATATAGGATCGATGCGATCATCATCAAGATCACTGCTTTAGGAACTTTCTTACTCAATGGCTTATGTAAGAGCTGGATTATCAAGCTCAGAGGTGCTAGGTAAATCGAGCCCAGGATCATGCTGACTATAATCCCCATCAGTATGATGGGGAGCTCCCCATGGCCCAACTTTTGCACCTCAGTTCCCAAGCTCAGCGTAGCTAAGAGGGGTGAGAGCGAGTATCTAGTGAGTTCAGCTATTAATGGGTTAGATCTCACCATTTCAGCGACCTTAGGGCTCCATGAATAGTAGAATATGTTGAAAGCGAATAGGAATCTTGATCCTGAGTAAGTAGACATCACGACCTCATCCCTGAAGTTCCTCAGGAAGGAGACCTGGGGAGAGAGTTCTGAACCGTAAGCCGCTGTTGCTATAAAGCATCTAGATTCTCCTCCTGTTATTTGGAGCTGGAAAGTGCTCGATCTCGTTATTCCCCCAGAGCTACCGGTTACGATGACTGTGAAAGTACCCTGGGTCGACCCAGCCCTTATGACTAAGGAGGAGGTCCCCTCTTTGAGGGAAGGCGGGTTGAATTCAGCCCTAGCATCCGGTGGGAGGCCGGTAACGTTGAGCCCGACTGTCCCATTCCCCTGAAGCCAACTGACGGTCACAGCGACTGAGCCAGATGAGCCCGTGTTTATGGATAGGTTCTCAGGGAAAACCTTAATCGAGAAATCCCTCCCACCAGAAACTGTCTGATTCGCGGAAGTTGATTGTGTCATTGAAGTGGCCCCCTGACTCTTTGAAGCCTCTAGGACATTCAAGCTGAAGGTGGAGCTCCTCATCAGACCACCTCCGGAGGCAATTATCGTGACCGTGTAAGTCCCGGGGGGAGCTGATGATGAGGCTAAGAGGGTCATCTTCACTGTCGAGTTCGGTGGGACCCTGTTGGTATCGCTAGTTATCGATACGCCCTGAGGCAAGTTCGATGCTGTCAGAGTCACATCATCCGAGAAGCCGTAGAAACTGGATATTGTGATCCTGAAGGAGCTCTGCTCACCGACTCTGAGGGTAACTGGTGTGTCAAGGACATCCATAATGAAAGTCGGTTCCCTCCTCGTTGTCCCAGGTCCAGCTGTGCTTCCAGTAGCTGTCGAAACCGTTCCTGTCGTATTGGGGGGACGTATTGTTATCAGCGTCGTAGGTATTGCAGTTGTGATCGTCGTGCTCTCAGTTCCGGTGATAGGCCTACTTGTTCTCGTTAGAATCGGGATAGGTATCGTTATCAGCTTCGTAGGTGCGAGGAGTTTGAGGACCCTGAGCGTCACATAAGTCCGGTAAGTGAGCCCTCCCCCAGATCCCTCTATATATATGGAGTAATCGCCCGGTGGCGTTGAGGAGCTCGTAGTTATCATTACGATTTCTGGCGTCTCATGTATGAACTCCACTCTAGAGCCCGGGGGAGGCGGACCTACCCCCAAGACCACATCCCCCGAGAAGCCACTAGCCCTATTTATCGATACCGCGAACTTAGCAGTCCCTCCTTGGGCTATCTGCTCGAAATTAGGTGATACTGAGAGGGAGAAGAGGGGAGCGTAAGTTATACGGAGGGAGGGATACCAGTCTAGACGAGGAGGATCTGAATCCTTAGAGTAAAATGCTATGTTATTATGAGGGGGCCCTACATATGAATATACATCTCCTTGAACCATCTTAATGAGAAAGCCCTGGTATGATGTCATTTTGATGATTTGCTTGATATAAGGAGTGACATCGAATTCGATGAAACTCCCTTCCCTAACTACTACGCCATCTGAATAGATGTTATATGGTGAAATGATCGCATCAGCATATCCAAGTTCTCTAGCACGCTCTAATCCCCTCTCTGAGTAGACGATCGTCTTCAAATCCATCACGGAATTGATTTCATCCAAGTTGATTTTATCAAAATTCCCATGGGTTCTCCAAGTAGTGGAGGACTCGGGGACCGGAATTAGGGTGAGGGGGTAAACTGCTAGTATGAGGTAAGTATCATCACTTATTCCGGAAGGGATTTTTGAGACGTAAAGCCTGAGCTTTGCGGATGAAAGAGTGTACCTAGAGGGTACAATTATTGATTCGGAAAATACTATGAGAGTTTCTAGATTCTTATCCATGCATTTTAATTCTCCCACATCAGCGCAGTACGTTCCGACGAAGAGATTCGGATCCCTTCCATAATTAATATCGGGAGCGCTTTCATTTATGGTGACATCAGCGGCAGGCGATACCACTTGAACCGGCATAGCTGGCACAGTGGGGTGAGCTGACGTAGTGGTGCTGAGAGGACTTTCCATCGAGTTGAGATCTATCTGGGAGGCGATCCCCAGAATATAAGGAATTAGGAGAAGGAGCAGAAGGGGAATCGAGGGGCCTCTTATCATTATATCATTTATAACTATTCATGAACTCTATATAAGCTTTTCTGATGAAAACTTAATGAACTATTAATTGTAAATTCTTATAATTTGCTGACGATTATTTTAAATAAATTTAATGATGGGGAGATCAGCCCCAGCTCGATCTCCTCAAATTCCTCAGGGCATCGGTGAACCATACTAGGGAAGCGAGCACTGATATCATCTCCGGTACGGCAGCGCCGCACTTCCAGATCCCTGACATATTCAGGGCCCAGGAGATTCCTATTATCAGGGTCACTAAGATAGGATAGCTCTTCTTGGATTCGTAACTGAAAGCTAGTGCTGCGAATGCGAGCATTATGAAGAATATCAAGCTCACCAAGAAATGGAGGAAGCCGTAGATCTCATCGAAAGTCCCTATCAGTATCAGGAAGTAGGATGCTATTATCATGAGCTTAGATGTGAGAGGGTACTTCCCGTGCATGTACATTATGGAGAAGATCATGAAGAGGAGGCCCCCGGTAACGAGGCCTATGTTGAAGATAGGGGCCACTCCGCTCCTAGAGGCATGCCCTAGATCGCTCAAAGCATTCTCCTCCCATCTGAACCATGGTGAGAGGTATATAGAGAGGAATATTGAGAATAGTGGGACTATTATCGCTAAAGCGCCCAGAAGCGTAGCTCCCCGCTTCATACGCTGATAGCCCGAGGATAAATAAAAAATGTTATCTCATATCTGGAGGGAGTAACTCCTTCCCGAATGTCCTGAAGAAATCTTCCAAGCTCATGCTCCCCAGATTCCCCTTCCCCTTGACCCTAACTGAGATCTCGCCCGTCTTCATCTCCCTCTCTCCTATTATAGCGACTATAGGTATTTTCTCCAGCTCGCTCTCCCTTATCCTGTAGCTGAGAGTAGATTCTGCCTTCCTAATATCCGCCCTGACCCCTCTAGCTGACATGAGAGCTAATAGTTCCTCAGCTCTCCCCTCCTGGGCTTGGGAGACTGGGAGTATCCTTAGCTGAATGGGGGCTATCCATAGGGGAAAGTTTCCAGCGTAATGCTCCAGGAGTATCCCGAAGAACCTCTCTATAGATCCCAATAGGGCTCTGTGTATCATCACGATGTGCTCCTCGCTACCGTCAGCTTTCACATACTTGAGATCGAATCTCCTGGGGAGGTTGAAGTCTATCTGTATCGTACTGAGCTGCCACTCCCTCCCTATTGAATCTACGAGCTTCATATCTATCTTTGGGCCGTAAAATGCCGCCTCCCCTTCCATTATCTCATATCTGTACCCCTTCCTCCTCAGAGCACCCTCTAAGGAGGATTGAGCTGCTGACCAGTCCTCATCGGAGCCCATGTACTCAGATCTCCTCCTGGGATCCCAAGTGGATATCTCCACCTTCAGCTCCTCGAAGCCGAAGGACCTCATTAAGTACTCATTGAGGTCTATGAGCCCTACGACTTCATCCTCAAGATCCTCCCTAGTGGTGAATATGTGAGCATCGTCCTGAGTGAACCCCCTAGCCCTCAACAGGCCGTGAAGGACGCCCGACTTCTCGAACCTATAGACAGTTCCGAGCTCGAATAGCCTGAGTGGGAGTTCCCTATAGCTCCTCCTCTTCGAGTTGTAGATGAGTATGTGGAAGGGGCAGTTCATGGGCTTTACAGCATGCTCTATCCCCTCCTTCTCGAAGACGTACATGAAGTCTCTGTAATAATTCAGGTGCCCCGAGATCTTCCAGAGGGTGCTGTAAGCTATATGCGGGGAGTAGACGAGCTCGTATCCCCTGCTCAAGTGTACCCTAACTAGGAAGTCCTCTATTATACGCCTGACCCTAGCTCCCTTGGGATGCCATAGGATGAGGCCTGGACCTATTATCTCTGACGGCATTGAGAAGAGATCTAGCTGGGGCCCTACGACCCTATGATCCCTCTTCCTTATCTCCTCCCTCCTCACTAAGAATTCTTCCAGCATCTCCTTGGAGGGGAAGGATATCCCGTAGACTCTCTGCATCACCGGATTCCTCTCATCCCCCCTCCAGTAGGATGAGGAGACCTGAAGAAGCTTCATATACTTCACATAACCGGTGGAAGGTAAGTGCGGACCTCTGCAGAGGTCGAAGAACTCCCCCTGCCTGTATATCGATACCACCGGCTCTTCTATCTCCTCCAGGAGCTCGACCTTATACGGCTCTCCAGCCTCCCTGAAGAGAGCTATGGCCTCCTCCCTCCTCATCTCCTCCCTCACTATCTCGATATCCTCCTCAACGATCCTCCTCATCTCCTCCTCTATCAGCTCCAAGTCCTCCTGAGAGAAGGTCTTACCCCCCAGGTCGAACTCGTAGTAGAAGCCCTCCTCTATGGGAGGCCCTATCCCCAGCTTAGCCTCCTTAAAGAGCTTCTTGACAGCTTGAGCTAATATGTGAGATGTGGTGTGCCAGTAAGCCTCCTTTCCCTCCCTACTGTTGAAGTCCAGAACTCTTATCTCGCCTAGATCATCACTTATTACAGTTGAGAGGTCCAGAAGTCTCCCTGATGCCTCTGCTATCAGTCCTATACCTCTAGGTATCACATCTAAAATCCTCTTCCCCTCTTCAGCGTTCAAGGTAGTCCCATCGGGCATTATAACTTTAACCAAAGGGGGACACCTCCCGGGCTCGGATGAATAGAGTCCTCGGGACTCAAGCAGCTAAGAAGTTTCTCGATCCCTCCTCAAGCTGCACACCTCCCTGAGGTTCATCCTCAGTATAAAAACTTTGCCGTGGGGAGTCGCTCAATAAATCGCATCACAAGGGCTCGATAAGAATTCGCTCCCATTTCGATGAGGGGAGCGATCCTGGAAAGGTAATATCAGCTATGAACAAAGGCCATTCAAGGTCAGCGGGATACCTCACCTTTATTACCTCATCCTCTGTGAGAGATAGATGCTTCCCATAGTGCTTGAGATGCGCGGGCCAGAGGGATGGACGGCCTCGATCATCAAGTTCGCTGAGGGACTGATGCTTCACTTCGGCAAGCGTTTGAAGAGGGTAATAGCTCTTCCTAGCCCGGATGATCAGGTTTACGATTCGAATGTGCTCGTTGTGATCGAGAAGCCCACGCTGGATGATGTGAAGATCGTTATGGAGATCGCTGTGAGGAGCGGCGAGAGGCTGAATCCATTAGTGGTGGATGAGGGGGATGAGGAAGCCGTTAGGATATTCATGAGCTCCTTCCAAATTCCTAAAGCCGATTGGAATTATGAGCACGTTAAGTTCGCTGAGGGACTGATGCTTCACTTCGGCAAGCGTTTGAAGAGGGTAATAGCTCTTCCTAGCCCGGATGATCAGGTTTACGATTCGAATGTGCTCGTTGTGATCGAGAAGCCCACGCTGGATGATGTGAAGATCGTTATGGAGATCGCTGTGAGGAGCGGCGAGAGGCTGAATCCATTAGTGGTGGATGAGGGGGATGAGGAAGCCGTTAGGATATTCATGAGCTCAGGTGGGAGGGATGTCGAAGCTAGGTAAAGCCGAGATACTGCTGAGGGAGGCCAAGGAGGATCTGAAGCACGAGTGCTATAATAAGGCTGTCTCCGCCTCATATTTCGCCGTTAGGCTCTTCGTTGAGAGTTTCTTACCGGGTTTGATGACGAGGAGGGATGATAAGATAGCTAACGCATTATTCAGGGAGATTGAGAGGAGAGCTGGGAGGGAAAAAGCCGAAGAGATCAAATCAAATTATCTCTTCCTTTTCGATCAGAGGAAGAAAGCTGATCACAGAGCAGATATCTTCGGGAAGGAGGCTGAGGAGATCGTAGCTATGGCGGAGCGTTTGATGAGAGAAATAGAGGAAATCTTGAGATGATGCTTAAGCGGGCATCTATCCGAAGATCCGCTAGCATATTTTTCAGCGAGATCTCATTGAGGGATTATGAGCTCCTTGAATTGATGAATCTCGCTTTTAAAGGATTCGTCCGTCCCCCTTTAATAATTGAAGCGATTACTAGTTCATCTGAGAGTACCTCGAACTCTCCAGAGAAACGGCCTATCTTTTGTGTATACAGTTTCAGGGGCCTCAGCGGATCCCAGTACTTGAAAAGAACCAAAATTTAATATTTTTTCAACCTACTATATCAGGGGATCTCATGGGATCGATCGTCCCCGAAGTAGTGAGCTTCGCTGCGAGGAATACGAAGGAAGTCGGAGACGTCCTAGGGATAGGGGCTGATAAGAGGGTGAAGTGGGCCGAAGGATTGCTCGAGAGGGGACCCGTCAAAGGAACGATATTCTACGCTGGCGAGATGTATCCCGTGATGGGATACTCTGAGGGGGCCTTCAAGATCCTGAAGAGAGTTGAAGGGCTGATGAACATAAATCATCTAGCCAAGGTAGGGCCTATAATGAGGAAATTAGGTATCTACACCGTGGGAATGAACAGTTTATGGGGAGGGATAAACAGAAGGTATGAGAAGGCTCTGCAAGATGCTGTTAAAGTTTTAAGAGGATTGGGGGTTGAAATAGGATTCCTCTTCGAGGATGAACCGCCTTCTGGTGTGGCTTTGCACACATACGGCCTCCTGAGGGAGTTCCAGGAGCACGCTAACTGGGTTCACAGGAGGTTGAAGGAACTGGGGGTTAAGAAGATCATAACGCTCGATCCCATAGTTGCTACGGCTTTCAGGCTCTACTACCCCGAGTTCGTCCCTGGATGGGATGTAGAATGCTACCATTTCGTCGAGGTAGTAGCTGAGAGAATGGCTGAGCTCGGCCTCAAGTTCGATCTCGGCAGGAGGATAAAGGTAACATATCACGACCCCTGCTACTTAGCTAGGACTCTGGGTGTCGTGGATGAGGTCAGGTTCATCCTGTCCAGGATAGAGGGAGTTGAGCTCGTTGAACCTGAGAGGAGAGGGATATTCACGGGATGCAGTGGAGATGGGGGATTGGAGCTCACTCAACCCCCTGTGGCCAGGAAGGTGGCCCTGGATAGAGTTATGGAGCTCAAGAAGACTGGAGCTAACTTAGTCCTGACTTCATGCCCTGCTTGCATCCTGATGCTGAGGACAGGGTTCGATTTCATCGGTCACAGAGTTGAAGTGGAGGATCTCGCCTCCTTAATAGCTGAGGCCATGGCCAGGGGATCCGAGAGGGTTGAGGGAGAAGTGAAGAATTTTAAGAGGTACAGGGTCTTCCCCAAGAGCCCTCATTTCGATAGTCTGAGCTTGGAGGATTTATCGAGGGTCCTCAAGATGGAGACAGATAGGTGCAAGAAGTGCGGCTTCTGCAACGTGGAGTGCCCAACTTCTAAAGCGATGAATAGACTTGAGAGCAGATCTTCCAGGGGGAGGGTCACCTTAATAAACTCTTTAGTGAGCGGAGATCCTGTAAGGCCTAAGGAAGTCTTGGATAGGCTTTACACATGCGTCCTCTGCGGTAGATGCTCCCAGGAGTGCCCAGCGGGCCTCCACGTGCAGGAGCTCATAGTTTACGGGAGAGCTTACGCTATATACTCGGGGACGATCCCTTAGGGGTGAGATTATGAGCTACGCAAGAGTGCTCACGGAGTTGGGCAAGAGGATAGGGAAGGAGAAGATATTTACTGAACCCGAGGAACTATATTCGTACGGTGTAGATGCATATACGGAGTTCAAACAGCCTCCAGCTGCTGTAGTTAGAGCTAGTAGTGAGGAAGATGTCAGGGCCGTCTTGGAGCTGGCGAACAGGGAGAGGGTGCCCGTAGTCCCCAGGGGGAGCGGTACATCTCTCAGCGGCGGCTCCGTTCCAGCGGTCCCAGGAGCTATTGTGCTGGATCTCACACCGATGAATAAGATAGAGGTGAATATAGATGACGGTTATGTGATGGCCGAAGCAGGAGCTACTGTGCTGGAGGTGGATAAGGCCTGCAGGAGCTACGGTTTCTTCTTCCCGCCAGATCCAGCCAGCTCGAGGATAGCGACTATAGGGGGCTCATTAGCTGAGAACGCGGGCGGTCTGAGAGGAGCTAAGTTCGGCGTCATGAAGAACTGGGTCCTAGCGATGGAGGTGATACTCCCAGGGGGCAAGAAAGTCAGGATAGGCGAGCCCGTTTACAAGTGGAGGTGGGGCCCCGATCTAATGTCCCTCTTCATAGGCTCGGAGGGGACGCTGGGGGTCATAACAAGAGCTTGGCTCAAGATCTATCCACTCCCGGAGAAGGTAGTCAGGGTTTTGGGCGTCTTCGATAGGATAGAGGACGCTGGTAAGGCTATCTCCCAGATAAGGAGGAGGGGTTACGTCCCAATGATATTGGAGCTCTTAGACAGGGAGACCATCGAGATAGTAAACGAATCGCTGGGCTATAACATAGAGGTAGCTGAGGGCATGGTGATGGCTGACGTGGATGGGCCTAGGGAGAGCGTTTGGAGGATAGCTAGAGAAGTTGAGAGCGTTATGAAGGATTGCGGTGGGAGGACGAGAGCTAGTGATGATCCTGAGGAGATGGAGCAGCTGTACTTAGCTAGGCAGGGAGCTTACGCTGCTGTCACCAGAGCTTACCCAGGGGTGCTGCTCGAGGACATAACGGTGCCGCTATCCAAACTCATGGAAGCCTTAAGGGAGCTCGATAGGATGAGGAAGGAATACGGGTTGAAGATGCCTGTATTCGGTCACGCTGGTGATGGGAACCTCCATCCGAATATATGCTTCGATCCTAGGGATGAGGAACAATTGAGGAAAGCCAGGGAGCTCTTCGTGAAGACTGGACAGCTCGCCATAAAGCTGGGAGGAGCCATAAGCGGGGAGCACGGGATAGGGCTTGCCAAGAAGGAACTATTCTTGGAGGAGATAAAGGCAGTGAGGGGAGAGGGTTACGTCGAGATGGTGAAGATGATAAAGCAATTATTGGATCCGAACGGCATAATGAACCCTGGAAAGATATTCTTCTGATCATTCCTTCAATATTTTTTCTATCGGAACTATCTCCTCCTTAGGGGCTTGCTCGAATATCTCAAGATATTTCCTGAGGGCCTTGGGTATCCTCACGCTCCCATCCTCCCTCTGGTGATTCTCCACTATAGCGCTTATAGTCCTAGTAGTAGCTAATGCCGTGCTGTTCAGCGTGTGGACGAACTCCCTCCTGCCCTTCCTATCCAACTTTATCCTGAGCCTGTAGCTCTGCCAATCTACACAATTGCTGCAGCTCACCAACTCCCTGTACTTACCCTGAGCTGGGAACCATCCCTCCAAATCGTATTTCTTCGCAGCACTGGCTCCCAAATCACCCGATGCTATATTCACTATCCTGTAGGGTATCTCCAGCTCCCTGTAAATCTCCTCAGCGTTCTCTATCAACCTCTCATGCCAGTACTTGCTTTCTTCAGGCTTCGAGAAGACTATCTGCTCTACTTTAGTGAATTGGTGGACCCTGAATATCCCCTTAGTGTCCTTGCCGTGAGTACCGGCCTCCTTTCTGAAGCAGGGGCTCAAGCCCACGTAGAGTCTCGGGAGCTCATCCTCTGTGAAAGTATCGCCAGCGTGCATAGCTACTAATGGATGCTCCGATGTGGCTATGAGGTAGAGGTCCTCCCCCTCTACCTTGTATATGCTGTCCTCGAACGTGTTCAGGTCAACTACGCCTAGGTAATAATCCCTCCTCATCATATATGGAGGTATGACCGGTATGAACCCCTTCCTGCTTATTTTATCCAGAGCGAAAAGGATTAATGCTTGTTCGAGCCATACTATATCCTTGAATAAGTAGAAGAACCTGCTACCTGCTAATTGTCCCGCTTTAACTGTATCAACTTGCTTCAACATGACTTCGAGTTCATCAGCGTGACCTAGCGGCTCCCAATCTATCAGCTCATATTCTACGTTGAAACCCCTCGTTTGCTCCATGAAGGAATCCAGCTTGCTCCTAGGTACTTTGGGCTTACCCCAGAACCTTATAGGCTTATTATAATCCTCATTGGGCCCAATTGGAACGCTATCATCTATTAAAGCCGGCATTGACATTAAAATTGAATCCCTCTCTTGGGATAGCTTCTCAAGCACATCCTCGAGCCTCTCTATCTCCTCACCTATCTCCTTAGCCTTCCTTATCAGCTCCTCCCTTTCCCCAGGATCTGCCCTGGGTATGGATCTGTTTATCTCATTTCTCCTCTCCCTGAGGGAATTCAGCTCAGTCACAGCTTCCCTCCACTTCCTATCTAACTCTATCGCCCTCTCTAACATATCCAAGGGGAGGAACCTCCTCCTCAGGTTCTCCCTCAGGATCTCGGGATCCTTCCTCAATGCCTCGAGGACGGACCAGCTCAATTTCGCACCCAGCCAATGGTGATGACAGCTTTAAATTATTTCCTCGGGCCCTGGATCGCGAGTAAAGATGCACCTAAGGAGGAGAGTTTAGAGATCAGGGGATCCTCAGAGAGCCCAATTATTATTAGATCGCCATCCGAGGCCCCCAAGCTTTCAAGTAGTTTGCTATCATTGGGAGCGTATATCGATAGATCTTCCCCGGTCTCCGGGAATATCACCCTCTTCCCCCTCACCGCGAATATCAGAGCCCCCTTCCCCCCGAACCTGACGGCCTCATCCCTGAGATCTAGGATATCGAGGTAATTGACGCATCTCACCAAAGTCAAGTAGACATCCCCTCTGAATAGTTCCATCAAGCTGACCTTCATAGGTCCCAGAAGGCATCTCCTCAGCTCTTCAATCTTCTCCCTGCCGAGAGGTGTGAGGAAGCATCCTTCCTTCCCGCAATCTATCCATTTAAGATCCCTCAGCTTATTTATGAGGCTCCTCGCACTCCCCTCGCCTAGAGAGATAATAGATGATATCCTCTTCCTCCCGCAGGGGCCCTCCTCCAGAGCTAGCATTAGGAGGATCGCATGCAGTAGGTTATAATTCGGTAGAGGGCCTGGGAGCCTCTCAAATGCCGATCTCAGTTCGCTCAGCACCATCAAGCCATCATGAGGTGAACGTAAACTTTATAAGCATTATGGATGGATAATCCATCCATGATGCGTATGAGCGAGAGGGTCCTCAAGGCATTGGTCGTGCTGTTCTTCATCTGGGGAGTCGTGGCCACATCCCTCTACGCGAATGAGGTGATGAGAGGGCAGGAGGGAGAGATAAGGGTGAACATAGGGATAAGATATGATAATAGGACTGAATGGCACAACTCAACTGTCCTGAGGAAGGGAGCTACTCTCTTAGAAGCGACTAAGAGCGTCGCATCCGTCAACTACACTGAGTACCCGGGGATGGGGTGCTTCGTCAATTCGATAAACGGCGTGAGGAATGAGGGGTCCAAGTACTGGATATGGTGGTACTGGGACAGATCTATGGGCTGGGTGCTCGGGCCTGTAGCCGCTGATAAGTACCTCCTCTCGGACGGCGAGACCTTATTATGGTTCTATGAGGATACGAGTAGCTATCCACCGCCTAAGCCTTAAGTGGCAGCTAGATAGGTGAGGATGCCGAGCAGACCTGTGGTAGCCCCCAACAGTAAGTGGATGAGCCTAATATATCTCATATATTTTGAGATGGGCCTCCTGTTGATCAGAAGTATTATTCCCGTCATTAGCGTAGCTGCTCCATACCAGAGAGAGATGTAGCCCAGGGAATGATGATCTAGGATAAACATCACTTCCTCCCCACCGGGAATATGTATATCGGAGCCTCCTCGCAACCTATTATCGACCTCAGTTGATCATCGTAGAAGGCTCCCACAGCTACGGTACCTAAGTCCAAGGCCGTGGCCTGTAAGTATATGTTCTGGCCCACATGACCGGCCTCCATGTAAACATATCTCTCCCCTCTAGCACCGTAGCGGGAGGTAGTCCTGCTGAAATCGGCCGCTATTATTATGCAGATAGGAGCTTCCTTGACCCACTCCTGGTTCAGGGATGCTCTGTAAATTTCTAGGGAGTGATCACCCTCCTTAATAAGAGTTAAGGAGTGATCGAAAGGATCGTAGTGATAGATACCAGCTGGCAGCCCGATTACACCTCTCTCCTTCACCGAGACGTAGATCTCGAGGGGGTAGGTGGCTCCAGCGCTCGGGGCAGCCCTGAATCCCTTTGGAGATGTTATCCCCTGCGCGGCCCATAGCAATTGGCCTAGCTCCTCCAATCTCAGGGGCTCATCTTTGTACTCCCTTACCGATCTCCTCTTGCTTATCGCTTCCTCAACTGAGATAGAGCCCTTGAGCACTGGATCTGGTAGCTTTATCGTTCCCACTTTCTTCTCCTTAGAAGCAGGAATCTCTAAGCTTATGGCTCCCGTTAGAAGGAGAATTATTGCTGTAACTGAGAGGAAGGCTGCGGATATTAAGATACTCTCGCGCAGCTCCGGGTATCTCACACCCTTCCCCCTCAGGAAAACTTTATAAGTGCTGCAGTTCCTTAGCTCGGGTGCTCGCTATGGGTGACCGTCTTTGCTGATCTCGTAGTCTTCAATACTCTCACGAGGAGATTCGAGCCCTTCGAACCCCTGGTTGGAAGGAGAGTTTTCATGTTCGTCTGCGGACCGACTGTATACGATTACTCGCACCTAGGACATGCGAGAACTTATGTCTTCTACGATACGCTAGCTAGATTCCTGAGGAAACTGGGTTACTCCCTCTTCTACCTCCAGAATATAACGGATGTGGACGATAAGATAGTCAATAGAGCTGCTGAGGAGGGCAGAGACCCTGTAGAGTTAGCTAGGGAGTTCGAGAGCTACTACTATGAGGATATGAGGGCATTGAACATAACGAGCGTAAACTTATACGCTAGAGCCTCAGATTACCTCAAGGAGATATTCGAGCAGGTGGAGACCCTGATAAAATTGGGTAAAGCTTACGTGACTGAGAGCGGAGTTTACTTCGATATAACGACTTTTCCGGACTATGGAAAGCTCTCCGGTCAGAGGCCCGAGGAACTGAGGGTCCACAGGATAGAGCCGGATCCAACTAAGAGGAATCCAGGGGACTTCGCCCTCTGGAGGAACAGACCTAGGGAGGAGTTCGGCTGGGAATCGCCTTGGGGTTACGGGAGGCCCGGCTGGCATATAGAGGACACGGCCATATCCATAAAGCACTTCGGGAAGCAGTACGATATACATGGTGGAGCGATAGAGCTCGCTTTCCCGCATCACGAGGCAGAGATAGCGCAAGCGGAGAGCTTCACCGGAGAGAAACCTTTCGTTAAGTATTGGATTCACACGGGCCTTTTGACAGTCGAGGGGGAGAAGATGTCCAAATCTTTAGGTAATTTCGTGACTATAAGGGAAGCTCTCCGAGAGTATGATGCGAATACACTCAGGATATTCCTCCTCTCGAGGCACTACAGATCGCCGATAGACTTCAGGTGGGAGTACCTGGAGCAAGCGAGGAGCAGTTATGAGAGGATAGTCAACTGCCTCGAGAACTTGAAGGAACTGGAGATAGGGGAGGAAGGGGATGAGGAAAGGGAATTCTTGAGTAGAGTTAGGGAGAGGAGGGATTCCTTCTATAGGAGGATGTTAGACGACGTGAATACTGCTGAGGCCCTAGGAGAGCTCTATGAGTTAGTTAGGGATGTTAATTCCTTCTCGGAGAGGATGGGTAAGATAAGCGAGGCCGGAAGGAACGAAGTCATCTCTACCTTCTCAGAGCTCCTGGATCTACTAGGTCTCAGAATTGAGGAGGGTCCAGATACCTCAATGCTTCATGCTCTGATCTCCCTCATACTCGATGTCAGGGAGAACCTGAGGAGGAGGAGGGAATACGATCTTGCTGATGAGATAAGGGGAAGGATGAGGGAGCTGGGAATCGACGTTCAGGACACTCCTAAAGGAACGAAATGGAGGATTATAGGGTAAATTATTCAAAAATATAGAATGTGATAATGAATGAATTAATATTATTTATATATTGGTAGATATTCTCAAATTTTTATGGAAAATATTTTTACCATTTTGAGCATACATCCTCAGCTGAATGGTAAACTTTTTAATTACTCGGGGGCTCGCGGCCGAGGGGGACCGAAGTGCTCTGGGAACTGGTGATATTGGCATCAGCGACCTCGGGCATCCTGATAGCTCTGCTGCTGAGGTACTTGATAGCTAGAATGAACCCAGGAAACGAAAAAATGATTAAAATAAGTCAGGCTATAAGGAG
>Ga0078972_1001640_pt1 | contig 81694 bp, 76 predicted proteins | sample YelNatPaOPGAMG01_FD_67568 | JGI IMG/M metagenome (GOLD analysis project Ga0078972, IMG submission 67568) | Hot spring thermophilic microbial communities from Obsidian Pool, Yellowstone National Park, USA - OP-RAMG-01 (SPADES assembly) (version 2) | ecosystem: Environmental > Aquatic > Thermal...
ATATTGAAGAGCATTATGAATGTCAATAAAACGAATTGCCTCATAAAAAATAACGTTGAAAATACTATCGTTGCCTCGAATTGCCTCATAAAAAAAACTGAAAAATTATCGAAGCAGGGTTGCAGGTCTAATCACCGATAGGTTCGGGACAGGAGATTTATTATATCTGTGTTTTTTTGCTTTTTTTCAATCGTAAACCATGCTGAGATCATCTATAAAATAATCTTGTGATATCGTTTCCGTTTTTATCATAAAACATCGTCGAATCGCTGAAATTATTATTGTAATTTTTTGCATTGTCCATTTCTTCGACAACGATATAATATTCGTCCTCAGGTATTTTAACTTCCTTATTAAGTTCGAAAGGCCGGTCTTCGCCGTCCAAACCATATATATGCACAACTGCTCTATCCAAATAATCCGTGTTTTTGCCCAGCAAAATAAAATAGTATTTACCGCTTATTTTATCTATTGAACTCCTGTACTGCCGGCTGTCGCCGCATGCGATTTCAAATATACTATACCTCCCGAAAAAATTCTTTAAGAGAACACATTTCCCGATATTATCGTCTTTGTCAAATATGATTACTTTAATATCGCCTGTTTCTTTTTCATTCAATATTATTATTTTTGACGCGTTGTTATACTCTTTCGATATTTGATTCTCAAATACTTCTCTCGTATATGGAAGACCTTCTGACAGCAATAATATCAAAAACACAACGATCGCCGCTGCCGGGAAAACGCAAATCAAAACAATTTTCTTCATATAAACCTCTATTCCTTTATAGAGAGGGAAATAAATATCCCCCCTTTCCGGCTATGTCCATCGTATTTATCCACCTGTCCCCGGGATACTAACCATAGTTTCACAGCCAAATGTTTTAGCCATAACTTCACGCCTGACAAGGTTTATTGTTATACATAGATATTATTAAGGTTCGTACCTATGCGATTCAAGGTCCGTCAATCGCGTTTACGGCAAAAATATATGTCGGGCTTATATATACCCTCCCGCCTACATGATTAATGTCCACATAAAATACGACCCATGCGGGGAGCATCATCTGTTCCTACGACCGGCCGCTGGATTGCCCTGCCTGAGAGTCATGACCCGCAATCTTAGTGCCGGTGGCCGTTCCTTGCAATATATGGTATATGATCTTTTGTATGCCCATATATGCAGCGGTGGTCATCGGCCGCCATTTATTTTCGGATACCCTCGCGTATTAATACCCCAATGTCGGGTCTATGACGCTCCCGTCAATTGCATTTATCGTTAAAAAGCTTCTTCCGATCGCATCCTGTATATGTTCGTTATTTTCATCCAGTTTATATCCTCCCGGCTGATGCCCGTTATATTTATCCACCTCGTAACCGAAAAAGCTCCATGTCGGGATCAGGAGGAATTGTCCCGGAGAATCTTTTTTCATAACTTTTGTCAGACCTAAAACAATTCTGTTGATATGAATTTTACGCTGTATAATTCCCGGGTCAGTTTCATATATAACATCGCATTTCATCGCGATGTCTTTTTTGAATATTTCCTTGATATCATTGAACGGCAGTATCTCAACATTGGTATTGAGTACCTTTGTTACTGTAAAAGGACAACCCCAATTAAACCCGACGATACCCGAGTCGTCTACGCAGACCCTTATGCTTTCCTGCCCCCATAACGGCGCGTATTGTTTTGCAATGGCTTCAGCATCAAGCCTTGACTCCTGAAACACAATCGGGACGCCTTCGACATTTCTTGTGAAGAAAAAAACATAGCACTGAGGCGCGTCGAATACGGTTTTCTTGGCGAACGCTTTTTGATATGTTGAACAGGCCAAAGATACCTGCATATCTTTCATCCCGAGCTTCTCAAGAAAATCCTCTGCAACGCTTTTGGCTTCATCTATCGAAATAGTAACGCCGTTCAATTTTTCAGTATTTGCACTGAATATGGTAAACGGCTGGTTCTTAAAGAAAGTGACACTTTCAAGGTAAAACGGCGCGCTGGCCGGTTTCACTATTTTAAGATAAGCGGATTTTGTATTTTCAAGTTTTGGATACCCTTCTATCAGCCAATAATCTTCAATTCCCTCTTCGCTTATCTTTTCAAACGTTCTTGACGCCTCTTTGGGCTCTATTTCGTCAGGAGCGGTTTTTAATGCTTCTTTCCATGCCTTCAACTCCGCCTGTAATTCCGCTAATGCCTGTTCATATTCTTCAGTTCCCTTTTCTAAGACCTGGTTAAAATCCGAATTGGGGTCAGAAATGTCTTTTTGTATTGCGGCAATATTTTCTAATATTTCGCTCTTCGTATATCCTGTCCTTTGTGCTATAAACGGCGCGGAGCCTATTAATCCATCGATCAAACGATCCGCAACTTCCTGCGTTATTTCAATCGGCTCAATCTGAACGACCGGAAGGTTACAAGCATCGGGTACTTCAATTTTTGCGTCCAGTTCAATTTTTAATTTATCCGACAGACCGTCTAACGTTTCTTTCCAGTTTACGGGCGCATCGTATGTTCTCCCGGGTGAAGCGGTATGGTATATTTTATCATTCATTTCATTATCGCCCTTGCCAATCACGGCCGCTTTTTCCGGCGTCGGCTGGCAGGCTACGAGAAAAGCACAAAGAAAGAAAATAATTGTTGAATTTTTAATTTTTTTTAACATCTATCCCCCGTCTAAGTTTTTATACAGCCTCTTTTATATACTTTATTTGCTTTATATAAACTTAATAAAATTTATAATCCATTCTTAACTGTTATTACTTACGATGTATTCTATATCCATTTATGGTGTATGTCAATATTTTTATATCCCGATTTATGTAAATTGCAAGTTTCAATGACGTTCGCGCCTGCCGTAAAATTTTTTTCATTACTATCTTGCATTATTAGATACTATGTGTTATGTTGTATTTGTTAATACGATATAGGAGGCGATTCGTTGTTAAACATACAGCTTAAAAAAGGCGTGCTCGAACTCTGCGTACTGTCGCTGCTGAAGCGGAACGATAAATACGGATACGAGCTTGTCGCGGAGATTTCAAAGAACATCGAGATTTCCGAGGGCACGATATACCCGCTTTTAAGAAGGCTCAAAAACGAGGGCTATGTCGAGACGTACCTCGAGGAATCGAAAGAAGGCCCGCCCCGTAAATATTACAGGCTGACGGAGAAAGGCGAAAGCACCAGAAAAGTGTATCACAAAGAATGGGTCGAGTTTATCGTCGGGGTAAATTCGATAATAGGAGGGGACGAGTATGAATAAGAACGAGTTTTTAAAACGGCTTTCCGGGAATCTTTCGAGGATGTCGGGCGAGGAGCGCGACGAGATAATGGCGGATTTCGCCGAATATTTCGATTGCGCCGTAAAAGAGGGGAAAGACGAGGAAACGGTCTGCGCCCGTCTCGGAGACCCGAAGAAAATAGCCAAAGAGTATTATTCCCAGAAGATGATCGAGGAAGCGAACAGCAAGAAGACTTTCAAGAGCATGGGCAGGGCGGTCGCGGCGTCGGCTGGGCTTTCGCTGTCCAACTTCATCTACGCGGTATGCGTCGTGGCGGCAGGATATATCGTTATCGCCGCTCTGTACATCGCGGTCTGCTCCGCGGGGCTTGCGGCCTTTGCGGCGCTTATTGGTTCCGCCGTGTGTTTTTCTGCTTATAATCCGCTTTTAGTACTGCTTGGCATATTTTTGAGCGCGGCGCTTTTATCGCTCTGCGTGATCGGTTTTATCGGCATAATGAAGCTTGCGGCGCTTTTCAGGCGCGGAAACATGAAGTTTTTAAACATGACGAAGAGAGTAATTTTAGGAGGTTCAGACAATGAGTAGCACAAAGAAAATAGTAATAATATTTGCATGCGTATTCCTTGCGTGCATTTTAGGCGCCGCGGTGATATTGGGCGTATTGATAAGCGGAGGCGGCGGTGCCGCGAGCCTTGCGAAGATGTTCGGAGCCGATATGAGCGTCGACGAAAGCAGGGATCTGGATCTTTCCGGCGTAACGGCCGTCAGGATAGAATGCGCTTCTTCGGATATTCATTTGGCGGCGGCGGATAAGCCAAAAGCGGATCTGAAAGGATATGTCATATCCCCAAAGCCAAGGGAACAATATCTAAGCGTATCCGAACAAAACGGAACGCTGATCATCAAAGTCGAGTCTGATCCTTTCTTTTTCAACTATGCAAAATTGGATCTGCGGGTATATCTGCCGGAGGCGGACAGCCTCGATGTTTCGGTCGGCTGCGCTTCAGGCAACATCGACGTATCGGATATGCGGTTCGGCGAACTGAAGATATCGCACTCGAGCGGCAATACGGTCATTTCAAACTGCGCGGCTTCGGCATTTTCCTTCGAAGGTTCGTCCGGGGATGCCGATATTTCCTCATGCTCTTTCAAAACCCTGGACTATGTCTGCACGTCGGGCAATATTACGGTAAAAGACACATCCGGAGACTTTTCGGTACGCTCCACGGCGGGCAATGTAAACATATCGGGCGCAAGCGGCTCGCTCGACGTAAGCTGCCTTTCGGGCAATATCACCGCGGATATGATAAAAATCGCTCCGGTCACGGCGGACGTGACGAGCGGCAATATCACGCTGTATTTTCCGGACGGCTCGGCGTTTGACCTGACCGCTAAAGTAACGTCGGGCAGCATTACGAGCGATATGGACATAACGGTTTCCGGCTCGCTTTCGGGCTTCCGCCCGAGGTCCGGCGAGGAGATATCGGGAACGTGCAACGGAGGCGGAGTGCCGGTGAAGCTTTCTACGATCTCGGGCAACATATATATTTACAAAAAATAGGCTTTATAAACAGCAAATAAGACTATATAATCGAGGCGTGAACAACGCCTCTTTTTTTGCGGAGAGTAAAAATCATGAAAGAAACGAGAGAAAAACAGCGGCTTAGAAAGGCGCTCCGCCAGACGTGGACGCTTAAGCCCGTAACGAGAATAAAAGAGAGCGCTAAGATTTACAGCCGAAAAACAAAGCATCCCGGCAGAAACGCGGATTGACGTCTTAGCCTAATTCCCGATATACATGTTCCCGTAAGGGCGAGAGCTCTTTGGCTGGAATTTCCTGAACTGCTCAAGCTTAACCTCGCTTAAGTCCGCGCCGAAAGATCCGGCGTATTCGTCGATAGTTTTTTGAAGGAACTCCTTGTCCGTTTCGTCCATCGCCGTCTCGACAGGTTCCCTGCCCATAAGCTCCGTCTGTATCTCTCCGCGAATGTACATCTTTCCGCCGTGCATGCCGGTGCCTAAAAACCTTCCGGCCGAATACTCTCCTTTTTTCAGGCCGAGCCCTAAAACGACTATCCTCCCGCCGGCCATGTATTCGCCGAGGAAGTCGCCCGCCTTCGAACCTATAACGATGACCGGGACCTTGTCCATATACTCTTTCATGTGTATGCCGGAACGGCATCCGACGTATCCTTTTACGTAGACTATGCCGCCGCGCATCGCGTAACCCAATATGTCGCCGCAGTTTCCGTGTATAAGGAGCTTGCCGTCGTTCATAGTGTTCGCGATCCCGTCCTGCGCGTTCCCGAAAACCTCGACCGTCGCCCCGTCCATGTAGCAGGCCGAATCGTTTCCCAAAGTCCCGAAGATATTGAGCTTTGTATGGCTTTTAAGCCCGCATCCTATATAGCGCTGGCCGTTCACATCCCGGACGTTTATCTCTCCCGGGGTTTTCGCGAGCCCTTTTATTTCGTTGTTTAAGTCTGCGTAATAGATCTTTCCCGCAACCAGTTCGTTTGCCCTTGCCATGTCAGGAAGATATCCTTTCCTTCATCTTTTCGTACCCGAACGCCATTAGCCCGAAGCCGTCGTCGGTAAGCTTTTTTTCGAGGCCCGAAAGAGGTATTTTTTCGCTTATGATGTAGGTATATATCCCCGCCCTGTCCACGTCTCCAATCAGTATCATCCCCATAAGCCTGTCGTCTTTAATGAAGAACCGTTTCAACGCGCCCGTTTCATCGTTGTATTTGCTCAGAGTCTCGATCCCTTCGCCCGCCTGGACGCCCGCCGTTATGATCGAAAGCCCGAAAAACCCAATGGCGTTCATAGGAAACGCTCCGGCGAAACCGTCTTTGCCTCCGCTCATATGCGTGCCCGCGGCGTACCCCTGCGCGTAAGCGTTCGGCCAGAGCGCCATTATTTTTTTCTCGCCCGTTATCGCGTCGGTTCCTTCGGTCACGTCGCCCGCGGCGTAAATATCCTCGACGTTCGTCCTCATTTTATCGTCTATCAAAATCCCGCGGTTTACCGAGACTCCCGCCGCCTTCGCTTCCGCCGTATTCGGCCGGACTCCGACCGCCATAACGAGTATGTCGCAGGGAAGCTCCGTGCCGTCTTTTAACACCGCCTTTTCGACTTTTTTATCGCCGATAACTCTTTCGACCGTCGCCGAAAGATGGAAAACCACTCCGTTTTTCTCGATGTGCTCCTGAACGATCGCCGCCGACTCGCCGTCGAGTATCGTCGGCAGGACGCGCGGGGCGAGCTCGACTACATGCACGCTCCCCGAAACGGGCGCAAGCCCTTCCGCGGCCTTCAAGCCTATAAGCCCCGCTCCGACTATTATGACGCGGCTGTCCCTGTTAATAAGTCTCTCGATGCCAAGCGCGTCGTCGTATTTCAAAAACGTGAACACGTTGCTCTGGCCGCCAAGCCCTCCGGTCGGCGGTACGAACGGCGACGAGCCCGTGGCGATAAGAAGCTTGTCGTACGAAACGCAGCCCGCGTCGTCCATCGTCACGCATTTTCGCGCCGGATCGATCGAGACCGCCTTTTTCCCCAACACCGCCTCGACCCCGTTTTTCTCGTAAAAATCGCTTTTGCGGTACGCCATGTTCTTTGGGCTTACTTTTCCCGCGAGATAATACGATATCAGAGGGCGAGAATAGACGTGGTGTTTCTCGTCGGAAATAACCGTTATCAGGCCGTTCTTGTCGTTTTTTCGTATCCCTTCTATGCAGCCCACGGCCGCGGCGGAGTTTCCTATAATAACGTACCTCATTTGCCGTCCCCCCTGTCCTCGTATATAAGAGCGTTGTTGGGGCAATGCTTTACGCATTCCGGTTCGCCCGTCTGCGCGCACAGATCGCATTTCGCCGCGATCTTTTTCTTCCCCTCGTCGCGCACGATGGCGCCGAACGGGCATACGAGCACGCACGTCCAGCATCCGACGCATCTTTCGGCCTCGTTAGTCACAACGCCCGTAACCGGATCCTTCTGCATCGCTCCGGTGATGCAGCCCTGCACGCATTTGGGGTCGTCGCAGTGCCTGCACTGAAGCGCGAAGTTCATGACATCCCCCGTCTCGATATGGAGCCTCTCGACCGGCTTCGGATCCTCGAGCTTGTGCGCTTTTATTATGTCTTTTGTCTTCGAGTGCGAGGTCCTGCAATATACCTTGCACAGGCCGCATCCCAGGCACCATCTTTCATCCGCGTAAATCTTTTTCATAAATCCTCGCTATCTATTCCCCGGCGTATTTGATTCCGAGCACCTCGAGCTCCTTCTCGTTGAGCCCTACGCCGCGAAGCATCAGCCTGTTGCCCTTTAAGCTCTCTATCGCGTTTATGCCCATTCCGCCCAACGTCTCGTCGATCTCGTGCTTCCACCCCGTTACCATGTTTATGAGCCTCTGCGCGGCTATGTCGGGGTTCAGCCTTTTTTCGAGGTCTTCGCGCTGAGTCGCTATCCCCCAGTTGCATTTGCCCGTATAGCACGTCTGGCAAAGGTGGCATCCCATCGCGACAAGCGCCGCGGTACCTATATAACACGCGTCCGCGCCGAGAGCGATCGCCTTGACGACGTCCATGCTGCACCTTATCCCTCCGGCGGCCACGAGAGAAACCTCGTTCCTGATGCCTTCCTCGCGGAGCCTCTGGTCGACGGAGGCGAGCGCAAGCTCGACAGGTATGCCTACGTTGTCGCGCGTCCTCGTCGGCGCGGAGCCGGTCCCCCCCCTGAATCCGTCAATGGCAATTATATCGGCGCCCGCGCGCGCGATCCCCGACGCGATCGCCGCCGAGTTATGCACAGCCGCTATTTTCACCGAAACGGGTTTCAAATAATCCGTAGCTTCTTTCAGCGAATAGATAAGCTGGCGCAGGTCTTCGATCGAATATATGTCGTGGTGCGGCGCGGGCGAAAGCGCATCGCTTCCCTTCGGGATCATCCTTGCTTTCGATACCGCGTCGCCGACCTTCGCTCCGGGCAGGTGCCCTCCGAGCCCCGGCTTCGCGCCCTGCCCTATCTTTATTTCGAGCATCGCTCCGGCGTTCAAGTATTCCGGGTGCACCCCGAACCTTCCCGAAGCGACCTGAACAATTGTGTTCGGGCCGTACTTATACATCTCCCGCGCGAGCCCGCCCTCGCCTGTGTTATACAGCGTCCCGAGCGCTGTCGCGGCGCGCGCCAAAGCCTCGTGCGCGTTTCCGGATATCGAGCCGAACGACATCGCCGAGAACATGATAGGGACGTCGAGCTTTATCTGAGGAGGCATCTTCGTCAATAGCCTTCCGTTTTTATCGAATTCGAGTTTCGGCGGCTTTCTCCCGAGTATGACTCCCGTTTCCATAGGCTCGCGCAGCGGGTCGATAGACGGATTTGTGACCTGCGAAGCGTTTATCACCATCCTGTCCCAATATACCGGATACGGCTTCGGATTGCCCATCCCGGACTGCAGGACCGCTCCGGAATCCGCCTGCTTGTATATCTCCTTGATAAGATCGCCCGACCAGTTCGCGTTCGGCTTGAACTCGAGATCGTTCACCCTTATTTTAAGCGCGCGGGTAGGGCACATCGCGACGCAGCGGTGGCAGTCGACGCACTTTGTCTCGTCGGATACCATCAAACCCGTATCCTTATCCAGCCTGTGCACTTCGTTGGCGCACTGCTTTGCGCAGACTTCGCACTGTATGCACCTGTTTTCATCTCTTTCGACCAGAAAGTCCGGCCACACAAGGTTCAAGCTCATTTATACCCCTCCGCAAATCCGATGACCGGCTCCCCGCCCCTCGGCGACCATATCCTGTCCGGCGACGGGCAGACGATCCTTATGGCCGCCTCCTCGCTCGCGACGTAAAGGTTGTCTCCTTTTTCCGCCGCTATGAGCGGGCGGAGCTTTATCCTGTCGTTCAACGCCATCATCCCGCCCTCGAACCCGAGTATTATCGAAAACGGGCCGTTGATTAGCGCCGAACCGTATACAGAGCGTATAGCCTCGTATTTTTTCCTGTTCTCGTCGTCCATAAGCTCTATCTCCCTCCAGAAGGGGGCGGCCATGATGTTTACCGCTTCCGTCAGAGGTATCCCGTGTTTCCTGACGAGAAGGTCTATTATATACGTTATTACCTCGGTGTCGGTCATAAGCGTGCAGTTGTAACCGTACATCTCGACGAACCTTCTGTTCGCGTCGTACGAGGATATCTCTCCGTTATGCACGACCGACCAGTTAAGAAGCGTAAAAGGGTGCGCCCCGCCCCACCATCCGGGGGTATTCGTCGGGAACCTGCCGTGAGCCGTCCAGAGGTAGGCCTCGTATTCCTCTATCATATAGAATCTTCCGATATCCTCGGGGAACCCGACACCTTTAAAAGCCCCCATGTTCTTTCCCGACGAAAAAACGTACGCGCCTTTGTATTCCCTGTTTATCGTGAAAACGCATCTCGCCACGTATTCCTGTTCGTCGAGTTCGGATTCACGTATTTTATGCGGTTTCGGGGACATAAAATAACGCCATATTAACGGGCTTTTCCCTATTTCCTTGACCTTCCTCGTCGGAATCCTCTCCTCGGCTTCGACTTCAAAATGGCCTTTTATGAAGCAATCCGTTTGATCCTTCGAACCGGCGTCGTCATAGAAAATATGCAGCGCGTACAAATCCGCAAAATTGGGATAAATGCCGTATCCGGCAAACCCGCCGCCTAAGCCGTTCGCCCTGTCGTGCATTATCTCGATCGATGTTAGGATCGTCTCTCCGGAAAAACGCTCTCCCTTCCGGTTCAGTATGCCGCTTATCGCACACCCCGACGGTATCCTCGTCAGCCCCTCTTTTATCATATCTTCCCCCGATCACGCCCGAAACGCTTTAGGCGCTCCGTACATAATTTCTAATAAATAAAGACGTCAATTAAACCTGCCCGAAAAGCAGGTATTAAGAAACGCCTTTGTTTCTTAGCGCGCCGAACTTGTCAAAAAATCTTTACAGGCGCCTGTTTTATGATTATACTATCCGCCGAATAAAAAAGCAATAGAATTTGGCGATTATTTTGCAATTTTAAATAATTTTTATTTCATTTATTTTATTTATTGATTTATTATTAACCGGTTTGATTTGATTTATGAAATTATCATTTATCCTTCCTTCAAATTTTCTATCCGCTCGTTTTCAAAACGATATTTCTCTTGTAAAAATTGCATATATAATTTTACTTCGCGCTTCACAAAATAATATCGTAAACAGCTTGGCCGCGACAGCCGGAGCTGACATAAGCCTTAAAAGCCAAAGCTTAAAGGCAATGAAATAAATCGTCGAAAAAGCATCTTGCGGTGCTAAAAGGGTATGGTTTAAAGGCACACCGGCTTTTGAGCCTTAAGACACAAGCGGGTCGTTCCGCTAAGCCTGAAGATTCGACGACTTTCAGCGGCGGCCTCGCTGTTTACGGAGCGGGCGGCGGCGCGTCATTAAAAAATGGCGTGCCGTCCGCCTTTATATTTTCAGGAATTTCGGCTTCCTTTTTTCAAACGCGCATACATATTTAAACCCGGCGCTTTTGATGAGCTCCAATGTTTCCGGGATATGCCGTCCGACCGAGGCTTCCCTGTGCGCGTCGGAGCCCACGGTGATAACGCTTCCGCCCAATTCGAAATACCGTTTGATTATTTCGGCTTCTGGCATCGGCGATCCGGATCGGGGAATACCGCTTGTGTTTACTTCGATCCCTTTTCCGTTTTGTATCAATATCTTTAAAACCGTGTCGATCAGTTCCCTGTGATCCGTATACCGAAGCACCCTGCCGCCGGATTGGGGCGCTTTAGCGAGATAGCCGAGGTGCCCGAGCGCGTCAAAAAAAAGCCGGCCCGACACGTTTTCGATTGTTTCACGAAGATACTGCTCATACAACTGCTCCTGCGCGTATTCGCCCCAGACCGGGTCTTCGAAAGGATCCATGCCGTATACGAGATGCTGCGAACCTATCACATAGTCAAACTCGTGCTTCGAAACGTATTCTAAAACCTGCGCCGCGGTCTCCTTGCCGAGTCCCGCTTCGAGCCCTTTGGCTATCCTGATCTGCGGAAACGCCGCTCTCGCTTTTTTTATCTGCGCTTCGAACCTGTCCGAATCCAGCGAGAAATCCCAGCCCCCCGGAAAATCCGGATCCAGATGCTCGGTAAAGCACATGTCTTTTATGCCTATCTTCGAAGCGGCGGCCGCCATTTCGAGCATGTCGGTTTCGCAGTCCCCGGAAACGTCCGAATGTACGTGGTAATCGATCATAGCCTTCATCCTTTTGTCGCTTTTTCAAGTTCTTTTGCGGAAAGAGCCTTGGCGCCTCCTAAAAGCCTCGCTTTGAGAATCATCCCGGCATAGCTTTCAAGCAGGTCGAGGCGCTCGTACGCCTGCCGCAAATCGGCGCCGGTTACGAGCGAGCCGTGGTTCATAAGCAGCAGCGCATCATAGCCTTTAAGAAGCTGCGCTTCGACCGCTTCGCGCAGCTCCGGCGAACCCGGGGTAAGATACGGCACGCATCCCATTTCGCCGATATGAAAATGCGTAAAAGGAGCGAATCCGGTGTCGATTTTCTCGCGCGCCAGCGCGAACGCCCCGATGTTTACGCTGTGCGCGTGTATCACGGCGCCGATCCCGCCGCGCGCGCCATAAGCCGCAAGATGCATAGGCGTTTCGGAGGAAGGGTTTCCGGCGGAGATTCTTCCGTCGGGATAGATCGTAACGAGCTCGTTCTTTTTTACGATTTCTTTGCTTACTCCGGAAGGAGTGATTATAACCGAGCCTGCGTCCGTCCTGATCGAGACGTTCCCGTCGACGCCCGGCATGAACCCCTTCGAATAAAGCTTTCTGCAATATTCGATAAGGATCTCGGCTGATTCGCTCTCGTTCATTTTCGGATTATCCTTTTTATCAGTTTAATAGCTTCGTTTACCGGTATAACCGCAAAAGCGGCCGCCGTTGAAAAAAGCCATTGTTCGCCGGAAAGAGCAGTAACGTTGAAGAATCCGTTTATCGGTTCGGCGAGCACGACTATTACCTGCAAAAACGCGGATAACAGCAGCGAAACGAACATCCATTTGTTGCGAAGCAGTCCGTTTGCGGCCGAGCGGTGCGCCGACCTTACGTTGAAAGAATGAAAAAGCTGTATCAGCCCGAGCGTCATGAACGCCATCGACGTAGCGGCGACCGGATCCCCGTAATTGGAAAGCGCTAAGAAATAAACGCCCAACGTCAGCGCGCCCATGACCGCGCCGTTTGCGATTATGTTGCCCGCTATCCCGGAAAGGAAGCTCTCCGACGCGCTGCGCGGCTTTCTTTTCATTATGTTTTCGGGCGCGGGTTCCATCCCCAACGCGAGCGCCGGGAACGTGTCCGTAACGAGGTTTATCCACAATATCTGCACCGGATACAGCACCATCACGCCCAACATCGTGCCGATAAAAAGAGTCAGCACTTCAGAAAGGTTCGTCGACAGAAGGAACTGTATAACCTTTTTGATGTTCCTGAAGATCCGCCTGCCTTCTTCCACCGCTTTGACGATCGTCGCGAAATTGTCGTCGGTAAGAACCATATCGGAGGCGCCTTTGGAAACCTCCGTGCCGGTTATCCCCATTCCGACGCCTATATCCGCCGCTTTGAGCGCCGACGCGTCGTTCACGCCGTCGCCCGTCATAGCGACGACCTCTCCTTTGCTTTTGAACGCCTTTACTATCCTTACCTTATGAGAGGGCGCTACCCTCGCGTAAACCCTTATGTCATACAGATCCCGGAGCAGATCCTCGTCGCTTAATCCGTCGAGCTCCCTTCCCGTAAGCGCAAGGTTTCCCTGCTGAAGTATGTCAAGCTCCGACGCGACCGCCTCCGCCGTAGTTTTATGATCCCCCGTTATCATAATAGGCAATATCCCCGCGTCCCTGCAGATCCTTACCGCATCTTTCGCCTCCGCGCGGGGAGGATCCATCATGCCCGCGAGTCCGAGGAAAATAAGCCCGCATTCGAGCCCTTCGATCGATTCCGGCATATCCTTGAGCGGCTTATACGCCGCGCCGATCACGCGAAGCGCCTGACGGGCGAAGTTTTCGTTCGCCGCGTTTATCCGACGCCTGATTTCCGGCGTGAGTTCCTCTATCCTGCCGCCGGACGATATCTTCGTACACCTTTCGAGGAGCGAATCGGGAGCTCCCTTAACGTACAGCACGAACGAGTCTTTTCCGTTTACGGTGCTCATCAGCTTGCGCTCGGAATCGAACGGTATCTCGAGCACCCGTTCATGTTCCTCTCTTAAATCTACGTCAAGCCGCTGCTCCGCGAACGCGAAAAGGGCGGTTTCGGTCGGGTCTCCGATGTATTCCGTTTTCCCGTTTTCGATCGCGACTTTCGTATCGTTGCAAAGCAAAAACACCTTGTCGATAAGCGACAGCTCTTCGCATCGCGGTAGCTCGCGCGCGTCGTATTCGGCGCCGTTGTAATACGCTTTTAATACGCTCATCCTGTTCTGGGTCAAAGTCCCCGTTTTGTCGGAACAGATAACGCTGGTGCATCCTAACGTCTCGACCGCCGGAAGGCGCCGCACGATCGCGCCTCTTTTCGACATCTTCTGTACGCCCATCGTCATCTGAAGCGTCACGACGGTCGCAAGCCCTTCCGGGATCGCGGCGACCGCGAGGCTGACCGCCACGAGGAACATCTCGATATAGTGCCTGCTGGAAAGCGCGCCGATCGTGAACACGACGGCCGCGACAGTAAGCACCGAGTAAGTGAGTATTTTCGAAAGCCCGTTCAGGCGTTTCTGAAGCGGGGTCTCGCTGTCTTTCGCGGTTTTGAGCTCCTGCGCTATCTGTCCTATAACGGTGTTCAAGCCGGTGTTGCAGACGACTCCGAGCCCCCTGCCGTAAGTGACGTTGGTCCCCGAATACGCCATGTTTATCCGTTCCGCGAGCGGCGTATCCTCCGGCAGCACCACATGGGCGTCCTTGTCCACCGGGTGCGATTCGCCGGTAAGCATCGCTTCGTCGATCTTCAAAAGCGCGGAGGATATAAGCCTTAAATCGGCGGGCACGCTGTCCCCCGCCGCGAGCATAACGATGTCGCCGGGGACTAATTCCGACGCTTTAACAGTAACGGCTTTTGCGTCCCTTATCACATTCGCGGACGGAGCCGACATTTTTTTCAGCGCGTCGAGCGCCGATGCCGCCCTGCTTTCCTGAATCGCGCCCATCAGCGCGTTAAGAATGACGACCGCGAAAATTATTACAAAATCGGAGACTTCCCCTAAAAGCATGCTCACGAACGCCGCAACAAGAAGTATAATAAGCATCAGGTTTTTTAGCTGTTCGAGCAATATGATTAAAAAAGACTTTTTTTTGCCTTCTTCTATCTCGTTTTTCCCGAACTCAAGAAGCCTCTGCGCGGCGGTTTGCGCGCTCAATCCGTCCTTGTCCGAAGACAGGCTCCTTAATATTTCTTCCGCTTCAGCGCTGTGCGGCGAGCAAGGCATGGCTTATACTCCCTTTTCCCTCATTTAAACAGCTAATTTTATCTTTTAATTTTGCATATTGTCAAGGCGAAAGCCGCGGTATTGTGTGAACCTTTTTAAAAATAATAACCTGCGCCTATTGACAAACTATTTGTGCAATGATACCTTATTAATAACGATTATGAATTAGGTGCGAAGATGGATATAAAAAAGGCGGTAAGAAATACGAAGCAGAGAAAACTGTTGCTCGAGCTTCTTGGCTCGACAAAGTCCCATCCCAACGCGTTATGGCTTTACGGCAGGATGAAGGAACGGTTCCCGAATCTGAGCCTGAGCACGGTTTACCGCAATCTTAGCATCCTCGAACAGCAGGGGCTGCTGCTTAGGCTTCCGTGCCTGAGTTTCGACAGGTACGACGCCGACACGTCGGTCCATTCCCATTTTTCGTGCAGGTCGTGCGAAAGGGTTTACGACCTCGATGACGCCGGCGGGGTTTTAAAACGCAATCCCTCGACGAACCACCGTATCGAGGGTTGCAACATCATTTATTATGGCGTTTGCGAAGAATGCCTATCAAAAAACAAGGAGGGTTTACAATGACAAAATTCGGAGATTTCTATCTTTGCAAAGAGTGCAAACAGGTGGTCTTCGTGGCGGTTCCGGGCGCGCAGTCGCTCAACTGCTGCGGCGAAGACATGACCAGGCTGGAGGCGAAAACGGAGGATATGGGAAAAGAAAAACACGTTCCGGTGATCGTGCCCGACGGGGACAGGACGGTCATTAAGATCGGGAGCGTGCCTCATCCCATGACGCAGGAGCATCACATAGCGCTGATCGAAATAGTGCGAAAAGACGGCAAGGTCGGCATGGCGAGCCTGGATCCGACGGGCGCTCCGGAAGCGGTATTCAACATCAAGGCGGACGAAATAGAAGACGTCTATGAATACTGCAACATACACGGGCTGTGGAAAACGAAATAAATATGGAGGTAAATGAAATGAAAAGCCTTAAGGGAACGAAAACGGAAAAGAATCTGATGGAAGCGTTCGCCGGCGAATCGCAGGCGCGCAACAAGTACACGTTCTTTTCTTCGCAGGCGAAGAAAGACGGCTATGTCCAGATTTCAAACATATTCGCGGAGACGGCGGGCAACGAGAAGGAGCATGCCGAGTTGTGGTACAAGTATTTCGCAGGAATAGGAACGACGCGGGAGAACCTCGAAGCGGCCGCCGCGGGCGAAAACTACGAATGGTCGGATATGTACGCGCGCATGGCGCGCGAGGCGAGAGAGGAAGGCTTCGACGAGATAGCGGAGAAGTTCGAAGGCGTGGCCGCGGTTGAAAAGCAGCATGAGTTAAGGTACAGGGCGCTGCTGGAAAACGTCAAAAACGATACGGTGTTCAAAAAAGAAACCGAAGTCGAATGGATTTGCACCAACTGCGGGACGCATATCTTCTCGAAGGAAGCGCCGGAAAAATGCCCGGTATGCGACCATCCGAGGGAATATTTCCAGCTGTTCGCGAGATCCTATTGAGCGGCGAGGCAGTGATTTTTCAATCCGCAGGCGTGCCGCCACCGGACTTTTTCGGCGGCGTCATGCCGGGATCCGTCCGGCATATGCGAATAGCAGCCGCGGCTATCCGATACCTTTGCCGGCAAGGCGCTCCTTTTTTTACTTTGATTTTTTATCATTTTCCTTTATCCCCAGCATTTAAACGTACATATGAAGCATATGCGAGCATTTGCCCTTAAAAAGTAATAATATCGTAATATGTATGTAATAATAAATTTTATTCGTATTTAAACCTTTTTAACGCCGGATAGCGTCTTTTGTCCCGATCGGGCTTATGAGGTTATACTTAAGAAAACTTTTTTAAGGAGCGTAACAATGACTAAAAACAAGTTTATTGCTGGCGCTTTGGCGATAATGCTGATGCTCGTCACGTTTGCCGCGTTTACGCCGGCCGCGCTTGCGGCGGACGCCGCGCTCGGCTTGGGGAGCTCCGGAAACGCGGTAACGGCGCTGCAGAACAGGCTTATCAGCCTCGGCTACTGCGATTTCTCATCCGCTTCGGGATATTTCGGCGCGCTTACGAGGATGGCCGTCATACGTTTCCAGTGCATAAACGGGCTTAACGGCGACGGTATCGTCGGCTCCTCGACAAGCTCCTTGCTTTATTCCTCCTCCGCGAAAAGCCTCGTGATAAATACCGGCGCATACGGGGAAGCGGTCGCCGCGCTCCAGTCGAGGCTCGCGGCCTTGGGTTACTTCAACGCGTCCGCTACCGGTTATTACGGCAGCGTAACGAAAGCGGCGGTCGTTGATTTTCAGCGGGCGTGCGGCATAGCCGCGGACGGGATAGCCGGGCCGGTAACGAGAGTCAGGCTGTTTTCTTCCGGCGCGCCGTATAAACAGGCCGCTTCGTCGCAGTCAAAAATAGCGGATATCGCCCTCGCGCAGCTCGGCAAAGCTTATGTTTATGCGACTCAGGGTCCGGACACGTTCGATTGTTCGGGGCTCGCCTACTACTCGATGATAAACGCGGGGTATCGGGTCGACAGGCTTTCCGCGGCCGGATACAGCGCCTTGTCATACTGGACGAAGATAACGGACGCGTCCTCGCTCCAAAAGGGCGACCTGCTTTTCTTCAAATCCGATACGTCCTCGTACATAAGCCATATGGGGATATATATCGGCGGAGGCGAATTCGTCCACGCGTCGTCCGGGCAGGGGGTAGTAATGACGAGCAGCCTAAGCAACACGTACTGGGCGAGAAACTTCGTTTTCGCGCGGCGCGTAAGCTAAAAACCTCGATTTTAAAAGGCAGGGGCGCCCCTGCCTTTTAAATTTATCGGCCGTCAGAAAAGCGAGGTGCTAAGGTATTTTTCGCCCCTGTCCGGAAAAATGCAGACTATGAACCCCTTGTCTATCATTTCCGCGACTTTCAGCGCCGCGAGCATCGCCGCGCCGGACGACATGCCGCAGAATATGCCTTCTTCCCTGACGATCCTTCTCGTCATCTCGAACGCCTCTTCCGAGTCCACCATTATCGAGACGTCTATCCGGGACGGATCGTAGATTTCGGGGACTATCGCTTCCTCCATGTTCTTAAGCCCCTGGATGTAGTGCCCTCTTACCGGATGAGCCTCGACTATCTTTATCGCCGGGTTCAATTCTTTCAGCCTTTTCGCCGTGCCCATCAGGGTCCCGGACGTGCCCAGCCCCGAAACGAAATGCGTAACGCGGCCTAACGTATCCCGGATTATCTCCTCCGCGGTCGTATAATAATGGGCAAGCTTGTTATACGTGTTTTTGAACTGGTCGGGCATGAAATACTTATCCGGATTCTGTGCGACCATGCTCCGCGCGAGTCTAATCGCTCCGTCGGTGCCTTCCTCCGCGGCGGTCAGTATAACCTTCCCGCCGAAGGCGGTTATCATCTTCTGGCGCTCTACGGACACCGCGCTGCTCATCACTATCTCGACGTCGTACCCCTTGACCGCGCCAATCATCGCGAGCGCAATCCCCGTGTTCCCCGAAGTCGGCTCTATTATCGTTTTTCCTGGCCTAAGCGCTCCTTCGGCCTCGGCCTGCTCGACCATCTTAAGCGCGATCCTGTCCTTGATGCTTCCTCCGGGGTTCGTGCCTTCGGTCTTTGCATATATCTCGACGCCCTTTTTCACGCAGAGACGGTTGATCCTCACGAGTGGCGTGTTTCCTATCGTATCCAATATATTTCTGTTAAGTTCCATCCGCTATCCTCTTTTCGATACGCATGCCGTATTTATTATTATGTCTGCGGAATCGATTTCCGCCACAATCATGTATACATCCATTCCGGCCGCATGTAAATATCTATCTTAAAAACCCCGCCTTTATATTCGGGACATTGCCGCCCGAAAAACTCAAGCGCCCGCGCCGTCCCGCTTACGAACTTCAACGGGATCCCGGTCATGCTTACAAGCTCCGTTATTATCTCATATCCTTCTTTCAATTCCTCTCCCGTCGTTTCGGCTCCGAGGTTCGCGTTCAGTACGAACGCGTCGGCGCAAAGCCTCGAGCTTTTCTGGACTTGTTCGAGCCCGAAGAGTATCCGCCGCGCGTTTTCCTGGAACGGCCTTTTCGTATTGACGACGTACAGCGCGTCGACTTCCGAACGCATCGAGTCGAACCTGCCTTTAAGCGCGCCGAGCGCCGTCGCGCCGACGGGGTCGCCCCCGCAGTCGAAAACGGCGTATCCTCCCGAAAATGCGCTGTATACTTCCGCGGGCAGCGAGGGTATATCTACCTGCGTGTTCGCGAACCAGGGCGCGATAACGCGGATCCCCTTAGCGCGCAGCATATCCGCGTGTTCCGACGAGCGGAAATACGGGTTCACGATATCGAAATCGATAAGCGTGACGTCTTCGTGCCTCTCTTTTTGTTTCAGCGCGATGTTCAGCGCAAGCTCCGTCTTCCCGCTGCCGTAATAACCGTATAGCACCGTTATCTTCTTCATTCGTTTTCCCTATCGCCTTTTGTATTCTCTCATCAGCGCCTGCGCGCACCTTATACCGTCGACGGCGGAAGACACGATCCCTCCCGCGTAACCGGCTCCCTCACCCGCGGGATAGATCCCGCGTATCCCTTCCGCCTGATAGTTGTCTGCGCGCAACAACCTTACCGGCGCCGAAGTCCGCGTCTCGACGCCGGTAAGAAGCGCGCCGGGCATATCGAAACCCTTTATTTTCGCTCCGAAATCCGTCAACCCGCTTTTTAGCGCGCCGGACACAAACCCGGGAAGGCATCGGTTCAGATCCATAAATACGGTCGCCGGCCGGTAAGTCGGTTCAACCTCGCCGAACCTTGCCGACTTCACGCCGCGAAGAAAATCCCCGACTGTCTGAACGGGCGCGGCAAACCCTGTCGAATAAGCCGCGCGTTCGATTTCGCGCTGGAACTCCACCCCTCCCAAGGCGCCTCCCGGAAAATCTTCGGGCCCGACGCTTACGACGACCGCGCTGTTCGAGTTGCGGCCGGAACGCGAGTAGTAGCTCATGCCGTTCAGCGCGATTCCGCCTTCCTCGGTAGACGAGCAGATAACCTCGCCTCCGGGGCACATGCAGAAAGTATATACCCCCCGATTTGCGCTTTTCGCCGTCAGCCTGTATTCCGCCGCGCCGAGCGCCGGATGGGAGAACGCTTCTTTGTACTGCGCCCTGTCGACGAATTCCCGAAGGTGCTCGATGCGCAGCCCGACGGCGAACGCTTTGGGGACCGCCCTTACGCCGTTCTTTAAAAGCATCGCGTAAGTGTCCCTCGCGCTGTGCCCGACTGCGAGTATCATCGCGCGCGTTTCGATTTTTACGGCAACGCCTTTTATAGTATAATTTATGCCGCGCAGTTCGCCTTGTGACACGTCTATCCCGTCGAGCCGCGCTCCGAAAACGACTTCCCCTCCGTCTTCCCCGATTTTTTTTATCATCCGGGAGACGGCCGCCCTGATATTCTCCGTCCCGGCATGCGGTCTCGCCATATACAATATCTCTTCCGGCGCGCCGAACCCGGCGAGCGTTTCGAGCACGTGTTCCGCGCACGGGTCTTTGATCCGCGTCGTAAGCTTTCCGTCCGAAAAAGCCCCCGCGCCTCCCGCTCCGAAGCAAACGTTGCTCTCCGGGTTTAAAACGCCTCCCGCGCGCAAAGACTCAACGTCTTTCTCGCGCTCCGCCATGCTTGCGCCCCGTTCGAGCAAAAGCGGTTTATAACCGTGCCTTAACAGAGTCAGCGCCGCGAACAGCCCGCACGGACCCGCCCCGACTATCACCGGCCGTACCGCTTCCCGCGCGCCGTAGATTATCTCCGGCTCCCGGTAGTCCTGCGCGGCGCCGTATTTTTCCTCGAGCCCGCGCTGGCGGCCGGCGTCGTAAAGCGCGACGTGCAGCGTGAACACAAGCCTTATCTCTTTCCTCCTGCAGTCGAGCGACTGCCTTTTTACGCGCAGAGCCGATATTTCCCGCGGGCTTATCCCCAATCTTTTGGCAGCCTCGGCTTTTATATCCTCGCCGTTTCCCGGCAGGGGAACGGTTATCCCGTTCAATACGATCGCCATTATCCCTCTCTCTTTCGGTTTAAAAAAAGGAACGGGGCCTCCGCTCCTTGGAATTTATTTTATGCCGCCCGGCCGGATTATTTCTTTTTTATCGTCACGGTAATAGCCGCGGCGCTCGAAGAGAAATTTTCGGAGGTGAACCCGGAGGGGACTTCAAACTGTACGATCAACGTATATGTCCCCGCCGCAAGCCCGTCCAAATCGATATACGGGACGATATCGGTTTTGCTGATTTTCGACAGCCTCGACTCTCCGGCCGTTACCGTCACGTCGACGGCGGAGATATCCAAAGACACCGCCAATCCGGCGGAAAGGTTTTTATACCTTACCGGTATATCCGTAAAACTCCTCTTTTTCATTATCTCGCGGATATTTATCGTCACTTCCGCTTTCTCGTCGGCGAGCACCGTCACCCCCTCCGGCGGAGAATAATCGAGAGGCACCACGACGTCCGAAGACAAACCGCTGACGCTGTAAGGCATGAGCGGAATAGAAGCGACGGCGTCTATCGCCGATTTTTCCCCGATAATCCGAACGGTCGCGGGATTGCATGTTATGCCGGTAATCTCGTATCCGGGCGCGACGCTGTCCCGGCCGATAATCGAACCCTGCGCGTCTACGGCGACCGTCTTTATGGAAAGCACGTTAAGCTTGACCATTACGGACGGAAAATCGCCCGAAAACAGGTTCGACGGCACGGCGTTGTCGTTTTTATCCAAAAGCGATACGTCGACGCTTTTGCTGTATCCGGTCGTAAGCCCGTTTAGGTCAATGCTGCAAAGGGCGCTCACGACTTTTTCAACGTCGGCCTGCGCGCCCGTGATATTCACAAAATTGGGGGATATCTCTGGGGGCCCCGCATAGTATCCCGCAGGGACGTCTCCCACGGTCTTAACGGTTACCGGCACCTGCTTCGTTATCAGCCTGTCGACGGTAAGCGTTACTTCCGAAGGGCTGACGTCAAGCACCTGCCCGTACGCCAGCGTGGCTTTGACCTTGAGCGCATATTTTCCCGTCCCTTTTATCTCGGAAAGGTCGACGTTGGCTTGCGCGCCCTGCGCGCTGAACAGGCTAAGATCCCTCTGGTTTACCTTCACGCGTATGTCCACGCTGCCAAGCACGTCCGAAAGGCCTCCGACGATGGCGAGGTTCTTCGCTTTCAGATCTTCGGCATGAAGATACCTTACGGTTATATCCTGAAGGACCCTTTCTCTCACCGGGTTCGTAGCGTACAGCACATAGCTCCACAGTATTACGGCGAAGATCAGCGCCATGATCTTAAGCGAAAGGTTGCTCTTTAGTATTTTCCAGACAAACGACAGCGCCTTTTTCATTTCGCCGCACGCCCCTTGCGCTTTATCCTTATTCCTCTGTATTTGCCGTTCTGCTTTATCATATATATGTCTTCCAGAATATCCTTTATCGATTTCGGATCCAGGTATCTGATCAGGCTTCCGTCCTGCGCGACCGAGATTACGCCCGTCTGTTCGGATATGACAAGCGTAACGCTGTCCGACACCTCCGATATGCCTAACGCGGCCCTGTGCCGCGTACCTAACTCCTGCCCGATCTGTTTGTTGTCGCTCAACGGAAGGAAGCATCCGGCGGCTTCTATCCTTCCCTCCTTGATTATCACCGCACCGTCGTGCAAAGGCGAATTCGTAAAGAAAAGGTTCTCGATCAGCTCGGTCGACACCTCGGCGTCAATCCTTGTCCCGCTTTCTATCACGTCTTTAAGGCCGGTCTTTCTTTCGAATACTATAAGCGCTCCTACCCTCTTTTTCGAGAGGTCGAGAACGGCTTTGTATATGTTTTCGACCGCCTCCTGAGCCGAATTTGATTGAAGCGATATGATTTCAAACTGGCCGCGCCCAAGCTTCGCGAGGGCGCGCCGAAGCTCCGGCTGGAATATGATGACGATCACGAGCGCTCCCGCGGTAAGCACGTAATTCAGTATCCAGTACGTGCCGACGAGCCCTAAAAAATCCGCTATCCACGCGGCGAGCAGTATCACCCCAAGGCCTTTTAAAACCTGCATCGCGCGGGTCTTTGAGGTTATTTTTAAAAGCCAGTAGATCACGACGGACAAAAGCAGTATATCGACCGCGTCGACCACGCTGAATTCGGTAAGGCTGTTTTTTATCGCGCTTATGAGCTGTTCCAAAACGTCCCCCGTGCTTGCTCCGAAGCCTTTTTATCTATATGGCAAAAGCCGTGTTAATTATTATAAACGATATTGTGAAAAAAGCATATCTTTTAAAATCCGCCCTGCATAAATTGTAACCCTTTTCCTGTACGATGTCAAAGATGCCGTTGAGCAAAGATGCGGATTCGTATATAATCGGTTTATGTACACGAGCCTTAAGTCGCTTCGCGAAGACGTTAAAAACTGCACGAAATGCGAGCTTTGCAAAACGCGGACGAATACCGTTTTCGGGGAAGGAAACCTTTTTGCGCGTATCATGTTCATCGGAGAAGGCCCGGGCCGCGACGAAGACGAGCAGGGACGGCCGTTCGTCGGACGCGCGGGACAGCTTCTCGACAGGATGATCGCCTCGATCGGCTTTTCCCGCAACGACGTTTATATCGCGAACATACTCAAATGCCGCCCGCCTTCAAACCGCGACCCGCTCCCTCACGAAGCGCTGGCCTGCATCGGTTACCTGCGCGCGCAGGTCGCGATGATAAAACCTAAAATACTCGTCTGTCTTGGCAGGATAGCCGCGGGATACATACTCGGCAGGGAAGTCCATATTACCCGTGACCGCGGCGTCTGGCATGAAATAAAAGGGTTTTACATAATGCCCACATACCATCCGGCGGCGCTGCTGCGCAACGAGCCATTAAAGAAGGAATCGTACGCGGATCTGTTAGCGATAAGGGCAAAATACGACGAGCTCACGGAGCGGCATGGACAGGCTTGATAGGATCTATGAAGAGATGCTCGAAGCGGCGCGCGGATTCCAAAAATCGCAAGCCGACATGGTTTACGGCGAGGGAAGACGGGACGCGGCCATTATGCTCGTCGGAGAAGCGCCGGGAGCCGAAGAAACGAGGCTGTCGCGGCCGTTCGTCGGGCAGGCGGGCAAAAACCTCGCCGAATTCCTGCTCGTTTTGGGGCTTAAAAGGGACGATATCTATATAACGAATACCGTCAAGTTCCGCCCGTACAAAACCGGTCCCAAAGGAAGGGCTTCGAACCGGCCGCCGAAACAGGCCGAGATCGACTGCATGGCTCCGCTTCTGCTGCGCGAGATAGAAGCCGTGTCTCCGAAGATAGTCGTGACCCTCGGAAACGTGCCTTTAAAATGCGTGCTTCAGGACAAAAAAGCGGCCATCGGCCGCCTCCACGCGAAGCCCGCGAAGGCCCGCGCGTTTTCTCACGAGTTTATCCTTTTCCCGCTTTATCATCCCGCGAGCGTGATATACGACCGGTCCCTGAAAGAGCGGTATAGCGAGGATCTGATGCTGTTAAAGCGTTATCTTGACGGCATGAACCCGTAAGCCTCCGTGCTGTTCCGCAAAATTGGACGGAACGACGGCAGCGCGCGTTTATTTCTGCGCCGCGAGAGCCTTCGCTTTTTCCTCCATGCTAAGGGCGTCTATCATCTCGTCGAGATCGCCGTCGAGGAACTGTTCGAGCCGGTAAAGCGTAAGCCCGATCCTGTGGTCCGTGACCCTGCCCTGCGGGAAATTGTAAGTCCTTATCCGTTCGCTTCGGTCGCCGCTGCCTATCTGGCTCCTGCGGCTTTCGGTCATCTCCTTTTCCTGAGCCTGTTTCGCTATGTCGTAAAGCCGCGCTTTGAGCACCTTCATCGCCTTTTCCTTGTTCTTAAGCTGCGATTTCTCGTCCTGGCAGGTAACGACGATCCCGCTCGGCATATGCGTTATGCGCACCGCCGAATCGGTGGTGTTTACGCTCTGGCCTCCGTTTCCGGACGACCTGAACACGTCGATGCGCAGGTCGTTCGGGTTTACCTGGACGTCGACGTCCTCCGCCTCGGGCAGTACGGCTACCGTCGCCGCCGAGGTGTGGATACGCCCCTGCGACTCGGTCTCCGGAACGCGCTGGACCCTGTGCACGCCGCTCTCATACTTTAGGCGCGAGAACGCTCCTTTTCCGGATATGAGCAGAACGACTTCCTTTACTCCCCCGAGCTCGGTGAAGTTCGAGGTAAGGTATTCGAGCGCGAACCCCGCGCGTTCCGCGTACCTCGTATACATCCGGAGCAGGTCGCTTCCGAAAAGCGCCGCTTCCTCGCCTCCGGTTCCCGCGCGTATCTCGAGGACAACGTTCTTGTCGTCGTTCGGGTCTTTTGGCAGAAGAAGCATCCGAAGTTCGTTTTCAAGCCTTTCTTCGCCGATCCTAGCGCTTTCGAGCTCCTCCTTTGCCATCGAAGCTATTTCTACGTCTTCGTCCTGCGCCAGCATCTCCAGATCCTGCCTCTGTTTCCTGACGCCTAAATATTCGTCGTATTTCCCCACTATTTCGGACAGCGAGGAATGCTCCTTTGAAAGCCTCGCGTAAAGCTCCTGGTTCCGTATCACTTCGGGGTCGGAAAGCTCCGTCTCCGTTTCGAGATACCTTTTCTTTATATCTTCGAGTTTTTCAAACATCGATCACCGCTCCTTAAAGAACGCGCTCACGATCCTCGCGCGCCCTTCGTAGTCCTTCATGCATTCTATACCGTCAAACCCGTTGCCGGAAAGCAGCGCGGATACGGCTTGCGCCTGATTGCAGCCGATCTCGAGCACGATCGCGCCTCCAGGATTGATATGTTTTTTCGCCTGCGCGGCTATTATCCGGTAATACTTCAGCCCGTCTCCGGCAAGAAGCGCGGCCTTAGGCTCGTAATTTCTCACGCTTTCGTCGAGCCGCGCGTACTCGCGGGCGCTTATATACGGGGGGTTGGAGATTATTATATCGAACGTTCCGCCTATCTTTTCGAACATGTCGCTCTTTATGAACGTAACGGCGCGCGCTCCGTTGCTGTCGGCGTTTTTTGCCGCGAGCGCGAGAGCTTTTTCGCTTATGTCCGAAGCGGTCACGTTCGCGCCCGTTTCGGTCGCTACCGATACCGCTATGCATCCGCTCCCGGTGCATAGATCCAGAACGCTGCGGTATGAATTCTTCCGTATAAGCTCTATCGCGGCCTCCGCGACCAGCTCGGTTTCCCTTCTCGGTATAAGCACGCCGGGCGTGACCTCGAGAGCAAGATAGCGAAAATAAGCCCTCCCCGTAACATATTCGACCGGCTCTCCCGACGCGCACCGCCTTAGCGCCTCTTCGATTACCTCCAAGTCTTTCGCGCTTATTTCGTCGTCCGAAAAAACTTGCGAAAAACCGGTTTTCAGCGCCTCGGAGACTATGACCTTAGCTTTAGCTTCCGGTTCAGCGATTCCCGCGTCAAAAAGCGCCTTTGAAACATGCGAAACCGCCTGCCTGCGTTTCATAGGCTCATGCCGTCTCCGGTTCGCAGGGCGCTTCCCGCGCTCTCGAAAACTTTTTCGCCATCTCGTCGAGCTCGGCGGCGTCTTTTTCGTCGAGCGCCGCGGTAAACGCGAGTATCGCGACTTCGACCATACCGTCGTCCGGCTCGGCGGTCGTCAGCTTCTGGAGCATCATTCCCGGCCAGCGTATTATCCTGAAAAACAGCGATTCCCCCGCCGCCGCGAACTTTAAAAACTCGTACGCTATTCCGGCGACAGCCGGAAGAAGCAGCAGCCGAAGCCCGATCCTTTCAAGCCACGACGCGCTCCATCCGAGAAGCGAGAACAGCAGTATCGAGATCACCATCACGAGAAGCAGGTAGCTGGTCCCGCACCGGGGATGCAGCGTGCCGTATTTCTGCACGTTCTCCACCGTAAGCTCTTCCTCATGCTCATAGCAGTTTATCGTTTTGTGTTCCGCGCCGTGATATCTGAAAACCCTCTTGATGTCTTTTATCAGCGTTATCGACAGTATATATATTATGAAAATAAAAAGCCGAATGCCGCCTTCGATCAGGTTCATAAGGACCGAGGACGAAACGTAAGGCCGGACTATGTTCGCGAGCACGGAAGGCAGTATAAAGAAAATCCCCACAGCGAAAGCGATCGCGAGCACGACGGCGAAGCCCATCGCGACGTCCATAGCGTTTTTCCCGGTCTTCTTCGCGACGTATTTTTCGATTTTAGACGGCTCGTACTGGTCCGACGAATCGTCGTACATCTTCGCCGCCTTAGTCATCGTCTTAACCCCGAAGCCCAGCAGGTCGACGAAAGATACGACTCCCCTGATTACGGGCAGCTTGTAGAATTTGTTTTTCTGCGTGATTGGTACTATCCCTTCCTTTTCGTAAACGATCTCTCCCGACTGCTTGCGGACGGCGATCCCGCACACCGAAGGCGCCCTCATCATGACGCCTTCCAAAACCCCCTGTCCGCCTATCTTGGATCTCCTCATCTAAACCCTCCTGACGCGAACCAAGCTCATCATCCTTTAAAAGTAAAACAGACCGTGACCGGTCTGCATAATCCCTGAAGTTTTATTTGATGCCGTATCTCTTGTTGAAACGGTCGACGCGCCCTCCGGTATCGACTAACTTCTGTTTGCCGGTAAAAAACGGATGGCACTTGGAGCAGATCTCGATCCTCATCTCTTTCTTCACGGAACCCGTAATAAACGTCTCGCCGCAGGCGCATGTCACCTTGCATTGATGGTATTCGGGATGTATGCCCTGTTTCACTTTCGCTTCACCTCGAATCGTAGTCTCCGCGCGGGAGTTTCGCGGCTTCGCCGCGCGGCGGCAAAGTAGCAAAAAACATTATAACACAACATTTTTAAAAAGCAAGCTAAGGATTTTCTTTGTAAACAACGGCCGCGGTCTTTTTTATCCGGCGCGGCATATAATTTTATGTGTCAAAGGGGGCGGCGCTATGGAAAGCGTTAAAAGAGCCGTGCTGCTGCTCAAATCTCCGTACGGGAGAAACGGCGGCATATTGAAGCTGCAATCCGTCGGCGAAGGAGTATCGGTATACCTTCGGACGGACGGCGTATACGAAAACGCTTCGCTTTACCTTTTTCTTTCCGGCGGAAGGGAGGCTTACGCCGGAACGGTTTCGCGCGCGGAATTAAGCGCCGTTTTGGGCGGGCTGCCTTTCGAAAGCATTAAAGGCGCCGCCGTGGTTTCGCCGGACAACTCGTTCCTTCTTAAATCGGGCGGGCTCGATTGGCAGCGGGCCGCCGAGCGTTTCCGCCTCAAAAGGACGAACGCGCCGCGGCAGGCTTTCGCAGAACCGGCGCGCAACGGCGAGTATCGCGAAAAAACGCTGGATAAGCCCGCGCCACCGGCTGCCGGGGAAAACTCCGCCGCAGGACCGCAGGCTCCTTGCGAGGCTCCGGAGCCGCTTCCCGATTCCCCTGAAACGACGGTCTCCTGCGCCGAATCGCCGGCCGAAAGCGCAAAAGGCGCCGAGGACGGCGGATGCCCCCGCTGCCCGCACGCGGCGAAACAGGAACCTTTCGACCCGTTTCCCGGAGCGTTTCCCGGCAGCGAGTGGATGAAAGTCTCGTATCCCGGGCCTTCGGGCTGGTGGCATTACATTACGGGCAGCATATATAAGAACGGCGCGCTGTTCGCGAAGGCGGTCGGCGTTCCCGGAGAATACGGCGCAGCGCCTCCGGCGCTTCTCGAGGGTTTCGACACATACCTGCGCTGCATGTCGGGGGACGCGAAAGGTTATTGGCTCATGTTTTCGGACCCAGAGACATCAGAGGTTCTGGATATGGGTCGATTTCGACATGGTGCGTGAGCAGCTCGGAATACGAAAAACAGTACCTGCGCTTATATCCGTTCTCCCTGACGAGCACCGTAAAAACCTCCGGGTAAAGCCCGTCTATTATCCCGTCGCGTTCGTATCCGCCTTTCCTGCCGTTTTTCGCGCGCAGCGTTATATGCACGCCTTTCTGGTTTTTCATCTGTCTTTTGATATCCTCAAGACTATCGTTCATGATGGCACCGCCTTAAAATGTGTTATGATTATGTTTCCCAAATATTGATAACTTATCCGTTAAGCCGGGCCTGATTTGACGGTTATGAATAAAATTAACCGGTTTCGGTATATTTATAAGCCAAAACGCATACCGGCGATTCCCGTTTTTATTCCTCCTTCAATAATTTTCTTTTCGGCCGCCGGCTAAGCTGTATATTTTGCCGCCGCGTTTTGCATAAACATATCCCAGTTGTCCACATCGTTGTCCACAATCGGTGCAAAAAAGAGAAAAAAAGACCTTTAAAGAGATACCGCAATTCCTTCTCCCAAACGAAAATGAATAAAAAAATTTTGAGCGGGGACCGTCTTAGCGCGGCGCAATAAATATTTATACAGTGTATTCATGCCGCGGTTTTTGGTATAATCGTCCCGGGAGGAAACGATGGACATAAAGAAAAGGCTTTCCGAAATCCTTTACAGGATAAGGAACCCGGAATATGACGACCGCGAGCGCGAATTTAAAAAAGAGCTCAACGCTAAGCGCATCTTGATACTGCTCCCTTTCATAATCGCGGCGGTAATTTTTCTTTTGCTGTCTTTCGGAAAATAGCCCTTCTACTCGAACAATTCCGACCCCTGCTGGCATTCGTTGCAGTAACCGCTGTTCATATCGTAGCAATCGGGGCACATATACGAATTGCAGGTTTTACAGTTGTGCATCGAACGGGAATCGAACGGTTTGTTGCAGCATGAGCAGTTCATCTTCGACATAAAAATAATCCTCTCATAATACTCATGGGATTATTATTCTCCCAAAAAAATAATTTAATCCCGCCCGCGTCCGTACAGAAAACATTGCGGCTCGTGCCCTTCGATCGCGCCCACGCTCATAAGAAACGATTCGCATATGACGGGCCCCGCGAACCGGTAGCCTTTTCTTTTAAGGTCCTGCGACAGCGCCGCGCCGCTGCCGAACGAATAAACATACGAAGAAAAGCTCCCTTCATCCGGGAAAAGAGCGGCCTGAAGCCCCGCGTTTTCGATCACGGCTTCGATCTTTCTTCTGTTGCGTATCAGGCTTTCGTCGTTCATCATTTCGCGGATCTCTTCGTCCCCGATGAGAATGATCCTTTCCGGCTTGAATCCATAAAACCTTTTCCTTAAGGCTTCGCGCTTATAAAGCACGGTGCGCCAGGAAAGCCCCGCCTGAAAACATTCGAGACACAGCTTTTCGAACAGCTCGTCGTCGTTGCCCTTCTTTTTCCCGTACTCGCAGTCGTGATATTGCATCAGCTTTTCGTCGCCTTGCGCCCAGCGGCATCTTTTCATGCCGCCATTATAACATGTTTCGCCTTTTATTTTGTGATATAATAAAACATCAGGAGGACAACGATATGCCTTGCTTCTTGAGTAAAAAAGCCTCAAAAATAAAGCCTTACGCGGCGGGCGCGCAGCCTTCGCAAGACGGCGTAATAAAGCTGAACACGAACGAAAATCCGTACCCTCCGTCGCCTAAGGCGATCGAGGCGTATAAGAATTTCCGGCCCGAAAGCCTTCGGCTCTATCCGCGGCCGGACGGGGGAGAGCTTAAAAAAGCGGCCGCGGCGCTGTACGGCCTTCGGGAAGACAACGTTTTCTGCGGGAACGGCTCGGACGAGGTTCTCGCGCTTTCCTTTTACGCCTTCTTCGACGGAGGCATAATGTTCCCCGACGTAACGTACAGCTTCTATCCCGTATGGGCGGAGCTTTTCGGAATAAGCTATAAGACCCTCCCGGTAAACGACGATTTTACTATACCCGCGGATAAGCTTACCGGCCGCGGAATAGTGCTCGCGAACCCCAACGCGCCGACGGGGATCGCCCTTGATCTTTGCGAGATAGAGAGCATACTGAAGCGCAATAAGGATCACGTCGTGCTGATCGACGAGGCTTACTCGTTTTTCGGAGCGCAGAGCGCCGCGCCTCTTATCGAAAAATACCCGAACCTGCTCGTGGTTTGCACTCTTTCAAAGGCTTACTCTCTCGCGGGGCTTCGCGCCGGGTTCGCGCTCGGCCAGCCGCGCCTGATCGAAGGGCTTGAAAACGTGAAGGACAGCTTCAACTCGTACCCGCTCGACGCCGTCGCGCAGGCCGTCGGGAGCGCGGCTCTTTCTGATACCGCGTATTATGAAGAAATAGCGAAAAAAATAACGGCCACCCGCGACAAGACGATCAAGAGGCTAAGGGAAATGGGTTTTTCGGTCACCGATTCGAAAACGAATTTCATATTCGCCGGAAAAAAGGGCGTGGACGCCGCCGATTTAAAAAATTTCCTCGAGAAAAACAAAATATTCGTCCGCCATTGGGACGCGCCGCGCATATCCGGTTACCTGCGCATTTCCGTAGGCACGGACGAACAGATGGAGATCCTCCTTTCAAGAATAAAAGAGTATATCAGCCGATAAGCTTTCGCGCCTCCGCCGCGAGCGCGTCCGAAAGCCTTTTCGCCTCTTCTTGCGTTTTCCCGCATACCGCGGCGTATATCTTTATCTTGGGTTCCGTGCCCGAAGGCCTGACGCAGAACCATCCTTTTTCGAGGTCGAAGATGACCGCGTTCTCGCGCGGGAAATCCAACGGCTTCATTCCGCCCGGATACTTATACTTTCCGTCCTTGTAATCGGCGTATCCCAATACTTTCTGGCCGCCCAACAGTTCCGGAGGAGCCGTGCGAAGTCCTCTCATGATCGCGCTTATGCGCATCATCCCGTCCTCGCCTTCCATCTGCGCGCTTATGACCTTCTCGTTATGCCAGCCGTATGCGCCGTAAAGACTTTGAAGCCTCGAATATAACGTTTCGCCCTTTTCCTTGCATTCGCAGAGCGTTTCGAGGATCAGCAGCATCGCCATTACCCCGTCCTTGTCGCGCGCGATATCCCCGGCCAAAAAACCGCCGCTTTCCTCGAACCCGAAAACGAATCTGCCGCGCTTCCTTTTGTTTATCGCGTCCGCGACATATTTGAACCCGGTGGGGACCGTTACGCATTCTATCCCGTAGCTTTTCGCGATCTCGTCCGCCATTCTCGTCGACACGAACGATTTGACTATATAATCGCCGGGGCGCAGCCTCCCCGACTCCTTCATCTGCCTTAAAAGATACTCGATGATAATACAGCCGATCTGGTTCCCGGACAGCATTATATATTCGCCTTCGCGGTTCGGCGCCGCGGCTCCCATCCTGTCCGCGTCCGGGTCGGTCCCCATCGCGATGTCCGCGCTTACGCGCTTCGCGAGCTCCACCGCTTTTTTCATCGCCGTTTCGTCCTCGGGATTGGGCGCCGTCATCCCCGGAAATTCCGGGTCGGGGACGCACTGCTCGTCAACAAGCAGGTATCTATACGCAAGCCGCTTAAAAACCCCCGTAAACGTGCGCAATCCCGTACCGTACAGAGGGGTGTAGACGAAGGTTATGTCTTGAGCGTACTTTTCGATGTTGTCCTTCCTCAAAGGAAGCTCAAGAAGCCTTTTTTGGTATTCGGAGTCTATATCTTCGCCGATTATCTCGACGATCCCGTTTTTTACGGCTTCGTCCAGGTCCATATCCAAAGCGGCGCCGAACCCGCATACCCCGTCGATGCAGCCCGTTACCTCCTTCGCCTTGTCGTCGAGAAGCTGTCCTCCCCACGGGGCGTACGCCTTAAAGCCGTTATAATCCTTCGGATTATGGCTCGCGGTTATCGCTATGCCTCCGAACGCCTTAAGATGAAGTATCGCGAACGAAAGCTCCGGGACGCTCGCCGCGCTTGCGAAAAGGTATGTTTTTATGCCGTTCGCCGCGAGGCACCGCGCCGCAATCTGCGCGAACCGCTGCGAATATTTCCTTGTGTCGAACGAGATCGCGACCCCCGCCCCGGCGCCGCCGTGCTTCTTCACATACTCCGCAAACCCTTGCGTCGCCTTTCTCACGGTATATATGTTCATCCGGTTCGTCCCCGCGCCCATTTTCCCGCGAAGGCCCGCCGTCCCGAAATTAAGCTCCTCGGAAAACCTGCTTTTCTTCTCCGGCTCGTCGTTTTCCATGCGAAGCAGCTCCGCCGCCGTTTCGTCGTCCCTCGCGAACGACTTCCATTCAAGATACCTTTCGTTATAGTCCATGTTTCCCGTCTCTTTCGATTTGTGTCTCAGACAAAAAGGAGCGCGTCCGCGCCCCCTTTTATGTGCGTTTTTTCAGTCCTGCGTATACGGCAGCAACGCCATCATGCGCGCCCGCTTGACGGCCATCGCAAGCTCCCTCTGGTGCTTCGCGCATACCCCGGAAGCCCGTCTGGGCTGTATTTTCCCGCGTTCCGTCAGGAACCGCTTTAGCTTCGCCGTATCCTTGTAGTCGATGTCCTTCGATTTGTCGGCGCAAAACGCGCAGATTTTGCGTTTCGGCTTCATCCTGTGCATTTTTTTCTGGGTTTTGTCTTTATCGTCGTTCATTTTTTCTCCTTGTTATTATGCCCCGCGCTTAACTATGCTAATTTAAAGCCTCCATCAAACGCCGGAGCCAGTCGATTCAAAACGGCATCTGTTCGTCGTCGAGCGGCTCGAAATCGTCCGGCTCGCCTTCGAAAAGACCCGCTTCGTCGGGCGGCGGGATCTCCTTTGCCCCGCCTCCTTCTCCTCTTGGCGTCAAAAATTCCACGTCGTCAGCGATGATCTCGGTAACGTAGCGTCTTTCACCGTTATTTGCCTCGTAATTCCTGACCTGTATTCGCCCCGCGACGGCTACTTTGCGTCCCTTCGACAGGTACTTCGCGCAGTTTTCGCCAAGCCCCCTCCAGGCGACGACGGGGATGAAATCCGTCTCGTCCTTGTTGAAAGGCCGCCTGACCGCCACCGTAAAGCTGCAAACCGAAACGCCGGAGGGCGTGGTCTTCAATTCGGGGTCTCTCGTGAGGTTTCCGATAATCATTGCTTTGTTCATAATAATACCTTCCTAAAGTTTTATTACGTTATACCTAAGCACGCTATCGCTGATCTTGTAGTTACGTTCAAGCTCCGCTGGAAACTCCGGCTTCGACAAAAAAGTCATAAGCACGTAATATCCGTCTTTGATATAGTTGATCTCGTAGGCGAGTTTCCTCTGTCCCCACTCGTCGACCTTTTCGATTTTTCCGCCGTTCTGCTCGACAAGAGATTTGAACTTCTCGATCAGGGCGATCCTTGCGTCGTCGGCAAGATCGGGCTTCAAAACGTACATGCTTTCGTACCTGTTCATAGTCAACCTCCTTCTTCTGGACTATCGGCCCCCCGCTCATTTTTTCGCGAAGAGCAAGAAAGATAAAGACGCTTGAGGTTGATTATAGCACTAAAAAAATACAATTACAATAAGCAATTATTCTTCTTTGCGATCATGGCAGGCAGGAATACGAAATCGAAGCGGCGAATATTGAAAGCGGATATGATGAATCGGAGGGGGGCGTAAAGGCTTGAAAAAAATATTGCTCGTCGCCCTTAACGCTTCCTTCACGCACAGCAACCTTGCGATATTGTGCCTTAAATCTTTGGCGGGACGGGAAACCGAAACCGCCGAATACACCATAAACGACGCCGTTTCCGAGACGGTGCGCGACATAGTGTCAAAGTCCCCGGACGCCGCCGGCTTCTCCTGCTATATCTGGAACATCGAGCATGTGCTTAAAATCGCGTCTTCGCTCAAAAAGGTGCTTCCTTCATGTTTTATCATTTTGGGCGGCCCGGAGGTTTCGTACGGCGGCGCCGAGCTTATGCAAAAGCACGGGTTTATCGACATGATAATACGCGGGAGCGGGGAGATACCGTTTTCACATTTCCGCGAAAGGTTCGTTTCGGGCGCGGACACGACGGACACTCCGTCGGCCTATGTGCGGATAGGAGAAGAAATAGCGTCGACGCCGGACGCTCCCGCATACGATTTGAACTCCACGCCTTTCATGTACAAAAACCCCGAAAAATTCAGGAACAAACTCGTCTATTACGAAACGGGAAGAGGCTGCCCGTTCAAATGCTCGTATTGCATGTCCGCGGGAATGCCGGTTTCCTTTCTTCCTTTGGAACGCGTAAGAGAAGAGATAGAGTATTTTTTCAAAGCGGGTTTCATGAAAGTAAAGTTCGTGGACAGGACTTTCAACTATCCCGCAAAACGAGGATACGACATAATCAAATCGATAATCGAGCTGTCCGAAAAATACCCGGCTTCCCCGTCGGGTTTCCATCTTGAGATAACCGCGTCGCTGTTGGACGCAAAGACCATAAGGCTTCTGAAAAAAGCGAGAGAGGGCCTGATACAGATCGAGACCGGAATCCAGTCCACTAATCCCGGGACGCTGCGCGCGGTCTGCCGCCCGTCCGACGTCCCGAAAACGCTAAAAAACATACGTTCGCTTTGCGCGATGGAAAACCTTAATGTGCACTGCGACCTTATCGCGGGACTCCCGCTCGAAACGTACGAAACGTTCAAAAGATCTTTCAACGACGCTTATTCGCTCAAGCCGGATACGCTCCAGCTCGGATTTCTAAAAGTGCTCAAAGGCTCCGCGCTTCGCGCGGAGGCGGAAAAATACGGGCTCGTATTCAACGACTTCGCCCCGTACGAGATTTTATATACGGACACGATGTCGTATGGCGAGCTCTTGAAGCTCCACAGGATAGAAGCCATGTTGGACCGGCTTTACAACGCCGGGCTTTGCACTGTGACCCTGGAACATATCATACCGTCCTTCGAATCCGCGTTTCATTTTTTCGAGGGGTTCGCGGACCACCTCGAAAAAAGGGAGTATTTCAAAAACCAGCAGAAAATCAAAAGGCTTTTCGTCGAGCTTTTCAATTACGCTTCCGGCAAATGCGACGCGGCGGCGCTGCGCGAGGCGCTCGCGCTGGACTGGCTGCGGGCCGGAAAAGGCAGCTGGCCGGAAGAGTTTGAACCGGAGTTCACGTTTATGGACAAGGCGCAGATTTATACGTTCTACAACAACGACGATATGATAAAAAAATACCTTCCGGCGTACGCGGGGCTTTCTCCGAAAGAGATAAGCAGGCGGTGCTTCATTTTGGTGTGCAAAAGGCTTTTCCCGCGCCCTGCTCCCATGCTTTTCGATTACGGGAGAAGGACGAAGAAAGGCTATCATTTTCAGGAGATAGACGCCGCCGACTGGCGCTGAAGCGTCTATAAATAAAAATATTCCTTTTTGCCGAAAAACGTTTTAAACGGCGCCCCCGAAGAATAATCATTAATAGCGTCTTTCGCCCCGGCGCAAAGAATCCGGTTTTTTTGGGTTATGCCGTCATAATTTCTTTAAACTATATGTATATATCTCTAAGGGAGAATTATCTTCAAAAAGAGAGGTTATCAATATGAACGTGCAAAAAACGCCTTTCAGGACCGAAACGGCGCTCGGTCTAAAACCAAGCGAGAACCTTGTTGAAGGAAGGCTTACGGTGCCTTCCGAGAAAGCGGACATCGGACGCGTGCTTCTCGTTGACGGAAAGGTCCATGCCAACGCGGAACCCGGCGACGGAAAAGTATTCGTCGAGGGGACGGTCAAATTCTTCGTGGTATATATCGGCCCCGAAGGAAATATAGATTCGTTCGAATCCTCGTCGCCCTTCAGGCATACGGAGAACGTCGAAAACGCGGGCGCGGGCATGAACGTATACGCGAAAGGCAGCGTGAAGGAAATCGAATACAACGTCGAGGACGGCCGAACGCTTTATATCAAGGGAGTCGTTTATATTTCGTTGAACGGAAACGTGGCCGTAACGAGAGAAGCCGTAACGGCGCTCGATTCCCCCGACGCGCAGGTCAAGACCCGGCGCATGAAAATAGCGTCGATCAAGGGATTCAGGCAAGACGCGACGGCGCTGCGCGAGGACATAAGGATACCTCAAAACATGCCGAGGGCTCAAAAGGTTCTGTATTCGGACGCATACCCCGTAATAAAATCCGTAAGAAACGAGGATATGAAAATAATTGCCGAAGGCGACGTCAAGCTCATGATATTATACCTTTCCGAGGACGCCAACGCGCCTTTGCAGTATTTCCATGAAACCGTGCCGTTCGGGAGCATGATAGCGTTCGATAACGCGTCTCCGGGCGACGCCGTCCTGTCGGACGCAGACCTTTACGGACTCGAGATCGAGATGGCCGAGGGCGAGGGAGACATACTGCGAATGAGCGCGAATATAAACGTCATGCTGAGCGTCGTTTCGCAGGGAGAATTCGAAACGCTGAGCGACGCGTATTCGCTGAAAAACAGGCTCAACATACGCCGCGCCGACTGTTCGTACGTCTCGCCCGTTTTCACCGGCGCCGCAAAGGCTATCGCCCGCGCCGCGATAACCATCCCGGAAGACCAGTCCGGCATATCAAGGATAATCTGCGTGAAAGCCTCGCCGGTTATTTTGACCGCAACGCCCTATACCGACAGGGCTTACCTCGAAGGCCTCATGATGTTCACGGTATGCTATTCTTCGCCCGAAGGGATGCGCGGCTTTTCCGGCGAGACCCCGTTCGAGACGGAGGTCCAAATGGAAGGCCTGATGCCTTCGCACAGCATCGAGGCGTCCGCCGAAGTCGAGTACTGCTCATACGAGAGCGCGGGAAGGGACTTAAACGTTAAATTCATGATGGACGTTGCGATAAAAGCCTTTGAAACGAACGGGTTCAGCGTCGTTTCCGACGTTGAGGATACCGGGGAGGCCGTCCCCCGCAAGAAAGGGATCACCATCTATTTCTCAGACGGCGGCGAAGACGTCTGGGACATCGCGAAACGCTATTCGACGACGCTCGATACCGTCAGGAGTTTCAATCCGGATCTGGGCGACAGCGTGGAGCAGGGGCAGAAGATACTTATAATCGGGTGAAACGGGATGACTTAAAGCCGGCGTCCGCGCGGCGCCGGCTTTTTTCAATGATCCTTTTTTCCCGCCGGTCAAAGCCTGTGCATGGCGTCGAAAATCTCCTCGCGCATGATCCGGATGTCCATGCACATCTTCGCGCCCACTTCCGACAGCCTGTCGGAAAGCTGCGCGAAAGATACGCCGCACCCCGCAAGGTCGACGAGCATTATCATCGCGAAATATTCCGAAAGCACCGTCTGGCTTATGTCGAGTATGTTCACGCCGCTGTCGCTTAAAACCGTCGAAACCCCGGCGATTATCCCCGTCTTGTCTTTACCCGTTACCGTCACGATCGCTCTCATCTTTAACACCCTGTTCCTTTACTTTCCCCCGGCTGTTACCGTATCGGATCCGGCGGCGGAAAGCCTAAGATTTTAAAATGCATAGTCCGTATTCCTTCCCGTCGCGAACCTGTATATTCGCGATAAAAAAGCGCTCATTTCTTTATATACCCGCCTTTTACCACTCTTACGTCGTTTACCGTAACGACCGCGCCGCACATCCTTTCTTTTATTATCGACAGCGCGGCGGGGATACGTTTCCTCTTAAGATGGAGCATCAACACATGACGGTCGCCGTCCTTGCCCTCGCCTTTGAAAACGGTTACAGCAAAGTCGTTTTTGCGCAGGTTTTCGATCAGGTCTTCGGCTTCGTCCTTATCGGATACTATTATCTGCACCGAGCTTAATCCGAACGCGAGCTTGTCCTCCATCCATGATCCGAAGTAATTGCCGCACGCGAACGCGAGCGCGAATACGAAGCATCTCCATATATCGTTCTGGAACCCGACCAGCACGGTGCCCGTTACGACGAGCCAGATAGACACTTCAAAAAAAGCTATGATCGCGCCGAACATCCTCTCCCCGCGGTTTATAAGAACGACCCTTACCGTCGAGACCGATACTTCGATGATCTTTCCGAAAAAAATGCACAGATAGACCCACCAGACGCCCGATTGTGTTAAAAATTCCATGTTTCTCTCCTGTAAGACGATAGTATAGCATACTTGCGCCATACCGGTATACATTTATTTAAAAAATTAAAAAACGGCATACGTTGTACAAATAAACGTACAACGGTTGAATTATCATATGCGTATACGTTGATTTTATTTCACGGATTAACCCCCTGATTTTTTGGAGGAATCAGATTTTCCTCTTATTTTTTATCATAAAAAAAAGTATAATGTTCTCGGTATGGATGCGGAGGCTTAAATGACGGGCGCGATCTTATACGAAATGATCAAGATAAACGGGCCGGACAACCGGCGCATCAACCACGCGCTAAAGGTTTTCGGTTACGCGCAGTGCATCGCGGACAGGGAAGGTTTTTGCGAACGAACGGCTCAATGCGCGCTTTGCGCGGCCGCGCTGCACGATATCGCGATCCGTTTCTGCGAAAAGAAATACGGTTCCTGCGCGGGGCCGCTTCAGGAAAAAGAAGGCCCGGCGATAGCGCGCCCAATACTTGAAAAATATACGGCGGATGACGGGTTCATAGATCGCGTGCTTTATATAATCGCCCATCACCATTCTTATGACAAAGCGGACGGGGACGACTTTCAGGCGGTCATCGAAGCGGATTTGATAGTCAACGCGCAAGAAGGCGATATTTCAAAAAACGCCTTTGATTCGGCCGTAAAAAGATTCTTTAAAACCGGCACGGGAAAAGAACTGGCGCGGACCGTAACGGCCTTTGACTCATGAAGCCTTGACGCGGTATAATGCTGTTGTTATACTGTCAATTACTTTGGAGAGATGTCTGAGCGGTTGAAAGTGCCGGTCTTGAAAACCGGTGTTGCGCAAGCAACCGTGGGTTCGAATCCCACTCTCTCCGCCAAAACTTACATTGATTAACCAAACTCCCGAAAAAACATCTTTATGATGTTTTTTTATTTACCAAGAATATATCTTTATATCCTTCATATTTTTGAAAAAGACCTTGACCGATTTGCTTTGATCAACAACGATTTTATCGACCAACTCTACAATCATAACTCTTGTTAAAAAGGATAAGGGAAATATTTATGGTGTAATTCGGTAATGGGAATAATTGACTTTTAATCTTTTATATGATATATTATGTTTATTATAATTTTAATTAATATAATTTATTATATTTGGCGACTATTTTCATTTAATAAATATTAACAAAAAAGGAGATCGTAATTCAGATATGAAAAATAAGAGATGTTTCATTATGTTAATAGTCTTTACTTTAATTTTTGCTGGTAATGGTTGCAGTTCCATTCCATCTGATGTGCAGTTTCAAGATGTCAGTCATGTTATCCAAAGCGGAGAAAAGGCGAATACCGACACTCATGATGGTTACTATTTTGAGCTGCTTAATTATTACAAACAGAATCTCTACATGAAAAACGGATACACGTTGTCAAAATGGGTGTACGAAAACGATGAGTATTCATGTGAAAAAACCATACCATTGAGTCAACTCTTCCCACAGGAATACCAAAACACCGATCAGACAATTGAGTATGTTAATAATTATGCGAAAAACACAGTAAGCTGTGACGGTCGATTTATCTGTATCTTTGATGCCAAAGACCCAAGTGCATTCTACTTATGGGACACAGATGTTGATGACTTATATAATATTAAACCATTATCGCCAATCAGAAAAATTCAATGGGCTGATAATGAATCACTGTTATATATTCTTACTGAAGAAAATAAACTCTATTGCATCGACCCTGTGTCAAGAAATATGACTGTAACATTAAAAAAAATCAGCATTCCAGATGTTAATGAAGAAAATATTCATCTGCTAAAAGATGGGGTCATCTTCTATAATGGCTTAGAGGTTCTTTTCGCTAGCAGTGAATCAACGGAAAAGTCTATCGTCGATAATGTGATCGAATTCTATGGGATCTATAATAACACTTTGGTGGTAAAGCGAATGGATAATAAAGTTGAAGCTGGCTTTATTGAAGATAAATGGAATCCGTTTTACTCTGAAAAAATTGACTACTGCAATCCTATCAATGGACAATATTTGCAAATACATGCAACAGAAAATCACGATGAGGTTAAATTACTTGATTTGATGTCCGGGAATATATCTTCATTTAAGACATTAGGATATGGGTATGAATTATTTCCGAAAACCAATGTAATAATGTTTTACGATAGTAAAGGCAGTCCAAACATTCTAAAACCAGACGGTAATAGCATTCCACTTCAGCTTGGCCATTCGGAACCTTATTTTAACAATACTTCTGTGATATCGATACTTACACATGAAGCTGATAACAAAATGAATTTGCAGCTTTTCTCGTTAGAAGATGCTCAGTGGTTATTGTTAAATATCAATAACAAAGGAGAAAAATAATGAAAAGGTTTGTTAGTCTACTATTGATTTTTCTGTTGCTCAGTTGTTTTTAAGGCACAGCTTTTGCAGCTGACACGCAGATTGGTCAAGGGGGGGTCCAAGGTAAATGAACAAGAAGCTGATTGACAAGGGGTTAATGATGTTATTGAAGGTTATCTTAACGCAGTTGCTAAAAGTCTTTCATTGAATAGTACTGATGTTTCATTCTTAGATAACTTTTTTGCACCTCAGGCTCAGGATGTATTAGATTTCGAAAAAGCTTTTTTAAGCACCAAGATAATACATCACCAACAACAAGAAGCAGATTTGCGTTTGCTTTCCTATAATATCTTGCCTGAATATGATAGCTTAAACATATCGAATAATAAAGCCCTTGTTGAACTTCATGTTTCTGGAACTAGGGTATATGGGTACGATAAATCTCCCCATATTATTTCGAATGAAACACATGTTTTCGAAGTGTCTTTAACATCACAAGGATGGCGTATCACATATCATATCTCGAACGAAACCCTAGAGCAAGATTTTCGGAATTACTACAAAAAGAATGGCCTAGATATTAATAAAACTAAGAAAGAAGTTTTAAGCCAAATCACGACAGACACTATAGTAAGAAGAAACGATTTAAATAATGGAATAACAAATAATAATATGGAAACTACTGTTATTAACAGCGCTAATGTGTCAATTCTGGCTTATGCAAATAGCTATAACCGCAGTGCCTTTGTAAATTATGGTATGCAATGGCATAATGGGACTAATCCAAACTATAACGTGTTGGGAAACGATTGTGCTAACTTTGGCTCTCAATGTTTAAAAGCAGGCGGGGCTCCGGATGACAAAGTAGCCCCAAGTGGTTCTACTCATCCTGATGATTATAAATGGTACTATGATGGACAGCAGCGTTATTCTTGGTATGCAGCCCAAGGACTCAGATATTATCTAAGGAATAACAATGGCAGTTCAAGTAACATTGGCGTAAAAGCGGCTAAAGTCTCGACGATATCATCGGTATATGAAGGTGACTTTGCCTTTAATATTGATCCATCAAATGATCGCGCAACGCATACAATTCCAATTGTCGGCAGCTACTACTCGAGTAATGGTGTTAAAGTCGATCTATGGATTGTGCAGCATTCGTGCAGCCCATCTTATGGACTCTTAAGCCAAGTTACGCTCACCGGGAGAACTAGAGAATTAATCCATATTTCTGGAGTATATAAATAAATTATTGAAAGAATTATAGTAATAAAGGATCAGTCAAATATTTAATTTTTGGTCTGATCCTTTTTCTTACCTAGGTATTGATATTATATATGCTTTTATTATGTCGTGTTCTGTTGGGGTTACATCGTGCTTTTGGTAAAGCGGCAGATATTGCTTGCTATTGCAGAGAACCCCCGAAAACCCTTTGCCGTCCTGATCGATGATACCATCCAGACCACTCGCCGATGCCAACGACGATAACCCAAGTTTAAAGAGATATTCTGCGGCAGGTACATTCTTAAGGTTGTCCAGTAGGCGCGCAAAATCGATTTTAAAGGCTTTAGCAACGCAATCTCAACTATCTCCGGCACGAAAAAACTCCCTTCTTTCCGGAAGTTTGGAGAACCCTGTAATAGTCTACTTTACATACGGTATTCGCATGATATTATTATGTTAAAAAGGGAGGTTTAAGATATGCCAGATTTCGGCAGTCCTTTTTCCGGTTTGAAAAATGACAGAAAGTTAACTGAATCCGAATTGATACGCGCGGTCCGTTTTATGATTTCCGCGGAATACGAAGCGGTTCAGATGTACATGCAGCTTGCGGAATCAACGGACAATAAGTTAGCCGCGGAAGTGCTTGAGGACATAGCAAACGAGGAGCGTGTCCATGCCGGAGAATTCCTGCGCCTTCTCAAAGAGCTTGCGCCCGACGAGGAGGGCTTCTATGCCGACGGCGCGAAAGAAGTTGAAGAAGAGATAGAAAAGTTGAAAAAATAGACGCCGTTAGGGCGCTTCGTTCGGTTGATATTACTATGTGCAAACAACAGGCAGGCGCTGTTGTTTGCTTGTTTTCTTTTATTGCAGAATTTTATTTCAACTTCGTTTAAACCCATTAAACTCCTTTTCTCATTTTTAACATCCATTATAGGCTTTGATTTTCATGCATATTAACGGCCGTTTTACAAAAACTACGGGAGATGGTAAGGAGTTTATGGCCGGCACTCAAAGCAAAAACTACGAGGACGAGCTTGATTCAAAGGAACTGACGTCTGAAAATATAAAAAAGCTGTTCAGGGAAAGCGCCGACGTTGTTAACAGAGCTATACTGATAAGAGGGAGGGCGGATCTTAAGGTTGTCCTTTTCTATGTCGACGGTATGGTCAGCCAGAGGATAATAAACGACGACATCATAAATCCGCTCTCGACAAGCGTATTGTTCGACAACTGCGTATCGATCCGGCACGCTTTTAAGATTTCGCTTGAGGGCGCGATCGAAACCTCATCGATAGAGCCCACACAAAGCGTAAAAAAAGCCGTTGAAGCCATGCTTTCGGGCATGTCCGTCGTCGTCTTCGACAAGCTGGCGAGCGCCCTTATAGTAAATACCATCGGTTTTGAAAAAAGGAATATTTCGGCCGCCACGGAGGAAAACACGTACAGGAGCGGCAAAGACAGTTTCGTGGAGACGCTGCGGATCAATACCGCCACTCTGCGCAAAAAAATAAAAAGCCATAACCTTGTCATTGAAGAAGCCTCGATAGGCCGCCAGTCGAACACGCGGTACTGCATCGCCTACATGCGCAACATTTGCAACGATAACTTCATATCGCTTATAAAACAGCGAATCGCCGCCATCGACCAGGATAAGGCGGCGTCTGTGCAGGATATATACAGCAACGTCGTAAAAGAAAAATATACTCCTTTTCCCATGGCGATCCTGACCGAAAAGCCCGACGTGTGCTGCATGAGCCTGCTCGAAGGAAGAGTTGCGATAATCATAGACGAGATTCCGTACTCGCTCGTGATGCCCGCCGTTTTCGGTGATTTTTTTCAGTCTTCCTCCGATTATTCCGACAATTTTTTAATCACATCGTTTTTCAGGATAATCCGGTATTTATGCTTCTTCATGTCGATCATTTTCCCCGGGTTTTTCGTCGCGGTAACGACTTTTCATCCGGCGATGATACCGTACAGCCTCGCCATTAAGATAGCCGCTTCGCGCACCGGCGTCCCTTTCAGCATGATAACGGAAGCCCTGATAATGTCTTTCGCGTTCTATATCCTCATCCAGGCAAGCCTCCAGATAAGCCGCGCGATCGGCGCCACGATCTCCATCGTAGGCGGCCTCGTTTTAGGGCAGGCGGCAATCTCGGCGGGGATCGTTTCTCCCGCAGTCGTAGTCGTCATCGCGGCGGCGGCCATAGCTTCCATGGCGGTCCCGAACAAGGAAGTCAACGCCGTCATCTGGCTTTTCCAGTTGGGCTGCACGCTGCTGTCCGCGGTTTTCGGGCTTGTCGGCACGATCATAACGGTACTGCTGATATTTATCATGCTCGCGAAATCAAAGCCGTTGGGAGTTCCTTACCTGTCCCCTTATGCGACGCTTAAACCGCTTCAGCTCGGAGATTCGATCATAAAATACCCGCAGAACCTGATAAGGTGGCGTCCCGCGTTCCTTAGGCCGAAAAACAAACGGAGGAAGAGCGGATGAAAAAGGCGCTTATTTTTATCCTCGCCGCGGTGCTCCCGCTTCAGGGCTGCTCGTTTCCGCAGGCATACCCCATAGAGAGCAATCTGAACATACTGATAGCCGGATTGGATACCGACGAATCAGGAGATATTATCCTTACGGCTTATACCGATACCGTGTCGCCAAGCGCGAAGCCGGGAGAGGAACAAATAAGCTATAAGCTTTACGTCGCGGCGGGCAAAACGGTTTCCGAAGCGAACAGCCGGCTGCATGAGCTGAACGAGAAACACCTTTTATGGTATCACGCAAAATACATCATCGTCGGCGAAGCCGCCGCGAAGCGGGGGATCGACAGGCTGTTCGCTTTTTTTACCGAGGACGACGAAACAAAGCTCCTTTTCAGGACGGCGGTGGTGAAGGGTGCGACGGCCCTCGAATTTCTGCAGATTGCGGCCAAAATAAAAAGCGGCGTCGCGGACTATCTCGACTCGCTGTTCGAGGAAGTAAAAAACACCGGAAAATCGCGCGAGATACACCTGTTGAACTATGCGATCAACAGGCAGATTCCCTGGAACGACGTGTTCATCCCGACGGTGGAGATTCGCGCGAACCCGGCGGCGCCCGACGAAAGCGGCGGGGACGACAAACAAAACGGAGGCGAACGGAATGTGATAAGGCTCAACGGTTTCGCGCTTTTCAATCAGGACAGGCTTTCGGGCTTTATCGAGGACGGTACGGCGGCGGCTCTCAATATCCTGAACAACGAGCTTTTCGGAACTAAGATAACCGTTAAGAGCAGCCACGGAAACGAAGTCTCTTTGCAGATAATGAAGTGCGTCGCGAGTTTTAAGCCCGAATTCTATCCTCTCGGGGTATCGATAGAAATCAGGGCCGAATCTTACCTTGCCGAGTTTTACGACGGGGACAACCTGTCCGACCGGGAAACGGTCGATTATATCAAGCGGCAACAGAACGAGGCGATAAAAAACAGCGTCGAGCAATGCATCGAAACGATGCAGAGCCTCGGAAGCGACGCCGCCTGTTTCGGCGACAAGTTTTATCACAAAAACCCCTTAAAATGGCGCCAGATAAAAAACGACTGGAGACGGATATTTCCGGAAATGCGGTTCAGCGTAAAAGTGAGCTCCGACATCATTGGCACATATGAGTTGAAAGAACCGGTAAGCGGATGAGGGCGGTATGTTTCTGATATTGTGTGTATTTATCATAGTTTCGGCAATCGAGCTCATATCTCTTCTCAGAGCGAAGCAGAGGAAAGAAGCGGCTATATTCGCCGCGATTGCCGCTTTGGCCTGCGCGCTCGCGGTTTATTTGATAGCGGTTCCCAATTATCCGAGCTTTGCGAAGCTTATCCTCCGGCTCGCCGGAACGGAATAGGAGGCGGCGGATGAACGAAACGGCGGACAATAAAATCACGTTCCTTCAGGCGCTGCTGATCTATATCGTCACGTTATACCCGCCTGAGATGAGGTACTTAGCGAAAATGACAGCCGCCGCCGCCCGTCAGGCCTCCTGGCTTTCGGTCGTCTGTTCGATGATCGCGTTCGTCCCGCTGCTGCTTCTTGTTTACCGGATAGCGCGCAAATTCGAAGGAAAATCTTTATACGATATGCTGCGCGCCGTTTTCGGAAAAGCGGTCGGAACGGTCGTTTCTTTTCTTATTATGATATGGCTGTTCATACTTCTCGTTCTATACCTTAAATACTCGGCCGTAAATCTCATAACTACGGAATTTATAGGCACCGACGCAAACATTTTGATGTTTCTCGCCGTGGTCCTCGCCGGAACCGTTCTGCGTTTTGGGCTGCCGGTTCTGTCGCGCATAAACAAGTTTGTTTTCATATTTATCGTGATCCAGTTCGTGATCGTGCTATTCTTTTTATTCCTGCATTTTAGACCGGATTATATAACGCCGGTAAGCGTTCTCGACGTCGGTCCCGTGCTTTATTCGGGCGTTTATCCGCTTACTTTGTTCGTATATATCGTTCCGGTCCTCATATTCAACGAGCAGATTTTATACGGGAAAAAAAACACGGGGAGGCTGATATTCGCCGCCGGCTATATTACGGTCAAAAACACGCTCATGATGCTCGCGCTGCTTGGGATATTCAGCTATCCTCTGGTGGCGAAATTGAATCTCCCATTTTTCTCAGCCGTCGAAAACATATCGGTCTTCAAATCTTCGGCGGGGCTCGATTCTCTGTTCGTCGCCATATGGCTGCTCGCCGAATTCGTTTTGATATCTTTTTTCGCTTACTGCGTTTCGCGCCTTATTAAAAACATTTTCGGACTCAACAGCCAGACGCCGGCTTTAACCGCGATACTCGGGCTCGCGCTTATTTTCGCGGTATATTTCAGCACAAGCATCATGGAGCTTTTCTCTTTTTCAAAAGAAATCGCGCCGTACATGAATCTTTCGATGGGCATAGGGATCCCCGCCGCTTTGTTTATAGTCGGAAAGATAAGAAAGATGATTTAAAAACGGTTCTGTGCTATAATAAACATAACATCTTCGTCAGGCTCGCGATTCTTTATCCGGGGAAATGACATGAACAGCAGGTTGCATGTGCAAAAAGCGGCGGCCGCCGATGCAGGCACGCTCGCTTCGCTCGCGAAAGAGATCTGGGAGGAGCATTATTCCCCAATAATAGGCGCGGCTCAGGTTTCGTATATGCTCGAGAGGTTCCAGTCCGAAGAAGCGATACGAAAAGACATGCTTTCGGGATGCGTTTACTATCTCGCGCGATACGACGGCTTTGCGTGCGGATACGGCGCGGCTAAAAAAGACGGTTCCGACGTTTTTTTAAGCAAGCTGTACGTAAAACAGGGATACCGCGGGCGCGGCATTGCCCGGGCAATCTTAAACCAGGTATATGGATTCGCCAAAAAAAACGGAGCGGAGCGTATCCGGCTCACCTGCAACAAGTACAATACTTCGTCCCTCGAAATTTATAAGAAACTCGGGTTTTCAATAACAGATACATGCTTCAAAGACTTGGGGAACGGATTCGCTATGGACGATTACGTTCTCGAAAAGAAGCTGAAATAAAACCGCTCCCCGCGTGTTTAAACGACGACGAGGCGATCCGATATTTTCGGTGAAAAAGCTTTCTATCTGGAACCTCAGAACCGTTTTTGGCTTTGGGCTTTTTGCCCCTCCCGCTTTTTCGTCACTCCTCCGAGCAAAGCTCCCCTTTTACTACCGTCACCGCCTGCCCGTAAATGAGTATCCTTTCTCTTTGCACCTCGAGTTTGAGCAGCCCGCCTCTTTCGGACGCCTGTTTCGCGACGAGCGTCCTTTTGTTGAGTTTTTCCGCCCAGTACGGCCCGAGGCAGCAGTGCGCCGAGCCGGTCACCGGGTCTTCGTTAATCCCTAACGCCGGATAAAAACATCTTGAGATAAAATCTATCCCCTGTTCCGCGGATTTTGCGGTCACTATAACCCCGCGCGAGGATATCAACTTCATCAGGCCGAAATCGGGCTGAAGGCTTATGAGCGTTTCGGGGTCTTGAGCTTCGACGATATAATCCATCCTGTTCATCCCGACGTATTTGAATTTTATCCCGAGGCTTTCGCGAAGAAGGTTCGGAGGTTCCGTTTCCTCACAGCGTTCAAGCGGAAAATTAAGTTCTATCCAGCTCCTGTAACGCTTCGCCGTCAAAAGCCCGCTCTTTGTATGGAACCTTATCTCTTCTCCTTGCGCAAGCCCTTCTTCCCAAAGAAAATGGGCGGCGGCGAGCGTCGCGTGCCCGCAGAGGCTGACCTCCGCCTTCGGCGCGAACCAGCGCAGCATGAAACCGTCCCTTGACTTTACTAAAAAAGCGGTTTCCGAAAGGTTCATCTCGGAAGCGACGTTTTGAAGCCATCCGTCGGGTTTGCCGGTTTCAAGCAGACAGACCGCCGCGGGGTTTCCTCCGTACGGTTTGTCCGTAAAAGCGTCGATAATGTATATTTTCATGGGGCGCCTCCGGCAAAAAATCGGTTTATTCGATTATAACACAAAAAAATATTGCGCGGGAAATATACGCAATATCATGAAAAGCAGGGGTTTTGCGTTATATGGAAAAACGCGTCAGAAAAGCGGCCTGTTGTACTCGGAAGGCTCCGATATGCCGCTTAGCGCGCGCCCCGCGTCGTCCTTCAGCTTGGGCCGGACCGACAAATCTCCGAGCGCGACAATTCCCACGAGCGCATTGCCTTCGACTATCGGCAGCCTTCTAATCTGACGCTCGCCCATAAGCCTCGCGGCGTCGTCCGCGTCCATGTCGGGGCTGCCCACGACCGGGTTCGACGTCATTATATCCGAGACGGATCGAGTCTGCTCCGCGCCCTGCGCGACGTGCCGCAGGGTTATGTCCCTGTCGGTCACTATACCTATGATCCTTTCGCCTTCGCATACGGGCACTGAACCGATGTTATGCTCTTTCATCAACTGCGCCGCGCGTTCAATAGGTTCGTCCGCGCCAACGCAGATTATTTCCTTTGCCATGATATCTTTTACTTTCATATCGATACCTCCGGGACTTATTTTGCCCCTGCGCGGAGTATTTATTAGTCCCGCAATATACCATATTTAAATATAAATTACTTTCGGCGGATATTATGGCATCCGGGCGCGAAAGAGGACCGGCATCCGCCGGCGGTTAACCGTTTTTCTGCTCAACAAACTGAACCAGCATTCCGTCGGGATCGCTGACAAAGAAAAACCTTGTCCGCGGGCTTGGAGAGAACGGGCCGCTGTGGATACCGACGCCATTTTGCCTTAAGAACTCCATTTTTTCTTCGAGATTTTCTACCGAAAATCCGACGGAGACCCCTCCGCCGGTATAAGGCTCGTTCTTTCCCTGAATCAGCTCAAGCAACGTCTCTCCGCCGCCCAAAAACGCGAGTTCCGCCCCCGGTTCGCTAAACCGCCTCGCGACGGTAAGCCCCGCTGTTTCGGTATAAAACCTGATCGATTTTTCGATATCCCTCACATGGATCGTGCACCATAAAAACCGCGTCATAAACACCTCAGCATATCGCAAAATTAACCGCCCGCGAAAAAAGCGCGCTTGTCGATTTTTTCGGAGCGTTTTATATCAAAGGTTTCCTCAAAAAGTTTTTTGGACTCGATTCCGGCGTCTTTGAAATCCGCGTACCTTTCGAACGCCATGATGCGTTTCTTAACGTAATCGTAAAAGAAGAAATATGCTTTTTTATCGCACGCCTCGGAAATCGCCGCCGCGAGGCTTTCGTCGTCCATGCAGCATATCGGTCCCGGCGGAAGGCCCTTGCGCTTATAGGTATTGTACGGGCTGTCGATTTTGACATCTTCGTTAGTAAGATACGGACGCTGATACCCCAAAGCGTATTCTACCGTCGGGCAGCTTCCGAACGTGTCGTTTTTATCGAGCCTGTTCAGATAAACCGCCGCGACAATGCTTTCGTACGAATCGGCAAGGTTCGTATCCGCCTCTACGATAGAAGCGAGCGTCAAGCGTTCGCTCGGAGTCAGCGCGTTTTTTCGCGTTATCCCGCCTTCGATCGCATAATACCGCCGCTCAGCCTCCGATACGCGTTCCTCTATCCAGCCGCCGATATCCTGCCCCGATATTTCGTAGCTCCCCGGGATTATTATGCCTTCCATGCGCCTGAAACCTTTAGCGTTCCCGATCAGCGCGCTTTTAGCGCCCGCAAGGGCTTCTTTTACCCCGTCTTCGCCGATCGAGAACCCGGCCGCAAGCTTAGGTATTATATCGCGCTCCAAAGTGTCTCCGTCGCGGACTTCGATTACCGCGGACGGCGCCTGCGTCTCGGGCGGCGTGGTAGCTATGGGCATAGCGCCGGTATTCGACGAAGCCCGCGCGGTTTGCGCGGTTTGCGGCTGAACCGGCGGAGAAGAAACCGTAATCTGCGAACACGCCGGCAGGAACGCCATCAAAACAAGACTTGCCGTAATAATTCTTTTCATCTTAACGTTCAGTTATTAAGTTCGTTTAGCGCCCGGACGAGATTCATTATGCTTTGATTCCCATGTGCGAACAGGAATCCGAACACGTTGTTTCCCGCGCTTATCTCGACGCTGTCGAGACGCTGTTCTTCGTCAAAAATGTCCGTTCTTGCGTACTTAATGCTCCCGTACGGCATGTAATAATAGGAATAATCGAGATCTTCCGTGGCTTTTTTCCTGTACGACATTTTGCGTTCCAGTATGATAAGCTCTTTTGAGCCGGTAATGAACGCCGATTTTGATACAATCAAATTCTTGTCCTTGAGTTTCTGCCTTATTTCGCGCGTCCTTTTAACAGACAGCCCGGGCTGGTACGCAGCCAGCCTGATTTCGGGTTTGTTTTCACTGATCTTGTTGAAAAGGTTAACAAATAAAAAATCGAACGAATCCGGCCTGCCCGGGACATGTTCGACGGGAAGGCTGTCCGTCCCAAGGTTGCGCGTTTCTTTTCCCGCCTTTTGCATGATTATGTTGATAAACTTCATTATTATTTCTTCGGAAACGGTGTTGTACACTACTTTTATGGACTCATTATCGGAATATATTATCAGTTCGCCCCGAAGAAGCGCGTGCACATCCTTGACCGCGAGTATATCGCCGTAGTCTATCCTCTTTTCGATCACGTTTTTCCCGGCTCTTCTCCAAATGTACAGGCATGTTTCGCACGCCCCTATGAGAAAGTCATATAGATCCATCCCGGGAGAAGCTTTTCTTCTTTCGATGTTTCTCGGCACTTTAAAAAGAATCAGATAGTTCTCGTTTTCCTTGAAGCAATTTTTAAACAGCTTAGGCACCTCATATTCGCCGCCTATCTCGTATATCCAGGGCCCGAACGCATCGTATTCCTTATCGCGCTCCATGAAAATCCCCTCCTTTTCAAAGGGCGCACCTCTTTAATTTTTCACATTTATTATAACGCATTATTTAAGAAATATATAGAAATGCTTTTTGATTTCGTTTTTTTCAAAGACCGGTTGGATCCGAATCAATCGAAGTAGCCTTCCTTTAAATATTTGGCTTTAACGTACGGCATCAAGGCTTCTTCAACCTGTTTTCCATCCATGCCGGCGTGGATCGAGGGCGAGTACAGCATGCTGATGATTTCATGATCCATGTCGCTCATTGACTGAATCCCCGTCCATTGGTTGTAAAATACGCTGTCCGGATATTTGTCCGCGTCATTCATGAACCCCAAGCAACCTATCAACTGCTGCAAAACCATATAATTGCGGTCTTCCTGTTTTGTCACGTCATTGGCTATTCCCGTATAGGCCTTATATATTTTAAAATCCTCATCCCAATACACCGCCGAGGAGCACCAGTTGCCCTCAATATAAAGAGGTATGATCGACATTTTTTTGATCGGTATGAAGTAGAAAAAATAGTTTTGCTGATTCTCAACTATTGTGATTTGCGGCATGCCGTCGATTTTATTAAGCAAACCGACCAAATTCTTTAATGCGGCAAAGTCTTCATCGGTATAATCGCCAAGAGCCTTCAGCCGGATTGGCGTTTCCCACCGCGTAATATTGCCGCCGCCCGTTTTTCCCGATTCCGAATAAAGCGCGATTTCGTTAAAATAATTTATCAGCTCGCTGCATTTGGATTCGAGCTTTTTCGAAGCGCAATCCGAAACAAATTGACAGCCTGAAAACATGACGATCATTAAAAACAGCGCGAACGCAGCCCGGAACGGATGTTTTTTCATATTAAACGACCTCCGCCGTTTATACCCATATATTACCGCCATGTATCAAATAAAGCAAGAATCCGCGGCGCCGTTTGATAAATACTCAAAACGTTTACAACGATTGAACACAACGTCCGCCGACGGACAATATATTATATTAAAACCATATATCGTTTTAAAACCGTGAAAGGACTTGGAATGCGAATGTATAATTATTGGAACCGGTATGATTACGGGCTGATGCCATATGTGATCAATATCAACGAAGCCGCAAAGCAAAACGATAATTTCCGCACCGCAATATGGACGGGAAACAACCTGCAGGTCACTTTGATGAGCATACCGCCCGGAGAAGACATAGGCCTTGAAGTGCATCCAAACGTAGACCAGTTCATACGTATCGAAGAAGGCCGGGGATTCGTTCAGATGGGCGACGATAAGTACCGGCTTGACTTTCAAAGAGAGGTGAACGATGACGACGCGATAATGGTGCCCGCAAATAAATGGCACAACGTGATAAACACGGGCTACAAGCCTCTTAAACTCTATTCCATTTACGCGCCGCCCGAACACCCGCGCGGCACGGTCCACGTCACAAAAGCGGACGCCATGGCGGCGGAACATTACAACTATTAAAAGATTTTTTTGCCCTCGTTTGAAAAAACGCAGGGCTTTTTTCTTATAAATCAAGTAAATCAAGAAACCCGCCTGCTGCCGCAAACGGGCTCCCCGATCAATGTGTGCAAATATTAAAATTGATTTGCGGCAGCTACCTACTCTCCCGGGCCGTGTCCAGCCAGGTACCATCGGCGTATAAGGGCTTAACTTCTGTGTTCGGGATGGGAACAGGTGGATCCCCTTAGCAATCACCACCGCAAAATATTTAGCGCCTTCTGTCGGATATATTAAGCCAAACTCATATCGATGTCAATAGAAGAGCGCATTGAAAACCGCACTTGAAAAGAAGCGTCTTAAGGCAAATATTTAATCAAGCTTACGACCTATTAGTACTGGTCAGCTCAACGCATTGCTGCGCTTACACCTCCAGCCTATCAACCTTGTAGTCTTCAAGGGGTCTTAAAAGAGATCTTATCTTAAGGGGGGCTTCACGCTTAGATGCTTTCAGCGTTTATCCCTTCCAGACATAGCTACCCAGCGATGCCGTTGGCACGACAACTGGTGCACCAGAGGTCTGTCCATCCCGGTCCTCTCGTACTAAGGACAGCTCCTTTCAAATCTCTAACGCCCGCGATGGATAGGGACCGAACTGTCTCACGACGTTCTGAACCCAGCTCGCGTGCCGCTTTAATTGGCGAACAGCCAAACCCTTGGGACCAACTTCAGCCCCAGGATGCGACGAGCCGACATCGAGGTGCCAAACCTCCCCGTCGATGTGGACTCTTGGGGGAGATAAGCCTGTTATCCCCGAGGTAGCTTTTATCCGTTGAGCGACGGCAATTCCACTCTCATACCGCCGGATCACTAAGCCCGACTTTCGTCCCTGCCCGACATGTCTGTCTCGCAGTCAGGCTCCCTTCTGCCTTTACACTCTTGCGAATGATTTCCAACCATTCTGAGGGAACCCTTGGGCGCCTCCGTTACTTTTTGGGAGGCGACCGCCCCAGTCAAACTGCCCACCTGGTAATGTCCGGCGCCGGGATAACCGCGCGCCGTTAGAACCCCGGCAACAGAAGGGTGGTATCCCAAGGTTGACTCCACGCAGACCAAAGTCCGCGCTTCCCAGTCTCCCACCTATCCTGTGCATCTGCTGCCAAAGTTCAATGCCAAGTTGCAGTAAAGCTCTACGGGGTCTTTCCGTCCTATCGCGGGTAATGGGCATCTTCACCCATACTACAATTTCGCCGGGTCCCTTGTTGAGACAGCGCCCAAGTCGTTACGCCATTCGTGCGGGTCAGAACTTACCTGACAAGGAATTTCGCTACCTTAGGACCGTTATAGTTACGGCCGCCGTTCACCGGGGCTTAAGTTCCGTGCTTCGCCTTTCGACTAACACTTCCCCTTAACCTTCCGGCACTGGGCAGGCGTCAGCCCGTATACGTCCTCTTTCGAGTTCGCACAGACCTGTGTTTTTGCTAAACAGTCGCTTGGGCCTTTTCACTGCGCCCAGCACTAGATTGAGATATCTGAATGTATCTCTTCCCTTCGTCCAGACTTGTCTCAATCTAGTGCTGGGTCCCCTTCTCCCGAAGTTACGGGGTCATTTTGCCGAGTTCCTTAACAAGGGTTATCCCGATCGTCTTAGGTTTCTCACCTCGCCTACCTGTGTCGGTTTGCGGTACGGGCGCTCTGCAAACTCCCTAGCAGCTTTTCTCGCCAGCGTGAATTCGGCAACTTCGATACTTAATTTCTCTCCCCATCACGCCTTAAGATTGACCGCGCGTACTTAACTACGCGGCCTCCCTCGACGCTTGGACGGGCTCTACCATCAACCCGCTTTGCCTATCCTTCTGTGTCACTGCCTCGGTGGTAACGCTTACAGGCGGTACTGGAATCTCAACCAGTTGTCCATCGCCTACGGCAAACAGCCCTCGGCTTAGGCCCCGACTTACCCTGGGAGGACGAACCTTCCCCAGGAAACCTTAAGCTTTCGACGATAAAGATTCTCACTTCATTCTCGCTACTCATACCGGCATTCTCTCTCGCGCCTCGTCCACCGCTCCTTACGGTACGGCTTCGGCCTACTACACGACGCTCCTCTACCCCTGATTGTAATTCACCAACACATCTTTACTTCGGCGCGCGCTTTAGTTTGATTCATTTGAGTCAATCGCACTGCGCTCCTTTTGACCCGTATGTTTGAAGCGTTTCATGTGCCGCGTGCACACCTTTCGCTTTCCTCATTTGAGCCGGCCCGCTTCGCGCGATTGACAAATGCCCCGAGTGCTTGCCTTCTTAAGATATATCGGTGAATTACAATCAAGACACGTCTTCGGTGCGCAGTTTTAGCCCCGGACATTTTCGGCGCATAACCACTAGACCAGTGAGCTGTTACGCACTCTTTGAATGAGTGGCTGCTTCTAAGCCAACATCCTGGTTGTTTATGCGATTACACATCCTTTTCCACTTAACTGCGACTTCGGGACCTTAGACGGTGTTCTGGGCTCTTTCCCTTTTGACTACGGAACTTATCTCTCGCAGTCTGACTCCCGCTACGAACATATGGCATTCGGAGTTTGATAAGGTTCGGTAAGCTTTGTGGCCCCCTAGCCCATTCAGTGCTCTACCTCCATATGTCCTTACGCGAGGCTAGCCCTAAAGCTATTTCGAGGAGAACCAGCAATATCCAAGCTCGATTGGAATTTCTCCGCTATCCACAGCTCATCCCCTGATTTTTCAACATCAGTGAGTTCGGTCCTCCATGGGGTTTTACCCCCACTTCAACCTGTCCATGGATAGGTCGCCTGGTTTCGGGTCTACTCCGCGCAACTAATTCGCCCTGTTAAGACTCGGTTTCCCTTCGGCTTACGGCACTTAATGCCTTAACCTTGCTACGCAGCGTAACTCGCCGGTCCGTTCTACAAAAAGTACGAGATCACCGCGCACTAGATTGAAACATCTAAGCGTTCATTTTCAATTCGCACAGACTTATTTCAATCTAGTGCGCGGCTTTCTCTGCTTGTAAGCGCACGGTTTCAGGTTCTTTTTCACTCCCCTCCAGGGGTACTTTTCACCTTTCCCTCACGGTACTGGTCCACTATCGGTCATCAGGTAGTATTTAGCCTTGGGGGGTGGTCCCCCCGGCTTCCCACAGGGTTCCTCGTGTCCCGTGGTACTCTGGTACCGGCTGCCTCACTCTCGGTTTTCGCCTACGGGGCTATTACCTCCTCTGGCTGAGCTTTCCTGCTCTATTCGGCTAACCTTCGTGATGGACTTTGCCGGCCCGCAACCCCAAGCACTAGATTATGAGTTCTCACAGTTCATACTGTTGCGTATTCTCTCTTTGAGCCATCTCTTCGCATTGCCGTTATTCTTCAACTGCCGCTCTCTGGCTCTTGCGTCCCTTTCATCCAGAAACGCTTCGTAGTATACGCACTCCCAATCACCTTTTCCGGTATGCCCGTTGTGATTGCTGTTATGTTCCCTTATACGCTGTTCCAGGTTCTTCGTGTATCCTACATACAGTTTCTTTTCCTTGTTTCTGAGTACGTACACAAAAAACATAGGCTTCTCCTATAAGACCTCATAATCCAGTGCTTGGTTTGGGCTCTTCCCATTTCGCTCGCCGCTACTTTGGGAATCGATGTTTCTTTCTCTTCCTCCGGCTACTGGGATGTTTCGCTTCGCCGGGTTCCCTCCTCGTACACTATATATTCATGTACGGGTGGCCGGACACTACTCCGGCCGGGTTGCCCCATTCGGAAATCCATGGTTCGACGCCTGCTTACGGCTACCCATGGCTTATCGCAGCTTGCCACGTCCTTCTTCGGCTCCTGATGCCAAGGCATCCACCGTGCGCTCTTTCTTAGCTTGATTGTACCCGCGCCCGGCTCTCATGCCTTCGCGCGGTAAAATCTTTATCTTTCCCTAAGACATCGCTTTAACCTTTCGAAATCGTACGACGCATTTTATTGCGTCTTACCCTTTTTTTGTTTAAAGCTTTGCTTCTTTTTCAATATGCGGTTTTCAATGTTCTCTTCAAGGCCCATCGGCCTTTTAATTCATCCGGGCGCTTCGCTTTGGCGCGGCCGCAGGTTTTACCCGTTCCCTTCGCGGCTAAGGCGCGCCGGCCTTAGGGGTGGTGGGCTCAAGTAGACTCGAACTACCGACCTCGCGCTTATCAGGCGCGCGCTCTAACCGGCTGAGCTATGAGCCCATATACCTTTTAGCCTCTTGCACTTCAGGTCAGCGCTCGGTTGGTCCGCCCTCTGTTCGCAATGGTCGCCTGCCTCGCTGTACGCTTCGGCATTCTCCCTTGCTCACAGAGCCTTCAGCTCACTTCATCGCCCACCGGGCGCGTTCGCTTCCGGCTCCCGCGCTTATCAGGCGCGCGCTCTAACCGGCTTAAGCTTCGAGCCCACGTTTCGATCACACATCTCTTTATTGGTGGAGATGAGCGGAATCGAACCGCTGACCCCCTGCTTGCAAGGCAGGTGCTCTCCCAGCTGAGCTACACCCCCGTGATGCGCTCGTTTTTGCTTTCTGAAAATAGCCCAGCACTATACTTTAAGCCCGTTTGCGTCAAAGCCCTCAAAATTTTTTCGTACACCTTAGAAAGGAGGTGATCCAGCCGCACCTTCCGATACGGCTACCTTGTTACGACTTCACCCCAGTCATTGATCTCGCCTTCGACAGCTCCCTCCGAGCACCAGACTGAGATATCTAACTATATCTCATTTCTGCGTTAGACTTATCTCAGTCTAGTGCTCGGTTAAGCCACTGGCTTCGGGCGCTCCCAACTTCCGTGGTGTGACGGGCGGTGTGTACAAGGCCCGGGAACGCATTCACCGCGACATGCTGATTCGCGATTACTAGCAACTCCGGCTTCATGTGGGCGGGTTGCAGCCCACAATCCGAACTGGGACCGGTTTTATGGGATTCGCTCCGCCTTGCGGCTTCGCTGCCCTTTGTGCCGGCCATTGTAGCACGTGTGTAGCCCAAGACATAAGGGGCATGATGATTTGACGTCGTCCCCACCTTCCTCCGAGTTATCCCCGGCAGTCTCATTAGAGTTCCCGCCGTTACGCGCTGGCAACTAATGATAAGGGTTGCGCTCGTTGCGGGACTTAACCCAACATCTCACGACACGAGCTGACGACAACCATGCACCACCTGTCTCTCTGCCCCGAAGGGAATCCATATCTCTATGGACGTCAGAGGATGTCAAGCCTTGGTAAGGTTCTTCGCGTTGCTTCGAATTAAACCACATGCTCCGCTGCTTGTGCGGGCCCCCGTCAATTCCTTTGAGTTTCAGCCTTGCGACCGTACTCCCCAGGCGGGATACTTATTGCGTTTGCTGCGGCACGGAGGTTGTATCTCCCCCACACCTAGTATCCATCGTTTACAGCGTGGACTACCAGGGTATCTAATCCTGTTTGCTCCCCACGCTTTCGTGCCTCAGCGTCAGTTACAGTCCAGAAAGCCGCCTTCGCCACCGGTGTTCTTCCTGATATCTACGCATTTCACCGCTACACCAGGAATTCCGCTTTCCCCTCCTGCACTCAAGCCGCGCAGTTTCAAATGCACCCCCCGAGTTAAGCCCGGGGATTTCACATCTGACTTGCACAGCCGCCTACGCACCCTTTACGCCCAATAATTCCGGACAACGCTTGCTCCCTACGTATTACCGCGGCTGCTGGCACGTAGTTAGCCGGAGCTTCCTCCTCGGGTACCGTCATTCGTTTCGTCCCCAAGGACAGAGGTTTACAATCCGAAGACCTTCTTCCCTCACGCGGCGTTGCTGGGTCAGGCTTGCGCCCATTGCCCAATATTCCCCACTGCTGCCTCCCGTAGGAGTCTGGACCGTGTCTCAGTTCCAGTGTGGCCGATCACCCTCTCAGGTCGGCTACCCATCGTCGCCTTGGTGGGCCGTTACCCCGCCAACCAGCTAATGGGACGCGAGCTCATCTTTGTGCGATAAATCTTTTACCCCTGCTCCACTCGGAGCCGTGGTCTCATGCGGTATTAGCAGCCGTTTCCGGCTGTTGTCCCCCTCACAAAGGCAGATTGCTCACGCGTTACTCACCCGTCCGCTACTATCCAGCACTAAAACTTTAAGCCCTTCTTTCAAAGGCCGTCGCGGTTCCCCGCCTGCTTAAAGTTTTAGTGCTGGACCGTTCAACTTGCATGTGTTAAGCACGCCGCCAGCGTTAGTCCTGAGCCAGGATCAAACTCTTATTTTGAAAATTTTTCACGGCGCCTTCAGGCGCCGGATTTTATCAAACTTATCGTCTGACCGGGCTCCTCACAAACTTAGCTTATTGTATAGTGCTGTATTTGCTATTTTCAATGTACTTGTCCCGCGCCGTTTCCGGCGCGGATTCTTATACTAACAAACGCTTTCGCGCCTGTCAATACCAATCTCGCTTGCATCTTCTGGCTTTTTCCCAGACTTTAGCGCATTTAAAGTGCGCTCCTTTCGAGAGCGCTTTTGTATCTTATCAAATCCGTCCCCCGCTGTCAACTACATTTTATGCGGACAAGGATTCATTGTTGCAGCGCCGTATGATAGTTATGATATTCAACAACAAGGTTCAGGCATGTTTTTACCGGTCGTTCCAAGAGTTTGCGCAGACCGTCCTTGCGCGCGATATCAAAAGCGGATATACTTTTATCAGCAAGAAGAATAAGGAGAACCCCGTCAGTGGTAAGACGCGTTTACGTTGAGAAAAAGCCGGGCTTTGACATAGCCGCAAAATCCGCTCTGTCGGATTTTCGAAATTTCCTCGGAAAATCCAGTCTGTCGGATCTAAGGCTTCTCAACCGATACGACGTTGAAGGCGCGGGCGACAGCGAGTTTGAAGAAGTGGTTAAAAACGTGTTTTCCGAACCCGCCGCCGATTTCGTCTATTACGGGGAATTTGATAAAAACCCCGGCGACAAATGCTTCGCCGTGGAATACCTGCCCGGGCAGTACGACCAGCGTGCCGACAGCGCCGTCCAGTGCATCGAGCTTTTAAATCCGGGAAACCCTCCCGTCGTAAAATGCGCGACCGTTTACGTTCTTAGCGGCATAACGGACTGCGACTTGGAAGACATAAAGAAATACGTTATCAATCCGGTCGATTCGCGCGAAGCAGGAATGGATCTGCCGGAAACGCTGAAAGAAGATTATCCCGAACCGGACGACGTCGAAATAATCGAAGGCTTTCGCGCGCTCGACGAAACCGGTTTAAGAAAATTCCTGTCCGCTTACGGGCTCGCGATGAGTTTTGAAGACCTGATGTTCGTGCAAAAGTATTTTGCACAGGACGAACGGCGCGACCCGACGATAGCGGAAATACGCGTCATAGATACATACTGGTCGGATCATTGCCGGCATACCACGTTCCTTACGGAATTAAAGGACGTGGCTTTTGACGAGACCGCGAAGGACGTCGAAAATATCTATAACGAGTATCTGCGTTCGCGCGAATCCGTCCATCAGGGAAGCAGAAGCATATGCCTTATGGACATTGCGACTTTGTACGCTAAGGAAGCGAGGAAAAACGGTCTTCCCGGACTCGACGTCTCCGAGGAGATAAACGCATGTTCGATAAAAGAGAAGGTAATAGTTGACGGCAAACCGAAAGATTACCTTATAATGTTCAAAAACGAGACGCACAACCACCCGACCGAAATCGAGCCGTTCGGAGGCGCGGCGACCTGCCTCGGAGGCGCGATACGGGATCCTCTTTCGGGGCGTTCGTACGTATACCACGCGATGCGCGTAACCGGAAGCGCGGACCCGAGGGAAAGCGTTAAAGACACTTTGCCGGGAAAGCTCCCGCAGCGCAAGATATGCAGGGAAGCGGCGCGGGGGTTTTCTTCATACGGGAACCAGATAGGGCTCGCGACCGGCATTGTCGACGAGATTTACCATCCGGGATACAAAGCCAAAAGGATGGAGATAGGCGCGGTCATAGGAGCGGCTCCCGCCGAAAACGTGGTGCGTAAAAAGCCGCGGGAAGGCGATTATATACTTCTCCTCGGCGGCGCGACCGGAAGGGACGGCTGCGGCGGAGCGACCGGTTCTTCAAAGGCTCATAATTTGAAATCCATCGAAAGCTGCGGAGCAGAGGTCCAGAAAGGAAACCCGATAACCGAGCGCAAGCTTCAAAGGCTGTTCCGGAACCGCGAATTCTCAACTATCGTTAAACGGTGCAACGATTTCGGCGCGGGCGGGGTATGCGTCGCGATCGGCGAACTCGCGCCCGGGGTAAGGGTCGATCTCGACAGGATAAGAAAAAAATACGAGGGCCTGGGGGGCGTCGAGCTCGCGATCTCGGAGAGCCAGGAAAGGATGGCCGTCGTAATCGCGCCGGAAGACCTCGACAAGGCGCAGCGGCTCGCAAGGGAAGAGAACCTGCACGCCGATAAGGTTGCGGAGGTGACGGGCGACGCGAGGATGGAGCTTTTATGGCGCGGAAAACCCATCGTAAGCCTCAAGCGCTCGTTTTTGGACACCAACGGCGCGACGGCGTCCGCGTCGGCGCGCGTAGCGGGAATAAAAAAAGAAGGGCTTTTCGAGGAGCCTTTTTCGGGCGGTTTCCGCGAGCGGCTAATCGCGATATTGTCCGATCTCAACGTATGTTCGAAAAAAGGCCTCATAGAGATGTTCGACTCTACCATAGGCGCGGGAACGGTCAACATGCCGCTTGGGGGCGCCGCTCAGCTGACTCCCATACAGGCTATGGCCGCGAAGGTGCCCGCCGACGGCGAGTGCGAGACCGCGACTTTGTTCTCATACGGTTTCGACCCGTATCTGATGGAAAAAAACCCGTTTTTGGGAGCCATGTATTCCGTCGTATTGTCGCTCGCAAAACTCGTCTGCGCGGGCGGGGATATTTCGCGCGCGTGGCTCACGTTTCAGGAATACTTTGAGAAGCTGAGCGGCGAAGAAAGCTGGGGAAAACCCTTGGCGGCCCTGCTCGGCGGCTGGTGGGCGCAGAAGAATATGCAGACGCCCGCGATCGGCGGAAAAGATTCGATGTCGGGCACGTTCGACAAGCTCAACGTGCCGCCGACGCTCGTTTCGTTCGCGCTGTGCACCCAAAGCGCCGGCCTTATAATATCGCCCGAGTTTAAAAAAGAAGGGAGCGGGATTTACCGCGTAAGGGCGCCGCGTTTGGAAAACGGTATGCCCGATTTCGAAAAAATAAGGAGCGCTTATTCGAAGGTCGGCCAATATATACGGCAGGGGAAAATACTCTCCGCGTTCGCGGTCGAGCGGGGAGGCGTACTCGCGGCCGTGGCAAAAATGGCGTTCGGGAACAACATCGGAGCCTCATTAGATTCATCCGATATCGACGACCTTACGAGCAAGGCGTACGGCGACCTGATACTCGAAGGCGAGGATCTCGATTTCGAACGGATAGGCGTAACGGGAGGAGAGGACATTTCGTTCGGAAACGAATCGGTCCCCCTGTCCGAAGCCCTGGCGGCGTTTGAGAGCACGCTTTCCAAGGTCTATCCCGTGTATCATCCCGAAAAATCCGTGCTGCCGGAAACGCCGTTCGAAAGCAAGAAGGTGTATGCGCATAGCGCAACGAAGGCAAGGCCGCGAATAGCGATACCGGTTTTCCCGGGCACGAACTGCGAGTTTGACACGGCCGAAGCGTTCCGCCGCGCGGGCGGGATAGTGTCGTCTTTCGTGATCCGGAACATATCGGACGGGGATATAGAATACAGCATTCGCGGACTTGCCAAGCTGATAAACGAGAGCCAGATATTGGCGCTTCCCGGCGGGTTTTCGAGCGGCGACGAGCCGGACGGCTCCGGAAAGTTCATCGTCTCGGTGCTGCGCGCGAAGGAAATACGCAAAGCGCTCGAACGTCTGCTTGAAAGGGACGGGTTGATATTAGGGATATGCAACGGATTTCAGGCGCTGATCAAATCCGGACTGCTTCCGTACGGGCAGATACGCGACATGGAAGACGACAGCCCGACTCTTACGTTCAACGCGATAGGAAGGCATATTTCAAAGCTCGTAAGGACGAAGGTGACCTCAAACGCGTCTCCGTGGCTTTCTCTTTGCCGGCCCGGAGACATACACACCGTGGCGATATCCCACGGCGAAGGCCGTTTCGTATGCCCGCTGCGCGAGGCGGAGGAGCTTCTTCGTAAAGGGCAGGTGGCGACGCAGTACGTCGACAAGGACGGCGATCCTTGCGGGTTCGATGCGAACCCTAACGGCTCGGTGCTTTCGATCGAAGGGCTGCTGTCCCCGGACGGCAGGATTTTCGGAAAAATGGCGCACTCCGAAAGATTCGCGTCAAATACATTCAAAAACGTGCCGGGGGATAAAAACCAGAAGATATTTGAAAGCGGAGTAAATTATTTTCTGTAAATAAAATTTTTTAAGGGTATATATGAAGTTATCGAAGAAACAGATAATATGGAGCGCCGTATTGGCCGTTATAATCGCAGCCGCCGCGATACTGTACTGTGTGGGGAAGAACAACGGCTGGTTCAATATTTTCATGTCCCAGAAGGAGCTTCGCGATTACGTAATGTCGTTCGGGGCGCTCGCTCCGCTCGCTTATTTCCTGCTTCAGTTTTTTCAGGTCATCGTTTCCCCGATACCCGGGAACGTAACGACGGTAGTCGGCGGCATGCTTTTCGGGTTTTTCCCCGCGTTTTTGATTTCGCTCGCCGCGGTTTTTTCGGGTTCGGTATGCGCTTTCCTGCTTGGAAAATGGTTCGGAAGGCCTCTCGTCGAAAAGATTGTCGGGAAAAACATCGTGGATAAATATCTGAACACCGTATCCTCGAGACAAAGGATGGTTCTCATATTGATGTTTCTGTTTCCCTTTTTCCCCGACGACGCGCTTTGCCTTATAGCGGGACTAACCGCGATAAGCCTTCCCTCGTTCTGCCTGATAGCGATAGCGACGCGTCCATGGGGGCTTCTTTTTTCCTCTCTCGTCGGTTCCGGGCTCATATCCATGCCCGGATGGGCATGGATAACGATCGCCGTTACCGTCGCCGTAATTTTCGTTCTTTCGATAAAATACGCTCCCGTCATAGAGGAGCGTACAAGGCTTTGGATCGAAAAAATATTCCGCAGGGGCAAAGACGAAAGTCAGGTCCCGTAAGAATTGCTTGTTTTTACGGGAAGCACGAGATATAAAAATCCGTCTCCCTGAACCGGGCGGATCGCGCACGGGCTTATGCTCGTGTTTAAGTCCATGACTATCTCTTCGTCGTATATCTCCTTCAAAGCGTCAAGCATATACCTTGAATTGAACGAAATATCCAGCGTTTTCCCGAGAAGGTTTATCTCCACTTCCTCCTTCGCCTTCCCGATTTCGGAATCCGAGGTCACCGTCAAAACGTTTTCCTCGATCTTAAAATTGACGAGGTTCGCTTTTGACTGCTTCGCAAGTATGCTCGCTCTTTCGATGCTGTCCTGGATGCTTTTCTTATTTACTATCACTCTTGTCGAATACTCCGTAGGTAGTATGTTTCTGTATTTAATATATTCGCCCTGAAGGACGCGCGCCGCTATTTCGATATCGGCGCACACGAATACGAACAGGCCGCTTCCGCAGTATAATTTCACCGTTTCGTCCGCGGGCAGGATCCTCGCCACCTCTCTCATCGGCCGAGCAGGCACGACCGCTTCGCTTTTTTCCGCGGTCTCCTGTATTACTTCTTTTCTCATCGCAAGCCTGTACCCGTCGAGAGCCACGAAATTGAGCGTTTCCTTTTCCATCTCGATAAGAATGCCGGTAAGGATAGGCTTGTCCTCGCTTAAGGATGCGGCGAACACTGTCTGATCGATCATTGAAACGATCTGGTTTGAAACCGCCTTTGCGGTTTTGAAGCCGTCGTATGACGGAAAAGCCGGATATTCCGCGGGGTCCATGAAACATAACGTCGTTACCGACCGGCCGCACTGCATCGTCAGATTGTTGCCTTCGGTATTGAGTACCAGCTCGCAGTCTTCGAATTTTGACAATATCTCGTCGAACAGCCTTGCGGGAAGGACGATCTCGCCCTCTTCGATGACGTCCGCAGCCGCGCGGCACCTTATGTAAAGAGTGCCGTCGCTTCCGTACAGCGTCAGTCCCGCCTTTTCTGCTTTCAGATATATCCCTTCGAGAAGGTATACCGGAGATTTGACGGCGACGGCTCTCGTAACTATGTCGACTTTTTTATGCAGTTCGTTTTTTTCACATATGATCTTCATATATACTCTCCGTAACTTTGATACAGTATTTATTGTTAATTAAATAGCAGTAGTATTAGTAGCGATGTCGAAATCGTGGACAACCGCTTTTTTCGCGCCGGAGCTGTAAAAAACGGCCGGCGCGGCCGGATGCGCATTTGAACCGGCTGTGTATTCGCTGTGAAGCCTGTTTGGAAACGAGCGGCCCGACGAAGCAAGCACGCTCCGCTTTATCGCAGGCTTGTCCACTATTCTTTCAACTTTACGATGAAATCATCCACAAGGGTTTTTGTTTCCACGCTTCGCGTAAGCTCTTTTTCGATCTTCTCATAGGCGTGCTTTACGGTCGTATGGTCGCTTTTGCCGTAAATCTCGGCGACGGCCTTATACGACATATCCATCAGTTTTCTTGTCAGATACATGGCTATCTGTCTCGGATAAGCTATGTTTTTGTTTTTCTTGCTGCTCGTTATCTCTTCCTCAGATATGTCGAAATACTCGCATACAAGCTGGAGTATCTGCTTCGAGGTGATCTTTTTGACGGAATTGTTCGTCAAAAAATCTCGTATCGCGATCTCCGCTTCCATAATGTTCGGCGCCCTCCCGTTTAGCACGGTATACGCTATTATTTTATTGAGCGCCCCCTCGAGCGAGCGTATATTGGACGAGACCTTCGTCGCTATAAGGTCGAGTATGTCATGGCTTATCTCGCATTTTAGAATGTCCTTCGCCGCGATGTCTTTCGTTTTCTTTATCAGTATGGCGAGCTTGGTTTCGTAATTCGGCGGCTGGATGTCCGCGATAAGGCCTCCCTCGAAACGCGACTGGAGCCTCTCCTCTAAAAGCGGTATCTCCTTCGGCGGCTTGTCGGAGGACAGTATTATCTGTTTGTTGTTTTCGTGCAGATCGTTGAACGTGTGGAAAAACTCCTCCTGCGTGCTTTCCTTTCCCGCTATGAACTGTATGTCGTCTATGAGAAGCACGTCGGCCTTTCTGTACCTCCTGCGAAACTCCTCGGTTTTGGAAGTCCTTATCGCGTGTATAAGGTCGTTCAGGAAAGGCTCGCTGTTTACGAACATCACTATATAGCCGCTGAATCTTTCAGTTATGCGGTTTGCGATAGCCTGCATTAGATGGGTTTTCCCGAGGCCGGTCTTTCCGTAAATAAAAAGAGGGTTGTATGTACGCCCCGGGTTTTCCGCCACCGCGGTCGCCGCGGCGTGCGCGAACTCGTTCGAACTCCCAACCACGAACGATTCGAACGTGTACGAAGGATTGAGGGAAGATTTTACCTCGGTTTCGATCGCGTTGATTTTGGGCTGTTTAAGCCTCGCGACTTCCTCGGCGTCGAGAAACACGACGTCGCTGTTTTCGGGGTCGATGCCTAAAGAGTCCATTGAACTCGCGACGGCGCTTAATATCATGCCGCGGTAGCTTTTTTCAACGAGCTCCTTGTGCACGGGATTAAGCGTCTGGAAATACAGCACGTTATTCGTTTTTTTTATTGGCGAAAGCGTCTTTATCCACGTGTCGTAACGGATGCTCGCAAGATCCTGTTTTAGTATTTCCAATGCTTTTTCCCAAATTATCAGGAGAGTATCCACGCCAACACCTCAATATCAATAGCGGAAAAACACGCGTTGAAAATATCAAGCCGGTAAGCCGTCCGCAACAGGCCGGCAATTACTTTTGCAACCGCCGCACATATAATCTTTGAACGGTATTCTATCACATAAAAATCGCAGTCTCAACAAATAATTAGGCATATCGTTCGATCCCCGCGGAATATACGCAAACCCGCAGGAATAACACGAGGTTATCCACAGGGTTGTTCGCGTTGTCCACAATATCCAAGAAATAAACTTGTATAATTTGGGGACAACTCAATAAGTTTTTGAAAGTATGAGCGTCGGTTTTTCGGCGTGCGGCGTTATCGCGAGCGAATCGAGCACCATTTTTTCCGCTTCGTCGATCTTTTCTTTGGCGCCGGAATGAAGCTCGCATAGCGGTTCGCCGGCCTCGACTTCGTCGCCGATCCTTTTTATTACGACTATGCCGGATGCCGGATCGATCCTGTCCCCGATCCTTTGCCGTCCCGCGCCTAAAATCCCAGCCGCCGCTCCCAACCGCCTGCAATCCACGCCGCCAAGATACCCTCGTTTTTCGGATTTTATAACTTTCGTGTGTCTTGCCCGCGGCATAAGCGAAGTGTCGCTGACGACTTTTGGATCTCCTCCCTGCGCCGCTATCATCTGCGCGAACTTGTCGAGAGCGCGTCCGGAAAAGAGCGCTTCGCGAAGCATGTTTTGCGCTTCCGATTCGCTTTTCGCTTTTCCGGACAGGAAAAGCATCCCCTTTGAAAGCTCCAGCGCCACGGTCAGCAGATCCCCTTCTTTTTTGCACTGCAATATCTCGATCGCTTCTATTACTTCAAGCGAATTGCCGATAGCCGTCCCTAAAGGCTGGCTCATGTCGCTTATAACAGCGGCGGTCTTTTTACCGGCGCCGTTACCTATCCTTACCATCAGGTCCGCAAGTTTTTTTGCGTCCTCATAGCTTTGCATGAAAGCTCCGTTGCCCGTTTTCACGTCCAAAATTATCACGTCCGCGCCCGCGGCGATCTTCTTGCTCATTATGCTGCTCGCTATAAGAGGTATGCTTTCGACGGTGGCGGTAACGTCGCGAAGCGCGTAAAGCTTTTTATCCGCCGGGCAAAGAGACATGGTCTGACCCGTTATCGCCACGCCTACGGCTTTTATCTGGGATATGAACCGGTCAAGAGTAAGCGAAACGTTCATGCCGGGTATAGATTCGAGCTTGTCGAGAGTCCCTCCGGTATGCCCGAGGCCGCGCCCCGACATTTTCGCGACGTTGAGGCCGCAGCTTGCGGCAAGAGGGGCGGCTATAAGCGTAGTGGAGTCGGCGACTCCTCCGGTCGAATGCTTGTCGGCGACGGGATAAAGCGCGCTTAAGTCGGCGGTTTCCCCCGAACGGGCCATCGCGTAGGTAAGCGATAGCGTTTCCTCGTCGTCGAGGCCGCGAATACAGATCGCCATCAAAAGCGCGGAAGCCTGATAGTCGGGTATATCTCCCGAAACGAAGCCGGAAACAAAGAACCGTATCTCGTCGTCCGTAAGCTTTGCGCCGTCGCGCTTTTTTTGAATGATATCGTACATCCTCATGATTTATCCTCCGAAGAGATGAATTCCCGATAATAATATAATTCTTCAAACAAACGAAAAACCATTTAATTCTTTTTTGTTGAAGTTGCGAAAGTTGCAAAGTATAATATCCAATAAGGAAGGATGAGATATGAAGTTTACGAAAATGCACGGCCTCGGAAACGATTTTATGCTGTTTGAAGACGACGGAACCGGCAGGGACTGGAATTCCGTCGCGGCGCGACTGTGCCGCAGGAGGCTGAGCGTCGGCGCGGACGGCATACTCGTGATGATGCCATCGGACGTGGCCGATTTGAAAATGAGGATAATAAACGCCGACGGGAGCGAAGCCGAGATGTGCGGCAACGGGATACGATGCTTCGCGAAATACGCTTACGACGAAGGGATAGTCGACAAGACGAACCTTACGATCGAAACGCTCGCGGGAATAATGCACCCGCGGCTGTATGTCGAAAACGGGAAAGTCATAGGCGTGCGGGTCGATATGGGAAAGCCGTCGTTCGAGCGCGCTAAGATACCGATGGAAGGCGGCGGGAGCTCTTTCGACGTCGAAATAGAAGCGGCGGGAGAAAATTTGAGCGTTTCTTCGGTCCTCATGGGCGTGCCGCATACCGTGTTGCTGTGCGGGGATCTAAAAACGCTCGATATTGAGAAATTGGGGCCCGCGATAGAGAAACACCCGATATTCCCGAAAAAGACGAACGTCGATTTCATATCGATAACGGACAGGGAAAACATAACGATGCGGACCTGGGAGCGCGGAGCCGGGGAGACGCTCGCCTGCGGGACCGGAGCGTGCGCGAGCGTCGTCATATTAAGCTCCAAAGGCCTTATCGAAAAGAAGGCTTATGTTCACCTATTAGCGGGCGAGCTTCTTGTCGAATATCTCGAGGACGGCAGCGTGATGATGACCGGCCCGGCCGCGACGGTATACAAAGCCGAAATCGAAATATGAACCCGCTGCCGGAAGGCTTGGCCGATCTGGCCGAAACATTCGGTAGAAACGGCTTTAGACTGTATCTCGTCGGCGGATATGTGAGAAATCATCTGCTCGGCCTTGGCGGCGCAGACCGCGACATATGTTCAAAGGCGCTGCCCGGCGAGGCGGCGCTATTTTTATCGCGCGAGGGTTACGGGATAATAGAAAAAGCGCCCGAACTCGGGACGATCGAGATACACGCGCGTTCCGGCGGGAGACGCGTCGTTTTCGAGCATACCACGTTCCGGCGGGATTTTTATCCCGAAGGCGGCGAGCACAGGCCGCGCGGCGTAGAATTTACCGATAGCATTGAGGAAGACGCGGCAAGGCGTGATTTTACCGTAAACGCGCTTTATTTTGACGTGCAGTCCGGGCAGATACTCGATCCGACGAAGAGAGGGTTAAAGGACTTAGAAAACAGGCTGATACGGGCGGCCGCCGAAGACCCGGACATAACGATACGCGACGACGGGCTTCGGATAATGCGAATGGCGAGGTTTGCAGCGGAGCTGGGATTTGGAGTGGACGATAGTCTGTTCGAATGCGCGAAAAGGCGCGCGCCGCTTATAAGAGACATATCCTCCGAGAGAAAGAGAGACGAGCTAAAAAAGATATTGATGTCGGACGTAAGGTATCCGGGGTTTTCTCCGCGCCTTGCGCCGGAATACGGGCTCAATATCCTGAAAGACACCGGGGCGATAGAATTCGTCCTTCCAATGCTCAGCGAAGGCAGGGGTGTCGCGCAGTCCGAGAGATACCATAAATACGACGTTTTGGATCACTGTATCAAAACTTGCGCGGCCGCTCCCGCCGTATACGAGCTTCGGCTCGCCGCGCTGCTGCACGACATCGGAAAACCCGGGGCGCTGAAAGAATCGGGGAACATGTACGGGCACGAAAAGACGGGCGCTCTTGCGGCAAAAGAGGAGCTTGAAAGCCTGAAGGCAGACAAAAAGACGATAAAGACGGTTCTTAAGCTCGTTGAAAACCATATGTTCGATCTCGAGGGCAACGCAAAACCGGCGGCGATCAGAAGGCGCGCGGTCAAAATGGGGAAAACGGACTTCGAGCTGCTTATAGCCCTAAGAAGGGCGGATTGCGAAGGTTCCGGCATCGTGACGGGCTGCAAATCTGCAGACAACTGGCAGCGGGAGCTTGAGCGAATGCAGGCCCTGAGGATGCCGTGGAGCGAAGCGGAACTCGAAGTATCGGGAAACGACGTTATGAGGATCCTCGGGACCGGCCCGTCGGAAAAAGTCGGGATGATCCTTTCGCGTCTTTTAAACGAATGCGTCGCGGATCCGTCCTTAAACGAACGGGCGCGTCTCGAAAAAAGGATAGCCGCTCTCGCAAAAACATTACGATAATATTACATATGTTTCAGATAAATTAATAAAAGGTTGTAAAATAAGCTCATTGGTAGTATCATTTACGTATCAATCACCGTTTTGTTTTTCACTTTGCCGGAGGTGGGGTTTTGAACAGGCGTTACCTTCTTAAAAGCTTCAGGAACGGAAAAGACGTCGGCTCCTACGCGACCGTCCGTTTTGAAATAGTCGGGGAGACCGAACTCGGAAAAGAAAAAATCAAATTCGAGACGGATATGCATTATCTCGACATCGGAGAAGGCGAGCCGGTCCTTTTTATACACGGGATCGGGCAATCGCTTTATACCTGGAGGAAAAACGTCGATTTTTTCGTGAGAAACGGATTTCGGGCAATAGCCGTAGACCTGCCGGGCTTCGGATACAGCGGGCACCCGAACATATATTATACCGCGGAGGAATACGCGCTTATAATCGAATCGTTCCTCGATTCGGTGAATTTAAAGCGCGCACATATCGCAGCGTGTTCGGGCGGCGGCGTTATAGCATTATGTTTTGCGGCTGCTAACCCGAAGCGCGCGGATAAGCTCGTTCTCGTTTCGCCCGGAGGCCCGAACGCGAATTATCCTTTTTCGATGAAAATAACGTCAACCTGGCTCGGCGGAGCCGTATCAAAGCTTTATATTGGCGAGTCCGCCGTCAGGAACACGCTCCAGAAAATGTTTTTCGACGTCACGCTTGTCGACGGCGAGGTCACGGAAGGCTATTACGCTCCTTTCAGAAACAAAGGCGTAAGAGAAACGCTGTCGATGTGCATGACGCATTTCGACGACACTTATACGCGTTCGCTGCTGAAGGAAATCAAAAGCGCGACGCTCATATTTTACGGCACGGACGACAAAATCCATAACGAAAAGACGGTGTGTTCTTACGCGTCCGTCATACCGGATGCGAAAATAATCAGGATAAGGAACTGCGGCCACCTGCTCCATGAAGAAAAACCCTTGAAATTCAACGAGGAATCGATAAAATTCCTGCGCGCCTCGCAGTCCGCCGTCAATATTATTGGAAGTTACAGGCGTTCGCAGGTTGAATATTAGACAGTTTTGTATATAATTAATTCATATGATAACTACCGGAGGGCAACGATGTTTCGATACTCAGGAGGACGGGCAAGGAGCATAAAAAGAGGGCGCCGAATCGGAAGGAGGCGCGGGCTGCGGTTAGGCTCCGGATTGTATTCTGTAAATTTCGAAGCGATATTGAAAATCGGAGGGCTCGTGCTCGTTGCGGCGGGGATCGTTTGCCTCGCGATATTCGTGGTCGTCCCGCTTTTTTCGGGAGGGAACCCTTCTTCCGTCGTCACGCAATCGGCCGGGACGGAGGAGACGGCGACGCCGACCCCGTCCGTCGACCTTACGCAGATAGCCGAGGAGCTTTCGTCGATCGGACGAAGCTCAATCATCGACGCGTCCATATACGGCGACAAGATCGTATTCGCTACGTCGTCCTCATTAACGGAGATAACATCCACCGCCGACGCCATTGCGGTTTATGATATGACGAACAAAACGGCCGAGACCATATCGGGAATAACGAAGAAATACGACGCCGGGCTGTTCGAGCCTAAGATGAACGACAAATACATCGTCTATCTCGATTGCAAGTCGAAAGACGGCGGTTCCGTATGCGGATATGATATAAGTTCCGGAAAACAGTTCGTTATGAGGGATTATATATTCGGGAAACCGAAAGTGACCCTGTCGGGAAAATACGCGCTTTGGCTTCAGCAGACTATGCCCGGCACCGACAAGCTTTATCTTTATGACCTTGAAACCAGGGAATGCGCGACGATCGAGATATTTGTCAACACCAACTTCTTTATCAGCGCCCCCTATATTTCAGACGATTCTATAATATATGTCCAGCCGAAGGACGAAGAAAAAGTGCTCGACGGCTCGTCGGCTTCCTCTGACGCCGAGATATGCGTGATGCCCCTGAAAGACAAAGGGGACAGGGAACCGGTATACGGCCTTACCGGTACGTTTATATATGAACCCATGATACGGGGAAACGACATAATATATCTCGACGGCGTCAGGGACAACGACTGCCGCTTATTGTACAGCACGATAAAACCGGACGCCGCTTCGGCTTCGGACCATTCGCAGACTCTTACCCCGCCTGTTGAGATCGCCAAAGGCGTGCTGAATTATTGCATCGGCGACGGGTTCGCGGCATATACGAAAGACAATACGGTTTATGTGTACAATTTCGCCGACGGCTCGACGCGGCCCCTTTCGGGAGAGACGATAAGGGCGCTCTTAGCGGGAGCATACGGAAAGGATATAATCTGGTACGATATAACGGACGGTATCAGCGATACGCCGGACGTGCTGATGCATACGCTGCTGCCGTAAAAACGATTTTTATAAAAACCGGCAAAGGAGCCGGTTTTTATTTTTAGCGGACTGATACAGGAACGCTAATGAGCGCCGGAAAAATCACAGGCTTTGAGCTCGCCGCCCGAAGGGAGAAGGTATGACGCGTGTTTTTTTATATGTTCCATGGCGGCGTTGAATATGAGCTTATGGCCCTGCTCGTTCGGATGTATGCCGTCCGAGCATATGTACTGGGAGAACTCCTTTTCTTTCAGGAATGCGCGCCTGATGTCAAGGCAGCTTATACCGCGCGCTTTCGCGGTATACTCGATGCAGTTTGAGTATCTTTCGTGCCACCAGTAGATACGCCATACGTCTTTTAGCCATTTGAGCACGCGGATCCCCTTTTCACCGTCTCTGCCGGTGAACCATTTGAAATAATTGTCCGCGTAAAGTGGCGGAAGAGTTGAAAGCACCGGTTTTTTGCCCTTGTCCATAACCGTATCGATCATCGAGTTGAGGCTTTTTTCGAACGTATCGAGAGGAGTTTTTGGAATGTGGTCGAGCGAAGGGTTACGGGCGACGTCGTCCCATGCGAAATCGCAGTCGTTCCCGCCGAATTCGATCACCACTATGTCCGGGTCTATTTTTTCAATATTAGATTTGAGCAGCCGTTCGCCCTGAAGGATAGTCGCGCCGAAACGGGATACGTTGTACATAACGGCGTCAAGGCTTTGGGACAGAAGGTTGAAAAAGCTGTTTTTCAAAACGAAGTATCTTTTTTTATCCTCGTCGAGAGCGACGCCTTTCCCCAACGAATCCCCCACAAACAATATTTTTTTCATTTCAACACGTCCTTATCATCTTTCATTTTTTCCGTCGAATAAATTGATTGTCTTTAAACTGTTTATGATAATAAGAATAAATAAGGCCGGCATATTGAATGCTAACATACGCGCATAAATTATTCAACGGTTAAGGATTTGAAATATATATGAACATATTATGGGATAACGTCTTTAAAATATGATTTTTTTGTTTTATAATTGATTCATAATCGTTTTGGGGGAACCACGCAAATGGCTAACATTATTGCGATCGCGAATCAGAAGGGCGGGGTCGGGAAGACGACGACAGCCGTAAACTTAAGCGCCTGCCTTGCGGACAAAGGGAAAAAAGTGCTGCTCATCGACGTCGATCCGCAGGGAAACTCGACAAGCGGCTTAGGGATAGACAAAAATTCAATCAAATTCTCCACATACGACATTCTGATAAACGGCATAAACCCAATACAAGTGATACAAAAAACGATGATAGACGGCCTCGACATCATACCTTCGAGCATAGACCTTGTGGGAGCCGAGGTCGAGCTCGTCGCGAGGATTGCCCGGGAACAGATACTAAAACAGGCGATCAAAAATCTAAGGGATGATTACGACTTTATTTTCATGGACTGCCCGCCTTCGCTCGGGCTTATTACCGTCAACGCGCTTACGGCCGCGGATAAAATTTTGGTCCCGATTCAGTGCGAATATTACGCGCTCGAAGGCTTGTCTCAGCTTATTAACACGGTCAAGCTCGTAAAAGCCAACTTGAACCCTTCGCTCGAGGTCGAAGGGGTCGTGCTGACGATGTTCGACGGGCGGACGAACCTGTCGATACAGGTGGTCGAAGAAGTAAAAAAGTATTTCAAAAACAAGGTTTATAAAACGATAATACCGCGGAACATAAGGCTCGGGGAAGCGCCCAGCTTCGGGCTGCCGGTCATAAAATACGACGCGACGTGCCTTGGCGCGCAGTGCTACAACGAACTCGCGAACGAAGTAATAGAACTGAACGGAGGCAAAACAAGATGAAGCAGCAGCGGCTCGGGAAAGGCCTTGGGGCGCTGATCGGCGAACCCGACGATTTCGGCGCATCCGCGGACAGCGTCATCGAGATAAGCGTTAACGAAATCGACCCGAATATAAACCAGCCCCGAAAGAAATTCGACGACGAAAAACTAAAAGAACTCGCGCAGTCGATCAAAACATACGGCATCGTGCAGCCAATAATAGTACAGCGAAACGGCGCAAGATACATCATTATCGCCGGAGAAAGGCGGTACCGTGCGGCAAGGCTGGCGCAGCTCGAAACGGTGCCCGCGGTAATAAAGGATTATTCCGAAAAGGCGTTTCTCGAAGTCTCGCTGGTAGAGAACCTTCAGCGCGAAGACTTAAACCCGATAGAGGAAGCGCAGGCGCTTCGCATGCTTATGGAGGAGCACAGGCTTACACAGGACGAGCTTTCCGAAAGGCTCGGCAAATCGAGGAGCGCAATCGCGAATACCCTGAGACTTTTGTCGCTGCCGCAGGAGATCCAGAGGATGGTCACCGACGGAGAGCTTTCAAGCGGACATGCGAGATGCCTGATAGCCGTGCCGGGGGACGAAACGAAAATCAAATTGGCGCGAAGGATGGTATCGCAGGGGCTTTCGGTGCGCGCGGCGGAGGAGATGGTCAAAAACCTTTCGGCAAGGCCGTTCAGGGGAGAAAAAACGGACAGGGGAACGATACCCGAGCTCGAATCCGCGCAAAGCGCCCTGTCAGCCGCGTTAGGAACAAAGGTGCAGATAACGGGCGACCTTTACAAAGGAAAGATTACGCTGTCATATTATAACCAGAAGCAGCTTCAGAGCCTATATGATTTTCTGATGAACGAAAAATAAATGTTTCACGTGAAACAAAAAATCCGGTTTTGTTTCACGTGAAACAACCGCCGTTTAAATGACTCCCCTGATCAGATGCAAAAAGAAATTATTGTTGTAGAAAAACGTCGCGACGGAAGAATCCTGAACGTATCGCGTTATGCTGTCGATTGGGATTACTAAATAAATTATCGGAATAACCATTACTATTATGAAACAAAACAAAAACCCTCTCACGGCGCCGAAAACGGCGCCGATCGACCTGTCGTAAGTTTTGAGCTGGGGAAACCGGACGGTATAATTCAGCGCGCCGAGAACGAAAGTAAATATGACGCGCGCAAGCAAAAACAACGCGATGAAAGACAATATGTTTATTACCGCGCATACGATCGTCATATTGAAGTATTCGCCCAACGTTTTTAAACCGCTTGCCGAAAAAGCGCCCGACTCTACGTTTTGGCGTATCAGCGTCGTAAACGGTTCGGTAAGCGAAGATGTTGAAAGCACGTTGTGCAGCTTATCGGGAGAAAGGCCGTTGATAAGCAGCGAGGCGTCCTCATAGTTCGCGATTTTTTCGGCCCCTTCGGTATAATACAAAAAGAAATTGAACATCGACGCGTTGGCGCGCACGGCCGCGGACATGACGGGATAAAAAACGTACGAGGCCAGCACCGATAAAAAGAACGCGCCTAAATTGAGCACCGAATGAAGGAACCCTCTGTAGATGCCTTCAAGGGCTGCGATTATTATAACGGCTATGAAAAGCAGGCTTACAAGGTTCAATTACCGTACCTCCGAAGACTTATCACGGCAGAGGGAGAAGATACACGCCGTCCGGCGCGGACATGAACACATAAGCGTCCATCGCCCGTTTTACTCCTTCTATTGAAAACGGAAGAGAATAAGACCTAAAAAATCTCCCGTCCCCAGTATAAACAAATATTGAGTCCGGTGCAAAACAATATATTTTATCCCCGGAGCATATGATTTTAAACACATGCGGCGCAAGATTTAGTTTTGTCTCGTCTCCGGACATGCTTATAACGCGCGCGACGTCTATTTCGGCGGAGTTCTTGCTCGGCACATATACGAATTTTGCGTTTCCGGCCGTCGAAATATCTTCGGGAATCCAACCGTAGACAAGCATCTCTTTCGGCTGGGAATTTAGAGTCGTATAAACGGAAAGGCGGTTCGTTCCCAAGGTATAGATAAACCCGTCGTCGTATATGACGCGCTCGACAAGCTGGTCTTCGAGCTCCTTTACGCCCGTGATAGACTGCGTTTCGGGCCTGTAAGTTGTTATGCGGGATATCGGGGCTGCGCCTGAAGCGTCAAGCTCGAGCACGTAAAGCTGTCCGCTTTTAAGATCGAGCCCGTAATCGAGTATGTATCTTCCGGACACGTCTATGGTGTAAACGCTTTTCCCGGAAAGATCGAAAATTACGATGTATGAGAGTTTCTTGTCGTTGACGGTCTGCTCGGAATAAACGGCGATCTTGTCTTTGCCGAGGCGGACGGACTTTACCATGCCGTTAATCTGAGTCGCAAAAAGGTTTTCGCCCGCCGGGCTGAGCGCCATTATGACGTTGTCCCCCGTCACCGCTATCACATAGTCGTTTGAATCGAGGTTCAGCCCGGCTTTATACAGCTGTACCTTCCAGACTGGATTGTTCGAAGCATCGACGCAGTCCAAAAGGTCGCCGTCCGAATATACTATCGTTTTCCCCACGGTAAGAAACGCGCTGTCCTTATTGAAAGGCATCTTTATCAGGCTATCCTTTATATCCCTTGGTTTCGTAAGAAGCATTATGACGCCGGTTAAAAGAACGACAAAAACGACAAGGACCGATATTAAAAGAAAAAGGGTTTTTAAAGGTATCCGTCTTTTCGATTTTTTGTCGATATACACTCCCGCACCTCAAAGACCTGTGTTTTGAATATTATAACACGAAAAAAAGCGGGGCGCAAAAACCTGAGGGGGCCTTACGGGCAGAAAACGAAAAGCGACGAAGCCTCTATCGAAAAAGTCATCGGGGTCTCGCCGTATATGTCGCCGTCGAGATTGAAAGTCTGTTTCTTCTCGCATTCGATAACGGCTTTTTTGCATATGAATCTCTCGGCGACGTCGATTTTTTCAAGCTCGCCGCGCTTTAGCTTGGGAAGCTCGATAAGTATGCGCCGTTTGGCTATGCTGTTAAGTATGGTGACGTTTAAAAGGCCGTCCTGAACGTCGGAGTCCGGCGAAATCTGAAGGCCGCCTCCGTAGCATTTTCCGTTTGCGAACGCGACGAGCAGGACTTCCCTTTCGATCGTTTCGCCGTCCAGGGTAAGCCTGATTTTGAGGTTCTTATATCCGAGCAGGGACATCACTATTCCGAGATAATACGCGAAGCCACCGGTAAAAAAACGGCGCACCCTGTTCGTGTTTTTAAGAACGTCGACGTCGAAACCCGTGCCGGCAACGTTAAGGAAATATTTCCGTCCGTTGATAAGCCCCAAATCGATGCGCTTTTTATTTCCCGCGAGTATTATATCGAGAGCTTCCAAAGGATCCGCGGGGACGCGCACCGCCTCGCGGAAATCGTTGCCCGTTCCGGCGGGTATGATCCCCAACGTCTCTTCCGTGCCGTGAAGCGCCTGCACGATCTCCAAAAGCGTTCCGTCTCCTCCGACGCTGACGATGCCGTCGTATCCTTTGCCGGAGGCGTTTTTCGCGAGCTCGGTCGCGTGTTCTTTATATTTCGTTTCGAAAACGTCATATCGAACGCCGGTCTCGTTCATGCGCTTCTCTATTTTTTGCAGAGTTTTCAGGGAGCGTCCCGCGCCCGCGGTCGGATTGAAAATGATACAATACATAAAAGCCTCGGATTTATGATAATAGATACATTCTACTATGGAACGCCGCTTTTTGTACAGAATTTATTGAACGCTAAAAGTCGGATATTTTGATAGCGGCCGAGCTAAACCTGTTGACGCGCGCCGATTAATTTGCTAATATGGTGTAGGACAAAAAAGCGGGGAATTGCCCCTGCTTTTTTAATCTTTGTCCACTTTGACGACGGTCTTAAGCAAGGAGTAATTATGCCGGGAGTTGCGGTGTTCGGAGCGCAATGGGGCGACGAAGGGAAAGGAAGGTTCGTTGACTTCCTCGCGAAGGAAGCGGACGCCGTTATAAGATACCAGGGCGGCAATAACGCCGGACATACTATTATCGTCGGCGGAAAGGTATATAAGCTGCATCTTATTCCGGCGGGGCTTCTTTATGATTCGAAACCCTGCGTCATAGGAAACGGCGTCGTTATCGACCCCGGCGCGCTGCTCGAAGAGATCGACGAGCTTAAGGAAAAAGGCGCCCCGCTTAACAACCTGATGATCTCGGACAGGGCGCATATGGTCATGCCTTACCATAGGCTTCTCGACAAGCTGAGCGAGCAGGGTGACGGTGAAACCGTGATCGGTACGACGATGCGCGGGATAGGGCCGTGTTACGCCGACAAGGCGGCGCGGATGGGGCTCAGGATGTGCGACCTTATGTCGGACAGCTTCCCGATAAAGCTTAAAACGGTGCTCGCAAAGAAAAACGAGATACTGACAAAGATATACGGGCACGAGCCGATCGATTACGACGAGACGCTGCGTAAATTTGAAGGCTACAAAAAACGGCTCCAAAGATATGTCTGCGACACCTCCGTCGTTTGCTACGAGCTGTACAGGCAGGGGAAAAAGCTGTTGTTCGAGGGCGCCCAAGGGATGCTTCTCGATATTGATTTCGGGACTTATCCGTACGTCACGTCGTCGCATCCGGCCACAAGCGGGATATGTCCCGGGACGGGGCTCCCGCCCGCCGCTCTGACCGAGACGGTCGGCGTCGTAAAGGCTTATACCACGCGCGTAGGAAAAGGGCCTTTCGTCACGGAGCTTTTAAACGAAACTGGGGATTATATCCGCGAGAAAGGCAACGAATACGGGACGACGACGGGAAGGCCGCGCCGCTGCGGATGGCTGGATCTCGTGATAATCAATTTCTCCGTTCGTATCGGGGGGATAACCTCCATAGCGCTTTCGAGGATGGATACGTTGGGTGGACTCGATCCGGTCAAGGTCTGCGTCGGCTACGAAATAGACGGAAAAATGACGAAGAATTTCCCCGCGTCGCTCGAAGAATTGAGCAGAGCAAAGCCCGTTTACAAGGAGCTTTCGGGATGGAAAAGCGATATTTCCGGCATAAGGAAGTTTGAAGATTTGCCGGAGGCGGCGAAGGAATACGTCGAGTTTATCGAAAACGAAACCGGGGTAAGCGTCGGAATGATAGGCGTGGGGCCCGACCGAAGCGAATGCATCGTACGAAAAAAATATTTCGTATGAAGCCGCGAACGATAATTTATCATTATCGGGGAACAATAAAATAGTTAAAAAGTTTGCCGTGCCAGACGGGGAGCTAGCGGTGCCCTGAACCTGAAATCCGCTATAGCAGGGTTTGATCCCCGGTTTGAGGCATGATATTGTAAGGCATGGAAACGGTAAGGGGCGTTGAAGAGCGGGCCCCGCGCAACGCGCGGCCGTGAACCCTGTCAGGCCCTGACGGGAGCAGCAGTAAGCGGTGTGGCGCGTGTGCCTCGGACAAGTCTGCTCGGAGCAACCTGCCGTGATACCTCTTGGAATGTCATTTCGATTTCCGGGTGCACGGCATTATTTATATTTTGGACACATTTATATTGCAGGAAAACAATCGAGGCGCGGAGAATACAATTATTAAAGCCGCATGTTTATAAAAAATCAAGGGAGGTAATCATAAAAACATTAAAATTACCCTAAAGGGTATAAATACATAGAAAGGGGGCAGGAATTATGCGCGTCATTATTTCCGGCAAGGGCATGGAAGTATCCGATTACTTAAGGGACATGGTGACGAAGAAAGTCCTTAAGCTTGGCAGATACTTCAAAGAGGACACCGAGGCGCACATAACTATGTCTATTCAGAAGTCAAGGCACATCGTGGAGGTGACGATCCCTTTCGATGGGGTTGTCCTCCGTGGCGAGGAGATCACGGGGGACATGTATGCTTCGATTGACGGGGTGCTTAAAAAGCTCGAAAAGCAGATCCATAGGCACCGCACGGCTCTGCGGAAAAGGCTGAGGGACGGGGCTTTTTCGAAAGAAGGATACGAGTTCTTCGAGAAAATGCCCGAGGAGAAGATGCCTTCGGTCGTGCGCACAAAGCGCTTCGTGATGAAGCCGATGGATATCGAGGAAGCGAAGATGCAGATGGAACTTTTGGGGCACCAGTTCTTCGTATTCATGAACTCGAACACCGGAGAACTCAACGTTATGTACAGACGGCTTGACGGAGACTTAGGTCTTATCGAGCCGGAATACAGATAGACTTGCGATTAAGGGCCGCTTTTCAAGCGGCCTTTTCGATTTCGCGAAAATGATCCGCCAATTAAACTTATTTTCCCCTTAGCCTTTTATACATGTTCAAATACGCGTACTGCGCGAGAGCCGCGATCATGAGAGCGAGCGCAAAACACATAAAATATATGTGCCAGGGCGAAACGAGAGCATGAAGGAAGGTAAAGCCGACGGCGACGTTGAACGTAAAAGCCGCGAATTTCCCGAAAGCGTTAGCCGGGACGATCACATCCCTGAAATAAAGGAATATTCCGCCGCCTATCATAAGCAGTTCTTTTATCAAAATTATGATCAGTATGAACGCGGGAAGCACGCCGGTGACGGTGAAGGATATGACCGCGAATATCGACATCAGCTTGTCAGCGAGGGGGTCCAAAAGCTTTCCTTCGTTCGTCACGAGATTGCTCTTTCTCGCGATATACCCGTCCAACAGATCCGTGACGCACGCGACGAAATAAACGCACAGCGCGGGGACC